>VFQQ010000879.1_pt1 | contig 50097 bp, 79 predicted proteins | sample 3512341 | NCBI WGS metagenome assembly VFQQ01 (sample SAMN10412373, study PRJNA504923) | tailings metagenome | isolation source: Relicate 2 Philex TSF1 revegetated site | place: Philippines: Tuba, Benguet | collected 2017-08-29 | reverse complement strand
ACACGCCGTCGCAGCAGCTCTCGGTTGCATCGTCGCAGCACAGGTTGCCGGTGCCACACGCTGTATTCCCTGCATCATAAGTGATCACACACAACATGACTACATTTAATATTCAGCTTGTGCTTTCACCTGGTTGCTGCAAGCACACCAGCAGCGCCCAACGTCTGCTTGGTTTGAGCAAGGCCAGCCTCCTTTGGCAGGCTCCCCAAGCCTTCAAACCGCTAAGAGTATCCTTGAGCAACTAACCGACATGTGCTTTCCTATAATACTTAAGCTCACCAGGATCGCACGAGCATGTGCAGGTGGTAGCGCTGCATGTCTGACGAGATGGACAGGCACCGCTGGGCGTGGCATCGCATGCTGCAGTGTTTACGTTTTTCTGGCACACGCATTGGCCGTTCACCGGGCTCAGCGGCGCAGTGCACTGCGGTCAGGAGTGCAAGCAGGGCAGGGTGTTGCTCAAGAGCCAGGCATCAGGAGCCACGGCATCATGGACAGAGCATGTGACCTGCTGCATTGACTCACAGCCGGAGTGAGTTGGTATGCCTGCACAACCAAGCTGTTGCCCTGGTCCCACCCACCGCACCACACTCCTCAGCCACACTCCTCAGCCACCTCAGCTGTCCCACTTACCGAGCAGACGCAGGTGGCGGGGTCGCAGGTGCCGCCAGTGCAGCCACTGCTGGCATCGCAAGCTGCAGTGTTCACGCCTTTCTGGCATACGCACTTGCCGTTTACATCTGGGCTGAGCGGTGCAGTGCACTGCAAAGGGGTGCGGACTTGGGTTGGTCAGTGCTAAGTAGACAGGCCTGATGCCTGGTCTGGCATTCTGAGCAGGCGCGATGAGCACAGCGTTTTGGCGGCACTCAATAGACTTTCTGCCCCACTGCCCCAAAATGCGCAGTCAAAATGTGGCGTTTCGCACCGGACAGCTGCGGTTGTTCGTGTTGCAGATGCTGCCAGTGCAGCCATGGGATCGCATTGCACTGGGCACTGCGCAGTGTTTGCTGCGGAACACTGCACAGAGACATGCGACCAGTGGCTGAGCTGACACCTTCTGCAACGGTGCACAACCAGCAACGTCCAGTGCATCACACCATCCTTTTGCGGCGCTGTGGTTGGCGGGGGAGCAGATGCACTCCACCTTGTCACGGGGCCGGTTTGCAGACGCCGCAGCGCAGCCACACGCGACAGCATCGCACTGTGCGGTGTTCATGAAGCATGAACAGTGCCCGTGCGGCGCAACCGCCTGTGGCTGCACCGTCGGCGGCACCTGCAAACCCGCCATGTGCAACCTTGCAACCGTTGCAAGCCACAACCTGCCCTGCTCATATCCCCTCCTTGCTGGGAAGCAGGTCCCTGCATCATGCGCAGCGCCGTGCATGGCGCCAGCTCGGCTTGATGCCTGGTCACCACCCGGTCAGTGCCCTTGGCCGCTGACCCTGGTGGACAACACATGTGAGTGCAAGAACGGCGGAGAATTTACCACCGTACTTGCAGTCACAGGTGCCACCAGCCAGGGGCAGGACGGGAAGGTAGTGCAGCCAGGGGAACGTACAACGCAAGGTGCTATTGAAAATGGCCTCACATGGTGTTCTGGCATGCCATGTTGGGCCCTGCTTACGGCCAGCGCCCTCACTGACCCAGCTCTCAGTTTTCACTAGGCCTACTTGCCCCGCACACCTGTGTGCCGCCGCATTTCTCGCCGGTGGTCTTGCAAGTGGATCCCTTGGCGATGCACTGCAAGGAGCAGTCGTTAGAGGCAACCAATGTTGCAACCTTGGACTGCGTCAGGGCCACTGCAGTTTGACCAAACCAGCTGGCAAAACCAAGCTTACTTGGAACTTGTTGCCGATACCGGTGGGGCACTTGCACTTGTCTGCTTAGTATAGGCAGAAGTGAAACAGATCGTACTACAAGGTGAGCAGCAGACGAGGAGCAGAAAGAAGGGGAGGTGCGCTTTACTGCTGGCAAGCTAAGCTGGAAGCAACTTTACCAACTCACTTGGCACGCAGTCGCAGGTCCCGCTGACGCAGGTCTCATCGCCCTGCTTGCACGTGACGCCGCACGCGCCGCTGTGGGTGGGCAGGAAGGGAGCACAGCTACTGACCAGACAGGCTTATGTGTGCGGCCACAAAAGCAGCTCGGGCTGGTGCAGTGCATTTCACCAGCGCTACATATGCAGAAGTGCATGGCAAGCCACCTTCCGCACCAGTTGTTGTTATCTGTCAGAAAATTGACGCAGGTTCCAGGAGGGCACAAGCCGCCAGCAGGGCAGCACGAGAGGCCTGCGGCAGCACAGCAATTTGCACGGACAAGGCTGGATCAGGGTGTGTCACGTTCAAAGCCATACAACTTGCACAGCAAGGCAACTGCTGTGTACGCTGCAGCCTTTCGTAGGGCAAGTTAGCCCATCGGTGGGGTACCCCTGCCCAACCAGGGAAGCCCTACCCTTCCCGCACCTGTGCCACACTGGTTCTGGCAGGATCCGCTCACACAAGACTGACCGGAGGAGCAGGCGCGGCCGCACGCCCTGCAGATGGTTTTGCAGCAGTGAGAGGGACCGTCAAGTACCAGGTTGCCAGCCATGCATGGTTCGTTCGGGCTATGCATGGTTCGTTGGGGCTGAGGGTGCATTGATGAGGGTCAAAGCAGCCGCCATACCGCCAACTGCTGATAACTGCCCGAAAAGGAATCACGGACTGACCCGCAGTTGGCGGGGTCGGTTTGCAGGTCCACACACTTGCTCGCGCACTTGGTCACTGCAGTCATTTAAATGCAAATGTCAGGATTCAGGAGCGGCTGGAGCAAGGCATGCACACTCGGCGCAGGCCGCAGGAGCGGGGCCAGGAGTTCATGTCAATGCTTTATGCATGAGGCACAGGTTGGTTTTCAGGGCATCAGTTCAATGGACCCAGGCTTCACCTCAGCACAAGCACTGCAAGCACGCCACTCACATCCTCCTGAGCAGGTTTGGGTGGCGGTGCATACACCAGAGGTGCAGGTGAAGCCAATGCCGCACTTGTTGTTGCACCTGTGAAGCAGGTGCAGGAAGATGCAGGTGAATGCGTTCAGTCAGCTGTGCCACTTGGCAAGCGCATGTGCAAGTCAATCTCGCAGAAATGCATTGACAGGAGGGACAAGGGCCAGTGCCCTGCAGGACCGCCATGTTGGCAGCCCTCACTCAAGCTTGCCCTGTCCGTGATCACACTGGCAATGCAGCGAGCTCCGCCGCTTTCCCTCACAGCAAAATCCACACTGCAATTGCAAGCGGACTGGATGCTTGCACCATTCAACTCACTTGCCACAGTTGTTGTTGTCGGTTGACAGGTCCACACACGCCTTGCTTCCGGAGCAGTATGTCAAGCCTGCAGATCACAAGGCTGGAGCGCAGCGGCCCGTTGATGACATTGCACTTCGCAGTTTGGAAAGAGGCACGACCGTTCCTTGGACTGGCAACTCCCAGTAAGGCACTTTGCATGCGCACGCACTGCTACTCTAGCGCACCAGGACCGCAGGTGGGGTTAGTGGGGCTGGTGCCAGAGCCTCGGGTGGCAGTGGTGGTGCCGGTGGTGGGGGCGGTGGTGGTGGTGCCGGTGCCAGAGGAGCCAGTGCCGCCGGTGGTGGTGGTGACGCCGGTGGTGGTGGTGCCGCCGGTTGAGCTGCCGCCGCCGCCGCCGCCGCCATTGCCGCCGGAGGTGTTGGAGGTGTCAGTGCCGGTGCCGGTGCCAGCTGTGCGAGATGTAGGCGAGGTGAAGAGGCCCGCCTGCTTCAGGGCACGGCCGTGCACTGCAGGGCAGGGAGGGTTTGGGGCGGGGCGGGATGCGGGGCAGCACGTGAGGCAGGTGTGGCAACCATTGATTGAGGGTCTGGCTATCGCAGCGCTTCTCTGGAAGAGACTGAGCGAGCACCGTGCACTAGGAACAAGCCTGGTGCAAGGCGCTGCCATGCAAGCACAGCGATGTGCCCCGCAGGCGGCAGCTTGGGAGAGCAGGGGCCGTGGCGGCACATTGGCATGCATACCCAGCAGGCCTTAGCGGAGGGTGCAGTAAAGGCTGCACAGCACACGTCTGATGCATCAGACTCAATAGCTCAATAAAAGCCGCTCACCGGTGTGGTCGGGCTCCTTGCGACCGAGGAAGCGGGTCAGCAGCGACCTCAGGCCTGCAGGGGAGGGGCGGGGTGGCGTGGAGGGGCATAGAGGCTTAGCCGGATTTATATAACAGGACCGGGAGAGGGACAGGTCCACACGGTCTCAAATGACGCGACGATGGCGGCACAGGAATTGAACCACCAGGGGCAGGGGCGGGCAGACGCCGGAAGCGAGAGAAGCAGCAGGGTGGCAGGGCGTCGGGCAGTGATTGCCAAAAACAGCGCGCATGCGCAGTGGTACAAGATGTGGCAGAGAGTGGAGGATGGGTGAAAGGTGCCAGGGGGCGCAGCGGCAGACGTTGGTCGGCTGGGCAGCTTGCGTGAAGGTTGCGCAAACAAGTGGCCGGTAGGGCGGCGGGTACGGCGGGCGAAGTTTGAAGTAGACAGGCGTCAGGAGTTTCACACGCGGGAATGGAGAGTGCAAGTGCGTGCATAAGGCAGCAAAGATCTGTGGGCAACGGGAGGTGAGCAGCTGCCGGCGGGTGCGGGGCAGCTGCAGGCAGGCGGGGTGGCGGGGAGGCCAGCGGGCACGGGGGGCGTGAGGTGGGGTGCCGCTGCAAACTGAGCTGACGGCTGACAAGGCAGCAGATTCTGGCAAGGCTTGCCAACTAACATCAGATAAAGCTCGAAAAACGATTGAGGAGAACGATCGAAGAAAGAAAAAGGGCAGTGGCGGGGGGCGGACGACGGTCGAGGGAAGGGAGAAGCGGCGCGAGTGCGATTCTGCGAGATTCTGCGTGGCGCACCGGCAAGGGCTGAGGAGGCTTGCAATTCACTCACCGGTTGTGGCAGGCGCGTCTGCAGCATGACCGTGCATCCTGCAGGGGTGGGGGTGGGCGGGGAAGGAGAGGGAGGGCAAGGGGCATGTTAGTCCGGTTCATCGGCGCTGACTAGGCGCGGAGTCCCGCCGTCAGGCGGCGGTAAGCGCGGCAGCCGGCGGCAGTCAGGGAAACAGCAGACAGCGCCAGCGGCCCGCAGGGCACACAGGCAGCACGCATGGCCCACAGGGACAGGCCCCATGCGGGCGGAGGAAGGTTGGCGCTCGAGGGGCGCTAGCGGCGGCGAACCGGACGGCGAGCGTGGGCCACAGAGGCCCCGCCGGCCGCCGGCGGCAGCCCTCACCGACAAACCCGCGGCCAGCACACTTCCCAGGGGCCGCCACGACCACGGGAAGGGCTCCCAGAGGCCCCGAGGCGGCGTGGCGAAAGGGGCGGCGCGGCGGCCGCCGCGGCCGCGGCGGCGGGCCTTCCGGCACTCTCGGCCCCTGAACCCACCTGGCCAGGCAGCCGGAGGCCGCCAACACGGCGACGGCGGCCAGCAGGATCGCCAGCTGCGCCTTGCGGCGCATCGTGAGGGTTGTCGGGCTCCGGTGAGAGTGGTGGGGGAGGCGGCCGGGTGCAGTGAGTAGTGATTGGATGTAGGAGGCTGATAGAAGATCAAACAGATGGAAGCAATGCGCGGGTGAGGCGCTCTTACTCAGGTTTTTGTGGTCCGCAGGACCGCCGCACGCAGCAGGGCCGCGGGGGCTTGTGTGCTCGGGGCGGCCTCCCAGGCATGCTGCAGTGACAGGGAGGCGCTTGGAGTTGATTGGGATGGGGCGGCCGCTGGGGGACTCGGCCAATTCGCTTGCTGCCCCTCTAACCAGGCCTGCAGGCTCTGCAAGCAGGACAGGGAGGAGCAGCACTGGCCACTGGTGTCTGCAGTATGGCCAGCGGTGATGGCTGAGGGGCCGCCGCCGCGGCCGCCGCCGCCCGCGCCGCCGCTCGCCTGCTTGCCCGCCAGCGCTCAAAGGCTGGCTTCGCTGCGAAGGCGCAAGCAGGCCTGGAGGTGCTGCAGCGCAGTCTGTCAGCAGCGTGTTGCATTTGAGTGACCGATGCTCTGCTGCATGCTACCAGGACTGCCAGGTTTGGGCGGTGTGCCACGTTGGGTTAACGCGGGGCAGGCGGCGGATCCACCGCCGCAACAGCGCTGTTTGCTCAACCCTTACATCATGCCAGTCCAGCAGACTGCAAGCGCTGCTTGGGCCGCCACCCTGCCTTGCCAGCGTCTGCGATTTTTAGTCTCTTTCCAAAGCTTGGCCTGCGGCACCTGCGCTGGCAAGGCCTCCAATCAAGCGAGGGCGCAGCAGCTGTGACGCAAGCGGAGCGGCGTCCCGCGCGCGCCGCAACATAAACATTAACAATACTAACAAATGATCGGGGCATGCAAATGATGCGGTGCACTGAACCACGCCTCTCACAGAGCGTGATAGCGAGCGGCTGCTGTGGACTCGGCCTCTGTGCGCCGCCGCCCACAGCGAGCGTTGCGTTCTCATGCGCGGCGCCGCCCGCCGCTTGCCGCCTGCCGCCAGCCGCCATTGGCAGCGCCGCTGGGGCTGCATCGCCTTCCTCATACTCGTGCGCGTTCATCACACCGCCGCTGGGCGCTGCCAACGCCGCCACTCGACAGGCTCAAACCCCCCAGTGTGCCCAGCCGCTGTCAGGCCTCTGAGTGGTTCTCACACTCGTCACCGCTTCACTCTGATGCTTGTACGCAGCCTCGCCTGGCCGCGGAAGGCTTGTGCGCTAGCTTAGTTGTTCTAAACACGGCTGCGAGCGCCAGGAGGGGCAGGGCGCGGCGATGGGGCCAACTAGAAGCGAAGGCGAGCATGTGGGAGCGTGCCGATGTCGTTTGGGTGACTGCGGCCGCCACCGCCACCGCCGGTGCCGCCGTGTTTCATACTGCACTCAGCATTCCTGCACGCAGAGTGAGCCCGGCGCAGGGGCACGGTGCTCACAGCCATGAGGCATTGGTGACGCACAGCAGGCAAGGCAGTGCACAGCCGCATTGTCCCGGGCGCGCAGCCGGTCAGAGCCCTGGAGCCTCGCGGCCCTGGCCCCTAGCCGTCGCAGCCGCAGCCCCAGCAGCCGCAGCAGGAGCGGCGGCAGGAAGCAGGCCCTCAAATGAGCGACATGGCGAGCGACGGCAGGGAAACTGCCACAGGCGGCGCTGACGAAGCTGCTGGCTTGAGCACTGGGGGTGCGGCAGCGGTGGCAGCTGCGGGGGAGGCTGCAATGCCTGCTGCACCTGACAGAGCGGCCGCAGGGCGTGCTGCGCCTGCTGGACCTGCTGCACGGGCTGCTGCGCCTGCTGCGGCAGACCCAACAGATGCAGAGATCAAGGCCGAGCTGGAGCACAAGATCCAGTCGGCCGCCTTTGTGGGCCCACCGCAGGACCCCATGGTGAGTGAAGCAAAGCAAAGCAGTGCAGGCTTGCTCGTCAGGCCCTGCCTGCCTCGCCCGCTGGCCTCCCCACTGGCAGGCTGCACGGCTGCTGCTGTGATGCACGAGGCGGTCCATGTACGATGCTACAGAGTGGCAGCAGGTGTCTTGCACCGGGCATCAGCAAATCAATCAAGCTGCACATGCCGACCCTTCCCTCCCTCCAGGTGCTGGGCAACGCGCTGTCGCCGGGGGTGCAGCCCTGCCTGGAGGCCGTCTGGGACTTGCACTGCAAGAAGCCGGAAATGCTGGACAAGAAGCGTGCCAAGTCCGGGAAGTGGAACGTGCAGAGCCTGCTGCGCATCGGTAGGCGTGGGCGCTGTAGACGCAACGGGTGTGCTTGAAATGCTGGCAGTGGAAGTGGGCAGCTCACGTGCCGCCTGGCGAGGCACACGCGCCTGATATGCAATGCCGTGGCTCCTGCCAGTGGCCGTCTTTGGATGAGTTACGCCGTCAGGCACCCCTGCCTGAACTCATGACGTGGCATCGCTGACGACATTTGTTGCGCTCTCGGCCTGTAGACCACCATCCCGACGACCTCAACCCGGACATGCTCCTCCGGAGCTGCGCCGCCGGCATTGAGGCGGGGCTGCGGCTGAAGCCAGGCCAGCAGATGCCGCTGGGCCGGCTGCTGGAACGCCTGAAATGTGACATCCCGCTGGCAGGTGTGCGCTGGCTGCCTGCCGCCTCCCCGCATGCACCTGCAGGCCGCCTTCCAATGCAGGCCGCCTCTCAATCAGCGCACCAAGTCGCCAATGGCACCTCACTGTAGTGCTGTGCTGCTGCTGCAGAGGCATTTGAAGAGTACACGGTACCGGGGGATGACAAGCGAGTGACGCTCAGGTGCCGCTGCTGCCGGTGCCGTTGATTGTCCTGCTGCCGCCGCCACCGCTGCTGCTGCTGCTGTGAAACCCAGCCGGCTGCACTCGCCGTGGAAGTTCGCCATGCTCCGTCTTGCCTGCACCCGCACCCCTGCCTGGTTGCCCAGTCTATTCCCATCTTTGTTGCACACAAGCTGTTGCCAGCTGCCAAGCACTTGGCTAATCCGATGCCCTGTTGCTGCAGGGGCACCAAGGGCCTGCGTGCCAGACCTGGTGGCAAGCGCATGCCCGCTGGCACGTTTGTTGGCTTCTACAGGTGTGGCGCCCGGCTGTGGGGCTTTCTTCCCGAGGCTGGGCCCGCGCAGCTCTGGATCTGTCGAACAGTGTATTGATCCAGCAAGCAACCGGCCAGCCACTGCCTGCTGCTCAATGCTTGTAGGTCGGAGGTTCGGTTCAAGTTTGAGCAGGACCAGTTCGTCAAGGAGCCCCCGGCTGATTGGGTTGACCGCTGGTGAGAGCCTTGCCTGCCGCAAGCCTAGCTTGGGCCCCTCTGCCTGTTTGCCGCACGCCTGCTTTGCTCTGTAGACCAAGGTCACGTTTTCAGACAAACGTGACTGTGCTTGCTGCAAGTTGGGGCGCCCACACACTGCGGCTTGCAGCTGGCAAAGTGCTGTGCGGGAGCGCTGCATCTGCAGCGTGAAGCTTTTTGCATGCAGCGTGCACTGCCATGTTTGGCCTGCCCTGGCTACCGTGCCTGCTGCTCACTGTGCTCGCCCCACCCCGCCGCTGACCCTTGCGTCCCTGCGCCCCTGCAGCCCCAAGCTGTGGAAGGCGGCCGTGGGCAGCTACGCTGCTGAGGTAGAGGGCTACAATGTCTGCGACATGTACGCCAAGCACTTGAAGTCGTTTGCGTTTGAGCGGGAGGTGCGTGCGAAACAATAATGCTGAGGTGGCCCCGCTGTGCACTGGAGTGCCTGTCCGCAACATGCTTAGGATGCGCTTCATGCACCTGCCCATGTGGCATACTTAGGTTGGCAGCCGCGGTGGCCTGGCTGCAGGTTGACAGTCTTCAAAGCCCTGAGGGGCCATGGCGGCACCTGCATCGCTCCTGCAGCCCGGTGGGCTGTCTTCATTGCTGCACAGCCGACTGATCGCAACATCGTGCCTGCTGTGGCGCCCATCTGTACATGCAGGCTGGGCAGTACCGGCTGTACTGCTCTGCGTACCAGTGTGGCAACGAGACCATGCGGTGCAACGCACCACAGTGCACCGATCCCTTCAAGGCAAGCGGGCACTTGGACTTGCAAAAGGGCGCCCTGCCGGTTTGGGTCTGGATGGATGGGCGCAACCGCTGCTCCTGTTTCAAAACCTGCAGGCCGGCTGCAGTGCATTCCTGTTGGCCGTGTGGCAGCTGGATTAATATAGCCCTGCTTAGCTTTGTACCCCGCTTGGCTGCACATGCTTTGCTGCAGGCCTACCAGAAATCAGAGGACGCCAACTGCCATGGTGCCTGCAGCCCACTGGGTGTTATGCGCTGCGATACTGGCTTTTAAGTGGACCGCTGTGTGGCGGTTGCCTGCATTTCCTGTTTGCCGGTGACACTACGCCGTGGTTGCGCTGCGCACTCAACGGCTGGCTGCCCAGCCTTCCACGCGCCCGCCCCTCTATGCGCACTGCTGTGCTTGGCGCCGCATGCTTACTGCGCTTTTAGCCTGCGCTTGCCACCCGCCGCTGCCCCCATCTTGCAGTGTACGAGGTGCTGGTGGCCGGCTGGCCGATCCTGGTTATGTTCACCAAAAAGGCGGTGGCACCAGGTGGGGAGTCCGCCAGCCATGCATGTGCTGCTGCTGAGAGCGCCGCCCAGGCTTGCCCTGCCAGGGCGCTCTGCAGCTTGCGCGTCACCAGCTGCACTGGCGCTGGCCCTGGCGCTTGCTGCCACTGGCACTAGTTGGTGCTTCTGAGCAGGCCCAGCTGAGCATGCGCAGTGTGCTTGCTGGGAGTCAGAAGCCGCTGGTGCCACTCAAGCATGCCTGCGGGCCGCCCAATTATGCAGGGGAGGATCTGCGGTACGATTATGGCGATGATTACTGTGAGTAGTGTGTTCTGTGCTGTTCTGCTCTCCTAGTGACACAACTCTTCTTGTGACATGACATGTCCTGCTGCTGAGCCGCCATGTGTGTGCACCCTGCCATGCTGCCAATGGGATCCTGTAGCTGGTGCCATCTGCTTGCGCGCGGGACGTTGCCTACCATGAGCTTGCAGACCCAACTGCTCGTGAGCCTGATTGGATTTGCTGTGCTCTTGATCGCTGTGCAGGGTCGCTCTTAGGAGAAGAAATGGATGTCGCTGTCAATTGCTACAAAACGACTCGGGCAGAGCAGACTAAGCAAGCGGAGGTGCAGGCGCGGCTGGCGGCAGAGCAGGCCCAGCACGTTGCGGAGCAGGCGCGCCTGACGGCGGAGCAGCGGGCGGCGGAGCAGGCGCAGCTTGTGCAGCGGCTGCAGCGGGAGCTGCAAGAAGCGAAGCAAGCGCTGGCAGCCAGCGGCAGCGGCATGCCTGGTGGCAGCGGCCAGCCCACAACCACAGCAGGCGCAGCCGCGGCGGCGGCGGCGGCAGCTGTGGTTGATGCGCAGTCGGCGGATCGCACGGAGCCGTCTGCAGGGGACACTGCTGCCGCAGCAGGCCAGCAGGAAGCTGCGTCAGCGGGGGTGGTGCCGGCCATGGGTGCAGCTGCAGCAGCGGCGGCGGCAGCGGCGGCAGCTGAAGATGCTGTGCAGCTGCCCAGTGCAGGCGAGGGGGCGGCGCATGATGCGGCTGCGGCTGCATCGGGCGCGGCAGAAGGGGATGCGTCCGAGACTGAGTCCACCCCTATGCGTGCCCAGCGGCGGCCGGCAGGGCCGCCACCGCCGCCGCCGCAGCAGGGCGAGGAGGAAGAAGAAGAAGGAGTGGAGGAGGAGGAAGAGGAAGAAGAGGAGGAGGAGGAAGAGGAAGAAGAGGAGGAGGAAGAGGAGCAGCCGCAGCAGCCAGAGCCACAGCAGGCAGCTGAGGAGGCAGACGCAGCAGCAGAAGCCGCTGCAGCCGCCGCTGATGCCGGTGCAGCAGCAGAAGCAGCAGAGGAGGCAATCCAGCGGCTGGAGCAGGAGCGAGCAGCGGCAGCCGGCAAATTTTTCGCAGCCGAGGAGCGCTGCAGGCAAGCGCAGGGCATGCTGCGTGAGGCACAGGGTGCACAGTCGGCTGCGCAGCGGGAGCAGCAGCGGTTGCAAGGGGCCGCAGATGAGGCCCAGGCTAGGTTAGAGGAGCTCGAGCAGCAGATTGCAGCTGCGCAGCAGCAGCGGGAGGCGGCACGGCAGGCGGCCGCGGCGGCCGCGCAGCAAGAGCTTGCCCAGCTGCAGCAGGCAGTAGAGCAGGCGGGCGCCGCACTGGACCATGCCGCCTCCTCCAGTGCAGAGTTCAGGTGGGTTGCACTGCGTGGGGCCATGGGGCCGTGGTGTGTGCAGCAAGTTTGTGTGTTGACCATGTTTGCTGCAGCTGTTCGTAGCCCTTACTATCTTGCCAGCACGAGCATTGCCGACTGCCCCACTGCTGCAGCTCTGTCGCCGAAGACCGCTGCTGGCAGCTGCTGCCTGCTGCTGATCTGCAGCAGGCGCAGCAGGCGCAGCAGCAGGCGCAGGAGCAGCAGCAGGCGCAGCAGGCGCAGCAGCAGGCGCAGGAGCAGCAGCAGGCACAGCAGGCGCAGCAGCAGCCGCCAGCGCAGGAGCCAGAACAGCCACCAGAGCTGGTTGGGCTGTTTGACATCCTATGCAGCCAGTGCCCGCTGGAGCAGCGCATGGCCATGGTGAGGCTGCTGTGCATGCTGGGCCTGGTGTGCATGCTGGGCTTGCTGTGCACGTCCTCCAGGCTGCTGTGTGCTTGAGGTTGTTTGTGGCATGATGCCTGCCAGATGCACCTCCGTGCAAGCCATCCTGCTCTCTATCTCTCTCACGCCAACCTTGTTTCCTATGCTGCTCTGCATTGCAGTGGCTGGCTGGGGAGCGGGTCCAAGAGGTGACGCTGGGGAACGAACTGGAGCAGGTGGGCAGATTCCAAGGCTCAGCAGCTGGTTGGGTGCTTGCAAGGAATCAAGGAAGCCAGGTGTTAGAGACGTGAGGAGCTGTGGAGCAGCGTGCGCTTGGCATGGCAAGCAGAGGCCTGGCATGGTGCACATGCATGCCGTTCTTTCGTTGTGTACAGGCAGTGGGGCCAAACCGCACCGTTGAGCCTCTTCTCCTCCCCTCCTCCTGCGCCCAACAGTACCCAGCGGTGCGCGGTGCCTATGCCGAGCTGCTGGCCGCCCGGCGGAGCCTGGAGGAGTGTCAAGCCGCATGCGACGCAGCAGCTGTGCAGCGGCAGGAGAGCAACGCAGCGGCTGCTGCCGCAGAACAGGAGCAGCTGCAGGGGCCGCGTCAGGCGGCGGCAGCCGCTCAGGCTCGGGCCGCCGAGGCAGCTGGGAAGCTGGCAGCGGCAGACCAAGCAGTGGCCGATGCGCAGCAAGCTGCAGATGCCGAGGCGGCTGCAGTGGAGAGTGCCCAGTCAAAGCTGCGTGAGGCTGAGGAGCAACTGCAGCAGCGGCAGCAGCAGGAGGCCGAGCGCCAGCGGCAGGAGCGGGAAGCGGCAGAGCAGCGGCGGCGGCGCGCGGCAGAGCTGCAGCGGGCGAGAGAGGCGCAGCGGGCGGCAGTCGAAGCGGAGCGGCAGCGGCGAAGGCAGGCTGAGGCAGAGCGGCGGCGGCGGGCGAGACAGGAGCAGCGGCGGCGGAAGGCTGAAGCTGAGCAGCGGCTGCGGGAGGCTGAAGCAGAGCAGCAAAGGCTGGAGGAGGCGCGGCGCCAGGCGGCTGCAGAAGCAGAGGCGCATCAGCGGCGGAAGGCTGCGTTAGAAGCAGCAGCAGCAGCAGCGGCTGAGCGGCAGCGGAAGGCGCAGCAGGAGCGAGCTGCAGCGCAGCGGCAGCAGCCTGAACAGGAGGAAGAGGAGGAATCCGAGGATGGCTGGGAGGAGGAAGAGGAGACAGGGAGGAGCAGCAAGCGACCGCGCCTGTCAGCGGGCGCCGCCGCCGGACCCTTGCAGCAGCAGCAGCAGCAGCGGCAGCGGCCACAGCAGGCCCAGCAGCCGCAGCGCGAGCGTGCGGCGCCGACCCAGCCTGCGCCGCCAGCCAAGCGGCAGCAGGCTGAGGCGAGCAGCCAGCAGCGTGCGCCTGGGGCGGGTGGCGGTGCCGCCCGGCTGCGAATGATGCAGGCGCTTGCTGCTGGCAGCCCAGCGGGCGGCAGCAGTCGCAGCAGTAGCCGTGGCGGGCCGGCAGCGCAGCAGCCAGCGGCACGACAATCAGCCCGGCCGCCGCGGGGCGAAGAGGAGGAAATGGTATTCGATTTGACTGCAGCAGGCCTGCCAGCGGGGCAGCAGGCGCCGCGAAACATTCCCCACGACGACGAAATTATTGACCTCACCTTGGACTGAAACCTGACTGAGGCGGCCCCTGTCTGCGCAGCACGGGACTGTGGACCACACCTGAACCAAGCCCCACCAGCCACTTACTGCAGCATGACCGGCCTGCGGCCGGGGCCAGCGGCCATTGGCGCGAAGCCGGTTGGCCCTTCCCAGCTTTTCAGTTGCACAAACTCACCTCGTTTTTTCTTTGATCTGTCGGTATGTACATCTTGTGTCCGCACTGCACCTCTGCTCCTGACTCGATTGCCCCCAAACCTGGGGTAGCCTGGCCGCCAGCGGCGCCTGCATGTGCGTGCGCGCTGCTCGCCTAGGTTTTGCTTTTGCGCAGAATTTTGCTCCTTCCGGTCAACCATTTGTAAAATATGCTCGCTGGAAAAGCTGAGGGCTTAGCAGCGAACGGCGGCTGGCGACGGCAGGGCGGCGGCGGGCAGGCGGGCGGGCGGGTGTCAATGCAGCGGACAGCCGGGCATCAGTTTCAGCGCAATCAGAGCAGCACCGGTGCGGCAGCAGTGCAGCCTGGCCCTGAATTGGACGTAGCATCCATGCCAAGGTCTTGGGGGCGCTGCAAGAAATAAGTGCACCGCGCAGCACTCGCAGCAGCGGGGTCCTGTGGGGCGGGAACGGCGCTCCGAAGGCAGCGCGTGTGTCAGATCGCAAGTGGGTTCGGCGTGGGGGACGGCGCGAGCGATGGCTCCGTAGAGCCGCTTGTGAAGGCGTGAACAAGGGGCGCCGGCGGCGGCAGGATGACAGCAGCAGCGGTAGCAGCGGCTGCCAGCACGCTAGCGGCGAGCGCAGCGCTCGCCGGCAGGCAGGCCCGGGCGGCCCCCTGCGCAGCAGCAGCGGCCCAGCGACCAGCGGCAGCCAGCGCTGCTTGTATGTTTAGCAGCGCCCGATCGGCGGGTCGGCAGCCGGGGGCAGCAGGGGAAGTGCGTCAGCGTCGGCCTCTGCAGCCCTCCTGCGCGGCGGGCAGCGGGGCGGCAGGGGCCACACTTGGATCCCGACTAGGGGGCAGCCTCGGGGCGCGAGGAGCGCCCAGCAGCAGCAGCAGCGGCGGCGCCAGGGGCGGCGGCAGCGGCGGCCGGCGCACTCGGCGCACGCCTTCCCTAGTTGTGACGGCAGTGTCGGTGCCGCTGGGCGGCCTGCCCGGGCCCCTGTACCTGGCGGGGGAGAGCTTTGACCGCAGCAAGCTGCAGTCTGGCAGCTCCTTCCTCCAATTCCCGGGCCGCGAGGAGGGGGCAGCGCTGCGCTCCACACCACCCCTCGTCCGGTGCGCTTCTCGTCCCTTTCGTTTGTGTGCTTCCCCTGCTAGTTGCTGCGTTGGGTAGGGTTTACATCGATGCTGCCGCGCCTGCAGCGGCAGACGGCGTGGGCAGCTGGCGCAGCGGCAAAAGGCCCGCCGCCGCGCCGCCGCCGCCGCCTGCAGCGCGCTGATACGGTAGTGCAGATATTTGTCCGCTTGCGTCCTGCGATCCAGCCCTGCTGCCGCGGCCTGCCACTGCCAGCACCCGCGCTGGACTTGTTTCCAGGCTTTGTTGGCTCTACTTTCAGCTGCTGCCTGGACCTAGGTTTGCACCCGCTGCCAATCCTGCCGCCCACCCGCCTGCTGCACCACCCAGCACCATCCCAGCCAGCCTCGCCTCGCCGCCTCCTCCCCCCGTCCCTGCAGCGTGCGGCTGGCAGTTGAGTACCGCGTGCACTCCCGCCAGATGCTGTGCGTGGGCGGCAGCCAGATTCCGTTCGGATGGTCCTTCCTGTCCATTGCCAAAGTGCCAGCTAGCTGGAACCCAGGGGACATTTGGTCGGTCGAGGTTGAACTGCCCGCTGGCACCAAGGTGGGTAGCTGTTCAGATAGTTGAATTGTTCTAAGCGGTTTTTTTGGGCTGGTGCCGGCCAGCTGGAACCCAGGCGACATTTGGTCGGTCGAGGTGGAGCTGCCAGCTGGCACCAAGGTGCGCTTGAATGCTGTTTATTGTCGCTGTTGCTCTACTGCCGCCGCTGTTGCTTGCTGCTGCCGCCGCTGCTGCCCACTGCTGCCCACTGCCGATCGCCTCCGCTGCTGCCTGCTGCCGGCTTGTTGTGTGCAGTTGCTGGCAGATTTTGTGCTGACCTGCTTCTTGCTGGAGCGCAAATATGTGTCTGGCAGGAGCAGGACTGCCAAGAGCAGTACCGATGTACACGACATGCTAACGTGGCCGTCTGATCCCTCCCTTTTTTGCAGGTGGAGTACAAGTACGTGATTCTGGAGGAGCAGGACTGGACGCAGCAGGTCAACGAGCTGAGCGAGGGCAAGGTGGAATATACCTACCGCATCGAGCCCGACTCCAGGTGAGAATAAGCTGCCTAGCTCACTGGCTTTTGGAGAGGTGGAGTGTGAGCCCGCTTAGCTGGGTGATCGTTCAATGGCACACATGTCAAACTTCCTCTGCAGCCCGCCAAACCAATGCAGGGCATGCCGTCCGCAGCCCTTGCCCCGCTGCTGCTTGTGCATTCCGCGCAGGCGCCGGCTTACCTGTCTCCTCCACTGTGTGTGCCATGCTCCTGCAGCCCGCCCGACGTCCAGAAAATCACCAAGCAGATGGCCATCGTGGCGTGGCAGCCGGGGCCCAACCGCCTGCTGCAGGTCCCCACAGAGGTGCGCGGCGCTGGGGGAGCCGTTGATTATCAAGCATGTATTACCTCAACTCTTCAAGAGAGCCTGGTCTTGTGCTATGGGTGGCAGGAGGTTCCTTGGCAAGCTGTCAAGAGCAACTAGCCGCGAGTAACAAGCCAAACCCTTGCATGCAAGCGAGCAGGAGCCCTGCACACTCTGCACCAGTAGGGTGCTGACTAATAGCCCCGCCCACCCTAACCCTGCTCACCACAGGACGAGCTGGCGCAGCTGAGCCCGGGCATGCGGATAGAGCGAGTGGCGCCCCCGCCGCCGCAGCAGAGCAGCGGTCGCAGCTACGGGCAGCAGGCGGTGGGGCGGTTGCTGGGGGGCGCGCCAGGGGAGGCGCCGGCCGGCGGCAGCGGCGGTGATGCAGCGCCCGGCGGCGGCGGCAGCAGCGGCGCCGCGCCGCCGGGCAGCAGCGAGCAGCAGCGGCAGGAGCTGACTGGGATGTGGGAGGTGCTCACACTAGATGAAAGCGGCCGCCCGCTGCTTGAGCGGTGAGCGGGGCTTAGCGCAGTTTGAAGTGGCATCGGAACTTGCCGCGGCTTGTGCACAGCAGCGGCTTGTGCCCAGCACTCTCGCTCGCGCGTTTGAGGGGAACCATGCTGCCTGCTGTTGAGCGCATGCCAACACCCCTGTTGCCGGCTTTCCTTGCTGCTCTGCAGGCGCGATGTGTGGGGGCGCGAGGAGCAGCCGCGCCGCAGCGTCCGTCCCTTCTTTGGGCGGTGACGGCGCACCCAGCGCAGCCCGCTCCGGAGGCGCCGAGGCAGCCTGCTCTCCAGGCACCTAGGCAGCCTGCTCTCCAGGCGCCTAGGCAGCCTGTGTGCGCCCAGCCGCCCCGCAGTACAGTTTTGCAGTGCAGTTGAGGCCTGCCGCCCGTGCCGGTGCCCTGCCCACCCCGCAGTTTTGCAGCGCCAGGCGCCACCGATCAGTGTGCATGTGAGGTGGCGCCGCTGGCTGCTCGGGTGTGTGCGGCCCGGCTGCAGCGCCCCCGCTACTGTACCGAAAGACCATTGCACCCACTAGTGCCCACCACTGCCCTCTGCAGTCGCAAGCAGTTTGCTTCCCTGCCCCGCTCCCTGCTCAGTTTCTGCTCCCTGCAAGCCGCTGCTCTGCCCTGCTGCCGCTTGCCTGTCGGCCATGCATACCCGGCCTCTGTCCCTTGCTCTCGCTGCTCCTGCTCCCCACCCCCATTCCTGTGCTGTTCACCCTGTCTTTTTTACACGCTCTCTTGACCGATGATGGTTCGTTCCCCTCAACACTGAGCCGACCCTCTCCTCCCTCCCAAACATGCCTCACCAAGGACCAAACACAGCAACACACCAACATTTGTCACCCCGTCGTGAGCGCTCACTGCCACACCTGCGCGTGCCTCCGACCTCAGACACGAATGCAACCGCCGCACTTGTAACCAACGCCCGTCCAGTGTGCGCAGTGCGAAGCATGAGGCCTGCTTGCATGGCTGGGCTGGCCAAAGCGCTGATGTGCTAGCACAGAAACAACTGCTGGGCACACCACCATGAGCATTATTGCATGTCCCAGGCATTACAGGTTGGGCTTCTGGGCAGATCGTCTCTTCGGCATGCAGGCATTATCTGTGCATGCGCCGCAGGGGCGCCCGCCGCTTGGCGCTTTGCAGCCAGCGGCTCTCAGCGCCCCAAAACGTGCGGCTGGTTTGGGTGCGGCGCTCGGGCGGCGAGGGGGGAAGAAGGCAGGGCCAAAAGCGCATTGGCTGAATCGTGGCGGGAAATCGAGTTGTGCTCTGGCATGGGCATGGGAGGAAAGGGTCTGAGGCACAGGGCAGAGGGTGGCGGGATTGATAGGCCAAGGCAGGCAACGGGTGGAGGGGGCAAGGGGAGGGGGACAGGGCTGTGGGGCAGCGCCGCGCCGCATCCTCAAACGCAGGCTTGCCGGCGCAGGGGGCCCTGGGCAGCGGCCGCTGCGCAGCGCTGTGCTGCGGTGTGCTACGCTGTGCTGCTTGCCAGCATGCAGCTCAGCTGGCGCTGGTGCTGGGGGCCGCGGCTGCTGCCTCCAGCATTTGAGTGTCGCCGTCTGCGCCGTCCTCGTGATGGTGCAGCAGATCGGACATACTGCAGAGGGGAAGAACCAAAGTCAAAGGCTTGAGTCAATATGGAATGCACAGGCCATTGCTGTCAAGAGTTGTGGTGGTGCAGCAGGTCAGACATGCTGCAGGAGGGAGGGGAAGGGCGCACAGCGAGGCATGGCTGGGAGGGAATGCAGCGGCTTGGGTGAGAGTGGCTACGTCGGCGGCGCATGCAGCTGCATGAACAGTAGTGGCAAAACAGGTGTGCGGGCTACCCTCTCGAGAACCCACCCGCCAACAGCCATGCACACACCACATCCCGGGCCACGGCAGCACCACACATCAGTCCCAGGCGGCCGCACCTGAAGTTGCGGGGCAGTGCGGGCAGCGGGTCGTGGTGCACAGGACCATCCTCCTCCAGCAGCCCGCTGTGCAAGTCGTGGTCTGCAGGACCATGGCAGGGCGGAGCAGACAGGTGGATGGCAAGTGCAAGGGATGGATGGTGGTAGGCGTTGCAGGGTCTCGCCGTTAGAGCGGCACAGCCCACTGGCTGGCGTCGCTGCACTGGCTGCCGCCGCAGCTGCAGACCACAGCAGGCCCAGCAAGGCAACACCCACCAAAAAGACAGCAGCAGCCAGTACCAGGCAGCAGCCCGCACCTGAGCCGACTCGCAGCAGCTGCGCGGGGCCTTGGTGGTCGCCCAGGGCAGCCCCGAGCGGATCTCCATGCAGCCCACAGTCTGCATGCACGCCGCCGGCTGCAGCGCCGCCAGCTGGCACCGCAGCGTGCGCAGCATGCAGCGGTCCTGAGCCGTCCCCCATGCCCTCTGCTGCCGCGCCGCCCAGGTGCCCCGGCGGCTGCAGGCCGCCAGGAGGTGGCATGCCACCCGCCTGCGCGTCCGTCTGCTGCTGCTGCTGCTGGTCAGGGCCGCTGGCGCCGCTGCCTTCTAAGAGCGCGCCGCTGGCTGCGCCGTCACCTGCCGCCGCCGCCGCCTGCTGCCCGCCGCCGCTAGTTTGGAACAGCGGAATGCCGCCAGCAGTGGTGGAAGCAAACTGAGGCACCGTGAACTGCTCGCCGCCTGCACCGCTGTCCCAGCCGCGCTGCACCTTCTGCGGCAGTGGGAAGGGGCGCGGGAGCGCACAAGCAGTGCATGGGTCAGGCCATGGCATGTGTGCCTCTTCGGGTAGGCAAGGGTCGTGGCATAACAGCAGCTGCTGCTGCTTAATGCCAGCAGCACATGCCAGCCCATCGCCTTTTAGCAGGAGGGCCACTGGCTTGTTAAATATTATCCACTTGCCTGCACCACGGCCACCTGCTGCTGCAGCATGTGGCTTCGCAACTCTACAGATAAAAACCGGGGCTCTTCACTAGCTACATCAGCCACCACTTGCCTGCACCATGGCCACCTGCTGCTCCAGCAGGTGGTTGAACATGATGATCTGGCTCTTCAGCTTCAGCCGCGTGTAGTAGCAGCTGCGGGGCAGGAACACAGGAGGCGGGCTCACAGGTAGCAGCGCGGCGCAAGGCCGCTGCAATGTGATGTTGGTCAAACTTCGCCCAACCAGTCTGCATCCACGTGCAATGTAAACGTCCGCGCAGATAGCAGCCCAGCAATGCATCAATTTGTGACACGCATACAGAACAGCGGCCTCACCGGAAGAACTCCAAATTTTGCTCCTCCAGCTTCTGCCACACCAGCTGCGTGAAGCTCGGCTCAATCTTGGCCTGCTGCTGCAGGATGGACACCACCTCGTTCTGTGGGAAGAAAGGGGAAGATCGCAAATGATGTGAGCCAACAGGCCCTGCAGGGCTGCCATACTAGCGGCAGCAGCAGCAGCGGTGGCGGCGGCAGCAGCGGTGGCCGCCGCCGCCGCAGCAGCAGCATGCATGGTCGGCCCGAAACACATCAGCAGCAAAGGCCAGCTGCGGCTCAGTTCCAAGGAACAGCATAAGCACAGCAAGCCGCACCTGCGTCATGTACAGCTGCAGGCAGCGCTCAATCAGGTTCTGCACCATCTGAATGTCGTCCTGGCTGATGCCGCCCGGCCCAGCACCCGCCACTGGCGCCGGCGGCCCTGCACCACCGCTGGCTGCCGCTGCTGCTGCCGCCGGTGCTGCGCCGGCAGCAGGGGCGCCTGCCGGCGCAGCTGCTTGCGCTGGTTGGGGTCCTGCACCAGCTGCTGCTGCTGCCTGTGCTACAGGTGGCGAGCCTGCTGCTGCTGCTGCCGCTGCTGCTGCTGCCGCTGCGCTGCCTGCTGGGGGCGGCTGCCCGGCAGCAGGCGCGCCTGCCGCTGCTGGCGCCGCCGCCGCCGCTGCTGCTGCTGGCTGTGCTAGAGGGGCGGCTGCGGGTGCCGCTACTGCGCCTGGCATGCCTGCGGCTGCCGCTGCAGGCATCGCTGGCATGACGGGCTGCATGGGGATGGCCGGTGGCTGCGCTGCCAGGGCCGCTGCAGGACCGGTGGCGGCGCTAGGCACTGAAAGTCCGGGGGCAGCCATGCCAGGCATGCCGGGCAGCTGCATGCCCATGGGTCGCGGCATGCCAGGCATCGGCAGGGACATGCCACCCGCTACTGCTCCAGGCATAGGCCAGAACATGGGGCGAGTGCCGGCGGGGGCGCCGCCCGGCATTCCCGGCCGTGGTGGCTGCATCATGGGTGCTCCCGCTGGCGGCCGCATGAACTGCATGCCAGGTGCGCCTGGCTGGCCGTATGCCATGGGGCGCATGGCAGGGGACGCCCCCGGCCGCGGCGCCGCCGCAGCGCCGGGTGGCATGCCCGGCCGCACCCCCGGCGGCGCAGCGGCAGCGCCGGGGGGGCCGGCAGCTGCTGGCGCTGCCGCAGGGGCCGCCGGCGCTGCTGCTGGCACCCCTGCCGCTGCTGCCGCTGGTGGTGCTGCTGCTGCTGCGCTGCCATTGGGTGCTGCCGAGCTGGGGGGAGCCGCAGGCATGCCGCTGGGGGCTGCTGCCGGCCTGCCAGGCTTAGGCAGAGCGCCGTTGAGGCCGGGCCGCGGCTGCTGCTGCTGCTGCTGTGTGGGCTGCGCCGCTGGTACGGGCGCCGGCCCCCAGGCTGCCATTACTCCGGGCGGCAGCGGTGCGGCAGCCACCATTTGGCCGGGCGGCAGGGCCATGCCGTGTGGGGCAAACGCCTGCGGCTGCTCAATCGCATCGTCGTCTAAGCCGTCTTGCTGCAGCCCCGACCCCTGCGACGCCTGCTGCTTCTGCGCCACCCGCGTGGACTGCCGCGTGGCGTGCACGGCCTGCCCCGGCTTCATGCGCGCGGGTGGCTTGCGGGCCTGCGGGGCAGCGACGGGCGGCCGAGGCGGTGAGCGGCGGCGGCGCTGAGCGGCCGGGCGGCGGGCGGGGGCCGCCGCCCCCTGCTGCGACACGCAAAACCCACAGCTTGTGCGCACGTGGCGGCCCTGTCGGCGCACCCAGGGCGCGCGAGCAGGGGGTCCGGGCCTCACCTAGCTCGGCGGGCCTCGCCGCGCTCAGAAAACGTCCGCGAGACCGTGCAGATTGCGATCGTTACTTGGGGTTGGCCTAAGAGCGCGCCAGACGCCGCGGCGGGCTGCGGGGAGCCCTGGCGGCTCGCTCGCGGGCTGGGGCTCGCGTGGTAGCCTCCCGTGCACCTGCCGGACCCGCTTGCAACTGCTGCGCGCTTGTCGGCCACCCCATCCACAAGCCCATCCGCATAGCTGGCAGGCCCATGCAGGCAGGCTTGACGTGCTTTCGAGCTGTTAGCCTTTCACCACTTTCGTATGAGCATGATGCATGCTTTGCAGCAGTGCTGGGCCCTGGGGCCCCCACTCGCTCCAAAGCCCCTTGCCTCCCTGCACCAAAGAAGAGTGCCTCCTGCACAATTGAGGTGCTCAGCACAACGAGAAGAAGGGCCTGGGTGAGACAATTGGAGGCCCGCTGCTGGTGCCTCCGCCGCCGCCGCCGCCGCTGCCTGCCGCCGCCGCCACTGCCTGCATCATGCAGCGTCAAGTGTTGCCTGCGCTGCCTCCCTGCATCTGCAGTGAGCCGCCGCCACGGCCGCAGCAGCCCCTGTACGGCTCGTTTGTGCGCCCAGTAGTGGACTTGGAGCGTACGTCGGTCTGCCGGCGGTGCAGCGGCAGCGGGCATGTGCCGTGCCCCGCCTGCAGCGGCATGGGGCGCCTGCCTCGCGGCGGCTACCAAAAGCGCAACCCTGTGAACGCCAGCCGGGTCGTGGGTGAGTTAAGAAGCTGTTGTGTGGTGTGAGTTGGTTGAAGTGGATAGAAGGCCGGCCTGGCTGTGATGCGAGGGGGCTCCTGAAGCGCAATGCTGAGTGTTCAAGTGTACCAGTTCAGACCTCCACCAGCGCCTCACCTGCCCTCAACTGCTGCTTCCTTGCTCCTCCCCCCTGCCAGGGTCCAAGTGGACGGCCATGGAGCGGACTCTGGGCTGGCGGCACTTTGAAGCGGTGCAAAAGCGCGGCCAGGGCCGGGAGGCCTATGTGCTGCTCGAGTCGACTTGCAACCGAGACACCAAGCTGTGGGTGAGCAGGTGTGGGTCTGCAGCTGCATGCAGTCGCGTTGCGCTGGTTCTGCTGCCATTGCAGGTGAGTCTGGGGGTTGCTCTGCTGGTGCTGGAGGTGCTATCGCTGGCCCCACTCCGCCTCCCATCTCCGCCGCTTTGCACGCCTCGTGCACACACCTCCCGGCCGGCCGGCCCGCCCTGGTCTAGTCTTGTCTAACAGCTTAGCGCCCGCCCGCCCTGCTGCAGGTCAACCTTCAAAACCTGAAGGACAGGGCGCGCTGGGCCTCCGGCTGGCTGCAAAAGGACGAGATGCGGGCGCTCGAGGCGGAGCGGGACGAAGCGGCGCAAGCAGGCCCAGCGTGCAAAGCGTGCGGTGCCAGCGGCCTCGTGGCCTGCCCGCTCTGCAGCATGGGCGGCCAGGTGGTGGAGCTTTAGACAATAGAAGCTTTTAGTTTTTCAGTTAGGTCCAAAATAGAGGGCACTGCACCCCCTTTTGGCAGGCTAAGTGTATCGCCGCCAACCCTGCCTGTACCATCCAGCGCTGTACCGCCCAGGTTGCTGTCCCGCTACATTGTTGCCCCTCTGCATAACCTCTCTGCCGCAATGACTCTGACTACCTGTATTTCATCTGTTATCTCATGCTATTCGTTGACAAGCTGTAAGCAGAAACCTCTGCGTGCAAGGCACCCGAGAGAGGGTCGTGGCAGGCCTGCTGACTTGGCAGGGGCGGGTGGGCGTGTTGGCCGTGGTGGGTGTGATCCAGGCCAGATCTGCACGGCTTGCTTCCCTGGGCCACCCATGCGGCCACACACGGTCTAATTGCATGGTCTAGGCCTCGTCTAATTGCAGCACGTCAGCTGAAGTGGCCAAGCCGCTCCGCCGCTTGGGCTCGGCCACTGCCGCCACCACCCGCCCCCTCCCCTGCCCAGGCACGCTCGGCCCTTCGCTATAGGCCATGGTGCGCGCGGCGCACGTAGGGACGGAGGAAATAGAGCAGGCGGTGGCCGCAATCGCCCTGCACCTCGACGACAGCCGCTGGGTGGCAGTTGACATTGGCGGCGGCGGCGAGCGGCTGCGCCACACGCACCCGCCTGGCTGCCCCAAGCAGTTCAGGGCCAAGTTCCAGGGCAACCACGTGGTCAAGCTGCAGGTGGGAGTTACTGGAAGCTTGATGAGGGGTTGCAAATGTTAGCCAGTCACACTCGACCCACTTGCATGGAAAATTCTGCTTACAGGGGGCGCGAGGGGCCACTGCCCAGCTGTGCAGCAAGCCCCTACAGCAGCATGCTGCCATTCATGCATATCAGAAGAAGATGACCACCCTCACCCAAACCTGAGCTCAATCAACCTCAAACCCCAGAAGTCAATCCGTTGGCCGGTGCGCTCCTCCTGCCGCCTGCCCGCAGGTCAAGGGCAAGTTCCAGTGCGGCAACCCCGGCTGCCGGCGCAGCTGGAGCAGCGCTATGGGATTGCTGCTGCTGACGGTGCAGCCCGCTAGCGGCGGCAGGCTCAAGTGAGCCAGCAGAGCAGCTGGATTGGGGGAGGGAGGGACCATTTATGCAGCAGCTGAGGGCGAGTCTGCGTCGCTTGTGCGTGCATGCACGTGCGTGTGGGCACATGCATTGTGTCAACACCCCGCACAGCGCGCCGCCGCTGCGCTGCCGCCCCTCCACTGTGTGCCGATCTGCTCAGCAACTCTGCACTAATGAATCGATATCGCGCCGCCCCCCGAGCAGGTTCAGCATCACAGCCCTGGAGCAGGGATGCCAGCGCTGCGGTCGAGATGTTTACACGAAGATGTATGCCGATGAGGCGGCGCGAGTGGCAGAGTGGATGGAAGGTGCGCGGGCACGCGGGCACGGCCTGTCGCTTGAATGCGTTGCTGTGCAGCAGCTGCAGCGGCCGGGTACACCAATGTGTTGACGGTGTTGGAACATTGTCCTGCCGCAGACGGTTGCATGCAAAGGACCGGCAGCTGTGCAGCCGCCTGTGCAACAACTTTGCACCTCCCTCCGATCGGCAGAGCCGTCCTTTCTCCCTCTTTGTTTCCCAGATGCCTACGTGCATGGAGAGTATCCTGAGCGGCAGCAGCGTGCATCCCACATGCGCCGCCCACACGACCGCGCCCACTGCTCAGCCTGCAAGGCCGGGCTGCACTAGACAGCTAGCTAGAGCTGCATAGCTAGTTACCTGTAGCTTCAGTTCCCGTTGGGCTGCTAGTCAGCTGAGCTGCTCAGCGGCAAGAGGCTGACTTGACGATTGTTCTGTTGCTCTTGCAGCACGCTTCTGCAAAAGCAAGATAATGTGTGTAAGAGGCCCCTTGCTTGTTACGCTGCCCTCACTTGCGCCAGCTGACAAGCTGAAAGGCGGGTCACAATGCAGTGCAATTTGGGACAACTGCAAGCAGCTCACTGAGCCTCAACGCAATGCAGGGTTGGCATTTAGCCACAAGAGGTGAACAACAATTTATCCAATTTCTTGCTGCCGCCGCTCAGCACTGCTCCAGGACGCAGGGCTACTGTGCCTGAGGCTGGCCCACGGCTGCTCAACATCTAGGCGAGCTGGCAAGCTTGAGCATTTGAATGCTGAGCTCAAGGCTGGTCCAGCCCGAGGGCGCAAGATGCTGCTGCGGCTGAGGCTGCTCACGGCTGAGGCTGCCCACGGCTGCGCATAGAGCTCATGACCAGGCTCGTGATCAGGGCTGGTCCAGGGTGCAGGGGTGCGCGCCCAGGAACTCGTCGCGGTACTCGGTGTCCTGCAGGCGGGGGTAGTCGGTGTACTGCAGGGCAGGAAAGGGGGGTGGCCCAACATATGCATGACAATGTAGTCGGTGAACTGCAGGGTAGGGAGGGATTGCAGGCTATGCAAGGCATGTATACAAAAAAGCCTCGCTTCCAGCGTGGCACACAACCCGAATGCAGGAGGGCCAGCCAGTCGCGCTCACCCCCACATCGTCAAAGGTGTAGAAGGTGTCTCGGTGGTCTGTGGCGGCAGAGGGAGGGCAGGCAGGCAGGCGATAATGGCAGCAGTGGAGGCAGCCAGGCCACAACAGCAGCAAACAGGCGGCGTTGAGCGCAGCGCGTCCGGGCAGAAGCTTAGCGGGCACAGCACTGGATGACACCGCACTTTCATCCCGCCTTGATTGAGCACTTGCATGATAATCGAGTGCGCGCCTAAAACAGAACCCCAAGCACTCACAGGGGTTGAGGGGCGCGTCCAGGCAGAAGCGCAGCGGCAGGTCGGGGTTGGCGATGAACAGCCGGCCGTAGGCAACGAGATCAGCATGGCCTGCGCACCCAGTGGAAGAGAAGCAGGTGAGCCCCAAAAAGCGCATGTAAAGCAAGGAGCTGGACAGCCGGCCGAACGCCACCAGGTCGGCGTGGCCTGCGAGGAAACAAAAGGAAAGGCACATTCTTGAACAAGCATGCAGTGAGGCTGTTGGCGATGACCAGCCGGCCGCAGGCCACCAGGTCAGCATGGCCTGCGCACAGGCGTGGAAACGAGGCACACCTTGTGCACATATATACTGCAAGCCGGCATGTGCAGCAACTTGAGGCACGCACTTTCTAACCATGGCCTGTGGTCCAAGTTTGCAGGCACGCAATGCATGGGGAGCCGACGCCTCACCCGACTGCACGGCGTGCATGCCGCTCTCGCGCTTGAAGCCGCCCGCCGCGATCAGCGGGCCGCGCCACACCTGGAGGTATTGGCAGGGGTGGACCCCTGGCATCAACTGCACTGCGCTCGTCTAGCAAAAGCCAGCGCGGCCGCTTTGCAACTGCAGCACAACTGCGGTTCTGGTAGCATCAAGGCTGAACTGCGCAACACACACCAAGCCCACCTTGCGGAGGGGGTCGAGCGAGTCCTGGGTGCTTTCAATCTAACTAATACACCTTGCAGAAATCAACAGTTAATTGTATTGTGTCCCCATTGCACCTTGTGGAACGGGTCCAGCGAGTCCTGGGTGCATTGCATTCCATTCGATCCGGGCAGTGCACCTTGCAAAAGCGAGACCATCAAATGCACCCCACCTTGCGGAAGGGGTCCAGCGAGTCCTGGCTACTCTCCATTCAATTAATGCAACAGCAAAAACAGCTTTATCCTTGGCCATTCATCCCACCTTGCGGAAGGGGTCCAGCGAGTCCTGGGTCTCGCGGATCGTCTGGTTGGCGGCCCGAGGCTCCACCATATGCACCTGCCTCAGTTAGGTAGGCGCAGGACTGACTTGAATTGGATGTTAGCGCACACATGCTGAGCAACTTTCGAGAGCACAGACTCTGAGGCGTTCTTACTGAGGCTCCACCATGTGCACCTGCGGCGGCGGTGCGGAAGGGAGCCTAAGGACGCGATCAGCACAGATGCCCAGCAGATGCTCGTGCTTTCCTGCTGACCAGCATGCATGGCCAACATGTCTGCCTGCATGCACCGCTATCATGCAATGACACATAAGTGGCAGAACCCGTGGCCCCTCGGCTTTGGCGAGCCACTCACGTACAGCAGCTTGCGCCTGCAGAGCAGAACGGCCAGGCACGCAGGAAATCAGCTGTTAACTTGCACAGACAGGCAAGCCGTGCAAGCCACCGGCCCGCAGGCCATGTGAACGCGACACACACAGGCTGAACAAGCAGGCAAAGCAGCCAGCTCTTCTCAAGTCAAGAGCAGGGCTCGCTTGTTCAGCTCCTCCAGCAACTACACAAGACATGCTTGCTGCACATCAGCATGTGCAGCAAGCATTCTTCAGCCAGAGCTCCTGAAAGCCTCACTTGTTCAGCTCCTCCAGCAGGTACGATCCCAGCGCGTAGGGGTGCCCATCCGTGGCGTTCTGGAAGCCGCCAAACAGACTCAGCCTGCGGCATTCGTGGGAAATGAGCTGGCGAGGTTTAGAAAATGTGGCAGGCAGAACGAGTAGCCTCCGGAGGCTGGATTCAGCACTGTGTTCCCCCTGCCAGCTGCCGGCAGGCCCCTGACCGCGGCGGCCAGGTCGCCCGCTTGCCTGATGCCGGTTCGGTCGGCGCCGACCTCGGAGCATACTGCGTCCACCACCTCCAGTGCGAAGCTGACAGTTGAGGAGAGGGGAGGATTTCAGTCTGAATGACGGCTCCAAGGTTGGAGCACACTGCGTCCACCACCTCCAGCGCACAGCTGACCAAGAAGGAGGAGCAATCGTGCAGCAGCGACAATGCCAGGGCTTGGTGCATGGCAGGGAAGAGAACACATTTCCTTGCTGCACGCAGCCTGCTGGTTGTAGCTTCCATACTTTGGACCCGGCCGGCCCACCGGCAGCGTTTCTCAATGCTGCCGCCGTAGCCATCGGTGCGGTGGTTGGATTCAGATTTCAGGAACTGATCAATCAAGTAGCCTGCAGAAAGGCGTCGAGCGTAACAGCATGTGACCGCAATCCTGCTGAGGTAAGCGCACAGGCGGCCTGCGACCCACAGCAGCAGTGAGCTCCGATGCGTACGTATATGCAACACCGAAGCGCCATGCCACAGTCAGGTAAGCACACCATTTTCCCGTGGATCTTTACTGCCAAGAAGTCAATTTCCAGCACTCGTGGGCACGCACAGCACTCTCAGGAGGGCACAAGACAGGGTGGTCACACGCACCGTTGGCGCCGTGAATCTCCACAGCCGAGAAGCCAATGTCCAGCGCATTGCGGGCGGCCTGGCTGCACATGAGGGATAGAGTGAAGCAGCACAATTGCTGGCAAGGGAGCAGTCTGCACTTGCTTGGCAAGAAGCAGGGCGGCGGAGCGCAGCACAGCACAGAGCAGCACAGCACAGCACAGCACGGGGCATTTGTGCCATGAAGCTGCGACCCCCGGCACTGCTCCGCCACAGCACAGCGCACAGTGCACAGCATGGCACAGCGTGAGTTGACTCACCGGTACTGCTCCACGACAGCTGGCACCTTCCCAATAGCAACATCAGCACAGCGCATAGCACACAGCATGGCACAGCACACCGGTACTGTTCCACCACTGCAGGGATCTCTGCCTCCTCCAGCGCGCGTGGCGCCACAAAATCCACCATCTGCAGGGGCAAGGTTTGAGTGCACGGCAAACGCAAGGGTGGGAAGCGAGCAGGAAACCTTTTGACTCATCCTGCCCTCGCATACAGACGGTGCCTCACCAGCCCAACTAGCATTGATTCTTGGAACACACGCCTGATCAGTTCAGTGACTCACCTTGCCCTGGCTGGTCGAGAACACTTGGGTGCCGTCTGTGATGGGGATGGCCGAGGCCGACAAGGGCAGTGCGCCTCCGGGCTGGTAGTCGGGGTGGGACGCCCTGCGAGGGAGGCGAATGGCTGAGTTGCAGGGGCATGACTGCACACTGCGCCGTGCACAGGGCATGCACACAAATGTGTGTTTGGCAGGCAACCTTTCATGTGCCACGGCCGGCTAACAACAGCCCCCTTCCTGGATTACTTTGCACCTGCCCACGTGCCACAGCTGGCTGACAAACAGCGCCCCCTTGCGCGTCACTGCCTCCACCACCGGTTTCCAGCCCTCCAGCTGCTCCATGCTGTAGATGCCCGGGGTGTGCGGGTAGCCTGCAGAAGGGTAGTGCATGGCATGATGCACAGTGTTGTTAGTTAGAAGGTAAGCGGCTGCTCCTTGCTGTGGCTGCCCGGGGGTGTGGGGTTAGCCTGCAGAAGGATGCCAAAATGGAACACAGTGCTGCATAGCCAGCGGCTGTCTAACCAGCAGCCGATCGGCTGTCCTAACGAGTGCGGTGTGGTTGGCAGAACAGGAGTGATGATGGCACTGCCTGCCAGGACATAGCCTGCTGCCCAACCAATTTCCACAGAAACCCCAGCTGCTGCGCTCACCGTGGGCTGTGTTGGAGATGCAGGTGGCCTCGGAAATGATCAGACCGCCGTCTGCAGGAGTACTTGCAAGCATTTGAGTTGGCCACAAAGCATGCACACTGCGTGTGCAGGGATAAGGGGCCTGCTAGCAGGCAAGCATTCTCGCGTACGCGTAGCATGCATCCACAAACAGTCGCACACACACCTGTGGCTCGCTGCGTGTAGTACTCAACCGCATTGGCCCGCGGGATGCCGTCGATGGCCCTGCGTTGCACAGCATGGTGTGCATCAATTGATGTCGACCCAGCGCCGCATGGAAGGATCGGCGCTGTACAGCGGGCACCCCCTTTCCCACCAACTTGTGAAGCGCTCGGAACTGTGCAGTGAGGCGCACCGGCAGCGGGTGAGGGGCGCCATGACGATTCGGTGCGCTAGCTCGAAAGGGCCCATCTGCGAGGGGGAGCGGATCCCTCGAGGAGGGCACTCGATCCTGTACATGTGGTTTCCCTCTGATGGCTCCGCTGGGCAACGCGTGCCATGCCAGTGAGGGGCATGAAACATCAAACAAGCGCTGGTGGCGCAACAGCAGCAGCGCTGCCTGCAGCTGTGCCGCCCAGCCCTCTTCTCCCACCCCGCTTCCACTGACCATGTAGGGCTGGAACAGCGGGTTCTGGCCGGGGTCGGCAATGGTGGTTGGCACCGCGTCTTCGTTGTCTCGCGGCTGCCGCGCCAGCTGCTCTTGCGAGGCAGCCGCCGCGCCGTGCAGGCGGCGGGCGGAGCGGCGGCGGCCGCTGGCCCAGGCACCGCTGGCACCGGCGCTGCTGGCCGCTGGAATGGCGGCAGAGATCCGCTGGGGCGTGGGCAGCGCCTTGGACGCTGCTGCCGCGCCGGCCAGCCGCAGGCGGGCGGCCAGCTGCATGGTGCCTGGCTCTGGGGGATTGAGGAGTCGACCGAGAAGTCGAAAAGGCACCGCGATTGCACACCAGCATTGGGTTGGCAGCAGAATCTGCCGGCCCCGCATGAGCGCTCAGCGGCTGCCGCGACATCTGTTCACCAGACGTTGCTTGCACTACAGCAGAGCAGCAGACTTGACACAAGTTCACTCCTGCTTCTCATGCATGCACGGTCAAGTTAGTGCTTTTCGTCTTCCGGCGGCGGCAGCTCCTCTCCAGGCAACTGCTCCTCCTCTTCATCCCCAACCTCTGCTGATTCCCGGGACTCTGCTGCTGCCGCCGCCGCTGCATCGCCGCCAGCTGTGCTATCTGCCGCTGTTCCCTGCGGTGCCGCTGCAGCCTTGCCGCCCGCTGTGCCTGCTGCGGATGGCCCTGTCGGCGAGCCTGCTGCTGCTGCATCTCCCTGCCCGCCACCTGCCGCTATTGCGTTGTAGGGCAAGCTTTCCACAATCGGCACGCCCTCTGGAATGGCTGCTGCGCTGGGGCGGAAGCCGCCCGACCGGCGCGGGCTCAGCTGCCGCAGCCGTGGCGGCGCAGGGGAGGCCGCCGTTCTGCCCTGCGGTCGCCACGGCGAGGGCGGCATAGTGCTGATTCCAACACCACCACTGCCCTCAGCTGCACTGTCTTCCCACAGCTGCTCTTCCTCAGGCACGCCCAAAGACACAGCCGATGGCCGCTCCAGCGACGGCCGCCGCTGCCCCTGCAGGCTGCCGCCGCTCCTGCGTGCAAGCCAGCCAGCCTCCCCTGCCGCTCCAGCTATGGGTGAATCGGCTGTCCCTGCCTCCTCTCCTCCTAGGCTGCCGGCAGGTGCAGCTGCTGCGCCCGCTGCAGCAGGGCCGCCAGGGGTGGTGGGGCTGCCAGGCAGGGACGGCTCGGGAGTTGCCAGTGCCGGGGTGGATTGGCCAGAACCTCCCGAGGCTCGCCGCCGCAGCTTGCGTTCCGTCTGTTGAGGAGGCAGCGGTGGGGCTGCCATTGTAAGTTCGGTGAAAACAGAGTCTTCACACTGCTTCCCACCCATGTGCGTCACATGCCAAGATAGCTTGTGAGAATTCAGCTGACACACCTTGTGTGTCCCCCTTTCTCACCCGCTCCATCAGCGCTTCGACCTCCCGCGCAATGCGGCCCAGGCGCTTGGGAGCTGCACTGCCTCGCTCCTCCGCTCGCCGCTGCAGGTCGTGAATGTACTGCAAGTGATGAGGCTGAGATACAAAACAGTCAGCATGCATTGAATGGCATCTATGATTTGGCATTTGGGAGCCGCACTGCCTCGTTCCTCGGCCCGCCGGAGAAGCTCATGAATGTACTGCAGGGCAGCACAGGAGTCGGACAAGTGCATTCAGGAAGCATCACTGATTGCAATGGTTGCAAAGTGCTCGCGAGCCGAGCTGCTTTCAAGTCAGTCCCTGCTGCACACTTGCAGCTACCGAGCTGGTGCCACGCCCAGGCCTGCATGCAGGTGGCAGGTGCAGGGCTGCCCAGGGCCACACTTTGGCATCTGCTGCACACATGCACGAAAGCCAAGCCCTGCAAGCCTGCACGGCTGGCTCTCACCTGCAGGTAGCTGTTGCAGAGCGGGGGCAGGAACTCGGGCTGGTGCTTAAGCAGCGTGGCGAGGCGAGCACCAGAGAACTGCCACAGCGTGCAGTTCGTGACCGCTCGCACTGCAGGGGCAAGGGGACAGGTGGTCAATGTGCAGTGAGTCTGAGCAGCGTGTTGAGTACCGTTGGGTTTATTGATAACTTGATAACATCAACAAGCAGAACTGCACTCCTCAACACAGGTTCTCCTTGGCAAGCACATGAGAATCACCTGTGTGCAGCCGGGAGCGGCACTCGTCGACATAAGCAGAAAACACCGCCGCCTGGCCCACCACCGCAGGGCCGTGCAGGCAGCTGATGCAGTGCATGCCTCTGAGGGCCAGCGCCTCCCCTGCAAGACCGCCAGGGTCAGCAAAAGGGGTTGTGTAGTTGCAGCAGGCAGCTGATGCGGTGCATGCCTCTGAGGGCGAGCGCCTTGCCTGCAGGGCAGGCGTAGTGAACAAGCAAAAAGGTTGCAGTTGCAGGGGTTGTGCAGTTGCAGGGGTTGTGCAGTTGCAGGGGTTGTGCAGTTGCAGGCATGATGATCACGCATGAGTCATGCCACATTCGGGAAAGACCTGTTTTGCTCACCTTCTTGCAGGATGAAGAAGCTGTCGGCGTCATCCGCCTCCCGATACAAATCATGGCCAGCCACCAAGCGAACTGGCTCAGCCATGGCCGCCAGCTGCGCCCGCATCTGCGGCAGCGGTTGGGTGGGTGGGTGGGCAGCAGCGGGTGAGGACAGAGGTCAGCGTCATCGAGCAGGTGGGACATCTTACCCATCTGCGACTGATTGCTCCATAAATGCTCAAGCAACGAAGCACAAAGCAACATGTACATAACTGCTCAACCATCCTCACTGCATCGTCCAGAAGGTGGAACATCTTGGACTGGCGCAGCGAGTCGCCCGCCAGCGAGTGCACGATCTCGCCCCTGCAAAGGATGGTTTGAGGCGATAATCGGAAATTGATGGAGCATAGCATGTCGACAAAGAAGGTTCAGCAAAAGGCCCGGTTGCAGTGAGCCCTGCTCCGCGCTGCCGCCGACGGCATGCAATGCTTACATTCCTGCCATCCAGACTGCAGCATCAAGCCGGACTGTCACCCATTGCTCACCTCAGCTCCACAGGCAGCGCATCAAACTGCTCCGCATCATCAATGCCGGCGTGGGGCGCCCACACTTGGACCAGGTAGCGCCGCACTTTGGTCTGCAGAAATGTTGGGAGGTGGCGCTCCTGCACGGCCAAAGGCAAGGACAGCGAGGCCTGCCTTGTGGTGCCGCACATTGAAGGAGCCTAGAGGGCGTGATGAAGCCGTGATAAGCCCCCTGCTGCATTGTGGGTGGCGGGCGTGCTGTGACAAAGCACAGCGGGATGCAACATTAGCCGAGAGCAGCGTACCTGCATCCAGGCCTCTGCATCCTCCATCTTGCGCCTCAGCGCCTCTGCCTGCCGGTTCTGGCGGGAGAAGCCATGCAGCAGGTCGCTCATGGCGTTGATGGCGAAACTGCAAAGATGTAGTCACAAAAATGTTGTTAGCTTCACGGCCAAAGCAGGTCGCTCATGGCGTTGATGGCAAAACTGCGGAGAGTGGTTGCATACGAAGGGTTCAATGTGGTGTGGCTGCGGCCTGCCAGCAGGCCTCTTCCAGCGCTCATGGCGGTAATTGAAAGCAGTGGGTCAGAGGAAGGGCGGCGCTGCTGTAGCAGCAGACCAGCCAGGACCAGCAGCAACGTAGGGGCGCCAACGCCGGGCTGTGACAAGCCAGCGTGGCACCTGAAGTAGAAGATGGAAAGGGCCATGAAGCATACTGCCACCTGCAAGCATGTGTTTGGAGAGAGCAGATGTGGAAGCAGTCGTGAGCGGTTGCAGCAGGGTGGGAATCAGCAGTGGGCGGCAATGCGCTATCGCCGCTCTTTTGGGTAGCTCGCGCCGCCCTGCCCATGCCCTGCCCGGCTGCCGTGCGTTTCGTCTTCTTACCAGCTGCTCGGCGACTGTGACGGCGGTGATGTCGCCATAGCCCACAGTAGTCATTGTTGTCATAGCTGGAAGGGGAGGGTAGGTCAATGCGGCAATTGTGTTACACACAAACGGCCATGCGCTCACACAGCACTGATGTCGCCATCATGGCTGCACAGGGGGAGGTGGACGTGCAACCGACAAGACCAGGCTGTGGCAAGTGCATGAAGCTTGCGGTTAGCCGTGCAAAACTGCGGCAGTGTGCGGCGGTTGCATGTGCCAACAGGCATGCGCGCGTGCGCGCCTGTTCGAAACACTGCCTGCCATGCAGCAAAGCAGTGCACCTCACCGTAGTACACCGAAGCAGCCCAGCGCGCTGCGCCCGAAGTGTCCAGCAGGCTGTGGTTCAAGTCTGCAAGGCACCGGATTTCTTTATCATAAAATCTGGTGGTGGGTATGGACTCAATAAATACCCATCAAGTTGAGGTTCTTTGGCAGCAGCATATCGGACAACGGACAGCATCTGGCGGCACTGAGCGGCAGCCTGAACGACATGTGCACACTGTGGCACATGGATTGATGCTCCCCTCTTGCTCACTGGCGTGCGCAGCCCAGCTGTTCTCCAGGCCTTCGAGCACCGCCAGGAACCACCAGCAGCAGCCCTGCACGGTGTGATGCATCAACGCCGTTTGATGTGCTCCGCATGCCGACTGCCATGCAGATTTTTGATTAATGGCATCAGCGATCAAGACACCAGCAGCCAAGCCGCCACTTTCTTTGCAGGGCACATCAAACACTGGCACTGCAGTGTATGCAGAGAGGCAGGCGTGCACCATGAGGTTGAGGTTGACCATCACCGACAGCCCGACCAGCAGGTTGACGGCAGCTTCCTAGACAACTTCAACATGCACAGAGAATGAAATGGCTACACGTACAACAACATTCTTGTGCGCACCATGAGGTTGACCATGACCGACAGCCCCACCAGCAGGTTGCAGAAGTAGAGCACGGCCGTGGACATGAAGCGCTGCAGGCCCCTGCAAAATGAACGGTGCAGCGAGGGAGTATGTTTGATGATGCGCTTGCAGGTCCAAGGCAAAACAACGGTGCAGTGGACATGAAGCGCTGCAGGCCCCTGCACGAGTGAAGCGGATGCAGGGCACTTGTTATGTCACAGAGCAGCAACCGCCTCAGCATGGCGGCAGCACACTCGGCACAGCAGTGCAGCCGCACCAGGCAGCGCAGCCGCACCAGGCAGCGCAGCCGCACCAGGCAGCTGCAGCGCAGCCAGTTCGCAGCGACCACTGCAACAGACCAGGAAATGAGAGCAAGGGAGGAAGCAGGCGCACCGTGCGAGCGTGTTGGTGAAGACGGAGCCACCCCAGACTGCATGTAATGGCAGGCAGCCGGCTGGTATGGTTAGTTATGATCGATGCCATGCACACTTTCTGCAGATCGGGTGGGCTTGCATGGCACATGCACCTACAGATATGTCACGGCAGCTGGCGACCAGCAACAGCAGCGGCGGCGCACCCTTCAGCAGGCGGAACACGCGGGCCAGGCGCAGCAGGCGCAGCGCGTAAAACCACCTGCATGAACGGGGGGCGAGTGAATCTCAGACTTGATCAGTGCACACGCAGTGAAAGGCTAGGTAGCTGTCTGCCACATGTGGCAGCGCCGCGTCGTCTGCTGGCATGCAACACCGCAGACTAGCTAGCATGCATGCTTGCTGCACGAGCTTGGATGGGCGTGCTTGCATCAGTGGCCCCCTGATTTGCTCGAAACCAAGCTCACTTGAAGGCTGTGGCATCGGAGGGCACGCTGCTCAGCACCAGTTCCGGCACGATGGGCAGCGCTGCAGCAGCGGGGAGAGCAGGGCATGACGAATGCTGGGGTCGTAGCCAGCGGGGGATGCATGGAGCCAGCGTGGATGCACCCATGCGTGCTCAGCCAGCTGCAGGCATTCATCTCCGACCGCTCCAGCGTCATGCGATAGCGCACAACGTAATACGCATAGCAAGCACTCACTGGCCACCAGGTCGACCCAGAAGCCTCCGTGCCGCACGTAGTACTGCGCCACCTTGCCGCTCTGCGATAATGAGTCAGGAGTGGGCCGCATTTGGCTGAGGGTTGACAGCGCAGGTGCAGACTGGTGGGATGCGAGCGCAGGCCTGTCCTGACACCGCATGGTGGGGTTGCCAATTGATGCTGCGAGACCTTGCTGGTCAAGTTAATTGCAATCCAGCTTACCTCCATGACCAGCGCACGCCTCACATCGCACTGCAGGGCAGCAGTCATGCTGGTGAATTCAAGCTCTCTTTGGCCAACACAGTTCAAAGCGCACAAGCCGGTGGGTAGCCATGTGTGCTCTGGGCTGTGCATAGCCCAGCCACGGGCGGGTACACATTTGGCTTGCAAAAGGAGCTTGCCTGCACGATGAAGCCTGTGTGAAAGCCCATGAAAATGTCGGCAATGTAGAAGGCGGCTGCACAGACGGGTGGCCCGGCAGGAGGGTTTTCTGTTCCAAACAGAGTAACTCTGTACCCAGGCTAAACCTGTGCCCTGCTGTGCTTCAATCAGGCTGCCACAGCGCGTGGCCCTGCCGGTGTGTGGTTCCGGGCATGCAGGATTGACCGCCGCCCGCGGGATGCGAGGCCTCGGGCCTGCCATTGACACCACCAGCATCCCCAAACACTCACTGCCCACGATGTTGAAGTAGGTGAAGAAGGTGAGGTATGCCGCCATGCCTTCCATCCAAACAATGAAGTTTCAGGTGAGGCAAACAAAGGACTCACTGCCCACGATGTTGAGGTAGGTGAAAAAGGTGTAGGCATGCGGCCCCCCTGTGCCTTCCATCACCTGAGCCTCCACACCCAAAATAAACTGACGCAAGGCCAAAAGTGAACTCACTGCCCACGATGTTGAGGTAAGTAAAGAAAGTGTAGGCATGTGGGCCCTCCATGTCGTCAAAGGCCAGCGACAGCGGTACCAGGTAGGCTGCATGCAGATGCAGGGAGGTTGCAATGTTTTGCAGGGTTAAGGAGAAGATGTGGCAGCGCATGGGCCCTTCGATGTTGTTGAAGGCCAGCGACAGCGGCACCAGGTAGGCTGCGCGTGTGGCGAACAGGCGGGAGCGGCAGGATGAGACATGAATCTACCAAAGATCAGGAGAGGGCTGGTTGGGGAGGTGGGACAGGGCGGGCAGCAATGGCGCGCACTCATGCACATTGCAATGCACATTGCAACCCATCGGTGCATGTGAGGTCCAGGAGGCTCATGACCCAGCCCATCTGTATGCCCCGTCTGCTGATGCGATATCTTCGCAAGGTTCATCACCTCAGTTACATCCCACCCACCCACCTGTGTATGTGAGGTCCAGCAGGCTCATGACCCAGCTCCAGCCCTTGGACGTCAGGCTGTCTGCGGCGGGACGGTACTGCAGTGTAGCAAGACTAAGCCAGCCAACAGCTTGAGGCTTGCCAGGAGAGCAGCGCTTGCATCGTACGTCGGCAGTTTGTTCAACTGGGCAGGCGCAAGCGGCACATATCTTGCAGCGTGCTTCCCTGGATCAGAGCACCATGTTGCATTGAACACAAACTTGAAGAACCACACCGAACCCACCGGGGCTGATCATGGGCACCCCTAGCAGGGAGTGGTGCCTGTGCGTCTTCTCCGCCCGCCACGCCTGCATCTCACTGGGGCGTGCTGAGCTGGCACTGCCCTCCTCTGCCGCCTGCGCAGCGTCTGCTGCCTCCGCCGCTGCTGCGTCTGCCTCACGGCCGCCGCCGCCGCTACTGCTGCCAGCTCGCTTGGCTGTTCCGGCCTGCTTATGCGCAGCAGCGGCGTGCTCGTGCTCACCATCCTTCCCTTTCTTCCCACCGCCGCCGCGGCCGCCGCCGCTGCACAGCCGCAGGCGTTGCGCTATGTGCTGCAGCGCTCCGGAGCAGCGCTGCAAAGTTCCAGAGCAGAGCTGCCAGCAAGGAGGGCGCCAGCTGGCGGCGCCGTGCTGCGTGTAGTAGCGCCAGTGGCAGGCATCCACATCAAGCGTGCGGCTGGGCTCAAACGGGATGTCGGGGCGGTCAAAGGGCACTGCGGTTTGGAAACAGGAGGAGTCTTGCAGGTTGGCGCATGCAAACAGAGGGAAGGATGCTCAGAAGGGGTGCTTGGCCGGTCAAGCACTGCTGGAATGGGAAGGGGAGAGGGGATGTGAGTGAGCAGGCACGAGTTTGAGAGGCAGTCGGCAACACGATTTATGAGGAGCTATTAGGTGGGCATGTGCCGGTGGGCAGCGCAAGGCCGGCACCTGCTGGTGGTTCCCTGTGGATGCTGCACGGTGCGAGTGAAATAACCGCCCAAAACCCGCCTCCGAGCTCGAACTCGATCTGTACCAACTGCCTTCCCCACGGCTCAGGCCTTGCCCTCATAATGAGTGAAGAGCTCCTCTGCCCTCTGCCGCCGCTCCCGCCGCCAGTCGCGCTGCCGCGGGCTGCCGCCATCACTGGCACTGCCGCCGTCGCTGCCTCCGCCTAGCACATCATGCTCGCCCGATAGAGAGGCCAGGCGGACGGGCGCCACGGCGACGGGCCCCGGCCGCCGCCGCCGCCGCTGCTGCTGCGGCGTCGGCTGCTGCTGCTGCTGTCCACTCAGCAGCGGGCCCAGGCCGTTGGCAGCCATGGCTCTGGCCACACACAGTGGGAGGGAGGGCCGGCTGGCTGGCGGGCAGCTGCGTGACAAGCGCTGCTGAGTGTCCAAGGGCTGCGGTTGAGTTGTGCGCTTGTAGTGCCCGAGCTATTGAACAGAGCAGGCTCAGTCTACCCAGACAAAAGGCGCCGCCGCCGCCGCTGGCCTTCCAAGCGCACCTGGCCACACAGCGCAGCGCTGAAAAATTTGATTGCTCAGGATGCTTTGCCGTTCAGCTGGGATGTTGATCCACCTGCAGATGGAGCCAAGAGCATGCCATGCAGCTGCATGCTGCCAGGTTCTGCTCAAACAGTCGGCCCGCTGGCGCCGCCGATGGCGCGCTGCTGCCGCCGGCGCTCATTTGCGCCTAGCTGCTCCGCGAGGCCTGATGGGCCCAAATCGCTTGCACAGTCCTTTCGGCGCCATCCCGCCCTCCTGCGGCCACTGTAAGCGGGTTTGGGCAGCTGCTGCCGGCCACCCAGCTCAGAAACCGCTCCCGGCCCTGTCCCGCTTCTGATCTCGTCATCATCCTTCCATCAACGCTCCTAGTCGGCTCGTCCGACAGCCCGACAGCGCCAGGCGCCCGGTTGCAAGCGTGGTCGCTGGCGTCGCAAGCGCTCACGGCTTGCTGGTTAGCACAAGGTAGGGCACAACGAGCCCCCAGCGCGCCCGACCGCCGCAAGTTAGGGTTTGTGCAGTGGCGGGTGCGCGCCGCCGCCGATGCCGCCACTCGCCGCAAGGGGGGAAGAGTGCGGCGGCGAGCACACTATGACTGGCTAGCTGCTACGTGGCCTTGACTGTGCAGGAGTCAGAAGAGACGTGCAATCCATCAGCAGGCAGCAAGTCGCATACACGCACCGCTTCGGCTGTAGCAGCAAAGCACAGAGCAGCAGGCGGCACCGGCACCTGCAATGTCTTCCTCAGCTGAGCTTTTGAAGGCAGCCACCAAGGGCGATGCTCGCACCGTGAAGCGCCTGCTGCAGGTGAGACCCAGCTGGGGCTGCACGCCAGCTGCCTGCTGGCCCGTGCCAGCTGTGCTCCCGGACAGGGAGAGCATCTCTCGCTACTTTCGTTGCCCTTGTGCTCTTCGGCTTGCCCACCACCACCCCAACCCAGCGCAGCAAGAGCTGTGGTACGCCGCCACACTCGCTGCACTCCAGCCTCCCACAGCCACACCACCCACTCTACTGCTGCCGCCGCCGCCTCCGCTGCCCTCACCCCCTACCGCAGGCCGGCGGGCTTCCCAATGCCAAGGGCGCGCACGGCAACACCGCGCTCCATTTGGCGGCAGCGGGCGGGCACACCGGGTGCATCAAAGCGCTGCTGGACAGTAGGGCGACCGCGGATGTGCATGCCGCAGACGGCTGCACGCCGCTGCACCGCGCCGCCGCACACGGTGGGTGCCCGGAGCGGCTGGGCTGGCGGGTTAGCAAGAGCTCTGCTGTTGAGGGATCAATGCTATGGAATGGCTCATGCCAGAAAGCATAGAGCATAAAATGCATGTGCTAGAATGCATAGATGCAATGGCACATGCAAGCCGCCTCGAGATCCCAACTCCTCTCTGTGCCCATGCCTCCCATACCCTGTTTGTTCGTCCTCGCAGGCCACGGCGAGGCATGCGCCGCCCTGCTGGCCGGCGGCGCTTCCCCCGATGCCGTCACACCTAAGCGAGTCACGCCCCTGCTCATGGCTTGTGAGGCCGGCCATGCCTCGGCCGTTGCGGCGCTGATGGCTGGCGGGGCGAGCGCGGATGCTAAGAACCCTGCGGGTGCCACGCCCGCACAGCTGGTGAGGGTAAAGTAATTTCTTCTGGGGGTGGCGCCCTGCAGGCCTGCAGGCAGTGGGACGACCCCGGCCTGACAGCCTCCTGCCTTTCCCTCAACAGCATCCGTGCAGCAAGTGCCTTGCAACACACATGCCATGCCACCCGCCGTGCCTGCAGGCCATTGCCGCGGGGCACGCAGCGGCGGTGGCTGCGCTGGTGGCCGGGGGGCTGGACCCAAACAGCCGCCTGCCCGACTCTGGGCTCAGCCTGCTGGAGGCTGCTGCACACCACGGCCGGGGAGAGGTGATTACCGCACTGATCCGAGGTGCGGGGGAAGGCTGCTGCTTGGGGGAAGGCTGTGGGGGAAAGGGCGGCTTTCGAACGGTCTGCTTGAGGCGGCGGCGTGCGACCGCCAAGCGAGGAAACATTTGTGCAAACTTGGGCGCTAACTGGCGGCCGAGGCTAAGACTGCAAGTGCATCGCAAATCGAGCAGCAGTTTGCTGCAGAGGGCGTTGCATTGTCCATTGCTGCACCTGCTTTTGTTGTTGCAGGCGGCGCAGAAGTGGACGCCACAAATGCCAAGGGTGGAGGCGCAAACCTCACTGCCCAACGCTTCACTAATTAACCTACCGCAGGGGGCGCGGACGTGGATGCCACAAATGGCAAGGGCGACAGCGCGCTGCACAAGCTGGTGCAGTCGTGGAAGGACAGCAAAATGCTGGTGAGGCTCTTTTGGGTACAGCCTTGGGCTGATCTAGACTTGTTGGGATTGATAGTGGGTGAGCTGCTTGTTCTACTATTCTAGTTCAGCCCTGGAAGGACAGCAAGATGCTGGTGAGGCATCTTGGAAATGCCTTGGGCTGGTTGGGTCTAGACATTGGAACTAGTTGGGCGGGTGAGCTGTTCAGTGCAGACGTGGAAGGACAGCAAGATGCTGGTGAGTCGATGCAGCTGGCAATGGCTTGAAAGGAAAGGGAAGGAAAGGTTAGTCTGGTTGTGGCATCAGAAGAGCAGGCTCGCGCTGCGTATCGCAACCCACCCGACCACAGCTGCTGCTGTACTGATGCTTGCTGAAGCTGCTGCACTGCCTGCTGAGCTGCTGCCGCTGCAATCCACGACTTCGCATGCAGCCCAATGGAAAAATGGATGGCAACACCGAGCGGTGAGAGCAGTTGTTATTCATTGCCACTGCACGTACAGGCTGCTTCGCAGAGGGGGGTGCTGTGCGGATGCATGTGTGCACCATGTTGCGGCTGCGCACCGTCACGGGGCACCTGCACTGATGTTGCCCCTCGGGCGTCCGCCCCCTCCCTGCCGCAGGTATAGCGCAGCGGCGCAGGCTCTGCTGGATGGAGGCGCAGACCCTTGGTCCCTCAACTATGCGGGTGGGTGGCGCTGTAGACCGCTGCGGCATACGGCTGGCCTTGCCACGTATGCTAGCAATGTATGTGCTTTTGGGTCTGGCCTTCTTGTTGCCTGCCTGCCCGCGTTTGGCAGGATCGGCCAGCAGTCAGAGGTGCCACTGCATCCCTGTGTTGTGCCTACCCCCCTGCAGGCAAGTCGGCCATTACTCTGGCCGCCGACCGCGGCAACACGCGCCTGCAGCAGCTGTTTGTGAAGGCGGTGCCCTGCCCCCGTGAGTGTTTAGGGTGCCTGCTACTGCTGTTGTGATTGAGTCTCGATGGACGGTAGACAAAGCAGCTGTTCGTTGCATTGCAACAGACTTCGTCGCAACCGACTAGCGGACGGCGCCTGGGAGTTGGGCCCGCTCCTGCTGCCGCAAGCTCACTGCAAGCATCTGGGAACTCTGTTGCGCTCTGCAGGCGCTGCCGACAAGTTCCGCAGCCCGTCCACCTCGCCTCTGGCGGCCAAGCCTGCAGCTGCTGCTCCCCCTGCTGCCGCTGCGCCCGCCGCTGTCGCGGCGGCTGCCGCTGCAGCTGCCAAGCCAGCGGCGGCAGCCAAGCCGGCGGCAGTCAAGAGAGAGGAGCCTGCGGCCGCAAAGCCGGCGGTCCAGCGCTCGCTCACGTCCCCTGTGAGCCCCCGGCGCACAGCAGGCACAGCGGGCGCAGCGGGCGCCAGCAAGGCGCCGTCGGCCCGCACCCTCAGCCCACCCGCACCCACAAGCCGAGCTTCTAGCACTGTCACTCGTGCAGGCAGCTCGGTTGCCCGCACCCCAGCCGCCAGCACGGCTGCAACCGGGGCAGGCCGGCAGGGCGCGGGCGCTGGCAGCGCCGGCGGCGCTGGGAGTGCGGGTGGCAGCAGCCGTGCGCTCAGCCCTGCAGGCAGCGCATCCAGCCGCTATGCCAATGTGCGCAGCAGCGGCTACGGCCGGAGCAGCAGCGCCAGCGCCAGAGTGAGTGGCTCTGTTCAGTCGCCGGTCACGTCCCCTCGCGCCGCAGCGGGTGCAGCAGGCGCAGCAGGCGCAGCAGGCAGAGCAGGTGCAGCGGTCAAGTCGCCGGTGACCTCGCCTCGGGCCAGCGTGGCTAGCGGTGCCAGCCGGCTGGCTGCAGGTGTAGCCAGCAGCAAGCCGCAGGCTGGTGCCGCAGCCGCTGGCAGCCGGCGATCGCTGGATCGAAGTGGCAGCAGCAGCGCCAGCACCAGCGCCAGCAGCAACAGCCTGGCCGGAAGACGCGCGCTCAGCCCCGGCGGAGGGGGCAGCGGCAGGGCACTGGCCACAAATGACAGCGGCTCAGCGGCAGCCTCTGCTGCTTCCCTGGCGGCCAGCAGCACTGCCGGCGGTGCAGCGGCGGCCAATAATGTGGCAGCCCAGCTGGAGGTGCAGCAGTCTGCTGTTGACGCCATGGCCAGCCCAGTGGCAGCAGAGGAGGGTACCGCCAGCTCGGTTGCGGAGGCCGCAGCCCCATCGGCGGCTGCCCCAGCGCCTGACACACCGCCTGTGGAGGCAGGCCTTGGAGCAGGGGGTGCAGCAGCTGCGGCTGCTGCTGCTGCTGCTTCATCAGCGTCAACCGAGATGCAGCAGGCGGGTTCGGGCCTGGCTGCAGCACCCTCGGGTCACAGCAGCAGCAGCAGCCAGCGGCTGGTGGCAGCAGAGGTCCCAGCGGCGGCAGCGGCCACAGCCACTGAGCCAACCGCAGCGGAGGAGCCTGCTGCAGCGTCGGCAGCAGCAGTAGCAGCAGCTGCAGCGGCTGGGTTGGCTCCCCGCCAAGAGGGCGGCCGCGAGTCATTTGAGTATGAAATCGACTTGCTGGCGGTCACAGAGGAGCAGGTGGCAGCAGCAATGGCCAAGCCAGCGAAGGCAGAGGTGCCAGCAGCAGCTGAGCCTGCTGTGCCCGCTGCGCCTGCTGAGCCCGCTGCGCCTGCTGAGTCCACTGCGCCTGCCGAGGCAGCGCCAGCACCAGCGGCAGCTGCAACGGAGCTGCAGCAGCTGGCAGCGGCGCCGGCCGCTCCGCCAGCAGCGGCAGCAGAGCCAGAACAGCCTCAGCAGGCGCAGCAGGCGGCGGCGGCGACAGTGGCGGCAGCTGTGGCTGCGGCGGCCAAACCGGCGGCGGCGCCGGCGCCCGCTGCTGTGCCGGCCACAAAGGCTGAAGGAGAGGCAGGGGAGCCCAAAGTCAAGGCCGGCTGCGCTTGCACGATCATGTGATGGCGGCCGGTGATCCGCCGCAGTTATGGGGTTGTTGCTTTATATCAACTGACTGGGGTTGCGGTGAGCGCTGCACTTGATATGATATGCTTTGGGTTATCGAGACATTCCATTAGAGACTTTCCACAACATCGACGTGCACTTGTCCACTGTGAAATGAAACCGCCGGCGCAATACGCAAACAGGCCAGTGTTGACTGCTTTGGCAGGGACAGTCGTGACGTGGCAGTGTTTTCAAGCATGGGAGCCTTGCCAAAGCAGTACCACGACACTTTTTGCAATATGCTGCACTGGCATGGCAGTGTGCCCCCCCTCTGATCTGTTCACAAACAGCGTCGGCGCGGCCGGCAGCACCGACGTGGCGCTGGTGCCTCGCTGGCAGCCAACAGTGCCGGAGGGCCTCGGCTGCGCTGCAAACTTCATATGGTTCGCCTCCGACGATCGCAGCCATGGTCAGCCCCTCAAAAGCAAAGAAGCGGCAGGCGCCGGTGTTCCACGAGCTTGCAGCTGACTTGCTGGAGCGGATCGCGCTGCTTCTAGCGCCCAGAGACCGGTGTGTGCCATTGAGTCGAACCACTGGCCGGCAGGGTGTGCTTCGCCGTCGCTGCCGCCGCTCCACCGCCACCAGCCTGCCGCCATTGTTGCCCTGCCGCTGCCGCTGCTCACCCCGCCCGCCCTTCCTGCTGCCCAACTTTTTTCAAGCCCGTGCACTGAACGCTACTGTACTCTCTAACCGCAGGTACAAGCTCAACCTGGTGTGCCGTGCATGGAGGGAGGGGCTGGTGGCAGCCCGGGCAGTCTGGGAGTGCGTGGCGATCGACCCCCGCAAGAAAGCCAGCACAAACAGGTCGGTGTTTTTAGACGGTTTAGCGGATTGGGAATGTCTCTCAAATCTGCGGCTGTGTACAAGGAACAAGCACGGTCCCTCCGCTGCACAAGCCCTAGCTGCGCTTGACCGACCACCACCTGCTTGCTATGCACTGTGCTTCCCGCAGGCGCTTCAACAAGCACCTGCCCACCGCTGCCCAAATCCTTGCTGAGATCGGCCGCTCAACTCGCCTTACATTCAGTTTGCCTCACACTGTGCTTCCCGCAGGCGCGTGCGCTTTAACAAGCACCTGCCCACAGCCGAGGCACTGGGCGCTTATTTTACGACCTACGGCCGCCACTGCCGCACGCTGCACCTGGGGCACTTGGACGCCGCTTCGGAGCAGGTGGGGCAGGGGTGTCTGGCTTGGGGATTTCGGGATTATATGCTGGGGGCGTGGTTTTGTGCAACCTGGCACGCTGCACTTGGAGCACTTGAATGCAGCTTCGGAGCAGGTGGGACAGGGGTGGCCGGAAGTTGTTTGGGACAGAGACAGGTGGCGCTTTTCGGCACTGGTGAGGGCAACCCGGCACCCCCTCTGCGGATGACGTTTTCGACATAGCTATTGCCGCCTCGCTTGCAGGAGGGGTGCGTTAGCGAAGCTGACATAGGCAGCCCTGCTGGCAGTTTGTTCTGATGTATCTTTGTTGTTTGTTTGTTTGTTTCTCAGGAGGGGTGCATCGGCGAGGCTGACCTGGCGGCCCTGCTACAGCTCGTGGCGCCCAGCCTGCAGCAGCTCGTGTTCAGCCAGTGCCGAATCCAGGTGGGGAGGTTGTAGGCAGCCAGCATTTCGTGTTCCCTGCATGTGTGAATGTGCCTTCATAGCCAGGAGGGGCGTGTGAGAATGCCAGCATGCATTGCGCACCAGCCACCTTTGTTGGCAGGCCACATGTGACATAATGCACGTTTCCCGCACTGCATTGGAGGGAATCCACGTCTACTGAACGTGAACTTTCACCTCCTGCTTTTCCCTCGCCCCACGCTCGCTCTCACCCCCCGCAGTCGCTGCTTTCAAATCACGCATCCACCATGCGCTCCCTGTCCCGGCTGACCAGCCTATTCACCCACCCCCCTGCTTCCACCCTGCCCCCTCACATCCTGCAGTCGCTGCTGTCTGAGCACGCCCCCGTCATGCGCTCCCTCTGCCAGCTGACCAGCCTATTCACCCACCCACCAGCTTCCTCCCTGGTCCCCTCACATCCTGCAGTCGCTGCTGTCCCAGCACGCCCCCGTCATGCGCTCCCTGTCCCAGCTGACCAGCCTGCACATCGCGCTCCCGCTAGACCAGCCCGGCCTCAGCCTGGGCACCCCTGCAACCCAGTTTGTCAGCTGCCTGACCCGGCTGGAAGACCTGGCGCTGGCCAGCCCCTGGCGGCAGCAGGGCGAGCACTTCCTGCCTGCCAGCCTGCCGCCCTCGCTCAAGAGCCTGCAGGCGAGCGGGAGGGGGTGGGATGGAAAGGCTTGGCACTTGCTGATTTGCAACCTGTTGAGTCGCAGCTGACCTAAAGCAACGCTGCTGTCCTGCACGTTATAGATTGACAGCTGACTTGGTTCGTTCTTTGCAGCTGGCCCGGCTGGGCGGGGAGCGGGGTGTGTTCCGAGGCGCCGGCGACGTCTACTCGCTGGCCGTGGCCAGCAGCCTGGCAGGTGCAGACACTGCTGGTGTTATTGAGTGGTAACCAGGCCTGGTTGGTGGCCACGTGCTTGCTCAATAGTTGTGGCCAGCGGCCTGGCAGGTGAGGCAATGGCTCGACTTGCTCGTGTGCAGCCAGCAGGCCTGGGTGGTGGCCAAGTGTTTGCTCGCTGACCGTAGCCAGCAGCCTGGCAGGTGAGGAACAGTTGACAAGTACTGTGGCGTGTTTGGCCTGATCACTCATGAGTGGCAGCCAGCATCTGGCAGATGCAACGATGCATTGGATTCTGCACTTTGCTGTTGCTGGCGGTACGATATTGTGGCTTACAGCACTGCTGCACCCTCACCCTCTCTGGCAGGCCTGTCTGCGCTGCAGCGGCTGGTGCTGTCCGACTGCCTGCTGATGGAGCAAGAGCCGCTGGGGGAGATTCCAGACCAGCTGGTGGGTTGAGTTTGCTGCTTCTCAGCGCCTGCATTTTTCGCAGTCATACCGTCTGAAATAAAGATCTGGAGCAAGAGCCGCTGGGGGAGATTCCAGACCAGCTTGTGAGCTGAGCAGCTTTGCAGTGTGCGCCACAAGCATGGGAGCAGCCAGGAAGTATGGGTGCAGGTGCGGCGCGTGCTTGGTTCTAATGCAGGCAGAGATACCGAAAGCCTTCAAGCCACCTTTGCACCGGTCCTCCTGTATGCCCGTGCAGCGCATGCCGCCCGCGCTCTTCCTTCTGCCCGCCCTCACCAGCCTGACGCTGAATGATGTGGGCTTGGGGCGGCTGCCGCCGCTGCCCGCCCAGCCCGCCCACTTGCAAGGCCTGTACCCGCTGCCGCGCGAGCTGAGCCAGCTGGCGCCCTCGCTGCGAGAGCTGGCGCTGATGCAGCACTGCTGCGCGCCCGACGAGCTGGCGGTGCTGTCCCAGGTGGGACTGGGGCTGGCTCACTCACACTGTTGCAATGTCCAGCTGAGTGGGGAAGCTTGCTGAAGCAGTGCTGTGCACTGCTGAGCTCCATGCGCTGTGCCATGCCCGTCACCCTGCACTGGCCAACCAGTGCCCTCCTACCACCTGGTCCTCTGTCTGCAGCTGTCCGGGCTAACTGCCCTGTCGTTGACAGCACGCCTGCGGCCCGCTGCGGTGCCTGATGCACTCAGCGCGCTGACTGGGCTGAAGCAGCTCAAGATCTCACATGGCCTATCGCAGGTGGGCGTGTTGGGGACGTGCACTGCCCAGCGCTTGCGCCCTGAGCGATTGCTTGCCCACCTGCCCTCTAACTGCCTGCTTCCTCATGCCGTGCTGCCACACCACTGCCGCCTGCCTCACAGGTGCCGCCCGCGATTGTGGGCCTGTCTGCCCTCACACTGCTGGACCTCTCCTACAATGCGCTGCACTCGCTGCGGCCGGGCGCCTACCTGAAGCGCCTGGTGGTGAGCCTGTTTGTGAGCGCAGACTGTCTGGCATTGTGTGGGTTTCATGCCACATAGCTCCGTCCGGAGCGCATCTCTTCACAGCCGATGGTCGCGGGCCGTCCACCTGCCTGGAAATTATGTCATAAGGCTCGCCAAGCCCCTCCTCGGAGTGACCACCTCTCTACTGCTTTTCGTTCTGTTGCTGCCTCACAGGCCGTCAACTTGAGGGCCAACCAGTTTACACGCTTCCCCACCCAGCTCAAGGTGGCGCGCCACACAGCCCAGGAGCTGCACCTGGTGCGTGCCTGAAGCTTGAGCTGAAGGAACGCTGCTAGGCTGTAGGCCGCTCAGCTGTGCGAGCCATCCGGTGCTCATTGCAAAGTGCCACCTCTGTTCCTGCCATGGTTTTGCAGCCCCAGAACGATGCGATGGAGATATCGGACCGAGACGTGGAGCAGCTGCTGGTGAGGAAATGGGCGGCAGCCGTGCCACATGCCAAACAACACTGCTGTCGCGAGCAGCATTGGCTGTTGGATGCACAGCAGGCAGGCGGGGTCCCCTGCCGCATGTTTGATTCGGCCCCGGCCACGACTGAGACCGCTCTTTCACAGCCCTGCAGTCATGCAGCACCCTGAATGTGCGAACTGCCGCTACAACCACTATCTGTCGCTCCAACCCGCCATGTGCTTCCGCAGACGTTTGAGTGCCTGAAGCAGCTAACCATCTTTGGCGCGAGCGAGGAGCGCAGCACCCAGCGGTGCCTGGCGGCGCTGCAAAAAGCCATGCCCTGGCTGCTGCTGGACGTCTGAAACCGTTACCACTCAGCTTGTTGTGTTCTGCGGCCAGTGCACACCCTGTAGTAATCTCCACAGGCCGTCTTCAAACAATGCTGCTGGGCTGAACAGCTGCCACGCTTGGACGAGCAATCGCATGGCCGCTCCATCGATAGAATGAGTTGACTGCATTCCTGGTGTATCGAGGCATAATTCTGGATCGAGGTTCGCCTTAAAAGCACAAGGGCATGTGGCCAGAAATGAGCGGACCTTCGCAGCGTCACGCCAGCATCAGCGTCAGCGCCGTGACGGCAGAAAGTAGTGCCGGCGGCAGCCCTCATCTCCTGCAAACCGCTCGCAGCGTTGTGCCGATATTGCTGATCGGAGCTGGCATTCAACAACCTCGCGCAAGGCGCCCCGAGACCTGCACAAGGCGGCCGCGACCGAGCTCGAGGCAAGCGCAGCCTCTTCCACCGAACACTCCGGGCTGCTTGCGTCGTGAGCTGGTGCAGAGCCACGCGGCGAGCGATCAGCCTGCTCCGCCGTCTACCGCCCCGCTGGTGCCGCTTTCGTCGTTTCAGCAACCAGCACCCACTCCCGCCTGCTGCGTTCCTCCACCTTTCAGCTGAACAAGCGGAAGCAGTGGCCTTAGGATGCTGACGGCGACAATCCTGCAGCTCCAGCGTCCTGCCGGCACCCTGCAGCAGCGGCATGCTTTGACGCTTGCAGCTGGCAGCAGGAGCAGAGGGCGCTGGCCGCACAATCACAGGTGGGCTGCAAGCGCTGCGTGACCTTGTCTGCCTCCATGCTGAGGCTGCTGCATCCAAACACTTAAATTAAAATGGTGGGCTGTCTACACCCACTGTTGTTGCAGGCCCCTGCCGCTGCTGGCGGCAGCAGTGCCACGGCAGCAGCAGCCGGATGACAGCAGCGGCAATGAATGCATGAGCAGCAACAGCAGCAGCAGGAAGCGCTTCCGGCCACGAGATGCAGGGGGCCGGTTCACACAGATTGACGTGGAGCCGCAGTCGCAGCTGCAGGCCTGGCTGCAGCAGGAGCAGGGGCTGTTGACCAAAACGGCAGACCAGCACGCACGTCGGCTCGCGATTGTGTTCGGTTCGCAGCAGGCGGCGCTGGACGGCCTGCCCGCCACAGTTGAGTGGTGCTGCAGCCGCGGGC
>VFQQ010000878.1_pt1 | contig 50102 bp, 44 predicted proteins | sample 3512341 | NCBI WGS metagenome assembly VFQQ01 (sample SAMN10412373, study PRJNA504923) | tailings metagenome | isolation source: Relicate 2 Philex TSF1 revegetated site | place: Philippines: Tuba, Benguet | collected 2017-08-29 | reverse complement strand
CCTGAACGGAAGCGCCTCCGGCGGGGCCAGCGACCCCGCTGGACCGGGATCGGCAGGCACGTCGGGTTGCGCAAACACGGCCTGTCCGCCCGGCACCCCTCTGGGGGCTGGATCTGGGAGCCGAACATGTTTTTGAAACAGCTTCTTTGCCGGGCACTTGGGCAATACGTATTGAGTGAGCGTCAGGACGTTTCGGAACGGCTCTGTCATCCGCGGGCGGCGGGCTTCACCCGCGGCCGACAAGCGGCATCTGCGTTGCCATGACGGTCATGAACAGGACGTTTGCGTCGAGCGGCAGCCCCGCCATATAGAGGACCGCCCGCGCGACGTGGTCCGGGTCGATCCGGGGCTCGACCATCAGGGTCCCGTTCGCCTGCGGGACGCCGTTCACCATCCGGGCGGTCATCTCGGTGGCGGCGTTGCCGATGTCGATCTGCCCGCAGGCGATGTCGTACTTGCGGCCATCGAGCGACGTCGACTTCGTGAGCCCGGTGATGGCATGCTTCGTCGCCGTGTACGGCGCGGAGTTCGGCCGCGGCGCGGTGGCGGAGATCGAACCGTTGTTGATGATCCGTCCCCCCCGCGGGGTCTGGGACTTCATCATTCGAAAGGCCTCCTGCGTGCAGAGGAAGGGACCGGTCAGGTTCACGTCGACCACCTGCCGCCACTGCTCGTAGGTCAGGTCCTCGAGCGGGATCGCCGGGGCGCCGGTCCCGGCGTTGTTGAACAGCACGTCGAGCCGCCTGAACGTCTCCGCCGTCCGGGCAAACAGCGCTTGCACCGAGGCGGGATCGGTGACGTCGGCGGCGACGGGGAGGACTGCTGCCTCGGGCGGGGCCAGGGCGGCCGTCGCCTGGAGCGTCTCCAGCCGGCGGCCCGCCAGCACGACCCGATAGTTTTCCCCCAGGAGCGCCAGTGCGACGGCGCGGCCGATGCCAGAGCCGGCTCCGGTGACCAGTGCGACTTTCCTCGTGTCGGCCATCAACAGGTTTCCATCGTTGGTTGGAAGGGACTGCCGACGAGGGTAATCAACCTCCCGCGTGATGCCAGTCGTGGCCGCACCAGAGGCACTGCCGGGCCAGAGGAGTCGCCACGATGCGGGCGCATCGGGAACACCGATTGATCACGACTTCCGCTCCGCGCTGGGCCAGCAACTCGCCTGCCGAGCGAGATCGGAAGCGATCTGGCCCGTCGGCGAGCAGCTCGTCGATCTCTGGACCGCATCCCCGGCGTCCCGACGAGAGAAGCATGGCCCGCATGGACTCAGAGTCCGCATTCATCGCTTTCGCTTCGAACAGCAAGACTCGATCCGCGAGAAGAACGGGTTCGGGAAAGAGGTGGCGGTAGTTGTGCCAGACATAGCCGACGAGCCCGGCATGGTCGTCGTACTGCTCAGGGTTCCGGTTCATCGTTCGCCGTCCAGGGAACCGATTGCGCGAGACCACGTTCCGCCCGGAATCACGTCGGGCCCGCTCCGGTGTCGACGATGGTCTTGACCATGATCGACGAGCCGTCCGGATACCGGAGGTGGATCGAGTCGTACGTCCCCTTCGTGTACGGAGCCTTCACGTACTGCGCCGGGATCGGAAGGAGCTGCTGCGTCCAGATCCCCGGGAGAGCCTTCGTCTTCACGTCGAGAATCAGGATCTTCGGGTTGATCCCCTGCGGCACCGCCGAGGTCACGACCGCCACCAGCCCCGGCCCCCCTTCACTGTAGATCCCCTCGACCACCAGCTTCGTCTCCGCCCCCTCGGTCACGGCCCACGCCCGCCAGCGGTCCTTCGGACGCTCGTCTTTGGCCTGGGGTTCCTGCGCGGCGATCGTCCCGGCCACGGCGGCGAACCCTGTGGCGGCGGCAAGTTTCAAAGAGTCGCGTCGCGTGACGTCGGTCATGGCTGGGGCTCCGAAGCGGCCTCGAGAGAACAGAGCTCGTCGAGCGGACGAGCACAGACAGGACGAAGTCTCCCAAGCCGATGCCGGATCCGGCAAGCCTTCGATGCGGACTGGCGATCGTTAGCGCACGTTGCTTGGCGGCGGCAGATATGTCGATCCGATTGCGCGATGAAACCTGCCGCGGCGGCGCGAGTTCCGTTCTTCGTGATCTTTTTGCCTCCGGCGCACGTTCTCCTTGGATTGTCGAATGCGCCGAAGGAACGGCATCACAGGAATGGAGTCCGGGCCGCGCGGGTTGACTGGACCTGCCGTGCCCACGTCTCTGCATTCAGTCGGAAGATCATGACCATGATGGTGGGATTTCTCAGCGAAGTGAGCGGACGAAGTCTGGCGGGGGTGTGCGGGGCACTGGCGGGGGGACTCTCGACCTGGATGCTCACCCGCTGGAAACGCCGGCAGGAACGGCAATCGATCCTGACCGGCGACGCCCGCGACACGATCGTCATCGCCCAGCACATCGTCGACACGGAGACGATCCCGTCGACCGACGGCGGTCCCCCGAAGACGATCGCCCGGACGCTCCGGATCCGGTCGCTCGGTCAGGGTGAGCTGAGCCACGTCGTCCCGAACGGACATCTCGCGGATGTCCTCTCGCATCGAGCCCTGGAGGTCAGTGCGCAGAACACCCTGATCTCGATGGAAGGGGCGGAGGGGTCGTACCTGCTCGAGACGCTGACGAACTTCGTGTGCGACCGGGTCGGGAACGAGCCGTTCCACCACGACGTCTACGTGATGGCCCCCTGCTGCGAGCCGGCCGAACTGGCCCAGCACCAGCCGATCACGATCCTCCTGATCCGCCGCGAAGACCTGCGGCTGTTCGAGGAGTGGGAGACCTGCTGCGACCTCGAGGTGGAACACAGCTCCGACGGCGCGCGAGTCCTGACCCTGATGGCCCTCGCCCGGCTGTACCGGACCGAGGAAGAAGAGCTGAACCGCCGTCGGAAATCCGGCCTGCCGACGCGGTATTCGGAAACGACCTACCTCCTCGACCTCGCCCTCGACCGCCGCGAAGCGGAGATCCCCGTCCGCCCGGTCCCCTGGGACCGGTACACGGAGCTCCTCAAGGAACTGCACCTGCGGCAGCCCCTCCGGAAACTGGAGTGGCAGGCGGTCACGGTGTAGCGCGGAGGCGCGCTTGAGAACGAGACTGCCTCGGAACGAGGCCGGGTGCGATCCCGGCCTCGTTTCTTTCCTGGGGAGGGGCCGCGGCTCAATCGACCTGGACTTTGCTGAATGCCTTGGCGGCCTGCATCCCGACCCAGGCTCCGGCGATCCCTCCCAGCAGGAAGTACCCTTCGTGCGGGTTCTGGGGGAGCCGAAACTGGAAGTAGATGCGGGCCGCCTCCTCCCAGCTGACGACCTGTTGAAACTGCTCCAGAATCGCGGTTCGCGTTCCCCAGATGTTCCCGGCGAAGACCGATGCGATCGTCACGGCGGCGGTCATCAGCCTCAGCAGGAACGATGTCCCCTGCGCGCACCAGCCCACCCCCGCCGAGAGCAGGATCGCGGCACCGAACGGCGCGACCAGCAGCAGCTTGGCCGGCATGGAGTCAGCCTGCTGCATTCCGCCCCAGGCGAGCGTGTAGAGGGCCGCTCCGACCAGCAGAGCGGGGAGGGCCGCCAGCCACCGGACCGGAGCAGCCCGGTGCAGGTTTCCGACCGCCGCTTCATCTCTCGCTCGCGTCAGGCAATTCTCGCAAGCCGGGACATAGTGATCGTCGATGGTCAGCAGGCTGTTCGGCGCGGCCTCGCCACAGAGCTGGCACTGGGCAATCGTCGGCTCGGCCCCGAACAGGCGAAAGTCCTGGGCGAGGTTCGCGGGAAGGTCGAGGACCTGCTTTTCCGTGAGGAGCTTCAGTCGCTGGGGAGTGATCTCGATCGCCACCCGATCGGGATAGTTCCCTTTCTTCCCCGGAACGCCGTTGATCCACGAAGTCGGAACGCCCGATTCTTTCACATGGGTAAAGCCCGAGAAGTCCTCCAGAATCTGCTCATTGATCACGGCGGCGGGCGCGATGGCGGTCAGGCGGATGCACTGGTGGAAGAAGCTGGCATCAAGGCAGACCCCCTCGTGGATCCCCAGATAGCACTCAGTTCGCTCGACATGGCGGAGCGCATAGCGGGAAACGAGATCTTCAAATGCCCCCTTGGCTTCTGCTGTGGTCATGCGGTCCCCGGCCCTGATCGAAGGCGGAAACTCACCCTGCGGAGTGGTCGAATTCCGTCGAATCGCCTTCGCGGCAGACCGTAGCCCGGTGGCTGCACGAAGTCAATTTTCCTGTCGCTGTCCGAGTTGAGGTCGTTCGGGGAAGGAGCCGCTCCGATAACGCGGTCCTTGACCGGTGATGATTTCAGGGGTCATGCTTGAGAGAGATTTCCCTCACGTCGTTCGAGGCGATGATGCGGATTCTGGTTCTCGGCCTCCTGCTCGGCTGGTCCCTGTCGGGAGGGGTTTCGGTTGCTTCGGGGGATGACGTCCCGAGAGACAAACGGGTTATCGTGCGGGTCTTCGGGACGCCGATCCATTTGAATGAGATCACTCCCGATCCAGCGCCCGAACGGAAGGGAGAGGATCGGCCTGAGCCGCGGCCGCCATCGCTCATCGCACAGCGGGCCGGGCTCCTGCTGGGGAAGATCCAGGCCCGGGTGCTGACCGAGTATGCGGTGCGGGCCAAATTGCGCCCCTCGGACGCGGAGATCGATGCCCTGATCGGCGATGCGGTCCGGAAGCACTCTGCCGGTCGGACCGAGGAGGAGCAGCGAAAGCTCTCGCTGCAGGCCTTCTGGATCAGGGGCGCCTCCCGCGACTGGCGGACGGCGAAGGCGCTCCATGAGAAGTACGGCGGCCGGGTCGCCGTCAGTTCGTTCGGTGCGTGCGAGGCGCCGGACGGACGCAATGCGCTGTTCCGCGAGTCCGTGGCGAGCGGCGAACTCGAGTTCCTGGATCGCGAACTCGAGATTGCGTTCTGGGAAGCGGCGAAGAGCCAGCGGGTCCTCGATGTGACCCTCCAGCCGGAGAATGTTCCGAGGCACTTCGCGGTCTCTCCGTGGGAGCGCTGGATCCGGGAGCTGGAACATCCCCCGACCGCAAAGGAGCCTGCCGGCGGGACGTGAATCCCGCGTGACCGGTCTGTCGGAGTTCCGGTCGCCACTGAGAGCAGGTGTCGTCGCGGGGGTGTCGTCAGTGCGGTGCTGCGGAGTTCGTTGGGCTCGTGTCTGGAATCTGTCGCCGCTGCCAGAAGGGGCGATCGGGCCAGCGGTCTTCGGCCGCGTAGTAGAGGCGGCGATGGTGGAGATAGGCGCGCTCGATCTCCTGCAGGCGGTCCGCATAGGCCGCCAGCTCCGCCGCGCTTCCCGCCAGAGCGCGATCGATCGCCTGGCCGGCCCGCAATCCCGTGAAGAGGGCCGTGAAGATTCCTTGCGACGAGAGAGGGTCGAACGAGACCGCGGCGTCGCCGACCGCCGTCCAGCCGTCGCCCGAGACCCGGTCGAGACGGGCCGTGCCGGCATCGGCGCCGCGCGGCGCGGAGACCGGTTCGCAGCGATGCTCCCTGAGCCAGCTCCGGACGTACTGCGACGATTCGAGTCGCTCGGCGAAGCCGGCCGCCGAGAGGAGCGCGGCGGGGTCCACGAGATCGGAGTCCGTCAGGAAGGCGACGATCCGCTCCCCCGACGGGACGAGCGCCGTGTACCACCAGCCGTCCGGGGCGGACTCGACTGCCGTCCGCAGATCCCGGTCCGTTCCGGATGTGGAGCGGAACCGGGTATAGAACGCCACGAGGAGGTCGTCCCGCAGGCGGACCGCTCCCGCGTGACGGGCGACCGTGCTCCGGCGGCCCGTCGCGTCGACGAGCCAGTCGCAACGCCGCTCCTGATCGCCGGTGCCAGGAGCAGCGAACGTCACGCGCCAGCCGCCGCTCCCCTGTTCGCGGACCGCCCCCGTCCACCGCACCGCGGAGAGGACCGTCGCCCCGGCGTCCTCCGCGGCGCGGCGGAGCGACTCGTCGAACCGGGCCCGGTCGAGGTGCCAGCCCTGGCCGTTCGGGTCACGCAGGAAGTCCGTCACGGAGGGGGCGCTCCGGCCCCAGATCGAGACGTTGCCGTAACAGGGGAGGTGGCCGTCCGCGGAGAGGACCTCGAGGAGCCCCAGGTCGCGGAGCAGCGGGCGGATCGCGGGAGGGATCGACTCGCCGATCCGAAACCCCTCTCCGCCGGCTCCGCCCCCCTCGCCTCCGTTCCGGCCGCTCTCCCTCTCGCCGGTTCCCGCGGTCTGTTCCGCCAGCAGCACCCGTCGCCCGCTGCGGGCGAGGACGAGCGCCGCGGCGGCTCCTGCGGGGCCGCCGCCGACGACGAGCACCTCCGTATCGCGGCTCGCTGGGGTCTCGGCAGTCACTGGGCTCTCGGCCGTCACTCGCGGCTCGGCCATCATTGGGGTCTCGGCCGACGGACCGGGAGCGGCCACTTCTCCCGTTCTTCTTCCGGTTCGGTTTCGAGCCCTGTCATCCTTTGGACCGGAACGACCTGATCGAGAGACTCGAACGCCGCGGCCGGCGGAGTCTCCGGAGGAGGCTCGGGGGGGCGGACTCCCGGTCCGAACGACGCGACCATCATCGCCGCCGGAAAGTCCGGGTCGTTCGCCACGCCGTCGCGGACTTCGACGAGCCCCATGTCGCCGAAGAGCCGGACCATCTCCTCCATCTGGCCCGCCGTCGTCCCCTGCAGCGGAGCGGTCCAGACCATCCGGGAGGCGAAGGCGGCGAGACGGCGGTCCCGCGGCGCCTGGGGGTCGATCACGATCCGGTAGTTCGGCTCGGTGAGGATCTGGTTCGGGACCCGGGCGGGCCAGAACGTCGGGACGAACGGATCGTACGCCCGGTCGTAGCCGGAGCGGCAGAACCCCGTGTCCGCCTGCCACGGCAGCCCCATCCACTGTGTCAGATCCCCCGGTCCCTGGGCGTGGAGCGGTCCGGCCGGAGAGAGGGCGATCGCCGGCGTCAGCGTCGAGCCGTAGTCCGGCGCGGGTTGGCCGGAAGGGCGATGGCGGATCCGGAACGGCGCGTGGAACATCGTCAGGTGCCGGATCGGCCAGGTCACTTCGCAGCCCGGATGGAAGGCGTCCGCCAGGCAGAACGTCAGTGCGGCGCGGTCGAGCATCGCCGGCTGTTCCTGGAGCGGCACCTTCGAGAAGAGGCTGGGGGCCGGCTGGCCCCGGCTGGCGACGAAGTTTCCATCGGCCCAGGCCCGCAGCATGCGATACTGCGTCGGTGACACGGAGGCGTTCTGCCGCGGCGAGTTGGCCGGGGGGACGTCCATCGCGTCGCCGTAGATCCAGGGCCAGGGGAGCGGGTTGTTGTCGGTGCCGCCGGGGTCGCGGAACGAGTTGAAGACCTGCCGCCGGAGCTCCCGGTACAGCAGGTCGGTCCTCGATGCCGGGACCCGGGCGAGCTTGGCGAGGTACGCGGGGTCCTCGAAGTCGTTCGGTCCGCCAGAGCCGAACTGCGTGGCGAACCCGCTGTTGACCCACTGCAGACGGCTGAGCCGCCGCAGGATCGGCTCGATATCCTCGCGGAACGACACCTGGGGCGGGGGATCGAGCCACCCCGCCGAGAGGTAGAGGTCGTACAGCAGGTCGTAGAGGGTGCGGACGCCGTGGAGATTCGGCCCGTAGTCGGGGGGCGCGGTGAGGACCCACGCCGGCTCCACGGGGATCTCCCGTCCTTCGATCGTCACCGTCGCGGTGACCGGACCGTCCGACATGTCGTCGTACCAGCCGTCGGCGTTGATGAAGCCGTTGGGGTCGTCCGAATTGAAGATGGTGCTTCCGCTGGGGGAGGCGGAGACTCCGTGGCCGCCGAGGAACAGAAGCCGCCCCGCCTCGTCCGTCCGGATCTCGCCGAGGTAGACCCCCACGTTCTGGAACGTCCCGCGGAACTCGTACTCCGGACCTAGCGAGCTCTTCCCGTGGATCGACTTCGCCCCCGGATCGATGAGGAGCGTCTCCCGCGCGGCACCGGCGACCTGGGCGTTGCGGCGGGGGATCTTGCTGCCGGCCGCCTCGGGGACATCGAGCGCCATGGTCCACTGGTACCACGCCGCTTTGCGGTTGGCGACATGGACCGTCCAGTCGATGTCGGCCGTATCGGCGGTCAGCTCGGCGACGACCTCGCCGGCGGCGTTGTAGCCGTAGAGCCGGAACCGCGCCGCCTGCCGCTTCAGCGCTCCCGAACCGTCCCGATAGAAACCGGGCGTCTCGGGGGTGGGGTCGGTCACTTCCGGACCGCAGAAGAAGTCGGTCGGGCTGTTCCCGACGCGGGCCACCCCGATTGCCGGATGAATGGCGGCCCGGACGATCCGTGCGTCCTTGCCGGCGGGATACGGGATCCCCGGCTTCCACTCCGCGGGGCGGGGGCTGGTCGGCTCCCCGAGCGGCGTGGCGTTGAAGTTCCGCCGCACATCGGCCGACGCCTGATAGACGACCTTGCGGGCCGCGGCGATGCTGCCGACCGGCTCGTGCTCCGGCAGGGCGTGCCAGGTGTTGAACGCCAGGTTCTCACCGTACGCGAGCTGTCCGCGGGCCAGGATATCCTGTTGCGGGAGAGTCAGCGTCGCGACGTGGATCGGCACGCTCGCCTGCTCCGACCAGCGGACCGTCGCCCGGTCGAGCGGCATCTCCTGGTCGTTCGTCTGGAACTGGACGAGGAACCGGAACCGGGCCTCCCCCTGCTTGAGCCGCGAGACCAGATCCGTACGGAGATAGAAGGGGTCGTCATAGTCCGGCGGGGCGCCATTGGCTGCGGCGGTCTCCGGCTCCAGCTTGTACTTGACGTACCGGTTCTGACCGAAGCGGGAGGGGAGGCCGCTCCAGTACGGGGTGGCGAGGACGGAGTCGACGACTTTTTCCATGTCGTCGAGGATCTGTCCGGTGATCGGATGCGCCTGCACGTACGCATTGAACCCGCCGTTGAGCGACTGGCAGGTGAACTCACACATGTCCTTCGCGGTGTCGACGAAGAACACGTCGTGATTCTGCAGGAGAAAGTCGTGGGTGGTCGCCTCTTCGTCCGGCGCGAGGAGTTTTCGCCCCTCGACGCCGAACAGCTTGATGCCGATCCCGGCGGTCCCCTTGAGATCGGGGCTCCCCGGCTGGATGTCCCCCGAGAAGCGGACCCACACCGGATACTCCGACTTCTGGCCGAAGAGACCGACCCGGAGATCGGCGGGGAGGTCCGGCGCGACGGAGAAGGTTCCGTGGGCTACGCCGTGCAGCCGGAGAAAGACCGGCCGCGTCGCGGGATCGCGGCCCCGCGCGAGAGCGACCCCTTGGGCGTAGTCGACAAACAGCTGCCGCAGTCCCTCGATGGGATCCGTGTCGCAGCCGCAGGGGGGAGCGGGCCGCTGGGGCATGCCGCCGGCGGAGATGGACGAACGCAGGAAGTCTCGAAGCATCGAATCCTCACGGAAGACGGGGGACGCTGTTGAAGGCCACTCGGAGCGAAGCGGAAGGGATGGCGATCGCGAGAAATTCCTCACAGGGGCCCGCGCCGTGGCGCCGGAGAAAACGTGTGCATCGCCGTCTGGCGGCTTGCCTGCGGTGATGTTCGGTCTTGCTGACCGGGCCCCCACGACTTCTGGCGAATTCCGAGCTCCGGGTGATCACGGAGTCCGGGTTGTCACTGACCTGGCCGTCGATGGCTCTCGTGGCGGGACATCGAGTGATCGAAGTCGTCGGCCCTGCGAGATCCGCGGCATTGAGAGAAAGAGACAACGCCGAACGGCGTGAACGTACCGACGGGAAGACGGCATCGCAAGAACCTCTCCGCGGAATTCGTCGCGAAGACGGGATGAACGCCAGGAACCGTCACCACGACAACCGGCAACGCGACGCAGACGCGAGGGACGAGGCGTTTGGGGAACACTCAACTCGCGTCTTTGCGGGATGAGACGCTTCGCCCCCGCCATTTCGCTGGAACGCCCGCGCCTTCCCAGGAACGTTTCTGATCGCGGGACCAGCAACCACCCGCCCTCCTCGGCGGCGAGAACTACTTCTGTCCGTCCGCGGGAAACGCGTAATGCAGCACCACTCCCAGGATCATTCCCGAGAGCCCTCCCAGGAACAGTCCCCCCATCAGACCGGCCATGGCTCCATTGCCGCAGATCTGCGCGTCCGGACTGCGGGCACGGATTTCCGCGGCGTATCGGCCGAAGGACGCCAAACCGATCCCGGCGCCGAGCAGGCTTCCGAGCAGGCCGAACAGACACCCGAACCCTTCGCTCCGTGTGGCCAGCTTCATCGTTCTCACTTCTCCCGGAGCTGCACGGTCACGTTTTCCAGGTGATAGACCGGGGTCTCCGGATCATCCCCTGTGGCGTGATCGAGGAGCCAGAGCGCGTCATTGTGGATCCGGAATGCGAACCGCCAGTCCTGAGTTCCCTGGCGGATCGCCAGAGAGCGGGGCGCGAAGCCGTCTCCGACCGCCTCGTAGTCCCCGAAGGTTTCGACCGTCTCCTGGCCGAGCAGGCCGGAGGAGTACCGATGCTCACGGACGGTGGCGGTCGCGACGTCGATGGTGATTCGGCCCGCGGAGAACCGGGAGGTTCGGAAACCGTGCCAGGGACCGACGCCGATTCCGACGGCGAGCCCCCGCGGCGACTTCAGACGATAGTGCAGCACCCCCTCCTCCCCGCCGATCCGGACTCCGTGAAACGTGACGTTGTCCGGCTGCGAGAAGAGCCACCGCAGCGGCGGCATGTAGGCGAACCCGCGCTGCCGGGCGAGCGTCTCCCACGCGGCACTCTCGGGGGCGTCCCGGTCGACCTCGAGGTGCGTGGTCCCTTTGTCCGTGACCACGTCGTAGGCGTAGGAGCGGATGCTGGCGGGGACCCGCGCGTTCCAGGGAGCGGCCCCCGTCTCGACCCGCTTCAGAAGTGCGAGCGCGGCTTCACGGGTGGGGGCGTCCACCGGAGGGCCGAATATCGGATCGGCGACCGCCAGCTCCTTCGTCCGGTCGGCGCCGAGCGCATCGCGGAGGGAGGCCAGGACGATCGACGGCTCCCCGTCCGGACCCGCTTCGAGACGCGCCTCGATCGTGTAGTTCTGGGGATCGGGAAGGCGAACGGGAGCGGAGACGATCTCGACCTGCTCGCGCCAGATCTCCTTTTTGCGGCGCTCGTCCGCCGCGGGATCCGCGGTCTTCTCGACGATCGGCTCGCGGGTCACGACGAAATGGAGGTTCTCGTTTCGCGGGAGCGTCTCGAAGTTCCATTCTGGCCCGTCCCCGCGGTGATGCCCCGCGACTTCGTAGCGATCGACCTTGGCATCCCGTCCGGGACGGATCGCCAGGGTCTGTTTCCAACCTGGGGGAGCGGTCCCCACAAGGCGAACGTACGCCGCGGCCGGAGTGCCCAGGACAAAGTCGGCGCGCCGCGGAGTCTCCGTATCGGGTTCCGAGAGCTTCGGACCGGTCTGCTGCCGGGAGACCTCATAACGCCCCGGCAGCAGAATGGAGAGAAACGGAAAGTTCCGGAAGGGCTTCTGTTCGAAGACGTACCGGCCCTCGGAACTGGTGAGAACAGTCTTTCCGCCGAAGCAGGTTCCAATGCAGTCGAAGATGGTCACGCTGGCCCCCGCGATCGGGCGCCCCTGCTCGTCAACGACCGTTCCTTCAAGAAAGGGAGCCGCGTCGACGGCCGTCACCCAGCCCACGACCAGCAGCCACCCCAGCATGCTCCGTCCGACCATCGGCCCTCTCCTCGAGACGTCCCTGCGACGGCGAATCGCGCGGTCATCGTATCAGGGCTCGGGCGAGCCAAGTAGTGGGCGCCCCGTCGATCCATGTCGCATTCGACGGGGAGAAGAACCTTCGGAAACCTTGGCAGAAGTCGTCGTCGGTGATCGGTTTGACGCGACATCCGCGATGGACAGTCCACTGCTGGACTCACATCGAATGACGTTAGTCGGACCGCCGGAAGACCGGACCGGTCCCGCCGGGGCAAGACGGGGCAAGACGGGGCAAGACGGGGCAAGACGGGGCAAGACGGGGCGGGGCTCGCGCCCCGGCCCTCGTCCTGAACCGACGAGAGCCCCCACTCAGTCGACATGGGCCGGGAAGATCGAAAACGGCGATGGCCGCTGTCCCTCCGCGTGGGCCCCCAGGTAGTAGCCCCCGTCGAGCACGAGGTTGCGGCCGGTGAGGTATCCGGCGTACTGCGAGCAGAGGAACGCGCAGGTCTGCCCGAACTCCTCGGTCGTTCCGGCCCGCCGGGCGGGGATCCCCTCGACCGACTCGAGCGCAATCGTCTCCTCCGCAGCTCCCGTCGCTGCGATCCGGTTCCGGAGATGCTGCTGATACGAATCGGTCCCGAACACTCCCGGAAGCAGGTTGTTGAGCGTGACATTCCGCGACGCGAACCGCGTCGCGATCCCCGCCAGGAACGCCATCAGCCCCGCGCCACCTCCGAGCGCCAGCTCGAAGTCCGGAAACGACCGGTTCACCGCCCCCGAGACGATGTTCACGATCCGGCCGAACCCCCGCTCGGCCATCCCGTCGATCGTCGCGTAGATCAGTTCCCGCGGCGTCGCCACCCCTTCGTACCGTCCCCCCAGCGCGCCCCGCCCCTCGAACCTCGCCCCCGGTCGCGGCCCCTGCCCCAGTCTCTCCCCCCGTCCTGTTCTGTTGCCGAGATTGTTCGTCACGAGGATGTCGGGATCGGGGCAGGCGCGGAGCAGCGTTTGCTGTCCTTCTGTGGTCGCGATGTCGGCGGTGACGCCGGTGACCCGCACGCACCACCGGTCCTCGAGGTCATACGCGACCTCTTCCACCGTTTGCGGATCACGGCCGTTGATGACGACGTGGCAGCCCGCTTCGGCGAGCGCCACGGCGCAGCCGTATCCCAGTCCCCCTGTCGACGCGCAGACGATTGCCCGGCGTCCCGATATCCCCAGATCCATGTTGCGTTCCTCAAGAGCCAGTCGAGCGGTGTGCAGGGGAGCGATGGAGACGGGAGAGCGGAGTCCGGGGGAACACCCCTCCGGCCCGCTCCCCCGCCGCACGATTCCCCTTCTTCAGGACTCGGTCGCGGCGTAGCACCGCGCCGTGAGTTCTTCATTCCGGTCCCCCGAGCGACGGGAGGCACCGTCGCCCGCCGGCACCGGGCCGCGGGAGGGCTCCCGCTGTGAGGCCGCCGGCAGGTCGTCGTCGAGGGGAGCGAGCAGGATCCCCAGAAAGATCAGCACAAGAGAGCCGGCGATCTGCAGAAGCGTCGTCGCGATAGCCACGGTTCGGGTCTCCTTCCCCTGTCGGCAAAACGGCTGCGAGCGGTCGACCCGCCACCACTCCGGGAGGCGGGCCGGTCGAGTGAGTTACCCGAGCCGTTTCGACGAAGTGTCAAGATATTTGCGTGGGCAGTTGTTTTTGGTAAGTAGTTATCCGTTTGATACCTGGTTCCAGGATACAACCATGAAACTTCAAGATCAGCGGAAGCTCGCGACCGACTTCGCGGCGATGCAGAACCTGTCGCGGTTCCTGAGCATCCTCTCGGGGGCCTGGACGCTGCATGTCGTGTACGTGCTGCATCTCAATGGCCCGACCCGCTTTAACGATCTCCGCCGCCTGCTGGGGACGATCTCCGCCCGGACCCTGACGGGGCGGCTCAAGATGCTCGAGTCGGAAGGGATGGTCTCCCGGCATTACGAGCCGACCGTTCCGCCGCAGGTCACCTACTCCCTCACGGAGAGGGTCGCCGACCTGAAGGCTCCGCTCGGTGCGCTCCACGAAGTCGCGGAAAAGTGGTTTGCTTCCGACCCCGCCTGCGGGACGTCTCCGGAGGCTCCGGAGTGTCCCCCCTGCTGAAGCGGGGAGCCCCCGGATGCCGCGATCGAGCGGAGCGTCCGATGACCCGCAGCACGGTCTGGTTCCTGGTCCTCCCCTTTGCCGTCGGTCTCGCGAGTGGTCTGTGGCGGAGCCGCCGGCACCGGTTCTCGATGAGAGACGTCGCGATCGCCGCGTGGTGGGGGACGCTCGTCATAGGGGGCGGAGCGATCGCCCTCTTTCTCTCCTTCGTGGGGATCCGGCTCGTGAACTCCGGTCCGGTTCCGACCCGCGAAGCGCTCGTGGCGTTTCCGGTGTTTGCCGCGCTGTGGGTCACGATCATCGGGCTCTGGTCCGGCCTGCCGATCCTGGCCGGCTCGATCGTCGGGCTGAGCTGGCGGTTCTTCGTGAAGCGGCCGATCGAGCAGGACGATTTCGAAGCTCCTTCCTGTTGACCGGCCCTCTCTGCAGGAGGAGAGTTCTGGAACACTTGGCTCGGCCAGGTGGTTCACGAACCCACCCCAGCGGAATGGTGTCTCTCATGAGCGGGCCAGCGCCGGTTCCCAACCTGCTCGTGATCCGCAGTCGCGACCTCGATCGCGCGGCGCGGTTCTACGAAGCCCTCGGGCTGACCTTTCAGCGGCATGCCCATGGACGGGGACCGGAGCACCTGGCCTGCGAGCTCGACCAGTTCGTGTTCGAGATCTATCCGCTGACGGACGATCAGGCCTCCACCGCCGGAACCCGGTTCGGGTTTCGGGTCCGCGAGATCGATCCGCTGGTCGAGCGGCTTCCGGACGCGGGAGGCCGGATCGTCTCTCCGCCCCGCGCCTCGGAGTGGGGCCGGCGGGCGGTGGTGGACGATCCGGATGGACACCGGATCGAGTTGATCGAAGTCCCGTAGCAGACAGACATCGAAACCGATTTCGCCCGACGAAAAAACCGCGATGGCTCATCTTCGGGAATCGACCCTATCCAACGGAGTGCTGCAGATCATCCACGTGGAATGGACCAAGGCCTCCCGGGGAGGGGAAGCGAGCCGAGTCCGCAATGCGGTTCCGGCGGCGCTCCCGTTGTCCCTTGAGGAGTTCTCCACGGCCGACGAACGACTCTTCATCGAGATCCACCGCTGGAGCGAACACAACGGCTTCGCGAGGCAGAGCCGCGTCGAACGCCGCTCCGTTCCGCTGTCGACAGGATTCCGGTTCGGATGCCTGATTGCCGCCTCGAGATCGGACGGGAACCCCGGACTGCAACTGGACTACCCGCGGCATACGGGCTGCGGCGGCATGCCGGACCGCTGGTTTCTGAACTGCGGCCTCGGCGCGCGGAACCCGGCTGCCTCCGCCCTTTCCGTGAGCCCCGGCGAATGGGTCCGGATTCGGGACAACGGGCGGTTCGACGACATGGACACGGGGAACTGGTGGTATCAGCAGGTCACCTTCAACGCCGCGTGGTTCCCGGCGGCGCCCGATCCAGGCTGGTTTCTCAATCGCCGGCCGACGCATGATCTCAACTTCCTGGCGGATCTCCGTTAGTCTCACTTGGGGGCCGCTCTTCCGACCGTCACCGTCGACGTCCCGCCAGCGCTCCTTCGTCTGACACTAAGATCGACCGCATGAATGACTTCGAGAATCTGGCCTGCGTCGAAGAGTTCTGGACCGAGGTGGAGGCCTCTTCGGCGCTGACGCTGCTGGCCGAGAACGGCATTGAGGCGGTGCTCCAGGGTGGGCAGATCCGGACCATGTTGAACCTCTACGGAAGCATCATCGCAGGGGTCAAGTTGATGGTCCGCGAGACGGATCTGCCTCGCGCCCAGGAGCTGATCGAGGCAGCCCGGGCTGACGCCCGCGCGAACTCCACCTCCGCCTGGACCTGTCCCCGTTGCCGCTCCGCGGTCGACGCCGGGTTCGACGTCTGCTGGAACTGCGGCGCGGCGGCGGTCGACGGAGAGCCGGGGGACGCCGACGAAGCGGTCGTGATGTCGAGGCCAGAAGCGATTCCGGTCGAGGACGACGGTGACGAGCTGTTTCCCGCGGCCGACGGACTGACCGCATCGAACGACGATCTGGCCCGGCGGCTGATGCGGTCCGCCATTCTGGCGCTAGGCTGTCTGTTCATCTCCCTGTACTCGTTTCTGCTGCTCACTCGAATCGACCGCGAGCGGCTCTCCCCCCGCGGCCGGCGGCACTACTACACCGGGATGGCCTTCCTCGCGCTCGACTTCCTGATCTGGGCGATGCTGCTCTCCGTCTGGAACGGCAGCGAATAACCCGGCTCCGCCGAGTTCGCGGACGCCCGCTCGAGTTCAGGTTCGGATCCCGGTCGGGATGACGGAAAAACTCGCCAGCGAAACCGCGGCAGTTCCGTTAGGATGTCCGCATGGGTCAGGGAGCTCGCATCGTCGTCTGCAACGGTCCGGATCGGGGACGGACGTTTCCCGTTTCCGAAAGCGTCGTGCATGTCGGCCGCGGGGTCGAGAACCACGTGGTCCTCGGCGACCCGGAGGTCCTCGAACACCACGTCTCCGTCATCTGCCGCGCCGGGCAGTGCGCGGTCGCCGCCTCGACCTCCGGGGCGGTTGTCATCAACGGCCAGCCCCTCGACGCCGACCAGTGGGTCGCCATCGACACCCCGGCCCGCCTGCAGCTGAGCGTCGAGACCGCCGTCGAGATCTCGACCGACGAGGACGCCACCCGCGAGACCGTCATCCTCGACCCGGCCGAGGGCTCCTCCTCGGTCGCCAAGCGCCGCCCCGCCCCTTCCGCCAAGGCGAAGAAGAAGGCCCGCTCGACCGGGCCGCGGCAGGTCGCCAAGTTCATCACCGATCGGCCCGGCGACCCGCTCGTCCGCCTCGGGACCGACGGCCGGCTCCCCGAGCTGGCCCTCAACGAAGCGACCGCCGCCCAGCGGGAACAGCGTCGGGAGCGGAGCCCCTGGATCCTGTACGCCGTCCTCGGCGGGAGCATGATCTTCTCGACCCTGCTGCTGCTGATCGATCCCCAGGGCTCGGCCCCCCGCAGTGACAGCCAGGAGACCGCGCGGCATTCGCTGAGCTACTTCTACAAAGGGGAAGAGGAGAAGCTGCAGCCGTACCAGAAGCTGCTCCGCCGGGCGGTGCTGGCCCATGCCCAGAAGGACTTCAAGGACGAGCGGCGGCTCTACTTCCGCGTGCTCGACCTGCTCGACGCCGCCGACATCCGGGACCCGGCCAACCTCAACGGGCTGACCGGCAAACAGACTGGCCGCGGCCGGAGCAGCGATGCGGACCTGCGGAAGCTGATCGAGACGCTCGTGGCCCGGTAGGGATGCCTGCGCGGACCGGGATGGCTCTTCGATGCGGGCGTCAGCTCCGTCTGCAGGAACGCTCGGACATCCGGGCGACTGCGACGCGGGAAGCCTTCCGGGCCATCACGAGCGACGATGGAATGCCTGGCCGGCCGTGCCACAATCCAGCCCTTCGCACAAACAAAACTTGACAAGCAACCATTTGGTTGCACAATGGAGCCGTGGAATCCGGATATGGACAAGGTGTTCAAGGCGCTCGCCGATCCTGGCCGCCGGCTGCTGCTCGACCGTCTGTTTGCGGACAACGGGCAGACGCTGGGGGAGCTCTGCGAGCATCTCGACATGTCCCGCCAGGCGGTGACCAAGCACCTGGTCCTCCTGGAGAAGGCGAATCTCGTGGCGGTCGTGTGGCGGGGTCGCGAGAAGCGGCACTATCTCAATCCGGTTCCGATCCATGAGATCGCCCAGCGGTGGATCGGCAAGTTCGAGCGGGGCCGGCTGCAGGCCCTGGCCGAACTCAAGAGACAATTGGAAGGGGAGAGCGATGGCTGAATCACGCTTCGTGTACGTGACCTACATCCGCACCACGCCCGAAAAACTCTGGGAGGCGCTCCTGAAACCGGAGTTTACGCGGCAGTACTGGGCCGAGACGGTGCAGGAGTCGGAGTGGAAGCGGGGCGCAAGCTGGCGGATCCTGATCCCCGACGGGCGGATCGCCGACAGCGGCGAGGTGCTCGAGATCGATCCCCCGCGAAAGCTGGTCCTCTCGTGGGAGAACCAGTTCCAGCCGGAGCTCAAGCGGGAAGGCTCGTCGCGGCTGACCTATGAGCTGGAGCCGGAAGGGGACATGGTCAAGCTGACGGTCCTGCACGAGATGGACCGCCCCGACTCGCAGCTGATCCACGCCGTGTCAGGAGGCTGGCCGATGATCCTGGCGAGCCTCAAAAGCCTTCTCGAGACGGGCGAGTCGCTCGAAGCGACCCGGCGGTGGCCTGAGGGAGTGTGAAGCTCCCTGCCGCCCTTGTGCAGGGGCATCGCTTTCGCCGCCTCCTTCTCTCTGAGCCCTCTGTGAACTCTGTGGCGAAGATCTTTGCCACAGAGGACACAGAGTGCACCGAGAGGAATGCGCCATCGGCCGCCTGATCTCTGTGGCGTCGCTCCGTGATGTGGCGGGCCGGTACAATCGCCCCGTCGTTCTTCGGGAGCGGGGGGTGATGCGGACGGGGAAATGGCTCGTGTTCGTCCTGCTGTGGGCGGGGTTGATCTTTGCAACCTCGTGCACGGTCGTCAGCACCGATCAGCTGTTCGGACTCGTCGGGTTCGTATTCGGCGAGTCGCTGCGGCAGCGGTTTCAGCTGTTCTGGGGGATCGCCTGGTTCGTCGTCGTGAAGAGCTGGCACGCGACCGAGTTCGGCATCCTGACCGCGGGCCTCGTCCTGGCGCTGAACGCCTGGCGGCCCCCCGCGCGGGCGGGGAACGTCATCGGGGCCGCGATCCTGGCGGTCCTCTTTGCCGCTTCAGACGAGTACCACCAGACCTACGTTCCGACGCGGGGCGGAACGGTTCACGACGTGCTGATCGATTCAGTCGGCGTCGGGCTCGTCGCTCTGTTCTTTCTGGTCCGGCTTCGTCGGCCGGATGCCCAGCCGGTCACGACCGGCACTCCGGACGGAGCGGTCGCGGCCGCAGCGGTGTAGTCGAGGCGGTCGTCGGCGGGGTCCCGGGAAGCGATGAGTGTGGTCTGAGGCGGCGCGATCCTCTGAAGGATCGACTCGGCCGAGGGCCATCAGGTCGAGCAGCTCGCGGACATCCTGATCGACTTTGTCGTTGGCGGTGCGTGGGTGAGATTCCTGCCGTCTCCATCGAAGACGCGGCCCGCCACGCTTACGAGTTCCCTTGGACTCCCGCCGCCACGGCGTCGAGGGTGACGATGTCCGCGGTCCCTTTCGATTCCCGGACGAGTCCACAAATCCGGTCGATCGCCCGGAACTCCGGGTCGGTCGCGAGCAGGCAGGAGGGGTGGGCGAGGAAGTCGTAGACCCGTCGGTGCTCGATCGCCGCCGCGACGCAGCGTTCGACGCATTCCACGAACGAAGCGAGCGGCCACCGCCCGTTGCGGAAGGCACCGATGTCGCTGACGGGGCTCATCGGGATCTCGACGAGGCCCGAGGGATAGACGAACGGCTGCGCTGCGGCCGCGGCGGCTTCGATCGACCGCAGCACCTCCGCAGTCGGAGCGGCACTTCCGCTCTGCGGAGCCGGGCCGATGTCGTGCGCGGGATAGAGACTGCTGACCCAGGTGTAGCCCTGCTTCAGGAGCATCACCTGCAGGTCGGGCCGGTCCCGCAGACCGTTGGCGAAGCCCCCCGGCGTCCGGAACCCGTTGGGGGCAGTGCCGAGGCGGCTGAGCATCGCCCGCTCCATCAGGCGGATGTTGCGGGCGATCGTCTCGAGCGGCTCCTCCCCTTCGATCAGCCAGGGGGCCCGCTTGAAACGGTACTGGATTTCGCCCGGCGTCTTCGCCAGCAGGTTCACGTGGTCGTAGGTGTGGTTCCCGACCGCGTGCCCGTCTTTGAGGAGCCCAGCGAGCCAGTCGACGTTCGCCTGCTCCAGCGTCCGGCCGACGGCGAAGAAGTGGACCCGGCCTCCGGCCGCTTTCACGCGGCGGGCCGCTTCGGTGGCGTACTCCTTGGTCGCCTGGTCGAGGTTCCCCTTGTCGTAGTCCCAGTGGGTCTGGTCCCACGTCGGGAAATTGCGGCTCATCTCGAGATCGAGCGAGATCGCGATCCGGGCCACCTTGGGACGGGCGTTGTCCGCTCGCGAAAGACCGGCCGCTCCCGCAAACGAAGCCGAGGCCGACAGAGCGGAGGTCCTCAGGAACTCGCGACGGTTCATCAAAGAGCCTTTCGGATGGCGCGGCGAGCGGCGGTTCTCCCCTGGGAGTCCTCTGTGCTCTCTGTGGCAAAAGACCGATTCGGAGATGAGCCACAGAGGACACAGAGAGCACCGAGGGAGGCGGACAGGGCAGAGACTGCAGCATTACGGCTTGGTGGCGGTCTTGGCAGGGATGGGGGCGATCCACGAGCACTGCGTGATGAGCAGGTCGAGGGCGGCGAAGGAGACCGCGGCGGTGGTGGCGAACCGTGGGGTCGGGTGGGCCGGGAAGGTCGCGATCGTGGCGTCCCCCACGAGGAACACGTCGAAGTCCTTCCGCAGGTTTTCGTAGCCCGCCGTCGTCGAGCAGATGCACATGTCGGTGTTGTACCCCGCCAAGAGGACGTGCCGGACCCCCTGCTCCTTCAGGAAGGTTTTGAGCAACTCGTATCCTTCGGCGTCGTAGATCACGACATCGTCCGGGGCGACATCGATCGTGGTCATGACCGGAATCGGCAGCTTCCAGAACCCTTCGGGGTCGTACTTCGGTCCGGCGTCGAGTCCGCGGAACTGCTTGAAGTAGTCCCGGACCGGGGTTTCGGTCGAGACGGTGATCTCCTTCGGCAGCGGCTCCCCTTCGTAACGGAACCCCGCGAGCTTCGCTTTCAGCTCGGCGGCTCCCTGGACCCGGTCCGTGTCGCTCGGGCGGGAGCGGACCGAACGATAGATCTTCTTGCGGATCGGGTCCTCAGTCCCCGGCAGGCTGTAGACGATGCTCTTCACCTTGGGGCGGAGCGACCGCAGGAGCGGGTCGATCAGATCGCCGCCGTGCTTCAGGACGATCGCATTCTTGGCGGGGGTGCACTGGAAGGCGGCCCCCGCGGGCTGCGGGGTGATCCATCCCTGGCCGTCATCGATCCCCCACGGGTGAACGACGACCACGGCGGTGTGGTCCGACCGGAGGTGGTTCGGGATCTCGATAATCCCCCGGGCGTTGTACGAGAACCGCCACGCCCGGACGCTGAGATCCGCCCCTTCCTCCTGCACGAGCGGCGGGGCCTCGAACCGCGCGGTCTCGCGGATCGGTTCCACGTAGTCCGGATGGTCCGCCAGGATCGGGGTCGGGTTCGGAATCGGCGTCAGGGTGTTGGCGTAGACCCGTTGGGAAGCGGGCGCTGCAGTCCCAGCCGCGGGTCCACTCGCCTTCGCGGTGGCCGGAGCGGCGGCGAGGTTCTCGTCCCCTCGCACCATCGGGAGCGAGAGCGCGGCCCAGGCGGCTGTCAGCAGACTCGGGACAAACTTCGACATCGAAACCTCGTCCGGATGAGGAGTGGGGAGGATCGCGCGAGGCGGCGCTAGGGGGATCCCGGGGGCGTGGCGGCCGGGGCCGCTTTCGGAGTGGCAGGAGGGAGTCGCAGGAACGCCACGAGGTCGCGGAGTTCCTGCGGGGCGAGCGGGCTGAGGAGCTTTTCGGGCATCAGCGACGCGGGGGATTCCTGCCACTCGTCGATCTCGTCCCGGAGCAGCCGGCGGCGTTCGTTCCGGGCATCGACGAGGGTCACACTGGCGGCATCCTGGCCCGCCAGCAGGCCCGTCTGGACCGTTCCCGACTTCGTCACCACGACCTGCACGACGTAGTCGGTCCGGATCACGGCGCTCGGGTCGACAATGTTCGTGAGCAGCGACGTGAGGTCTCCCTGGACCGTCCCGGTCAGGTCGGGGCCGAGCGTGACCCCCTCGCCGTGGAGCTTGTGACACGTCGCGCAGTGCTTGCGGAACAGGAGCCGTCCCCCCTCCGCGTCGCCGGTTGCGGCCCGGAGGTCATTCTGCAGCCGCCGGACCTCCGCGAGTTTCTCCTCGGGAGTCGCCGCCCGGATCTGTCCCCAGTGCTTGCGGACGAGCCGCTGGATCTCCTCGTTTTTTTGGAACTCGAGCGGGCCGAGCTCGGCCGTCGGGATCTCCTTGGCAGCGATCCGGCCGGCGTCGACCTCCCGCAGGAGCGCGAGACTGCCGGGCTCGGTCGCAAACAGCGTCTCGCGGCCGGCGGACTGAAGAGCGGGAGACATCGCCGACAGCACGGCGAGGATCGCGTCGGAGGTCCGTTCGCCCGGATGGTTTCGCAGGACCGACAGGGCGGCCCGACGAACGGACTCCGGCGCGTTCGACGCAACGAGCGGGAAGACGACCGACAGGCAGTCCTCGCGTCCGTAGTCCGTCAGGAGCGAAAGTTCTTCGAGCGACATCTCGGCAGGAGGAAGAGTCTTCAGACGGGCGAGCCAACTGGCGTAGGCTGTTCTCGAGTTCGCTGCGAGGGCCAGTCGAGTCCATTTTGGATCGGTCTGGTGAACGAGCCAACCGCTTTCGATCAACTCCTGGAGCCACCGGCCATCGTCCGAGTCTTCCAAACGAGTCGCTGTCGCGGGGGCCCTCGCAACAACATCTGCCGCGGCCGCCTGCGTCCCGGTCGACCCGCCGGGCCGGGCTTGCTGCCGCAGTCCCAACGTGAGGGCTTCAACGATCGCTTCGTCGTGCTCGTTCGGGGGGGCAGATCCCCAGAGTGTCGCGCACGCCGCATAGGTCTCCGGCGTCCCTTCGGCAGCATAGCGGCGGAGAAGCCGCAGCATCTGTCCGGTGCTGGGCGGCTCGGACCAGCTGAGCTCTCCTGCCAGACGGCGCACGATCTCAGCGCGTGCCTGTAGCGCGAACGACTCGAGACTCCACCAGCAGGACCAGTCGAACCGCGGATCCTCCTTGGCGGCCGCCGAGCGCATCAGGGAGTCCAGAAGATCGAGACCGAGCTTGGAGGGCCATCGCCGGGCGGAGCAGGCCAGCTGCAGCCGGACTTCGGGGCTGGGGTCGCTTCGGGCCATCCGGACCAGGAGCGCCGCGATCTCGGGAGTGGCGGTCCCGCTGTCCCCCAGCAGGCGGACGGTCCACGCGCGGACGGACTCCATCGGATGATCGAGGAGTTTCTTCGCCATCGCCGGCTCGAGCCCTTCGCAGACATGCACGGCCCAGAGATGCTGCAGCGCAATCTCCGGCGTGGGTGCGTCCAGGATCCGCTGCTCGACGTGGCGTCCGATCGGATCGCCCCGTTCGGCCAGGATCCGGCGGGCGTGATCTGTCATCCAGCCGTTCGGCTCGCTCAGCAGGTCGATCAGTTCGTACGACATCCGGGCGGTGAGGTCGAACGTCCCGATCGGCGCTGCCCCTCTGGCCTGGATCCGGTAGATCCGGCCGTTCGAGCGGTCCCACTGGGCATCGGGGTCGGGGTGGGCGGTCCGCTGGTCGTGGAAGTCGCAGCAGTACATCGCGCCGTCGGGGCCGAGGCAGAGGTCGGTCGCGCCGAACCACGTATCGCGGGCGTCGAGCCAGTGGCCGCCGAGCGTCGCCTCGACCGTCCGGCCTTGCGGCGCGAGCGTCCACCACGAGGCGGTGTGCGTGAGAAAATCGCCGCACAGGAACGCGTCGTGGAACCGCTTCGGGAACGTCGTCCCCGTGTAGATCGTGCCGCCGGTGTTGGGGCGGCCGGTCTGACCATGGGAGCGGACATGCGGCAGAAAGCCGTAGGCGTGGGGATTGTGCAGCGGGCCATGCTTGCCGAAATTCTTCTCGAAGTAGCCCCCCTGCAGGGCGTGCCAGAACAGGCCGCCGTTGCTGCTGTAGTAAAGTTCCCCCCGGCGGTCGAAGGTGAGGCCGTAGACGTTGCTCCCTCCTTCGCAGAACAGTTCGAACGCTTTGGTCCGGGGGTGGTATCGCCAGACCCCCTGCTGGAACTCGATCCCGCGGATCCGGCAGGTGGTGGTGCTGCCGTTGAGGCCGTACAGCCAGCCGTCGGGACCCCAGGTGAGATGGTTCGCCAGAGACTGCGAGTCCTCCATCCCGAACCCGTCGAGCAGCACCTCGGGATCGCCGTCGGGGCGGTCGTTCCGGTCGCGGTCGGGATAGAATAGGAGATACGGAACCTGCAGGACGTAGACCCCGCCGTGGCCGAACTCGACCCCCGTGCAGAGATTCAGGCCGTCGACGAAGTCGTGGAACCGGTCGGCGCGGCCGTCGTGGTCGGTGTCTTCGAGAATCGTGATCCGATCGGCGCCGCGGGGGCCGCGGGGTGGCGGCTCGGGCTTGCGGTCGTAGACGGTCCGCGAGAAGCGATCGACCTGCACCCGCTTCAGCCCGGCGGGGTTTGGGTACTGCAGGTACTGGATCGTCCAGAGCCGGCCCCGGTCGTCGCACTTGCAGAAGATCGGCTGCCGGACCTCGGGCTCGGCGGCGAACAGCGTCACCTCGAGGCCATCGGCGACCTGCATCCGCGCTGCGGCCTCCGTTTTCGGGAACCCCTGCGCGAGCAGTGGTGCGGGCGAGACTGCGGCCAGCCAGGCCGCGAGCGTGAACACTGCAGTCAGACGACGGAGACCCGGACCTCCGGCCCCGGAGACTTGCCCGGCGAAACGGCACCCGATCCGACGGAGGGAGGACATGGTCCCGCCTCAAGGCTGGAGTGGACGCGGCCGTCCACGAGCGATGGCCGGCTGCGAGACGAACCGCCCGGTGAGCCGGTGCGGCGAAGGGCGCTGGAGTCGCTGGCAGGTCGACGAGCCTTCTCCGGGAGAATAGACCGCTCCCGGGAGAAACGCGACCGACCGGTCGGCCACGCTGGTTCCGCTCACTCGCCGCCGATCCAGCGCCCGAGTCCACAGTACTGGCGACAACGATACGCCGATTCAGGTTCGCGGTGAGAACGGGATCCCGTTGCGGATCCTCGCGTTCGCATCAATTTGCCGCGCTACGGAACCCGGCGGCGATCGTCTGGACCATCATGGTGACCTGATACGAAGCCCGGTCGGGCAGAGCATCGCGAACCGTTTCCTGAACTTCGTCGCGTCGAATGCGATAAAGTCCGCTCCCCAGGTCACTGTCTCAGAACGCGGGACGTCCCCATGAGCCGTCTGCAAATGGCCCTCGATCAGCTTCGGTTTGCCCGGCGTTATACGCTGAAGCTGCTGGAGCAGACGCGGGATGAGGACTGGTGCCGGATTCCTCCGGGGGGTGTCAGCCACATCGTCTGGCAGGCGGGGCATCTGGCATTTGCGGAGTACCGTCTCGCACTGGAACGGGTTCGCGGGCGGCGGGCGGAGGATGAGGCGCTGGTCAGCGAAGCGTTTGAAGCCAGGTTCCGGCGGCTCACGACGGCGGAGGGGGATCCTTCGCGGTATCCCGACCCGGCGGAGCTTCGGGCGACTCTGGGCCGCATTCACGCACAGGTGCTTCGGGAAGCCGAACAGATGGCGGAACACGAACTCGATGAGCCGGGACTGTGGAGCCATCCGATTGCCGTGACGAAGCTCGATTCGCTGGTGTGGTGCGCTCAGCATGAGCTGACGCATGCCGGGCAGATCGGATTGCTGCGGCGGCAACTCGGCTATGAGCCGCTCTGGTAGGACGCGCAGCGACGTTGGTGCCGATCGCGGACGGAAACCCTGCAGGCGAGGACTGGCCCGCCGCTGGCGTGAGTCCCCCCACACCACGGGGGGCGAGAATGCCGTTCTCCCGGAAACCGGGACGATCCGTCGTGCGAGAGGCCCGCGGAGGGCCAGCGCCGTGGCCGGCAACTTCCGATCGTCCCGTTCGCCCCACGCTTCCTGCATCGCACGTTTTGGGATGACAAAGATGGGCGATCACCGGCATGCCAGTCGCAAAAGGTGAAGGGGGTCTTAAGGGGCCGGGATTCCAGGACCGAAATGGCTGCTGAGGAATCAGCGGAAGGGCTGGAATACGGCCAGGGTGATGCCGGTGCGGCCACACAGACGGGCACTCCCGGAATAAGGACTGTCAGGGATGACATCCTGCTCACCAGCGGCGCGCTTGCCGCATGGCGAAGGATCGCAAACGGCTGCCGATCGATGGATTGCGCCCAGCGAGGCAGCGAGAGCGGCCGCAGTTGGAGTCGCCGGGGCTCGTGGCTGACGCAGGGGCTTCATCGTCCTCAATCCGATCAACCCGCGCATTCGTCGCGTCCGTGTGCCGGCCATCCGACGTTGGCCCGTCATGCCGGTTCGAGCGGCATACCGCCTGCAACTCGATCGATCTGCTTTCGCGTTCACTCCCTCGGGAGGAAATCGGATGTTGCGTTTCGGGCCCAGGACGAAGTCGTTCGTCGTCAGTCGCCGCCACGGCATCGGTGAATTGCCGGCCGAGACGGACTCATTGGCCAGCCTGATCACCGACATGACCGGCTTTCGGGCCACGCGGCTGATCGGGGCCAGTCCGCACAGCCTGGTCGTTTCGGCGGTCGAGATCACCACGCGGCAGCGCGTGGCCCTCAAATTCTTCAAACGAAGTCTGGGCGCGGAGGAGGCGCGGTCCTGGGCGGCCAGCATCGTGGACGGAGTCGGCGGATGGGGCGCGCACCCGGGGATCGCCGACACATTGCAATACGGCGCGATGGAAGGCTACCGCTATATCGCCCGCGAACTGGTCGAGGGGCCGAGTGTTCAAACGATCCTCGACCGCACCGGCCGGCTCACCGACAGCGAGGGGCTCGATCTCGCGGTTCAGATCGTCGAGATTCTCGAAGTCGCCCATTCCCGGCAGAGACACCACAACAACATCACGCCGGCCAACATCTTCGTCGAACCGTACGGCAGCGTGCGGCTCACCGATTGGAAAGCCTGCGCAGGGCAATGGAAGGGCCAGGCCGACGCCGGCCATCCGGCCTCCTCCGGGCGGCCTGAGAACGCCATCGCGGACTTGCGCCAGCTGGGGGCGGTGCTGGCGAAAGTCCATGACGCGGATTCGCCGCCGCAGCCCGACAGCCTGCATGGCCTCGACAGGAGCGGGTCCGATCTGATGCGGCGAATCCTCCGCGAGTGCGAGACGACGCTCGATCCATCGCGGTCATTGAGCGAGATCTATCACGAACTTCTGCGGTTCCTGGAGAGCCATCGCCGCCGCCGTCGGTTACAACTCTCGGCACTGGTCAAATCTCGCGGCCTCGCTGGCGCGACGGACCGCTGATCGAAGAGGCTTCGAGAGCTCATCGGGACGCGGAGGAGGACAGGATGTCGATCTATCGCGGCGATCCCGCCAGGGTGAAACAGCCGGTCTGGCTCACGCTTCCCGCCGATCAGGTGCGCCATCGCGGTGTGCCGGTCCCGCACCTGGACTTCGGATCCCCATCGGAAGAGGGGACTTCAGTGACGTCGTTGCGGGCAGAGTCGTCGGCGGCTCGGGAGGCCTTGAAGGCCGGAGCGGAGGAGTCCGGCTTCGGGGGCGAATAGGCCGGGGTCGCCAGGCACGTCCCCGGGGGAGACTCCGGAGAACGCTTCACATCGAGCGGAGCGGCGTTGGGACAGAACACCCTGCGGTGCCCGTAGTCCCTCGCTTGCTTCAGCTTCGGGCAGATGCGGGGGCGGCAATCTGAGGAGAGGGCTTCTTGGGGGAGCGGCGCGCCGATGGATTGGCATGGACAGTTCGAAACCACTCACGCAGCGACAACAGGCCTTTCTCGACGCCTACCAGGTCACCGGTCAGGTGAAACCAGCGGCAGCGCGGGCGGGATGCTCCCGCGAGCTGCACTACGGGGCGCTGCGGACTTCGGAGACCTACCGGGAGGAGTTTTCGCTGGTGCAGCAGCGGCTGGCGGCTGAGCTGGAAGAGGAGTTGTGGCAGCGGGCGGTCTACGGGGTGAAGATTCCGAAGTTCTACCACGGCCAAGTGATCGGCTATGAGATCCGGTACTCCGACACGCTCCTGATGCAGCTCCTGGAAGCGAGGGATCCCGAGAAGTTCGGCGGGATCCGGGAGGAGCTTCAGCGGCAGTCACGCGAGGACGGTATTGGTGTCAGGTGGGATCGGGACGAGGTGGCCCGGCCTTCGCTGCCGCGGATGACGGGGCCGATGCCGCCGGCTCCGCCTCGGCCTCCGCGTCCGCCGGTGCCTTCCATTGCCGAGTGCGGCGAGCCGGTTACGTATGCCGAATGGGCCGCGGCGCGCGGCATCACCGGGACGGCCGCTTACGGTCCGGTTGACGAGGAGAAGCTGAAGCGGTGGGCGGCGAGTGAGAACCTGGGTTCGGTCGAGTGGGTTCCGGAGGAGGACACGACGGAACTTGCGAGCGATGATGCGGATCCGGAAGGGGAGCTTGCCGACGCCGATGGTTCGGGAAGCGACGACAGCGACGTCGATTTCTGTGTCAGGTGGGGTGCGGCCGAGCCGGATTGGGTGGACGACGGATCGGCCCTTTCGGTCCCAGAATCTGTGTCAGGGGATGAGACCAGGCGCGATGGGCTTGGCTGGGGAACGGGGTGGCTTCTCGGGCGAGAGGAGGTCGCGCCTGGCGACGATGGCTTGGGAGGCGGTGACAGCGATGACGGTTCTTGTGTCAGGTGGATAGGGCGCGGCCACGGAGAGAGTTCGGCGACGGTGGCGTGGTTGCCTGTCGGAAAGCGCCTCGGGCGACGGGCCAAGCGCGTCCCTGCCCCTGGGCCGAAGATCCCGCGTCCGTTCGCGGACTGTCGTCCGCGGCTAAACCGCGGGCTCTCCCGAGCCCCGCCTCGCAGCGCCGCAACCGGCCTCCCACAAAGCGCGCCTGGGCGTCGCAGCCTCCTTAGCGCAGCCCATCGTGCGACGCCGCGCGGGTGCAGGGCTCCGCCCTGCTAGGAGCCTAGGCGGCCGAATTGGCGGTCGAGTTCTTCGCGGGAGAGCATGAGGGCCGTGGGGCGGCCGTGGGGGCAGTGGTGATGGTCGTCGACGAGGTGCCGCTGGGCGAGGAGCGATTCGATCTCCTCGGGTTTGAGTCGCTGGCCCGCTTTGATGGCGGACTTGCAGGCCATCATGTGGAGCAGGGAGTCGATCAGGTCGCGGCGTGTCAGCTTCTGGCCGGAGTTCTCGAGCTCCTCGACGATTTTGCGCAGGATCTCCGCGGGGTCGGCCCGGCGGAGCATGATCGGGTAGCCGGTCAGGGCGACCGTGTTGCCGCTGAACGACTGGACGTGGAGGCCGAGTTCGGAGAGGAGCTCGGTCTGGTCGACGAGCATCGCCGTTTCGCGGGCCGAGAGCTCGATCGTGACCGGGATCAGGAGCCGCTGGACTTCGATCGATCCGGCGAGGACCCGTTCCCGGAGCCGTTCGTACATGATCCGCTCGTGCAGCGCGTGCTGGTCGATGAGCTGGATCCCTTCGGTCGTCTCGACCACGAGGTAGCAGTCATGGACCTGCATCGCCCGGACTTCGGCTTCCGCCGAGGTCGGGATGCTCGCGTCCTGGTCGGTCGGGGCGTAGACGATCCGGCCTGCCGACGGGGCCACCGGGGTTTCTGTGGCAGACGGGTCGGAGGGGGTTCCGTTTGTGGAGGCGGGCAGGTCCGTGTGCGAGGATTCGATCCGGTCGAGAGGACTCGGACCTTCATCGAGGCGTCGGCCTCCCTGGTCGGGGTAGGGGCGGAAGGGCGCCGGGGAACTGAAGGGGGAGCGGTCTCCGTCGAGATTCCGTTCGGCGGAGGCGGCCCGGTCCCGGGCGAGGGTGTCGAACAGGTCGGGCCGGGAGGCGGTGTCGGTGCGGTCCTGCGGTGGGGCGTCCCACAGGCTCGGCCGCGGCTTTGCCGCGTCGCCGTCGGGCGTCGTCGAGCCGCCGCCGAACTGCGTGTCGGTCCAGGAGGTCAGCTCGCGCTGCAGCGCGGAGCGGTGTTCCTCGGCCGGAGGGGCGTCGCCGAACGTCTCGACGCTCGTGAGATTGAGGCCGTTGGCGGTGGTGGTCCTGGAGCCCCCCTGCATCCCCCGGATGTCGAGGTTCGAGTCGAGGTTCATCGCCAGGAACTTGGTCCGGATCGTCCCGAGGACGAGCCGGAACAGCGGCTGGCTGTCGACGAAGCGGACTTCCGACTTGGTGGGGTGGACGTTGACGTCGACCGCGTCGGGGGACATCTCGAGGAACAGGAAGGCGATCGGGTACCGGCCGACCATCACGAGGCCCCGGTAGGATTCCGTCAGGGCCTGCTGGAGTGTCCGGTCCTGGATCCAGCGGCCGTTGAGGAACAGGTACTGTCCCTTGCGGCTCGCCTTGGTCTGGCTGGGGTGGGCGACGAAGCCCCACAGCCGGGCGCCGTCCCGCTCCCCTTCGATCGGGATCAGGTGCTTGGCCAGCTCGCTGCCGTAGAACAGCTCGAGCCGCTCGAGGAGGCTCCCGGTCGCCGGGAGGTCGTAGACGGTCCGGCCGTTGTGCCGCAGGACCATGTGGAGGTTGGGGTGGGCGAGCGCCAGCCGGGTGAACTGCTCGGCGATGTGGGCGAATTCGGTCGAGGGGGACTTCAGGAACTTGCGGCGGACCGGCGTGCTGACGAACAGCTCGCGGATCTCCATCATCGTTCCGACCGGGCAGCCGCAGGGGAGCGGCTCCTTGATGATCCCCGCTTCGACGTCGAGCTCCTGCCCCATGTCATGCTCGGCCCGGCGGGTCCGGACCCGGAACCGCGAGACTTCGGCGATCGAGGCGAGGGCTTCCCCTCGGAATCCCATGGAGCGGACGTGGAACAGGTCGTCCGCCTCGCGGATCTTGCTGGTGGCGTGCGGCGTGACCGCGAGCTCGAGATCTTCGGGGTGGATTCCTTCCCCGTCGTCGAGGATCCGGATCAGCTCGGTTCCTCCCTGCTCGATGTCGACTTCGACCCGGGTCGCCAGGGCGTCGATCGAGTTCTCGAGGAGCTCCTTGACGACGCTCGCCGGCCGCTCGATCACTTCTCCCGCGGCGATCTTGTTGACCACGCTCACGGAGAGTTTCTGGATGCGCGAGCCGGAGTCGGCCGGGGCGGTCGATGCAGTCATGGAGCCGGGGGATTGAGAGGGGGACGCCGAAGCGGGAGAGGTTACCACAACCGCGGGGTGAATTCCCGTTTCGGCGGGGGGCTGGGGCGCAGGGAACGGGGCGATCGGGTGGGCCTGGCCGTTCAGATTTCCCCGTCGACAGACTCGGGGCTGTTAATGCGTCGGGATGCTTTGCGGAACGGGGGCTTGCGCAAGGGATCGGCCTTGCGCCCGGCCTCAATCCGTGGACGAAATCCCTGTGATCGTCTTGTTCAACCGCGGGGGCTGACTTATCCTCTCGCGGTCCGTTTTCCCGGGGGTAGGGAGGTTTTGCGCCCCCGTTCGGCGAAAGCGGTCAGGCTCTCCAGTTCGGTCCGGGGATGCCGGTTCGGAATCCGTCTCCCGAGGAATGCTATGCCCACCGCTATGCCCAAGCTCGTGCCGTACAAGGTCAAGGATATGTCCCTGGCCGAGTTCGGACGTAAGGAAATCGAAATCGCCGAGCACGAGATGCCCGGCCTGATGGCGATCCGCAAGAAGTTCGGCGCTTCGAAGCCGCTCAAGGGGGCCCGCATCGCCGGCTGCCTCCACATGACGATCCAGACCGCGGTGCTGATCGAGACCCTCACGGCTCTCGGCGCCGAAGTGAAGTGGTCGAGCTGCAACATTTTCTCGACGCAGGACCACGCCGCCGCCGCGATCGCCGCCGCCGGCATCCCGGTTTACGCCTGGAAGGGCGAAACCGCCGAAGAGTTCGACTGGTGCATCGAGCAGACACTGTTCTGGGATGACGGTAAGCCGCTGAACATGATTCTGGACGACGGTGGCGACCTGACCGTCATGGTCCACGAAAAGTTCCCTGAGCTGCTGGCCGGCATCAAGGGGCTGTCGGAAGAGACGACGACCGGCGTTCACCGCCTGTACCAGATGCACGCGGCCGGCAAGCTCGCCGTCCCGGCGATCAACGTCAACGACTCGGTGACGAAGAGCAAGTTCGACAACCTGTATGGCTGCCGTGAGTCGCTCGGCGACGGGATCAAGCGGGCGACCGACGTGATGGTCGCCGGCAAGATCTGCGTCGTGGCCGGTTACGGCGACGTGGGCAAGGGCTGTGCTGACGCGATGCGGGGCCTCGGGGCCCGCGTGATCGTGACCGAAATCGACCCGATCTGCGCCCTGCAGGCGGCGATGGAAGGGTACGAGATCACGACGATGGAAGAGATCGCCCCGAAGGGGGACATCTTCGTGACGACGACCGGCTGCCGCGACATCATCCGGGGCGAGCACCTCGACGTGATGAAGAACAACGCCATCGTCTGCAATATCGGGCACTTCGATCTCGAGATCGACGTCGCCTACCTCAACAACCGCAAGGACATCAAGCGGGTCACGATCAAGACCGACGCCCAGGCCGGCGGCCCGGTGCACCGCTATGTCTACCCGAACGGCAAGGGGATTCTGGTCCTCGCCGAAGGGCGGCTGGTGAACCTCGGCTGTGCGACCGGTCACCCGAGCTTCGTGATGTCGAACAGCTTCACGAACCAGGTCCTGGCGCAGCTCGAGCTGTGGGAGCGGGCCGATCAGTATTCGATCGGCGTCCACACGCTGCCGAAGCACCTCGACGAAGAGGTCGCCCGTCTGCACCTCGACCAGCTCGGCGTCAAGCTGACGAAGCTGACGAAGACGCAGGCGGATTACCTCGGCATCCCGGTGAACGGCCCGTTCAAGCCGGATCACTACCGGTACTAAGAGCGGCTCAGTGATGTGACGATGAAGCGGCGGACGAAGAGTCCGCCGCTTTTGTTTGGTGGCGGCATCGCGGCCGAAGACGTGTTCTTTGCGCAATCCATCGCGAGTGGTCGCCCGGGTGAAGGGCCGGGGCCCGCTGGCAAGCCAGCCCGCCGAAGGCATTTCGGACAGGACCGGTCATTCGGGAGTTCGGCGTCGATTCAGTGGTATGACGAAGTCTTCGCACATCCCGGTTCTGGACGTGCTGCGTGGAGTGGCGGCGGTGGCGGTCTGCCTGTTCCATTTCACGAACGGCAACCCGAGCTTTCTGCCCGAGGCGGACCCGGTCCGGCGGGCGGGATCGTTTGGCTTTCTGGGGGTGGAGGCGTTCTTCGTCATTTCGGGGTTCATCATCCCGTATTCGCTCAGCCTCCGCGGGTATCGGCTTCGCGATGCCCCAGGGTTCCTGATCCGTCGGTTGAAGCGGCTGGATCCGCCCTATTTTGCGTGCATACTCCTGGTGCTGGCGCTGCACCGGATATCGGCGATGGTGCCGGGGTTTCGGGGGCCGCCGCTCGATCTGGGCTGGCCGCAGCTTCTCGCGCATGTCGGATATCTCAATGCGATCCTGAACTACGACTGGCTCAGCCCGGTGTTCTGGACGCTGGCTCTCGAGTTTCAGTTCTACCTGTTTATGGCGATCGCCTTCCCGCTTCTGGTCCATCCGCGGGGGGTGGTTCGTGCGGGAACCCTGCTGCTCGTGGCCGTGGCCGGATTCTCCGGAGGCGGAAATTCCGCGCTGCTTCCGCACTGGCTGCCCCTGTTTGCGATCGGAGTCCTGACGTTCGAGGCCTACACGGGAAGGCTGAACCGCCCGGTCTCATTGCTCCTGCTGGCGGTGGCGTCGATTGCCACCTGGGTCGTCATAGGGCCGTTGCACTGGGGGGCGGGGCTGGCGACCGCGATGGCGATCGCCGTGTCCGGCCCGCGAGAGATGCCGCGGTCACTGGCTCCGCTGGCCGGCGCCGGGGCGTTGTCCTATTCCCTGTATCTCCTTCACGTCCCATTCGGCATGCGGGTCGTCAATCTGGCCACTCGGCTTCCGAGTGTTCCCGTTTACCGATACGCGGCCGTGCCGCTCGCGCTCGCTGTTTCGCTTGGGGCAGCCTACCTGTTCTGGAGATGGATCGAGCGGCCTTCCCAGCTCTGGGCCCAAGGGAAGCCGGCTTGGCCTAGGAAAAGTGAAGCGCACCCCGGAAAGGGGTAGTGTTCGTGTGTGCACTTATTGCTAGAATGAGGCTCTCCACAGCAGAGAGAGTCATTCATGGACGTCCAAGGCAAGCTGGCGATCCTCGCGGATGCGGCGAAGTACGACGCGTCGTGCGCGAGCAGCGGGTCGGCGACGAAGCGGCCGGGGAGTGCGATCGGCAGCACCGAGGGGATGGGGATCTGCCACAGCTACACGCCCGACGGGCGGTGCGTGTCGCTGCTGAAAATTCTGCTGACCAACTACTGCATCTACGACTGCAAGTACTGCGTCAGCCGGGTCACGAGCGATGTGCCGCGGGCCCGGTTCACTGTCGAGGAAGTGGTCCGTCTGACGCTCGAGTTCTATCGCCGGAACTACATCGAGGGGCTGTTCCTCAGCTCGGGGATCATCCAGAACCCCGACTACACGATGGAGCAGCTGGTGGCGGTCGCTCGGACGCTCCGGACGGAGCACCGGTACGGCGGGTATATCCATCTCAAGACGATCCCGCGGGCGGCGGAGGAACTGATTGCCGAGGCGGGGCGGTGGGCGGACCGGATCAGCGTGAACGTCGAGCTGCCGACCGAGCCGGATCTCGTGCAGCTCGCCCCCGAGAAGCGGCGGGACGACATCGAGACGGCGATGACGGAGATCCGGGTCCGGATCGACGACCAGCGGGAGAACCGCGAGGCGGGGTTCCGGGCCCCGCCGTTCGCGCCGGCCGGGCAGAGTACGCAGATGATCGTGGGGGCGACGCCGGCGCCCGACGCGGCGATCCTCGAGACGGCGACGCACCTCTATGAGACGCACGGGCTGCGGCGGGTGTACTACTCGGCGTTCAGTCCGATTCAGCATGCCGACACGCGGCTGCCGGCCGCCTCTCCGCCGCTCGTGCGGGAGCATCGGCTCTATCAGGCGGACTGGCTGCTGCGGTTCTACGGGTTTCAGCTGCCGGAGCTCCTGAGCGAGGCGCGGCCGAACCTGGACCTCGAGATCGATCCCAAGCTGGCGTGGGCGCTGGCCCATCGCGAGATGTTTCCGGTGAATGTCCAGAGTGCTCCGCGGGAACTGCTGCTGCGGATTCCCGGCCTCGGAGTCCGAACGGTCGACCGGATCCTCCTCGCGCGGCGGCACCGGACGTTGCGGTCGGAGGATCTTCGGAAGCTGCGGATTCCCTGGTCGCGGGTCCGGCACTTCGTGGAGACGGCGGACCATCGACCGAAGCCACAGGTGCTGGAGACGGAACGGCTGGATCAGGCGGTCCGGCCGTCGAAGACACGGCAGCGGTTGCTGTTCGGCGACGGGGGAGCGGCAGAGAGCGGCCGATTGATTGAGCGGTCAGTGGCATCGACGCTGGTGACCGAGATCTAGGGGGATGAACGGGAGGTGGGGCGCTGGCAATGAGAACGGTGGTGGTGAACACGTTCGACGAGTGGCGCGCCGCCGCGCGGGATGAGCTCGCGCGGGACCGTCCACCGGAGGGCGTCACTTTTCGTACGCAGCAGGCGGGCCGGCCGAGCCTGGGGCTGTTGTTCGAAGAGGATGCCACTGAGCGGGTGGATTCGAAATCTGCCGGGGCCGCGGCCTCGCCGAAGAATGTTCCCCGCGAGTTTCTCGAAGTCGCCAGGAAGGTCGCCTGCCATCGGGACGAGGGACGCTGGGACCTGCTCTACCGCGTTCTCTGGCGGCTGACGCATGGGGAACCGGAGCTGCTGGAGGTGATCACCGATGACGAGGTGATCACCCTGACCCGCTGGGAGAAGTCCGTTTCGCGCGATGCCCACAAGGCCCAGGCGTTTGTCCGCTTTCGCCGCATTGATACGACCGATGGGCAGGAAGAGCAGTATGTCGCGTGGCATCGGCCCGATCACCGGATCCTGCCGCTCGTGGCGCCGTTCTTCTCGCGGCGGTTTCCGGAGATGACCTGGTCGATCCTGACCCCCGACGAGTCGGTGCTGTGGGATCGGACTGCGCTTCACTTCGGGCCGGGTGTCCCCGCGGGCATGGCTCCTAAGGGGGACGATCTCGAAGACCTGTGGCGGACTTACTACGGCGCGATCTTCAACCCCGCGCGGATCAAGCTCTCGATGATGAAGCGGGAGATGCCGGTCCGGTACTGGAAGACGCTCCCTGAGACCCGGATCATCCCGGACCTTCTGGCCGATGCGCCGCGGCGGCTGGAAACGATGGCCCGCCAGAGTGCGCGGCCTGTCGAGTCCGCGGCCGCGTTTCTTCCCGAAATGCGGGACCTCGGATCGCTCGCGGCCGCGGCGGCGGTCTGCCAGGGGTGCGAGCTGCACCGCCGGGCGACGCAGACCGTCTTCGGGCGCGGGCCGGCGAACGCCCGGATCCTGCTGGTGGGAGAGCAACCGGGCGATCAGGAGGACCGGACAGGCGAGCCGTTCGTCGGGCCTGCCGGGGAGGTTCTCTCGGCCGCGATGCTCGAGGCGGGGTTGGATCGCAACCAGGTCTATCTCACGAACGCCGTGAAGCATTTTCACTGGGAAGAGACGGGAGAGCGGCGGCTCCACAAGAAGCCCCCCGCGCGGGCGATGGCGGCCTGTGCTCCCTGGCTCGAGGCGGAGATCGCCGCCATCCGCCCCGAGGTCGTCGTCTGCCTCGGCACGACCGCGACGCAGGTGGTCGCCGGACGAGACCGGAAACTGACTCACGACCGGGGGCAGGTTCTCGCCACCCGGCATTGCGAGCGGACGATCCTCTCCTGGCACCCCTCGTCGATCCTGCGGGCGATGTCCCCCGCGGAGGCGGAGCAGCGCCGCGCGGAACTCGTCGCGGACCTTCGACTGGCGCTGCAGCAGCTTTCCGAGCTGGCTGCGGGCGACGATCCGCTCCGTTCTGGACAACCGACGACCGATCGGGCATGAATGACGGGAGCCTCACATTGGGCCAGCCAACGAAGCCTATGATCGATTCCAGTCTCGTCGCCGGGCGGCTCACGGATATCGTCGCTGCCGTTCTCCGCGGGTATCGCCTTCCCCTCGAGGGGCTGCACGGAGTCGCGCACTGGGGACGCGTTCTCGAGAACGGACTGCGGCTGGCGGAACAGACGGAAGCTGATGTCGAGGTGGTCTCTCTCTTTGCCGTGCTGCACGACGCGCGGCGGCTCAATGAGGGGCACGACCCCGACCACGGTGCTCGCGGGGCTCAGCTCGCCCGGCGGCTTCGTGGCACGGTCTTCGAACTTCCCGACCAGCCCTTCGAACGCCTGTGCCGCGCCTGCGAGGGGCACACCCACGAGCGGACGCACCCCGACCTCACGATCCAGACCTGCTGGGACGCGGACCGCCTCGACCTCGGCCGAGTCGGGATCGAACCCGAGCCCGACCGGCTTTGTACCGAAGCGGCCCGGCACCCCGAGATGATCCGCTGGGCCGACCGCCGCGCGTGCCGCAACTTCGTTCCTGACTTTGTATTGATGGCGTGGGGGATCGACCTGGCAGCGGGTGAGTCGGATTGAGAGCGGGGCCTCTGAATATGAAGAGTGTGCAAATGTGGCCGGGGCTGAGATCCGAGTCGGGCGGGATTCCGTTCTCCCTGGGGGACGCAGGCTCGGCCGGGCCAAGGGGCTGTCAGGGCCTGTTCACATTCCCCAGTCGCATCCCGGTCTCCTTCGAGGTGCCCCATGAACTGGTGGTGGAACAATCCGCTCGGGACGATGTACGGGCCGTACTTCCTCGCCCTCTATGCCGCGGTCATCGTTACGACAGTCACGGTCGCGCGATGGATCGTCCGGTCCGGCGACTCGACGCGGGAGCTCGCGACTCCGACGGTTCCCGAGTCCCCGGATCCGTACCTGCTCGCCTATCTTCGCGGCGGGAAGAACGAGGTGGCGCGACTCGCTCTCTTCGATCTGCTGCATCGCGGCGTCCTCCGGCAAACGACACGAGCGTCGTTCTTCGGCTGGTCTCAGAAGGACTATCTGGGCCTCGTTGCCAACTCCGAGCTCAAAGGGCTTCCGCCCCTCCTGCGGTCCATGGCGAAATGGGTCGGCCGCGAACGGGAAGCCCGCAGTGTCTTCAGCGATGGCATCGGCGGTGTTGTGCAGGACTACGCCGAGGCGGTCCAGCGAAAGGCGGAACGACTCAACCTGGCGACGCCGCAGGAAGAACTCGCCTCGCGGAGGATGATCACCGTCGCCGCGTTCCTGATCGTGCTGGCGCTGGGAGCCTACAAGTTCGTGGCCGCCTGGATGACCGAACACAGGAACGTGACGTTTCTGGTCGCGCTCGGCGTGGCGGGCTGCGTGCTCGTCCCCTGGCTCGCCAGCCCGCGGAAGCTCACGCATCTCGGTTGCCGGACACTCCAGGCGATGCAGACCGCGTTCGAGGGACTGAAGTCCGACTTTCGCCAGGACGGGACCTACGATCCCCGGACGGTTCTGGCCATGGGGATCTTCGGGATCGCGGTGCTGCAGGGGACTGCCTACGGAGCGTTTCACGATCTCTTCCGGCATTCGGCCGGCTCCTCGAGCGGATGCGGGTCCAGCTGTGGATCCGGCTGCGGAGGGGGTGGGTGTGGAGGTGGCGGTTGTGGCGGCTGCGGGAGTTGAGCCCCTAAGACTCAGCGATGGAGCACAAGCGATGAAAGTCCCTCCCATGACAGTCAGGACGAACTCACTGAACCGCTCCCCAGTCCCCCGGCGATCTCGCCAGCGGCGCTGGAGAACCTCCCGAAGCTTGGAGTGGGGCTCGGCTTTCGAGCTCCCTTCCGCGCCGACCTGTTTCTGAACGCTTCGCGGGTCGACTTCCTGGAGATCGTCGCAGATCACTACTTCGATCCCGGCCCCGAACAGCTGGCGGAGCTCGAGCTGCTGCGGCGGCAGTTTCCCCTCATCCCGCACGGCCTGACGCTCTCCCTCGGTTCAGCGGCCGGACTTCGTTCGGACACGCTTCGCCGGCTGACAGACTTGGTCGAGCGGCTCGAGCCCCCGTGGTGGAGCGAACACATCGCCTTCACGCAGGCGGGAGGCCAGGAGATCGGCCACCTGGCACCGGTCCCGTTCTCGCGGGCCTCGCTCGACATCCTCTGCCGGAACATCGCCGTCGCCCGCGCGGCGATCGGGACGCCGCTGATCCTCGAGAACATCACCTATCAGACGACGTTCCCCTGGTCCGACCTCGACGAGGCGGCATTTCTGGGAGAGCTCCTCGACCGGACCGGCTGCGGCCTCCTGCTCGATGTCACGAACCTCTATACGAACTCCGTCAATCACCGCTTCGATCCGGTCCGGTTCCTCGAACGGCTTCCGGCGGAGCGAATCGTGCAGCTCCATTTCGTTGGCGGGCACTGGCGGAACGGGGAGCTGATCGACAGCCACTCGCAGCCGACCCCCGAGGAGGTCTGGCAACTGCTGGCGGAAGTCCTTCGGCGCTTTCCGGTCAAAGGGGTGATCCTCGAGCGGGACGAGAACATCCCGCCGTTTGTCGAGATCACGGCTGAGCTGCAGCGGGCTCGCGGCCTGTGGACCGCCCGGTCCGCGGTGGAGGCCGCTTCATGACGGAGCCCTTCGAATGGACGGCAGAAGCGGAGGTTCAGGATACGCTCGTTCGCCTCTGGACGAGCGACGAGGCTCGCGCGAGGTTCCTCTCGGACCGGGAGGCGTACCTCGCGGAGCAGCCGATCTCCGCAGCGGCGCGGGATCGGCTGTGGCTGCTCGACGCCGGGCAACTCGACGGGTTCGCGATGAGCCTCGTGCAGAAGCGGTTCTCGCAAGTCCGAGCCCTGCTCTTCGACGTCGCCACCCGCATCCCTGCCGAGTTCGACTCGCGATTCTCAGCCTGGGCTGCAGCCCACCCTCCCGCCCCGTCGCAGCACCACCAGGATGACGCGCGGCGATTCGGCCTGACTCTGCTCAAGGTCCCGCTCGCACTCGATCTCCGGGACCGGCTCCGGTGGCGATTGCTCCTGCTGAATCTGGAACGCCCCGGTTGGCGATTCGGCATCACTCGATTCGCCCACGACGTTCGGTGTCCGACATCTTCTGATCTGCCGCGCCGAGTGACGCTGGTTGTGTGGTGGTCGCTGCTCCGCTTCGGACGGGGAGTGCGGGTGATCTGGTGATGTCTCCAGCGCTCGAGGTGAATCCCGGTTTGAGCTACTGGTTCAGCCAGTTCGGTGCCGGATCGTCCTGGGATCGGGAGCGATCGGAAGGAGCCGCGGTGTCGGCGGGGGACGGAAAGCGGCTGGCGATCAGGATCGCCGCGACCGCGAGACCTGCTCCCCAGGAGCCGGATCCGACGACGACGCCCGAGAGCATCAGCAGACCGCTTGAGCTGAACCGCGACAGGGGCCCGGGAGACCGCCACTGCCAGACCATCCCCAGCCCGCCCAGCAGCGTCATCGCGAAACCGGCGGACCGCTGGGCAAACTCGATAACGAATCCCTGCTGGATCGCCCTTTGGGTCGGCGTGTCGATCGAGACGAGCATGCCGATGAACCCCGCCAGCGCGACTGCAGCCACCAGGAAGATGCGACTCATGAGACGGCCCCCGATGCTTGAGCGAGATTGCAGCGGAACTGCTGAGGGCCGAGTCTAGGCCGCGCGGCGGGACTGTCAACGAGATGCGCTTCACGAGGCAGGACCGGCGTCCGTCGTGGTGGAGGCGGTTTCACGATGGATCGCCTTCGCCGGTCTGGTCCGCTGCCGGGAGGCGCCCCGGGACGCGGGCAGGACTCACGGCCGCAGGATCCCTACACTCACGTGGCTGCGCTCCGCCGATTGACTGCTTCGGAGGATTGCCATGACCGCTCTCTCGCGCCGCTCGTTTCTCGCCGCATCCGCGGCTGTTCCCGCCCTTCTGGCTTCCGGGCGACCGACGGCCGCCGGTGACGACCGGCCCCCCGTCACCGCGCCCCGGGCGACCTCTTTCGACAATCGCGTCGAACCGAACTGGGACGAGCGGCTCACGATCACCGTTGGCCCCAAAGACGCCGACATCGTCGGCACGAGCCACAAGGCGGTGCAGGCGGCGGTCAACTACGTCGCATCGCTTGGCGGCGGGACGGTCCTGCTCCGGCCGGGCCAGTACGTTTTCCGCGGCGCGGTCCACCTGCAGTCGCATGTTCGCCTCAGGGGGACGACCGACGACACCGTCATCACCAAGATCCCGTCGCGGACCACGAAACTCGTCGCCGACTCAGACTGGTATGACCAGGAACTCACCTTCGCTCCGGGGCATGGCTTCGAGATCGGCGACAGCATCTGCCTCCGGATGAAGAACCCCCACCATGGCGGGCAGGATGTCCTCAAACGGCGGCTCGTCGCCCGTTCGGGGGATCGGTTCAAGCTGGATCGGGCTCTCAAGGAGAATGTCTGGGAGGCGGGGGCGCCGACCGTTCAGGCGCTGTTTCCGCTGCTGACCGGCGAGGAGATCGAGGGGATCGCGATCGAGCAGCTCACGCTCGACGGGGACCGGGCGAACAACGAGAACCTCGACGGGAACTACGCCGGGTGCGTCTTCCTGCAGGATTGCCGCGACATCCGGATCCGGGATGTCACCGCCTGCAACTACAACGGCGATGGCCTGAGCTGGCAGATCTGCCACGACGTCACAGTCGAGGACTGCCGAAGCACCGGCCACGCGGGGCTGGGTCTGCATCCGGGGTCGGGGTCGCAGCGGCCATGGATTCGGCGGAACCGGCTGGCGGACAACTCGATCGGGATCTTCTTCTGCTGGGGGGTGAAGTTCGGGCTGGCGGAGGAGAACGTCTGCGAAGGGAACCGGGTCGGGATTTCGATCGGACACCGCGACACGGACAACCTGATCCGCCGGAACCGGGTGACCGGCAGCGGCGAGGTGGGGCTCTTGTTCCGGCCCGAACGGGGCCCGTCGTTCTGTGCGCACCGCAACGTCATCGAGGAGAACACGCTCGTCGACAACGGCGGCAAGGGGGCGGCGGCGATCGACGTGCAGGGAGGGACGGAGTCCGTGACGCTGCGGAAGAACGCGGTCCAGGAACGGCGCGGAGCCGATGAGCGGATCGGGATCCGGCTGGGCGGCCTGACCAAGGACATCCGGCTCGTGGAGAATGTCGTGGAGGGGTTCGCGAAGGATGTGGTGCAGATGCCGCAGGCGTGACTGGACTGGAGGACGTGACTCACGCCGTTTCGAGTTCCCGTTCTTCGCGTCGTCTCCGTAACACGGCCGGCCGCATCCCGTGAGGCGAATTGAGCCGTCTGTCCGTTCCTGACTGAAACTCCGCCTAGGGCGTGACCAGCACATCGTTACAGACGCGGAGGACATTCCGGCCGAGGATTTTTCGGATCGTCTCGTCGGAGTGTCCGCGCTGCACGAGCCCGACCGTGAAGAGGGGCCAATTGGTCCAGGCGAGCGTCTCCTGTCGCGGCCAGTTGCCGCCGAGTGCGCCGTCGGGCCAGAGGGCGGCGAACCTCGTCCGTCGCGCCGGGCGTTTGGGGACCTTCGCGTTCTCTGCGGCGGTGTACTGCGAGGTGTGAGAGACGTCGGTTCCGATCGCGACGTGGTCGGCGCCGAAGGTCTTCACGGCGTAGTCGATGTGGTCGAGGAGGGCCGCGATGTCGCCCGTCCGGCCGAGGAACGTCGGGATGCAGCAGATCCCGACCAGCCCGCCGGTGTCGCAGATCGCCCGGATCACATCGTCCGGCTTGGCCCGGATGTGGCCGTTCAGTTCGTTGCAGACCGTGTGGCTGGCGACCATCGGCCTCTTCGAGGCCTTGGCCGCTTCCAGGCTGGTCTGCCAGCCGCTGTGGGCGACATCGACGATCACGCCGACTCGGTTCATCTCCGCGATCGCCATCCGGCCGAAGTCGCTGATGCCGCCATTGGCGGCCTCCGCGCAGCCGTCGCCGAGCATGTTCCGGCGGTTGTAGGTGAGATGCATCATCCGGATGCCGAGCTGGTAGAACAGCCGGACGTAACCCAGCTCCTCTTCCGCGGTGGCCCACTGCTGCGGGAGCGGGACGCCGTTGCCCGTCAGATAGAGACAGTGCTTGCCGTCCGCCTTGGCCTGCTCGATATCCGCCGGGCGGGTCGCGCGGACGAGGGTGTCGCGGAGCGAGTCGCCGAGGTAGGTGAAGCGGGCGAGCCGCTTCATGAGCATCAGCGGGTCCTGCCCCTCTTCGCCGGCGTTCTGGAAGATCGCCGTCACGCCGCTGCAGGTCATCGCTTCGCGAAACTCCGCACGCTCGGCGGCGTCTTGGGCCGCGCGGATCATCCCCATCTCTTCGCGGACGTCCTGCATCTCGGCGTCGGAGGCCTTGGCTTCGTCGAGGGCTTTCAGTGCGGCTCCGTCGACGGCCGCACGCGGGGCGAAGCCGTAGGCGTCGAAGACGAGGCTTTCACGGTGCAGTCGCAGGCCGTGGTCGAGTTCTGCCGGAGTCGGTTTGAGGACTGCGAGGGCGGCGTCCCGGGCGCGGGCGATGCCGGTGTGGGAGGTCGCCAGCAGCGGGTGCCGCTGCGGAGTGGGGCTGGAGTCGTCTGCCGCTGCGGTGAGCGGAAGAGCGGCCAGGGGGGCGCAGGCCTGCAGGAATTGCCGGCGGGGAATCGAGGTCATGGCGGGCTCTGGGGCGGGTGGCAGGGGGGGCGAAGTTCAGGGCTCCAGCTTCACCTGGCGGCCGCTGCTGAAGGAGAGGGCGACTCCCCCGTCCTGGCCGGCGATCCGGTCATGAAACTCTCCCGGCGTCGTGACGGCGTTCCCTCCGACCATCGTGATGAACTGGCCCACCTGCAGCCCTTCGCGGGCCGCCGGGCTGTTCGGTTCGATCTCCGAGATCACGACCGCCGACACATACTGGGAGAACAGGTCCCCCGGCTGCTCCCCCGGCATGAACCGCCGTCGTCCGGTCGGGTAGTCCACCGAGATCCCCCGCCAGGCCGGGTACCGCCGGGCAGTCGCGATGATCTTCGAGTCGTCGTAGACCGGCCACTTGCCGAGCCGGACGTCGACGGTGGAGCTCTCCTCGCTGATGGGCCGCAGCACGTGCAGCCGGGCGGTCGCGTCCGGCCCCAGCACTCCGATTTCCCGCATCAGGTCGGCGCTGCTGAACACCGGACGGCCGTTCACCCGCAGGATGCAGTCCCCCGGCCGGATCTGGGCCAACTGAGCCGGAGAGTTCCGGGCGATCCAGCGGACCATGGCGGCCGAGGCCTGCGGAGCCTGGCCGCGGGCGTTGGCGAGGTCGACGAACCGGGCGTCGTGCGGAGCGACCCCCAGGAACCCGTACTCGACTTCATACCCGGCCAGGAGGGACTCGATGATCCGCCGCATCCCGCTGTCGACCGGGATCGCAAACCCGACCGACTTTTCGTACCCCTCGAGGGCGGCGAGCGACGTCGTCAGCCCGATCAGTTTGCCGTCGAGATCGACCAGCGCCCCGCCGGAGGTCCCGAGGTTGAGCCGGGTGTCGACGTGCAGGAGCGTCCCGTACTCGTGGATCGTCGCGTTCTCTTCCTTGTTGAAGGCCTCCGTCGCCCGGGGGGCGGGACGCCGGGAGATGTTGCTGATGATCCCGAAGCTGGCGCTGGCCGATCCGTCCCGGCCGATCGCGTAGGGGTTCCCCAGGGCGACGACGACCTGCCCTTTCTTAGCAGTGTCGGCGTTGCCGAGCGGCAGCGGAGGAGCGTCCTCCGGCTTGACCTCTCCTCCCGAGAAGTCGAGCCGGAGCACCGCGAGGTCGCTGCGGGGATCGGCCGCGATGACCTTGGCCTCGAGGACCCGGTGGGAGGCGAGGCGGACGTAGAACCGGCTCGTCTCGTCGACCTTGGCGTCCCCCCGGCGGGTCCCGACGACGACGTGGCGGTTGGTCAGGACGAAGCGGGCGTCGCGGTCCTTCTCGCGGGCGAGGATCACGCCGGATCCGAAGTCGGAGGGGACGTAGGCGGGGCTGGCGGGATCGTTGTCGCGGCGGGGGCCGAAGGGATCGAGCTGGGGGGCTTCGCGAGGCGCTCCCGCTTCCCGCTCCGCCTTGGGATCGACGCGGGCGATGCTGACGACCGATTTCTCGGTCCGGGCGATGATCTCGGTGAGTTCCTTCTCGAAGAGTCGCAGCGGAGAGGGTTCTTCGGCGCGGGCCAGCGCCGGGGAGACGAGAAGGGCAGCGGCGAGTGTGGAGCGAAGCAGAGCGAGGGAGCGGAACGGGATCGGCATCTGGGCCTCCGGGGTGGCCGGCGCGGGCCGGACCTTGTCGATCGTAGCGTGCCGTTCGGGTCCGGGGCGAGAGCCGGAGGCGGGCCACAACGCCGAGGCGATGATGGCAGCGCCGTCCCCCTAGCCCGGGTCCAGCACGCTGCTGGCCGCCGGAGGCGCTTTCCCTGCGGAGCCGTGGAAAACAGACGGCGTCCGCTTTGGGAAACCGGCGTCGAGGACTCCCTCTTTCATTACCGCGAGGAGTGCAGTGCGGGCGTTCTGGAGAGGGGTCTCCTCAACGCCAGTCCGCGATCGAGCACCCGTCGTGTTCCATGGTTCTACAATGGAAGCGCCTCCGGCGAGGCCTGCAGCGTGCTGGACCCGGGTGGCCGGGCAAGATGGATTTGAGCGGGCGACGTCGTACCGGTCAGAACGGGGTTCGAGCTATTGAGTCTTTGCAGGTCCGCCGTTCTTGGAGGAGAGAGCGTCTTTGCGCAACCCGACGCCACCGCCGCGAAACGGGCGCCCTGATCAGGCCATGAAACGTCCCCCGGCATCTTCCGCCGGTCGGGGCATCGCCGGCAGGGGCCGAAAGAAGCCACGACAGCTTCAACCCGCACGACCGGCACGCGCCTCAAATCGGAAAGAGGCTTCCCGACAATACCCTGCGCCACTGCGGGATGCTCACTAGATTACTTTGACCGTTAGAACGGGTTTGGCTTTTCAATCGTTCGGGCTCTCCGTCGAAGAAATCTGCACGCGACGAGCGAGCGTCACCTTGGGGGGTGCTCCACGCTCAGCGCCGCCGGTGTGACGATCGCAGGCTCCTCAATGTGGGGACGGGATCGTCCGCGGGCGCCATGACTTGCCGGAATGGATTTCCGGCAAGGACGCGTCATTCAGGGATGAATCCGATGCTCCATCTGTCTCGCTCCTCGCGCCTCTCGTCCCGGAAATCCGCGATCGGCGCGGCGCTGCTGGCCGGCAGCCTTCTGACGATGCCCTCCTGCCGCATCCCGTGCCTCCCCGGCGCGGAAGCGGGACGGGCCCTGCCGAGCGACTTCAACGGAATCACCACGCCCGACAACTCGGGCCAGGTCGGCTTCGAAGAGTTCTTCAATGACCCGACCCTCACCTGCCTGATCCTGGAAGGGCTCCAGGGCAACCAGGAGCTGAAGATGCTCTGGCAGGATGTCCAGATCGCGAACAACGAGGTCCTGAAACGCCGCGGTTCCTACCTGCCGTTCGTGTCGCTCGGCGCAGGAGCCGGGATGGACCGGGCCAGCCGCTTCACCCGGTCGGGAGCGGTCGACAGCGCACTCACCATCGCCCCGGGCAAGCCGTTCCCGACGCCGCTGCCGAACTTCCTGCTCGCGGCCGACGTGTCGTGGGAAGTCGACATCTGGCGGGCCCTCCGCAACGCCCGCGATGCCGCGGCCCTGCGGTATCTGGCGACGTCCGAAGGCCGGAACTACGTCGTGACCCGCCTCGTCGCGGAGATCGCCGAGAGCTACTACGGCCTGATGGCCCTCGACACGCGGATCGAGATCCTCGACGCGACGATCGCGCTGCAGGAGCAGAGCCTCAAGGTCGCCAAGGCCAATAAGGACGCGGCCCGCGGCACGGAGCTTCCGGTCCAGCGGTTCCAGGCGGACGTTCAGAAGAACCAGGCCGAAAAGTTGATCGTCCGGCAGGAGATCATCGAGCTCGAAAACCGGATCAACTTCCTGCTGGGGCGATTCCCGCAGCCGGTCGAGCGGCCGGCGGTCCAGTTCATGGACCTCAACCTGAACGCCCTGCAGGTCGGGATCCCTTCGCAGCTACTCCAGAACCGGCCTGACATCCGCCAGGCGGAACGGGAGCTGGAAGCAGCCGGCCTCGATGTGCAGGTGGCCCGCGCCCAGTTCTATCCCAAGCTGGTCCTCACCGGCAGCATCGGCTACGAGGCCTTCAATCCCCGGTACCTCTTTCAGCCGGACGCACTGGTGGGGAACCTCGTCGGCAACCTGGCCGTCCCGGTCATCAACCGGGCGGCGATCAAGGCGGACTACATGAGCGCCAACGCCGTGCAGCTCCAGCGGATCTACGACTACCAGCGGGTCGTGCTGAACGCCTTCACCGAGGTGATCAACCGAATGTCGGCGGTCGACAACTACAGCCGGAGCATCGAGATCAAGAAACAGCAGCTCTCGTCTCTCGATTCGGCCGTCGACAACGCCAGCAAGCTGTTCCAGCAGGCCCGGGCGGAGTACATCGAAGTCCTGACCGCCCAGCGGGACCTGATGGAAGCCCGGACGCTCATCGTCCAGACCAAGCGGGAACAGCTCGGCGCGATCGTCAAGACCTACCAGGCACTCGGCGGTGGTCTCTACCAGTACACCGACTACGGGACGGCCAACTTCGTGCCGGTCGAGCCGTCGACCCCGCTGCCGGCCCCCGCGGCCGAAGGCGAGGCGAAGCTCCCTGATCCTCCGATGCCCGCCCCGGCTCAGGCTCCGGGCCAGAAGGCTCCGGACGGGGCCGATGCCGCAGCCGCCGCGCCGCCGAAGGACGACAAGCCCGAAGCGGACGCTGCCAACAAGTAGCGAGGCGGCCGCCAGAGCGATCCGCAGTCTGATGAGAGAACAGAGATCACGCAGGCGTTCGGGGAGAGCTCTCCCTGAACGCCTGCGTCCGTTTCCGGGCCGGGAACCGTCCTGCCGGACGGCCCATTCCGCTGGAATCAGGCCGCCGGCAGCTCGGCGTTGTGGTAGATGTTCTGGACGTCGTCACACTCGTGCAGCATCCCGATGAACTTCTCGAACATCGGCAGGTCGTCTGCACTGATCGCCTTCAGGCTCTGCGGCAGGAACGTGATTTCCTGGACTTCCAGCTCGACTCCCGGAATCGCGGCCTGGAGGGCGGTCTTGGCTTTGTAGAACTCGCTCGGCGGGGCGAAGATCGTGACGTGGCCTTCCTTGCACTCGACGTCTTCGACGTTGACGTCGGCGTTGAGCATCGCCTCGAGCGCCTGGTCCTCGTTGTCCCCCTTGTAGGAGATCACGGCGACGTGATCGAACCACAGGGCGACGGAGCCTTCGGCGCTCATCCCCTTCGAGCTCGTCTTGGCGAAGCAGTTGCGGATTTCGGCGATCGTCCGCTGCGGGTTGTCGGTCAGGCAGTCGATGATGACCATGCTCCCGCCGGGGCCGAACCCTTCGTAGCGGGCGGCGGCAAAGCTCTCGCCACCGAGCCCCTTGGCCTTCTCGATCGCCTTCTCGATGACGTGGGCCGGCACCTGGTCCTTCTTCGCCTTTTCGACCATCGCCCGCAGGGCGGGGTTCCCTTCAGGGTCGGGGACGCCGTTCTTGGCGAGGACGTAGAGCTGCTTGCCGTACTTGGAATAGAGCTTGGTCTTCTGGGCCGCGGTCTTGAAGATCGCGTGCTTACGGTTCTCGAAGTTTCTTCCCATGACAGGATCTCGGTTTCGTCGTGTGTCGGAATGGAGAGGGGAACCGGGAGTGATCCGGCTCAGCCCGGACGGAGCCTGCTGCCTCGGCAGGCCTGACATGTTCGAACGGAAGGGGGGAGAGGGAGAGCCGGCGAATCCGCGGGCTGCAATCCGGGCCGGGATCAGCCGAGGCCATCCGGCGGAGCGGTCCACATCCGGGGTGGAGGAGGATGATTGGGAACGACGGGCATGTTCGAAGTCGGAGAAAGAGCGTTGGCAGGAACGATTCTAGCACCCCGTTTCCCGCGCGTCCGCCCCGTCAGGGCTCTCGTTCGAATTGCCGCTCACCTTGCGGTTTGAAGGCCATTTCAGAACGAGCCACAGAGATCACAGAGGACTCAGAGTGAGGAGATGCTGTGCCCCTCAGTGAGCAGCTTCGTCGACTCTTGTCTTCTCGGTGGCCTCTGTGATCTCTGTGGCAAAAATCGGTTCTAAAACCGCTTCTGAGCGGAATCCGGATCGAACACCGCCTTGAAGCTCCGGGGCGGGCTAGACGGTCCGAGAATGGAGTCGGAAACCACTCCACCACCGGTTCCCTGCAGAAGAGCGCCGGTCGCGAGTCCGGGGACGAAAACTCCGGCGGAATCTGTCGTGTTCGTCAGGCTGGAGGACCCTGGAAAAACCGCCGCTTGAACCAGTCTGCGGGTTCCCCTACGATCGCCCCTCGGACGGCGGCGGTCCCCTGCGCTCACCAGGGTGCCACGGCGTTGTAAGTTATTTAAAGAAAACAGGTTCGGCACGCATGGTCATCCCTGCGATTCTGGTCTTCATCGTCGTTCTGGTCGGGTTCGTGCTGACGAACCTGATCCTGACGCACATCCTCGGTCCGGCGAAGAAGACCGAGGTCAAGGACATGCCGTACGAGTCGGGGATGGACCCGATCGGCGACGCCCGCCAGCCGTTCGACGTCAAGTTCTACCTCGTCGCGATCCTGTTCCTCGTGTTCGACGTCGAACTCCTGTTCCTCTATCCGTGGGCGGTCAGCGCCTACACGGGAGACGGCGTCGGGATCCCGGTCGAACTCCGGGGAACCGTGTTCGGCATCATGCAGGTCTTCATGGGAACGCTCGTGATCGCCTACGTGTACGCCTGGCGCAAGGGCGTGTTCAAGTGGCGGTAAGTTCAAGCGACGAAAGCCGGCAGGCTCGGCCGCCAAGCTGCCCCGGATGTCGCCCGCCGCGATACAATTGAGTTCGATTCTTCGAAGCACCGTCCGCTCTGCGGACTCCCAAACACCGCCGGTCCCTCTGGCCTCCAGGCCTCAGGTTTCCGGCCCTAGCCTCCCACCAGGCTCTCCCATGGTCGACAGCACAACGAACGCCAAGTCGGGCCTGCCCGACAACATCTTCCTGACGACCCTCGACGCCGCCGCGAACTGGGCCCGCTCGAACAGCCTCTGGCCGATGCCGTTCGCCACCGCCTGCTGCGGGATCGAGCTGATGGCGACCGCCTCCAGCCGGTTCGACCTCGCCCGCTTCGGCGCGGAAGTCATGCGGTTCAGCCCCCGCCAGTGCGACCTGATGATCGTCGCCGGCCGGATCGCCATGAAGATGCTTCCCGTGCTCCAGCGGATCTGGCTGCAGATGCCCGAGCCGAAGTGGTGCATCTCGATGGGAGCCTGTGCCTGCACCGGCGGGGTGTTCGACACCTATGCCGTCGTCCAGGGCTGCGACCGCTTCATCCCGGTCGACCTGTACATCCCCGGCTGTCCGCCGCGGCCCGAGCAGCTGATCGCCGCCCTGATCGAGATGCAGGACAAGATCAAGAAGACCGGCACGATCAACGGCCGC
>VFQQ010000877.1_pt1 | contig 50111 bp, 35 predicted proteins | sample 3512341 | NCBI WGS metagenome assembly VFQQ01 (sample SAMN10412373, study PRJNA504923) | tailings metagenome | isolation source: Relicate 2 Philex TSF1 revegetated site | place: Philippines: Tuba, Benguet | collected 2017-08-29 | reverse complement strand
GTAACTACGCACCCGGTCGACTTGGCCGCGTCAGTCCTGCACGCGGTTTTGAAACAGCTTCTTAGCAAAAAAACGCGGCCCGCCAGGCGAACCGGCGAGCCGCGTTTGGATGAGGCTTCGAACGACTACTCGGAGAAAGCGGCGTCGAAGGCGATTCCGCTCGGGCGGAAGTCGACGTTCTTGCAGAACTGGGCCGCTTCGGCGGCGCCCGCTTCGCGGTCCATCCCCGAGTCTTCCCACTCGACCGAGAGGGGCATGTCGCCGGGGTAACCGGCGGCGTTGAGGGCCCGGATGATCTCCTCGAACCGGACCGCCCCGCGGCCGACGCTGCGGAAATCCCAGCCGCGGCGGGGATCGCCGAACGAGAGGTGGCTCGACAGGATGCCAGTCCGGCCGTTGAGGGTCGTCGAGGCGTCCTTCATGTGGACGTGGTAGATCCTGTCGGGAAACTCGCGGATGAATTCGACCGGGTCGATCCCCTGCCACAGGAGGTGGCTAGGGTCGAAGTTGAAGCCGAACTCCTTGCGGTGGCCGATCGCCTCGAGAGCCCGCTTGGTCGAATAGATGTCGAACGCGATCTCGGTCGGGTGGACTTCGAGGGCGAAGCGGAGGCCGCACTCTTCGAAGACGTCGAGGATCGGGTTCCAGCGATCGGCGAACTGCTGGAAGCCCGCTTCGATCATCTTCTTGGGAGTCGGCGGGAAGTCGTAAATCAGGTGCCAGATGCTGCTGCCGGTGAACCCGTTGACGACGCTCACGCCGAGCTTCTTAGCGGCGCGGGCGGTGTTCTTCATCTCCTCGGCGGCCCGCTGGTTGACCCCTTCAGGCTTGCCGTCACCCCAAACGTACGGGGGGAGAATCGACTTGTGGCGTTCGTCGATGTTGTCGCAGACCCCCTGGCCGACTAGGTGGTTCGAGATCGCGAAAAGCTTGAGGTCGTGCTTCTCGAGGAGGTCCCGCTTGCGGGCGCAGTAGGTGTCGTCGGAGAGGGCCTTGTCGACTTCGAAGTGGTCCCCCCAGCAGGCGAGTTCCAGCCCGTCATACCCGAACTCGGACGCTTTCTTGCAGAGGACCTCCAGCGGAAGGTTGGCCCACTGGCCGGTGAACAACGTGACGGGACGACCCATGACGAAAAGTCCTTCGGAACGAACGAGTTGGAGGAGCGCATCCTGGTGCCGGTCCGGCCACAGTCCTTGCGGGCTGTCAAGCTACCTTGGCCGTTTCGCGGCGGCAACTGTTGGGTGGGGAAAGAGTTAAACACAAAGGGACGAAGGTCTCACCAGGATCACAAAGAACAGATGGGACAGGTGGCCGTACGGGAATGCCGACTGGAGTCCCGGGCTTTCTTTGCCCCCTTGGTGCCACCTTTGTGCCTTGGTGTTTCAAGGTTTTTCGGTCTGATCCATCGACTCGATCCACGCCCGGATCAGGTCCACCCCCTCCCGGTGAACCACGTTCCGGGCCAGGTTCGGCATCCGCATTCCCGGTTGGGTCGACTCGATCCGGAACAACAGAATCGACTCCTCCGGCTTCCCGGGAACAATGTCGAACTTCCGCCCCCCCGAACCCCGCCCCGCCGCCACCGGCGTCTTCATCACCCCGAACTGCAGCGGATCCCGCTGCGACGCCCGCAGGTCGAGCCCGGCCGTCCGGGCCGTCCCCTCCGGCCGATGACAGTGCGCACAGTTCACATCGAGCCAGGCCCGCGCGCGGCCGGCGAGCGGCCCCGAGTCCGGATCGTCGAACTGCGGCATCCGGGGGACCGACTCGATCGGAGGGAGGCTCACGAGCAGCCCCGCCTCGCTCCATCGCAGGAGCTGATTCCTGGACCGATCCTTCTGGGCGGGATCCGCCGCGGCGCCGCCCGCCACGATCTCGCGGTTCAGGTTGGCCGCAGTGGGCCCCAGCGGCGCGTAGGCACCACTCTGCGAATGACAGCTCAGGCACTGATTGGCGTTCGGGATCTCGTAGTGGTTCGTGCGAGGCTTGGCGTCGGAATGGGTCCAGGCGACATCGCACGCCCCGCCCCCCAACGACAGCTCCGCTTCCGTCTGCTCGTCGTTCCAGCGGTAGCTGAACCCGTACCATCCGTCGCTGTTGCGAAGCTGGATCCGGGTCTCCAGGAGTTTCGCTTTGACATCCGTCCGGCCGAGTTCCTCCGGCATGGCGAACGTCTTGGCCATCACCGTCCCGACCGGGAAATCGAACACCCCGTCCGCCCGATACTCGATCGGCTTCCCCTCAGGGAGCCGGATCCAGCGGGCCTTCGTCGCGTAGTCGGAGAAGAGAGGCGTGTTGAGGTCATAGGCCAGAAGACCGTGGGCCGGCTTGAGATCGCCCGGAACGCCGTCGAACAGCTTCCAGTCCGACAGCCGCTGCGGCGCGGCCCGGTAGACAGCGACGGCGGGATTGTCCGCCGGTGCGACCGGACTGCGCCGCAGCTCGATCGCCGGCAGAGAAGGGAGGGTTCCATCCCACAGCTTGGCGTTCCGCTCGAAGCGATACCGCCCCGCCAGAATGTCCTTCGGGTTCAATCGGGCGAGGTTGAAGTTCAGGAACGAGACCGCGCCGTTGTTCTGCAGCCGGATGCGGCGGGCCTCCGGCAGTTCGCCTTCGACGGCCTTGTCGGGATTCACCGCGCCGTCGGTCACGATGTCGGCGAACTTCCCTCCGACGAGGGGGGAGACGAGCTGGCCGAGCTTTCCTCCGGGCTTCATTCCCCCGCGGGAGATCCGGTTGTCGTGCAGGAAAATCGCTTCGCTGTACGGGTCGTATCGCTCCGGGTCATACGGACGGTCGGTGACCAGGAAGCTGACGATCAGGACGTTGGCCGTGTTGTGATCGACGATGTCGTTGTCGAACGCTTCGACGTCGTTGGCCGCGAGCATCATCATCCCGGTCCCCGCCGGGACATCCGACACCATGTTCCCCGGCGGAGCGAAGTTGGGGTGGTTGTTCCCCCGGATGTCGTTGTGGAACACCCGGACCGAACCGCCGCCGGCGACCGGCAGCCCCGGGAGGTCGAATACGAGGATTCCCCCCGTGTTGTTGGTCGCCACGTTGTCATGGACGTCGGCGTGGAACGTGTTCTCGATCTCGATGCCGGTCACGTTCCGCTCCGCCCGGCAGCGGCGGACGATCACCCGGTCGCACTGGCCGACATAGATCCCCGCATCCGCCGCAGCGATGGTGACGCACTCCTCGATCAGGACGTCCGAGCACTCGACCGGGTAGATCCCGTACGCCCCGTTCGTCGGCTTGGGCCCTTCGGTCCACTCGACGCGGAGGCGGCGGAACGTCACTTCTTTCCCGCCCAGGACCTTGATCCCGTTCCCGGCGGTGTTTTCGATCGCGAAGTCTTCGAACAGGAACCGGTCGCCGGTGGCGAGAAGCCCGTCGCTGCCGGCCTGCTGGTCCGCGAAAGAGAGGATGGTCTTGTCCGGTCCACGCCCCCGCAGGGTGACACCCTGGCAGACGAGGTTCAGCTCGCCGCGGAATTCATACCGCCCTTCTTCGAGCTGGATCACGTCGCCGGGGCGGGATCCGATCAACCGTTCCTGCAGCTCGTACTGCACCCGCGGACCGGGAGGGACCGTGAAGGTCTCGGCCGACAACGGGCCGGTCAAGCCGACGATCGCCAGCACGCCGAGGCACAACGCACGGCTGCTGATCGCCGCGGTGCGCATTCCGCCAAGGAAAACGGGCCCGTCAAAAACTCGTCCGTGAGGCATCGGTCTCGCCGCCTGTCGTCCGGGGCAGGGGATCGGCAGGTGGCTGTCCGGTCACCACCGCACGCCCCTACCACGACAGGAACGTAACTCGCGGCTCACCGCGAATCCATGGTCTCCTGACGCTCCCGCAGAACGACGCGGGTCAGTTCCCCGCGCCGCTCGACTGGCCGGCCCCGTTCGAGCCGATCGGATTGGACGGGGCCGCATCGAGCCCGCCGGTCAGCAGCATCCCCCGGATCTCGACCACCGCGATCCGCAGTTCCGTCAGCGCCTTCACGTAGTTGATGTTCGCCTCGGTCAGGTCGCGGCGGGCGGTCAGCACCCGGAGCAGGTCGAACTCCCCCTCTTCGTAGCCCTGCTGCGTCAACTGGAGATTGTCGCGGGCTGTCGGAAGAATCGAGTCGCGGTAGGTCTCGACTTCGTTATAGGCCGACTCGTACCGCTGGAACGTCGCGGCGAGCTGATCGCGAAGTGAGAGTTCGAGCCGGCTCACCTCGGCCTGGGCGGTGGCGAGCTCGGCCGTTGCCGCGGCGATGTTTCCCTGGTTCCGGTCGAAGACCGGCAGGGCGACCCCCACCTGCAGGCCGTACATCATGAACTGCGGCGTCAGGAAATCGCGGCCGACGCTTCCGGTCACCTGCAGGTTCGGGATCGGTTCCGCCTGCTCCCGGCGGACCTGAACCATGGCGGCCGCCGCGCGGGACCGGGCCGCGTGAATCAGCGGGCTCCCGCCGATCAGTTCGCTGTAGGCGGTCTCCCACTCCACGTCGGGAACGAGATCTTCGAGATCCCCTTCGAGCGGCCGGAGCGGAAAGTCGTTCCAGCCGAGGATCGTCCCGAGTTGTTTCCAGGCGGCGTGAGCCTGGACCTCCGCATTTCGCAAGAGGATCCGGGTCTGGCTCTGCTGGAGCCGGGCCTGCAGGACGTCCGCCCGGGCGACCTGTTCCCCTTCGAGCAGTTTCTCCGAGATCCGGACCCCCTCGCTGGCGAACTTCAGCAGCTCCGACGTCACGGCGACCTGCCGCTGCGCACCAAGCGCGGCGACGTAGCGGATCTCGATGTCGTTCACGACCCGCAGCCGCTGGGCCTGGGCCTCCCACTGCGCCCGCTGGACATCGCACGAGGCGACCGCCCGGTTGAGCCCGAGTTTGTCCCCCAGCACGATGTTCTGCGACACGAACCCGCCGTGGGCATCGAACGGCGCGTTGTTGGCCCCCCCCTCATACCCGACGGTCGGGTTGGGATAGAGCCCCGCCTGCAGCCAGTTCCCCTGAGCCTGGGCGACCTGGGCCCGGGCCTGCTCAAGCGTTGGGTTCCGCGAGACGGCGATCTGCCGCAGGTCCTCGAGGGACAGGGGAGCCAGCCCACCCGCTGCCACGGGCGCCGGCTCGGCCCCCTCCCTGTCCTCGAGCCATTCCGCCATCGCCACGACCGGAGTCTGCGGCTCTCCCTCCTCTTCGAGCGCGACGCGGGCGACCTCGTGCGTGCGATGCCGGTCTGAGGCGGGGATGGTGTCCCCCGGCCTCGGCGATGCAGGAGTCCGAGTCTCATTCCCCGTGCTCGGCTCGCGGGCCGCGCCGACGAGCGGCTGTGAGCCGAGGACATCGATGCGGCCCCGCGGGTCGAACGTGATCCGTCGCCCCGTCCCTCCGCAACCGGTGAGACAGAGCAGCCCGAGGATGCCCCAGCGGGCGATTCCTCCTCGCGCGGCGTTTCCTGATCGTGTCATGCTCCGGTCCTCCTTGCCGACGCGTCGAACAGCCGCGGATCACCGCGCACCGGCGGTCCCGCGCTTGCCGCTGCGATCGGAGTCGCCTGGGCCCGGGACTCACGACAGCGGCAGATCACAAACGTGTCATCGAGCCACGGAGCCGCACAACTTAAACTGTTTTGCAGAAGACATTTGTGTGCACGAAAAGGCGCAAGCGGCCGCCGCAGAGTCCGAGGACTCGCGACGACCGCTTGCGGGAGAGTATCGAGTGAACGGGACGCTTAGTGGGCGAGGTCTCCCGCCCCTTCAGGGGGCGTCCGGCTGCCGTAGAAGCTGTACAGGACCGGCACGATGTTGAGGCAGAGGATCGTCGAGATCATTCCCCCGACGACCACCACGGCGAGCGGCTTCTGGCACTCGGAGCCCATCGCGGTCGAGACCGCGGCGGGAAGCAGTCCGAGCATCGCCGCGAGGGCCGTCATCAGGATCGGACGGACGAGTTTCCCCGTCCCTTCAATCACCGAGGTGTGGAGGTCGTACCCCTTCGCGCGAAGGCCGTTGTAGGTCGACACGAGCAAGAGGCCGTTCATGACCGCCACCCCGAGGATCGAGATGAACCCGACCGCCGCCGAGATGTTGAAGTAGAGCCCGGCGTACTTGAGGGCCCACACCCCGCCGATCCCCATCGCCAGGATATTGGCGAGGACCACCGCCGCGTCGAGGAACGAGCGGAAGGCGAGGTAGATCACGACCCCGATCAGGACCATCGACAGGGCGAACATCCCCGCCAGCCGCCGCTCGGCCGCTTCCATCTGCTGGAACTCACCACTCCACTCAGCCCGGTAGGGGGGCTTGATCATCGGCGAGACCGACGCGCGGGCGTCGGCGACGCCCCCTGCCAGGTCGCGGCCACGGACTTCGAACTTGATCGCGATCAGGCGTTCTCCCTGCTCGCGGTAGATGGTCGAGGCTCCGGGACGCATGAACGAACCGTTCGGATCGGGCTGGTCCTTGTCGTTGAGCGGCGTCACGAGGTCGCCGAGCCGCCGCGTGGCAACATCGACATTGAGGTGCGGCGAGTTGAACATGCTCCCCGTCGCCGAGGGGAGCGCCATCACGGTCCCCGTGGCGCTCAGTCCCTGCGAGCTGCCGCTGACCGGCGTCCCGGCGTTCGCCAGCATGGTCTCGCCGACGGTGCTGTTTCCGACCGGGAGCGGAATGTTGAGGATCGCCTGCTCGTCCGCCCGGAGCCGCTCGGGCCAGCGGAGCGTGACGTCGAAGGTTTTCTCCCCTTCGACCATCTGCGTGATCGCCTTGCCGCCGACGGCCGACTGGATCACCCCCTGCACATCTGCCGCGGAAACGTTCCAGCGGGCACACTTCTGACGGTCGACGTAGAACTCGAGATTCGTCTGCCCCTGGTTGCGGTAGACGCTCGCGTTCTCGACGCCGTAGACGCTGTTCAGCTTGTCCCGGACCGCCATCCCGGTCGTCTCGAGGGTGTTGAGATCGGGACCGTAGATCTTGATCGAGTTTTCCCCCTTCACGCCGGAGAGGGCCTCGAGCACGTTGTCGCGGATGATCTGCGAGAAGTCCCAGGGGACCCCCGGGAAATACTGCTCGAGCCCTTCGGAGAGATCGGCGATCAGCTCCTTCTTGGTCCGGTGCCGCCCCCGTTTCGGGTCGATCGGCCACTCCTCCTGCGGCCGGAGCGGGAGGTTCGCCTGGAGCAGGTAATAACCGCCGGTGTCCATCCCGTCGTTCGGGCGGCCGACGGTGGTCGGGATGACCCGGATCTCGGGGAAGGTCTGCACGTACTCGCGGAACTGCCGCCCCCGCTCGACGACCTCCTTGAAGGCGACGTTGACCGGGAACGTCCCCCGGACGAGCAGTCCCCCTTCTTCGAGCTCCGGCATGAACTCGCGTCCCATGTTGGCCGCGACCGCCCCGGTCGCGACGAGGACCGCCACGAACGCCCCGGCGACCAGCCACCGCGTGGCGAGCATCCCCTTGAGCTGAACGCGGTAGACCCACTCGACCCCACGGACAAACATGTTGTCCGGCTTGGCTTTGACGTTCCGCAGCAGCAGCAGGCAGAGGACCGGCGAGACGGTCAGCGACAGAATCAGGGCTCCGCCGATCGCAAACGCGTACGTATCCGCCATGGGGCCGAAGATCTGCCCTTCGGGACCGGTCATCGTGAACAGCGGGAGCAGTGCACAGACCATGACCGCCGTCGCGAAGACGAGGCTTCGCTGGACGTGTCCGGCCGCCTTGAGAATCCGCTGCGACAGGGTGAGGGGTTCGCCGTGATGTCCGGCGTCGCCGTGCGACAGGCCGCGGTAGATGCTCTCGACGATGATCACCGTCGAGTCGACGATGATCCCGAAGTCGACCGCCCCGATCGACAGCAGGTTCGCCGACTTGCCGCGCGCAAACAACACCCCGAACGCGAACAGCAGCGCCAGCGGAATGTTGATCGCCGCGATCACCGCCGCGCGGACGTTGCTGAGGAACATCACCAGGATCGCGGTGACGAGCCCCATCCCGACCAGCAGGTTCTCGTGGACGGTGACCGTGGTCCGGTCGATGAGGGTCGTCCGGTCGTAGTAGGGGACGATCTTCACCCCCGGCAGCAGCTTGCCGCTGGCGTGCAGCTCGTCGATCTTGGCCAGCACCCCCTTGAGGGCCGGCAGCGATTTTTCCCCCTTGTAGAGCAGGACGATCCCCTGGACGACGTCTTCGGAGTCTTCCCAGACAAGTTTGCCATCGGCCGTTTTCAGCAATTCGCCGCCAGGGCCGGTCTTGGGGACGCTGATCGCCGCGAGGCCGAGGCGGGTCTTGTAGTCGACGACGACACCCCGCGAAGCGAGAGTCCGGTCGTCGACCCGCGGGGTTCCGTCCGCATTGAGGACCGGTCCGCCGTCGACCACCTGATCGACCCGCACCGGAACGTTGTTGACGGTCGCGATCACGACCTGCCGGATCTCGAGGCACCGCCGCGCCTCCTCCGCCCGCAGGATCTTCGCCGCTTCGACCGGGTTGTCGGTCCCCAGCACGAGTTGCTGCGGGTCATGCCCCAGGCCGAAGAGGCCGAGCGAGCGGACGACGCTCGTCTGCTCCCCCTGGACGAGGTTGTCGCCGCTCCCGTTCGCGTTGGCATGTTCGAGCGCCTGCTCGAGCTGGTCGAGCTTGATCCCGAACCGCCGCAGCCGGTCCGGATCGGGCTGGACTTCATACCGCTTCACCGTCCCGCCGACGCCGCTCACCCCGGCCACGCCCGGAACTCGCCGCAGCTCGCGCTCGACGACGAAGTCCTCGACCGCCTGGAGGTCGTTCATCGTGTAGACCGGCTTGCCGGTCACCGGGTCGAGCGGATTCTCGAGCGTAAACCGAAGGACTTCTCCGATCGGCGACGCGGGCGAAATCCCCGCCTCCACCCCCTCGGGGAGCGTGATGCTACTGAGCCGGTTGAGGACTTCCTGGCGGGCCTGCCAGTAGTCGGTGGCGTACGTGAACTGGTTGCGGAGCTGCGCAAGGCCGAACAGCGACTGGCTGCGAGTCGTCTCGAGCCCCGGCATCCCGGCGAGGGCGACTTCGAGAGGAATCGTCACCTGTCGCTCGACCTGCCCGGCGCTCGCCCCGGGGTACTGCGCGACGACGTCGATGATCGGCGGCGTCGGGTCGGGGTACGCCTCGATGTTGACGTGCGTAAACGCGTACGCCCCCCCGATCGTCAGGGCGACCGTGAGGAGCATGACGATCAGCGGGTTCGAGACCGCCCAATCGATGAGTCTGCGGATCATGGATCGACCCCGGGCACACGGCCGCGGGCCAGAGAGAAGGAGATGGAAGACTCGAAGGACGTGGCAAAAGACCGGATGCCCGTCTCCCGGAACGGGAGGTGGACCGGACGGAGGGCAGGAGGAATGGCGGGGGCAGGGAAACCGTGAGGCGTGTCACCGGACCCTGGATCGCTTGCGGGACGATCGTCGGGTCCGGGACACGCTTCCACGAGGTGGCTCAACCTTGAGGGGGCGCGGCGGGGGTGGCGTGGGTGTTCGCCGCCTGGGCGGAAGGAGGGGCGATCTGATCCATGGCGTTCTGGAGCATCAGCGCGCCGCTCGTGACGACGTGATCTCCCGCTTTGACACTCTGTTCGGTCGACTGAATGTAGACCTCATCCCGGAACCGGCGGACGATTCGGACCGGCCGGCGGACGAACCGCGATTCGGACACGTTCGGCTGGACGAAAACGACGCTCTGCAGGCCGTCGTCGACGACCGCGGTCGAGGGGAGCTCGAGCTCATGGCTCGACGGCGGGAGCTTGATGCTGACCGTCACGAACTGGCCGATCTTGAGATCGCCCGAGGCGTTGTCGACCTTGCCGGTGACAAGCGCCGTGTGCTGCACCGGATCGATCACCGCTCCGATCTTGTCGAGTTGCCCCGAATACTGTTCACCGGGGGTCGACGGGCGGACGACGGTCCACTGGACTGGCCGGGGGAACGACTCGAGCAGCGGGAGGTCTTCTTCGTAGACGTGGGCCCAGACAACCAGATGCGACAGCTCGCCGATCTTGAACAGGTCGGTCGTCGTATCGACGATGTCCCCGACGACGAGGTTCTTCTCGAGGATCACGCCGCTCATCGGAGCCCGGACTTCGACCCGCGCCCAGGTGTTCTTCTCGTCCGGCAGCTTGTCGGACTCGGCGATCCGGGTCGCCTCGGCGTGGATCTCGGCGAGGTCCTCGTCGGTGAGCCGCCACGTCCGGAGGGTCCGTTCGATGTTGGCGACCGAGGCGAGCCGCGACTGGACGTCCTTCTCGGCGTCGCGGAAGGTGCGGCCCGAACCGGCCCCCCCTTCATAGAGCGTTTTCAGCCGGTCGCGGAGCTGCTCCTCGGCCTTGAGCTTGTTGAGGGCTTCGACGAGCTCGCTCTTCTTCTGACCGACCTCGGAACTCCAGATCACCGCCAGCAGGTCCCCCTTCTTGACGCTGTCGCCGACACGGAGGGTCGGGTCGGAGCCATCGGTCGAGTGGCCGATCTCGACCACTTCGCCGGCGAACCGCGAGTGGATCCGCGAAAGGTGGTCGTTGTCGAGGGCCAGCACCCCCTGGAAGGAGGGGAGAGCGACGGCGTGCGCCGCGCAGGCGGCCGCGGTCGTCCCGAGCCCCATCTTCTGAACGATCGTGGGGGGGATGATCAGCTCATCCTGCCCGGCCCGTTCCACGCGGGCCCGATCGGACGGCGTCTCCGCCACGGCGGCCGCCGGCTTCGCCTCCGCGGCGGCGTGCGACCCGATCGGCAGGGGAATCCAGCCGACATACGCGGCCGCTCCGACGCCGACGGCGCCCACGACACCCAGGCAGCTCAGAACCGCAACTCCAGCCTTCCTGGCCGTGCGACTGCTCATGATTCGCTCTCTCGTGATAACCCGTATCACCCTGAGCTCCCGAGCGCGGCGCGCACCGGGAGCGGAAAATCTGAACCAACCGTGGTCACGACTTGACCAGATGGACCGTGACGTGGTCCGCAAACTGCCCGGGAAACTCATCCGGGTCTTCCTCCGAATTCCCTTCCGGATCGCGGTGAATCACCGCCAGCTGAATGACGAGATACTTCGTCCCCTGCGGAAGCGTCAGCCGGGTCGTGACCTTCTGCCACGACTGGGCGTCGGCATCCGCATTCGTCTGATGTCCGCTGAAGTGCAGCGGGGAATCCCACCGCATCGGCCAGACGTGAGGCTGGCCGGTGGGATCCTCCGCATAGGCAAACATGGAGATCCCGAAGACGTATTCACCGTCGTCGAGCTTGCTGGCGATCGCGTTGAAGTTGGCGGAGGCTTCCACGAGGACTGGTCCCGCAGCCAAGGCCTCCGCGATCTCCTTGAGATCGACGATCTGGTACAGCTCGCAGGAGTGCTCCGGCTCGGATGCGGACTTTACGAACCGCACCATCCGGTTCCCTTCGAGCGGCTTGATGCCAGAGTACTGCTCCACGACATGCGCGACATCGCCATACCATGAGGCTTCCGACATCTTGCCGGGGGAGACCCCCGACGCCGACTCGAAGCTCGAATTGGCGAGGTTCAGGGGATGGCGAGTCGTATGCCCCCACCGCGCCCAGCCGAACCATCCGACCGCCACGAACAGGAGGATCGCCAGGGGGATCCCCTCGCGGCGGAGATGGCTGTTTCGAAACCAGGCGGGCAGAGCGAACCGGCGGCGCTTCGCGGCGACCGGAACCGCAGCGCGGGGCGGAAGCGGCGACTTCAAGGCGGGGGGGAGGGGGGCTCCCAGCTCGCGCTCGAGCAGACCGTCGATCAGCATGTGATCGAGATACATCTCCTGGGCGATCGGATCCGCCTTGAGCAGTTCCGTGAGCCGCTCCCCGTCGACCGGGGTCAGGCTCCCATCGCTTGCCCGGGCGATCAGGTCGCGGAGTTCGGCATCGTGCGACTGGCTCATGAGGTCACCCCCGCTCCCGTGCCGGCCGACTGCAGCCGCTGATAGACGCAGTCGAGCAGGGCCTCTCGAATCCGGTACAGCGCCTGCGACACCGCTCCGACCGACTGCCCCCGCTCGGCGGCGATCTGCTGCACCGAGCCATCCGGCGCGTACCGCTGGCTCAACAGCTGCCGCTGGCCTGAGGGGAGAGTCTCGAGACACCGGCGGAGCGGATCGGCGTAGCGTCCGGCGTCCGTGTCCCGTTCGGCCTGACGGGCGGCGAGTTCCTCGAACAGATTCTCGTCAAAGACGAGCTTCTCGCGCGACCGTTTGCGGCGGTAGTTGAGGACGTGATACCGGGCGATCCGGGAGGCCCACGCCAGAAAGTTGGTTCCTTCCTGAAAATCCTCGGCCTTGTGCCAGAGGGTGAGATTCGTCTCCTGGAGGATGTCCTGCGCGGCATTCCGATCCGGCAGCAGGCTCAGCACGGACGCATAGAGCGCCGGCTGAGACGCCGTCAGCAGCTGCACGAATTCGTCGGAATGCGGATCCACAGTACATCTCTCCCACAAGAAATATGTCCGCTGCCAGAGGGATCTCACGCGTCCTTTCGGAAATGACACGCGGGAGAATCGAAATCGCCCCGGCGGAGGGTTCCGGTCTCTCGCGCTCACACCTCATAACTGACGAAACAGCCACATTCCGGGCATTTTCGCATCAAACGATTCTACGCCGATCATGAGCGGACGAGTCCCCCGAGGGGGAGATCCGGAGCCTTGTCGGCCTCTCCTGGCCCCGACCGTCCTTCGGCGGCGCGTCGAAACCATCTCCCTGACCCGTTTGGAGTTCGGTTCCCGGGGGTCCCTTGCTTCCCCCCTCCCCCCGGGGTAGTTTGGCCCCGATTTCTGCGGCGGCGCGTTCGTTGGCCGCGGCTCCTGCCTTCGCATGACGTGGACAGCTTTCGATATGGCGAACGATCTCGCTGAACTCCCCTACGCCCACACCCCCGGCGCTCCTGGCATCAAGACGAAACTGACCGTCATGATGCTCCTCGAATTCTTCATCTGGGGGGCGTGGCTGCCGCCGCTGTTCCACCTGATGGGGGCCGAGGGGCTGGCCTTCACCGGCCTGCAGCAGTTCGCCATCGGCAGCTGCTTCGCCATCGCCTCGGTCATCGGGATCTTCTTCTCGAACCAGTTCGCCGACCGGACTTTCTCGGCCGAAAAGTTCCTGGCGTTCAGCCATGCCGTCGGCGGGGCAGCCCTGATCGGGCTGTTCTTCGCGAAGTCGTTCGCCCCGTTCTTCGCCCTGATGCTGATCCACTCGCTGTTCTATGTCCCGACCATCTCGGTCGCGAACTCGCTGGCCTTTGCCAACCTGACCAACCCGACCAAGGACTTCGGTCCGGTCCGGATGGGGGGGACGATCGGCTGGATCCTGGCCGCGTGGCCCCTGTACTTCCTCCTTAAAGGGAAGACCGGCGCCGCTCTCGCGGGCGCGGAAGCGTACGTGTTCCTCCTCGCCGGAGTCGCGTCGTTCGCCCTCGCCGCCTTCTGCCTGACCCTTCCGCACACCCCGCCGAAGCCGGCGGTCGAAGGGGAGGACAGCCTCGCCTGGCGGAAGGCGATCGGCCTGCTGGCGAACCCGTTCCTCTTGGTGCTGTTCATCGTCACGTTCATCGACGCGACGATCCACAACGGCTACTTCGTGACGGCGTTCGGCTTCCTGGCGGACATCGGGTTCAGCGCCGAACAGATCATGCCGATCATGAGCATCGGCCAGGTCGCCGAAATCCTGACGATGGCGGTCCTCGGAACGGTCCTCGCCAAGCTCGGCTGGCGGACGACGATGATCGTCGGGATCCTCGGGCATGCCGCCCGGTACGCCATTTTCGCCTTCTTCCCGACGAACGGGGCCCTGATCGTCGGCGTCCAGGTTCTGCACGGGATCTGCTACGCCTTCTTCTTCGCGACCGTCTACATCTTCATCGATGCCGCGTTCCCGAAGGACGTCCGGGCGAGCGCCCAGGGGCTGTTCAACCTGCTGATCCTCGGGATCGGCGACCTCGCGGCCAAGGGGCTGTTCGTCCCGCTGATGGACAAGCTCAAGGTCACCGTCGGGACCGGGGAAGCGGCCAAGACGATGATCGACTACCAGAAGCTCTTCCTGGTTCCGGTCGGGCTGGCCCTTGTGGCGGCGGTGCTGCTGGCAGTGGCGTTCAAGCCCCCCGCAGAAATCGCGACGGTCTCGGAGGGTGGAAACGCCCCACATTAATTCGGGCTGCTCCCCCCCTGACCCGGGTCCAGGGGCGGAGCTCCTGGCCGCCGGAGGCGCTTCCACGTGGAACCGTGGCAAACCTCCGGCGTCCGCTTTGGGGAATCGGCGTCGCGGGCTCCCTCTCACCTCATCGCGGGGAGCGCAGTGCCGGCGTGTTGGTGAGGAGAGTCCTCAACGCCAATCTGTGATCCGAACGCCCGTCGTGTTCCACGATTCCACAACGGAAGCGCCTCCGGCGGGGCCAGCAGCCTGCTGGACCGGGGTGGCCGAACCGCGATGGATTTGAACGGGCGACGTCGTGCCGGCCAGGACGGGGTTCAACCGCCATCTGGCAAAGCCCCCCGCTCGGCCTCAATCCGCGCGGACCAGTGCCCGCCGACCGCTGGCGCGTGTATAGTCAGGCTTGTGCCGATCGTCCGTTCATGGAACTGAACGCCGGGAGCGAGCCTTGCTGCCCAATCCGTCCCTTCGCCTGGCAACCGGGGCCCTCCGCCGGCTCTTCGGCGCGGCCCTGATTGCGTCCGCCTGCGCGGCGGCTCCGCTCCGGGCCGACGACAAGCCCGCCGCCGATCCGAAGCCGGCGGCGCCCGCCGCGGGGGACAAGCCTGCCGAAGAAGAGAAACCAGCCGCGCCGGTGAAGCCCGACGAGAAGCCGGCCGCTGCCAAGCCGAAGGACAAGGCGCAGCCGAACATCATCCAGAACGTCCTGCGGGGGATCTTTGGCGGAGCAGGGGGGGGAGGGGCTCCGGCCCCCGGGCCGAAGCGGCTGCCGGGTGGAGACTCCCTTCCGGGAGCCGACCCCGCGGCTGCCAAGGACCGCCTCGATGCCCGCGCCGCGAGCGACGTCGAACTGAACCGCCGCGTCGGCCAGCTCCGGACCCTCGTCCGAAGCGCCCGGTGGGACGATGCGATGGACCTGATCGAGTTCCTCCTCGAAGCGAAGGAGGACCGCCTGATCCGGATCCCGAACGGGTCGTGGGTCTCGCTCCTCGGCGAAGTGGAACAGATCGTCCTGACGATGCCGGAGGAGGGACGCCGGAGCTACCAGAACCGGTTCGAAGGTCCCGCCTCGACGGCCCGGATCGCGGCCCGCGACGCCGGAGACTTCCCGGGGCTCGTCAAAGTCGCCAGCCGCTTCTTCCCGGCCCCCGCCGGCCAGCTCGCCGGGAACGACATCGCCTCGGTCCTCGAAGACAACGGCGACTACGGAAGCGCTGCCCACTGGTCGCGGCGGCTGCTCGCCGCCAAGGCTCCGATCACCGAGCAGCCTGCCTGGCGGGTCTCGGCCGCCCGCAAGCTCGCTCTTTCGGGGGACCGCACCGGCGCGGAACAGCTTCTCAAGGAGATCCCGGACGTCGCGCCGTTCCTCCAGGCGGCTGCGCAGACCGGCGAGGCGGCCCAGGTCACACCGAAAGACTGGCTCGACACGCTCACCCGCGAGATCCCGTCCCGCAAGCTGCTCGCGTCGGAAACGCGGATGCCTTACGGCGAACCGTCGCACGCCGGGGGATTCCGCGCGAACGCGCCGCTCCTGTTCCCCAAGTGGAAGCACTCGCTCGTCCGGCGGTACGCCGTCGAGGAGCAACTCGACACCCTTCTGTGGGACCTCGTCGAGAATAAGAAGGCGGCTCTCCCCGCCCTGTTCCCGGTCGCTGCCGCCGGAAAGGTTGCGGTCCGAACCCTGTTCGGCGTTGCGGTCTATGACGCCGAGTCCGGAACCGAATCGTGGCGGATGGAGAGCGACGTCGCCCCCGAGCGGCTCCTCGCCGGCGAACCGATCCGGCGGACGCAGGGACGGGTGATGGTCCAGGGGTTCGTGAGCCCCGCCTACGACGGGAACAACCCCGAGCAGCACCCTCTCGCCTCGGTCATCTTCCGGGACGGGGTGTACGGGTCGCTGAGCAGCGACGGCAAACGGCTGTTCGTTCTCGAAGACATCGCCGTGATGCCGCAGAACATCTACGGCTACTGGCAGCAGGAAGATGTCGTCGACCCGCTTGGGCGGGACTGGAAGTCGAACTCCCTCGTGGCGTACGACCTTCAGACCGGCCGCCGCCTGTGGCGGATCGGAGGCCGGAGCATCGAAGAGGTGTTCGCCCCGACCCTCGCCGGCGCGTTCTTCTTCGGGGCTCCGGTTCCGGACGGAGACGAGCTGTTCGTCATCGGCGAACGGGGTGACGCGATGCACCTCTACTGCCTGAGCGCCGCGACCGGGGAACCCCTCTGGACGCAGCAGATCTCGGGGGTCGGCCAGACGATCTCCCGCGACATGGTCCGCCGGAGCTGGCCCTGCTGGCCCGCGGTCGGCGAAGGGCTCATCGTCTGCCCGACGACGGCGGGCTGGCTCGTGGCGGTCGACCGGGTGCAGCACCGCTTCCAGTGGACCTACCGCTACATGGCGAAGACCAACACCCAGAACATGCGGGGGGGCTACTTCGTCAACCAGTCGCTCGACCTGCACGCCCGCTGGTATCCCAACGCCCCGATCCTCAGCGGGGGGACGGTCCTGTTCGCGCCGCCGGAGCTCCCTGACGAGACCGGGGTGCAGCAGCCGATGCTCGTCGCGCTCGACGCCCGGACCGGCAAGCCCCGCTGGACGCCGCAGCCGAAGTCGGAATCGCTCGTCGTGGCCGCCGCGGACGAGGGGCGGGCCTACCTGACCGGCATCCACGCCATGAAATGCATCCAGGTGAAAGATGGCTCGCTCGCCTGGGAGGCCCGCTGGCCCGATCAGGAGGACCGGCCGAGCGGCCGGGGACTTCTGACCGAGACCGCATTCCTGCAGCCGATGCGGTCGGGAGCGATGCTCGAGATCGACCGCGCGACCGGGAAGATCACCCGCACGCAGAAGCTGCGGCAGGGGGACGATCCTCCCGGCAACGTGATCGCGGCGGACGGACGGGTCTTCTCGGTTTCTCCGCAGGAGATCGTCTCGTGGGAGCCGGACCAGCCGCTGGCGGACTTCGAAAAGGAGGCCCAGCAGGACCGCGGCGCGGCGCTCCGGCTGGCGGAGCTGTATCTCCGCCTGCAGCGGCCGACCGACGCCATCGCCACGGCCCGGAGTGTTTCGCCTGAGGGACTGGCGGGCGACCTGCAGCGGAAGCGGCGCGACGTCTTGTGGGAGGGGCTGTGGCAGGTCGCTTCGGCGGACCTCAAGCAGAACAGCGACGCTCCCCGGGAACTCGAGCAGCTCGTCGCCAGCAACGCCGACCGCCTCGCCCTCCTCCGGCTCAAGGCGGACCGGGCAGTCGCCCAGGGGGCGCTCGACGACGCCTGGAACTCGTACCTGCAGCTGATCGAGATCGCGCACGCGGGACTCATCACCGACGGACAGCTCAGCGTCCGCCACGAGCCCTGGCTGGCGGGGCGGCTGGGAGACACCTACTCGAAACTCTCCGAGGCGTCGCGGGGAACGGCGGACGAGACCATCCGGAAGCGGCTCGATGCGGCGACCACGCCCGAGCAGCTCCAGCGGTCGGTCCTGATCTTCGGTTTCCATCCGGCGGCTCAGGGGACCCGTCTGAAACTCGCAGACGAATTCCGCAAGGCGGGGAAACTGACCGAAGCGGCAGTCGCTTACCGGCAGCTCCGGGACGCCGACGAGACGCCCCTCGCCGCGACCGCATCGATCCGCCTCGCCGCCCTCTACGCCGAGGGGGGCTGGGTGGATGATGCCCGCGCCGAGTACGAGCGGGGGATCGAACGGCTTCGCGAGACAGGAGCCCCTGAACCAGGGACGCCCGTGGCTGAACTCGTCGCGCAGGCGGAGCAGGGGATTGCCGCCTTGCCGGCGTCTGCGGCCCAGCCGATCCCGACCTGGTCCGGGGCGTTCGAAGTGGTGCGGGTCTTCCGCGAGCACAGCCAGCAATCGCGGGCAAGCACCCCTTACGGCGAGCGGCCGGCGTTCCTGCGGGACAAGCTGCTGCAGGTCAACTCGCAGACCCAGCGGCTCTCGCTGCTGTCGATGGACAATGAATCCCTGTGGTCGGTCCCGCTCCGGAGCAGTCCGGCGGAGATGTACAGCCAGGAGAGCCCGATCCTGCTGGAAGGGCCACTGGCGTACGTCGTCCACAACGGCGTGATCCACTCCTTCTCGCTGTTCCAGCAGAAGCCGCTCTGGACACACATCCCCGACCTGCGGGGAGGGGGGCGGACGTTCTACCGCCAGCCGCAGATGATCCAGGCGCAGGCGATGCTCAAGGCGAGCGCCTTCCTGCAGCCCCGGATGCTCTCGCGGGTCAGTTACGCGATGGGGATGCTCGGCGGAGCGTCGGACCATGTCGTCGTCGTGTACGACAAGCGGTCGATCCGCGGACTCGATCCCCTCAGCGGGCAGCTCCTGTGGGAGCGGCGGGTCAACAAGCCGAACGTGATGGCCTACCTCGACGGGAGTCGCCTGTACCTGTACGCGGCGAACGATCCCCCCGCCCTGATCGACGCCTACAGCGGCCAGATCCGCAAGCAGTTCCAGCCAGGGAACGCCCTCGAGAAGGTGAAGCGAGTCGTCGAAGGGGGGCTGATCGAGTGCGAGCTGACCAGCGCCGAACCCGCAGCCAAGGACGCGAAGGGAGAGACGAAGCCCGAGTCCGAGAAGCGTCCGGTCGCTGACGATGAAAAATCCGAAGACAAGAAGGACGACGGGAAGAAGGAGGAGCCGAAGGCGAATCCCCGCAAGTTCCGGATCGCCAAGGTCTCGCATCCCGATCTCGCGACCGGCAAGACCCGGGAGTTCTGGAAGCGGGAGTTCGCGATCGACGCCTGGGCCGCGCCGCTGGGTGAGGACGAGTTCCTCGTCATCGAACCGGACGGACGGTCACAGGTCCTGAACCTCCATACGGGACGGATGCAGGAGCTCGCGAACCTCAAGGAGCCGTTCTCGGCCAACGACTTCGTGAAGCGGCGGAACGGCCCGGTCTACTGCGTGGCGGATCGGGAGCGGGTCTACGTCCTGATCGACCAGAAGACGAATTTTCCGAACACGTACCTCCAGGTCCCGAACATCCGCTGCAGCGGGGTCTGCGTGGCGCTCAGCCGGAGCGAGCCGAAGATCCTGTGGCAGGAGGACGTCACCGGGATGACGCTGCTGACGGAGCGGATCGGGGACCTGCCGGTGCTGCCGTTCCTGTCGATCCAGAACGTCAACAAGGCGGACATCCACTACCAGGACCTCAAGATCCGGGTGCTCGACAAGTCGAGCGGCAAGCCGCTCGTGAACTGGGAGGGGAAGTCCTACTCTTCCCACATCCACGCGGTGGTCTTTGACTTCCCCCGGCGGTCGCTCGAGTTCCGTTCCTACAACGAGACGTTCCAGGTCCGCCCGGTGGCGGAGCTCGCGGGGGTGACACCGGCCCCGACCGCTGCGCCGGAACTGAAGTCCCCGCCTCCGACGGAGGCGTCTCCGAAGGAGCCTCCCAAGGTGGCTCCGCCCCCTCCGCCCGAGAAAGCGCCGTAGCGCGTTTCGCCTCTTTTTTTATCCGGCCTTTCGAGGCCGATGCCGCTCGCCTCTATCTGACTCGCGTTCCCTGATGACTCCCCCGCACAAGCCGAAGCGCCCCCGCCCGAATTCTTCCCCCCCCGCCGGTTCCTCTGGTCCCGAGAGACGTCGGCCGGGTGGTCCCCCAGCAAAGGGGCGGCCGCGGCCCCCGTTCCGTCCACCCGAGCGACACCTGGGGGAAGCCGAGGAGAAGTACCACGGGCTGCGGGCGTGCGAAGCGCTGATCCACCGGCGGGCTCAGGACATTGTCCGGGTCTACATGACTGAGGAGCGGGGGAGACAGTTTGCCGACTTCCTGCGGTGGTGCGCCGACGAGCGGAAGGGGTACCAGATCGTCGGGGAGGAGAACCTGGAGCGGCTGACCGGCTCGGTCCACCACGAGGGGATCGCGATTCTGGCGCGGGAGCACCGCCGCTGGGGGACGGCGGACCTTGTCCGCTGGCTCGATGAAAAGCGGATCTCCGGCCCGCTCGTCTATCTCGACGGGGTCCAGAACCCGCACAACCTCGGCTCGCTGCTGCGGATCGCCGCGCACTTCGGAGTGAGCGGAATCCTCGGAGCGCGGGGGGATCTGCCTCCGCTCTCGCCCGCGGCCGTCCGGGTCGCCGAAGGGGGGGCGGAGTTCATTCCGGTGTACGCCCTCACGGATCCGATCGCGGACCTCGAGAAGGTGAAGGAGTACGGATTCCGGATCGTGGCGACGTCGAGCCACCAGGGGGACTCGCTGTTCACCGCGCCGCTCGGACGGCGGATCATCCTGGTCCTCGGAAGCGAAGGGGAAGGGGTGTCGCAGCAGATCGAGGCCCTGGCGGACCAGTTCGTCCAGATCCCGGGTACCGGAGTGGTCGAGAGCCTCAACGTCGCCGTGGCCGGCGGGATCCTGCTAGGGGAAGTCTGGCGGCGAGGCCAGGATGGGCAGGGGGGAGGCGGCGGTGGAGACCGTCACCGCCCGCGCGGACGTCAGCGTCCCAATACGAAGTGACGATGCACGACCGACAGGAACGTCCGCTACAGCTTGCACCGTTCCCGTACTGAAGCGTCTCCAGCGGGCAGGGGGCAAAGCCCCCGCCCCGCCCTCCCGAACACCGCTCCTTGGCGTCGCAGCTTTCTTTGCGCAACCCATCGCACCACGCCGCGCGGGGTGGAGGGGGTAACCCCTCCCGGGTCCAGGGCAGAGCCCTGGCTTGAGGTTTGGGGGGGAGGGTCTATCCTATCGATCCCCTGCTGGAAGAACCGGCGGGGGTGTTTGGCTGGAAGTTCTTTTGCAGAATGGACTTTCGGTCGATTCTTACGCCGCCTTTGCGGCACAGGACAGACCATGTATCGCGTTCTTATTACGGACGACCTCTCGAAGGCGGGGATCAAGCTCCTTTCGGACACGCCGGGGATCGAAGTCGTCAGTCTCAACAAGCCGACTCCCGATCAGGTGAAGGAAGCCCTGAAGTCGTCGGACGCGATCATTGTCCGGAGTGCCACGAAGCTGACCCCGGCGCTGCTGGAAGGGCAGACGCGGCTGAAGCTGATCGTGCGGGCGGGTGTCGGCGTCGACAATATCGATCTCCCGGCCGCAACGCGACAGGGGATCATCGTCATGAATACCCCGGCGGGGAACACGACCAGCACCGCCGAGCATACGATCGCGATGCTGATGGCCCTCTCCCGGTTCATCGGCCCGGCCTATGCGTCGATGAAAGAGGGGAAGTGGGACCGGAAGAGCTTTACGGGGGTCCAGCTGGCCGGGAAGACGATCGCCGTCGTCGGCCTGGGCCGGATCGGCCTGTCGGTTGCGAAGCGGTGCAATGCTCTCGAGATGAAGGTGCTGGGGTATGACCCGTTCCTGTCGCACGAGAAGGCGGCCGAGAGCGGGATCGAGCTGTACCGTGACATCGACGAGCTGATCACGAAGTGCGACTACCTGACGGTCCACACGCCATTCACGGAAGAGACGAAGGGGCTGATCAACGCCGAGCGGCTGGCGAAGATGAAGAAGGGGGTCCGGATCGTCAACTGCGCCCGCGGGGGGATCGTCGACGAGGGGGCCTTGGCCGATGCGATCGAGAAGGGGCATGTGGCGGGCGCCGCGATCGACGTCTTCGTGAAGGAGCCGCCGGAGCCGGAAAACCGCCTGCCGAAGCTGCCGCAGGTGCTGGCGACGCCGCACCTGGGGGCTTCGACCGACGAGGCCCAGGAGCAGGTCGCGATCGAAGCGGCCGAGCTGACCGCCGCCTTCCTGACCAAGAACGAAGTCCGCTGCTCGGTGAACATGGTCTCCATCTCCGCCCAGGAGATGGAAGGTCTGCGGCCGTACCTCGACCTCGGCTACCGGCTCGGGACGCTGCTGTCGCAGCTGACCCGGGGGAGCAATGTCCAGGGGGTCAACCTCCAGTACAAGGGGGATGTCGCCAGCCGTCCGACGAAGCTCATCACGAGCGCTTTCGTCACCGGCCTCATGGGGCAGGCGGTCGACCAGATCAACATCGTCAACGCCGAAGTGATCGCCCGCGACAAGGGGCTTGCCGTCACGACGTCGAGCGTCACCGAGTCGGGCCCCTTCAGCACGCTCGTCTCCGCGACCGTCATCACCGACAAGGGTGAGCAGACGGCGAGCGGGACGACGTTCGGAAACGAGTTCCTGCGGCTCGTCCGGCTGAACAGCTTCCCGATGGACGCCTACCTCGACGGCCTCTTGCTGATCTACCGGCACAAGGACGTTCCGGGGCTGATCGGCTCGATCGGCACGGTCCTCGGCAAGCACAAGGTGAACATCTCCTCGATGGCCCTCGGCCGGGAGAAGAACCAGCCGGGCGGCAACGCCGTGGCGATTCTGAACCTCGACAACGAGCCCTCGGCGGCGGCCCTCGACGAAGTGTCGAAGCACCCGGACGTCACCGGTGTGCAGCTCGTGAAGCTGCCGGGGCTGAACGAGTCGATTCCCAAGATCGGAATCTGAAGTTCGCTCGCCGATCCTCTGAAGCGGAAGATGAGCGGGATCGCCGCGGTCGATGCCGCGATCCCCCCTTCAGGCGAGGAGTTGCGGCTTGAGCGTTTGAGGCTTGCGCCCGTCCGGCGATGCGGCCGGCGCGGCAGAGATTAACAGTTGCGCGGAGCGCGGCGGCGACGCGACGAGTGCGCCCGGGCTCCGCGCAGGAAGCGGCTGGTATTCGACCCTGCGGGGGGTATGATTATCGGCGTCCCCGCCCCCCGCCCGCCCCGCATTCGCGAGACGCGTCCCCGATGGCAGACCTCTTCCATGAGTGCGGCGTTGCCGCTGTCTACCACCTCCCGACGCGGGAGCCGAGTGTTCTCGCCCCGAAGCAGGGGCCGAATGCGGTTTCGCGGCTGATTCCGCGGATCCTGCTCGACATCCAGAACCGCGGCCAGCTCGCCGCGGGGATGACCTCCTTCAATCCCGAGCGGGCCCAGATCATCGACACCCACCGGAACGTGGGGACGGTGACCGAGGTGTTCCGGCTGAATCACCCGGCGAAAGCCGAGTCGATCATGAAGGAGAACGAGGGGATCGCGGCCATTGGCCACGTCCGCTACGCGACCTGCGGCAAGGACGACAAGAGCTACGCCCAACCGTTCGAGCGGCACCACATCGAGAAGCGGAAGTGGTTCTCGTTCGGGTTCAACGGCCAGCTCGCCAACTACATCGATCTCCGTAAGGAAATCCTCTCGCAGGGGGATTTTCATCTGGCCCGCGAGACTGACACCGAAACGCTGATGCACCTCATCAGCCAGGAGATTTCGAAGCAGCAGACGCCGGACTACGTGACGCTGCTGCGGAACCTCTCGGCCAAGCTCGACGGCTCGTACAACATCGTCTACCTCGACGCCCTCGGCGGGATGTTCGTCGCCCGCGATCCGCTCGGGTTCCGGCCGCTGTGCTACGCCGAAGAGGATGGCCTCTTCGTCGCGGCGAGCGAGAGCGTGGCCCTCGCCAACATGGGGTTCCGCGAAGAGTCGATTCACAGCCTTTTGCCCGGGCACGCCGTCATCATCCAGGACGGCAAGATGCGGGTGGAGGAGTTCGCGCCGAGCCCCCGCCGGGCGCACTGCTTCTTCGAGTGGATCTACTTCGCCAACGTCGCAAGCACGCTCGACGACCGGAGTGTCTACCTCACCCGGAAAGTGCTCGGAGAGAAACTCGCCCAGCAGGAGAAGGTGCCGCTCGACGAGACGACGATCGTCGTCCCGGTCCCCGACACCGCCAAGGCGGCGGCGGACTCGATGGCGTTCGAGCTCCGGATCCCGAGCGTCGAAGGGCTGATCCGCAACCGCTACGTCGGCCGGACGTTCATCGAAGGGAACAACCGGGCCGACAAGGCGAAGGCGAAGTACACCCCGCTCCGGGAAGTGCTGCAGGGGCGGCGGATTTTCCTCGTCGAAGACACGATCGTCCGCTCGACGACGATGCGGACCCTGATCTCGCAGCTCCGCGAGCGGGGTGGGGCCCGCGAGGTCCACGTGCGGGTCGCCTGTCCGCCGATCCTCGCGCCGTGCTTCTACGGCATCGACATGTCGGACGTGTCGCAGCTGTTCGCTCCCAAGTACGTGAAGAACGGCGAACTGACCGCGGAGGCCGAAGCAGAGATGGCGGCGGAGCTCGGTGCGGACACGCTCCGCTACCTGCCGATGTCGGCGATTTCCGAAGCGGTCCAGTTCCCCTCGAGCTCGCTCTGCGAGGCCTGCATTACGGGGCATTACCCGACCGAGGCGGGGGAGAAGCTGTATCAGCTCAGCCTCGAGAATTTCCGGCTCGAACCAGGGAGCTGCACGGGAGGACGCCTCATCGAAGCGTCCACGCCGGAAGCCGCCCTGCTGCACTCAGCCCGGACGTGATGAGAGAAGAGGGTGGGGAAGTATCCGATCCCGAGTATCCGGTCTCAAAAGGAGCGGCAGACTGCCGCCCCCATTTGATACTTGATCCCGGACGCCGGATACTTCGTTGGTCCTGTCACTCCCGGTTCTCATCGTTCCTTCTATGACTTCCCAGGAAATCCTCGTCGGTGTCTGCGGCGGCGTGGCGGCCTACAAGGTCGCGGACCTCGTCAGCAAGCTCGTACAGCGGGGCGCTCGGGTCACGGTTGTCATGACGCCGGCAGCGGAAAAATTCATCGGCCGGACGACGTTTGAGGCGCTGACGGGGCGGGCGGTCCGGACGGACCTGTTCCAGCCGGTCGAGCACTTCATCGGCGAGCACATCGGCCTCGGCCGGAGCGCGAAGCTGTTCATCATCGCCCCGGCGACGGCGGACATGCTGGCCAAGCTCGCGACGGGGCGGGCGGATGATGTCGTCAGCACCTGTGCGCTATCGGTGACGTGCCCGGTCCTCGTGGCGCCGGCGATGAACAACGAGATGTGGGCCAAGCCTGCGGTGCAGCGGAACGTCGAGCAGCTCCGGGCGGATGGCTGCCACGTGATCGGCCCGGCGGACGGGTGGCTCAGCTGCGGAGCGATCGGCCCGGGGCGGATGGCGGATCCGGCGGACATTCTCGCCGAGGCGGGGCGGCTGCTCGCGCAGCCGATCTGATCGACTGCTCGGTGATCTCTGTGCCCTCTGTGGCTCAGGAGTTTTCTGCCACCGAGAACACAGAGAGCTCAGAGGAAGACAGCCCATTTGAAGGGCGCGCCTGGCAAGGCGCCCCGATCAGCGCGGCATCCAGGCCTTCATCAGCGAGTGAAGCAGCGGTCCCGGGTCGCGCCAGCTCCAGACGGGGTGGGTCTCGGCGGCGAAGGCGGCGCGGAACCAGTCGAGGGCCCGGACCTTGCCGTCCCACACGAGCCCCCGGTGCCGCGAGAAGCAGATGTACCGGTCGGCGGTCGTATCGATCCAGCGGATGCCGTCCGTCTGCCGCGGGCGCGGCGCCGCCGCCGGACGCCCGAGGAGGAACGCCAGGAGCGCGTGCCCCGAGCGGTCCGCCAGGGCGAACTGGAGCCACGGCCGGGCGTTGACTTCGATGACCGAGAGCTCGGTGGCGTCCTGGTTGGAAACGATTTCGACCTCCGCGATCCCGTCGAGGTCGAGTTTTTCGGCGACGCTCTCCGCGAGTTCCTGAACCGGCGGCTGCGGCGTGAGGCGAACGAAGGTCCCCGCGGCACACTGCTCGGGGAGGGGGCGGACCCGCTCCGCCGTGAGGCTCATGATCCGCCCGTCCGGCCGCCGGGCCAGGCCGACCGAGAAGCAGCGGATCCCCGGACGGAGCAGCGACTCGCTGACGTGCGGGTCGACGTTGATCCCCCGGAAGAGCTCGATCGCTTTGCGCAGCTCGCCGGCGGTCCGGCACTCGATCGCCTTGGGGACGTCGTGCGTCCGGTGATGACAGGTGAGCCGCGGCCGGACGATCACCGGGAAGCGGTCCGCCCGAGAGAACTCGCCGTCGGTGATCGGGATGTAGCGGGGGGCGGGGACGTGGTTCCGTTCGCACCAGAGGCTGAAGCGTTCCTTGTCGAGGCAGGTGGCGATGACGGGGCGGGGGGCGTGAAGGACGGTGAACGCCTCGTCGAGCTCCTCGCGCCATCCCTGCAGAAAGCGGAGCCAGGAGTCGCTGTCGGCGATGAGCGCCGTCGGGACGTCGCCCGCGAGCGCCCTCAACTCCTCGAAGGCGAGCTCGGAGGCCTCGCTCGGGAGAGCGTGGAACGTGGCGCAGCGGCTGTAGGTCGCGAGGCTCCGGCGGGTATCGGCGATCACCACCGGCAGCCCGAGCGCGTGGGCGCTCCGGGCCACGGCGAGACCTGTCGCCGAGCCGCCGAGGATCACGACGCGGCGGATGTCACGCGCCACCGGGCGCACCGGGGAGGGTGTCCAGCCGGACGATGTCCTCGAATCGCTCGCGAGCACGGATAGAACGGACATGGCCATCCTCAAGCATCACCACCGCAGGACGCGGCTGGGAGAAATTGAGCTGATTCGGAATGAAGTAGGCGCCGGCATCCATGACCGCCAGAACGTCCCCGGCCCTCAAACCAGGGAGCGGCTTCGCACGGGCCACCACGTCGCCGGGGTGGCAGAGAGGCCCATAGAGGTCGCATGCGGTTTCGGCCGCTTCGCGCATCCGGCCGACCGGGAAGATCTGGTGCGTTTCCCATTCGAGCGGGAGCGTGAGGTTCTTGCCGCCGTCGAGGATCGCGGCCGTGCGGCCGTCGGCAGTGGTCTTGGTGGAGAGGACGGAGAGCAGCAGGATCTGGGCGCTGCTGGTCACCGCGCGGCCGGGCTCGAAAATGATCTCGGGCAGGGTCTCCCCCGGAACGCGGTGTCGCTCGAGGACCGGCAGGAGGGCCTCGGCATAGTCGGACGGCGCCGGGCAGTCGGCGGGGAGGGCGAGCGGCGCGGCGTATCCGTGCTGGACGAGCCGGTCGTCCCAGGTTGAGCGGCTCCGGACGGTCGGGACGCCGAAGCCCCCGCCGAGGTCGTAGTAGTCAATCGCGATCCCCAGCTCGGCCCGGAGCCGGCGGCCGAAGTCGAACACCTGCTCGACGGCGGTCCGGTAGGTGGCGAGGTCCTTGATGCCAGTCCCGAGGTGCAGGTGCAGGCCGACCGGATCAAGGGCTCCCTGGGTCTGCATCTCCCGGAACGCGTTCCAGGCGCTTCCGTCGGCGAGGCTGAAGCCGAACTGCCCCGACCAGCCGACCGAGGTGACGACCCGCAGGCCGACCCGCTGGCGGAGGCCGGACTCCTGAGCGGCCCGGGAGATCACCGGCAGCTCATGGAGGCCGTCCACGTTGATCAGCCGCACGCCGGCCTGGACTGCCTCGCGGAGCGACTCCGGAGTCTTCCCCGGGCCGTTGTACAGGATCCGCTCGCCCGGCATCCCCAGCCGCCGGGCCAGCCAGAACTCGAACGGGGAGATCACCTCGGCATAGGTGCCGACCGAATGCAGGACTTCCAGGACGCCCGGCAGGGGATTCGTTTTGTACGAGCTGGCGAGGGAGACGCGGGGATACTGAGCCCGGAACGGGGCGAGGAACGCCTCGGCATTCTGGACGAGCCGCTGCCGATCGACGACGTGGAGAGGCGAGCCGTAGTCGCGGGCGAGCGTCTCGAGGGGGACACCCTGCACGGTCATCCGGCCGGCGGGGTCGACGTCGCAGCCCCACAGGGCAGGGGGGAGCCCCTCGAACTCGGCTCCGAGGGGAGCCCGGCGGGCGGATTCCTCCCGGGCGACGCGGCGGACGAGGAGCGACGTGATGGCGCGGCGGATCCGGCGGGTGATCGACGGCTGCGGCACGGAGGACCTGACTTGAATCAAGGATCGCCCCCGCGACCTTCGCCAGGGACGTGAAAGTCAAGTTAGCCGCAGGGGATGACGCTTGCCTTGCAGTTTCGTAATCTTACGGGCAGCCGAAGGGGTTTCCCGCGTCGAGCAGTCGTCACAATCGATCGGGTCGGCCGATCCGGCGTCTCCCCGACGCCGGCAGGCAGCGGAGCGGAAGAAGAACCACAACTCTTTTACAGAAAAAGAGTTACAAATCAATCCCCCGCAAACTTCGACGATCCGGCGCGTGGAAGATGCCGGTAGGATGCCGAACCGCCTCACAACCTCGGCCGAACCACCCGACAGGAGGAAACGTTGGATAAGGTCGCAGGAACACGAATTCTCCGGGACCTGGCCGCGGGGCTGGTTGTGTTTTTCGTCGCCATCCCGCTCTGCCTGGGGATCGCGCTCGCCTCGAATGCCCCCCTGATCTCCGGGATCATTGCCGGGGTCGTCGGCGGGGTCGTGGTCGGGATCCTGAGTGGTTCTCCGCTCAGCGTCGCCGGTCCGGCTGCGGGTCTCTCCGCCGTGGTCGCGTCGCAAATCCACACCCTCGGCAGCCTCCAGGCGTTCGGTCTCGCGATCGTGATCGCCGGGGGGATCCAGATTGTGATGGGACTCGCCCGGGCCGGATCATTCGCCGCATTCTTTCCGAGCGGAGTCATCAAAGGACTCCTCGCCGCCATCGGCGTTCTGCTCATCCTGAAGCAGGTCCCGCACCTCGTCGGCCACGACACCGACCCGGAAGGGGACATGGCGTTCGTCCAACCCGACGCCGAGAACACGCTCTCCGAGCTCGGCGAGATGATCTACGACCTGCACCCCGGGGCCGCGGCGATCGGCCTCCTCGCGCTCGCCCTGCTCTTCGCCTGGGACCGGTTCCGCTTCCTGAAACGGTCGTCCGTCCCGTCGTCGCTGGTCGCCGTCTTCCTCGGGCTCTGCCTCGCGGCGATCTTCCGGCGGTGGGGCGCCCCCTGGGCGATCCAGCCGAACCACATGGTGCAGGTCCCGGTGCTCGAGGGGCTCGGAAGCCTGGCGAGCATTCTTTCCCTCCCCGATTGGAGCCGTTTCAATGATCCGAAGGTCTACACCGCTGCAATCACGCTGGCCGTGGTCGCGTCGATCGAGACCCTCATCAACACCGAGGCGGTCGAGAAACTCGACCCGCTCAAGCGGAGTACGCCGTCGAACCGCGAACTGATCGCACAGGGGTGCGGCAACATCACCTGCGGCCTGCTCGGCGGCCTGCCGGTGACGTCGGTGATCGTCCGCAGCTCGGTCAACGTCAACGCCGGGGCCCGGACGAAACTCTCCACGATCGTCCACGGTGTGCTGCTGGCAGTCTGCGTCGCGTTCGCCCCGCGGGCCCTCAACCAGATTCCCCTCGCCTGCCTGGCGGCCATCCTGTTTCACACCGGGCTCAAGCTGGCGAGCCCTGCCGTCTTCCGCCGGATGTGGCGGATGGGGTGGAGCCAGTTCCTGCCGTTCGTAGTGACGATCGTCGCCATCGTGACGACCGACCTCCTGATCGGGGTCGTGATCGGGATGCTCGTCAGCGTGGCGTTCATCCTCCGCTCGAACATGCAGCATCCGCTCCGGACGATCCAGGAGAAGCACCTCGGGGGAGAGGTCCTGCGGATCGAGCTCGCCAACCAGGTCAGCTTCCTGAACCGGGCGGCCCTGTCGAACACGCTCGACAAGATCCCGGCCAACGGCCACGTCCTGCTCGATGCGCGGCACACCGACTACATCGACCCCGACGTACTGGACATGATCCGCGACTACGAGCGGGAGGTCGCCCCCGCCCGCAAGGTGCAGGTGAGCCTGACCGGATTCGAGGAGCAGTACCAGGTCCGCAATCACACCGAGTTCGTCGACTACTCGAACCGCGACATCCAGCGGAGCCTCAAACCCGAGGAAGTCCTGCAGCTCTTCCGGGACGGCAACGAGCGATTCCGCAGCGGCAAGCGGCTGACCCGCGACCTGACTCGGCAAGTTGGCGCGACGGCGGACGGCCAGTTTCCGCTGGCGGTGGTCCTGACCTGCATCGACTCCCGGACCCCGACCGAGCTGATCTTCGACCTGGGGGTGGGGGACTCGTTCACGATCCGCATCGCCGGCAACGTCGCCAAGGACAAGGTCCTCGGGAGCATGGAGTACGCCTGTTCGGTCGCCGGGGCGAAGCTGGTGCTCGTCATGGGGCACACCCGCTGCGGGGCGGTCGGGGCGGCGGTCGACCTGTTCACCCAGAAAAAGACCGCCTACGAGGCGACGCAGTGCGAGCACCTCGACGCGATCGTCGGCGAGATCCAGAAGGCGATCGAGCCCGCGCGGCTGCCGGGAGCTCAGCCCTGGCCCGCGCTGGAACGGGAGCGGATCGTCGACGGGGTCGCCCGCTCGAACGTCCACCGGACGATGCAGCACGTCCGCTCCAGCAGCCGCGTGCTGAATTCCCTGGTCGAAGGGGGAAAAATCATCATCGTCGGCGGCCTGTACGACGTCCGGACCGGGCAGGTCGATTTCTTCTCGCACTGACCGGCCTCCGCCACGCAAGAGGAGTTTCGGGACGCAGGCCGTTCTCAATGGACCGGGCCGAACGGCAGGCGGTATCCTGAAGCGTCGCTGCCTTCGGCGGAGCAGGATCGCTCGCTCATCGGGTGCCAGGCAGGGTGGCCCGCTCCCTGGAGCGGGCCGAATTTCCGGTCCGCAAGACGACGGGAGCTGAACGGTTCCCGTTGGAGAACGGTCATGACAGGACGCCGGCTGCAGGGATGGTTTGCCGCGATCGCGATGGCCGCGATCTGTGGAATCGGTCCGCTTTCTCTGTGGGGGCAGGACGACGACGACTTTCTCAGCCGGCAGACCGATCTCGTCCATTCGCAGCAGATGCCCCGCGACTACCGGGCCTATGCCCGGCTGTCGCAGCTCGAGCGGGACCTGGCGACAAAAGCTCCCGACCAGTTCGAGGCGGCGGCCGAGGAGATCCAGGAGCTGCTGGACCAGCCGTACGACTATTTCCTGCTGGCGGGTCCCCGGGTCGGGACCGGGCTGCGGGCCCGGCTCGACGAACTGATGCGGACCGCTCCGGCGGAGTTCCGCGCCCAGTACGAACGCCGCTTCGGGGCCGAGGCCCGCGAGCTCCTGGGAGACGCGGACCGCGCCAAGGAATGGAGCCGGCTCGGCGAGGTGATCCGCCGCTTTGCCTGGACGAGTTCGGGCCGGCAGGCGCTCGAAATCCAGGCGATGGCCTACGCCGACCAGGGGGAGCTGGCCCGCGCCGCGCGGACGCTCGACACCCTGCTGACCTACACCGAGGTGCCGAAGAACCGGCCTGACCTCGCCATCGCGGCCGCCCGCTACTGGCGGACCGCCGGCCGCAACGACGCGGCGGTCGCCACGCTCGCCCGGCTCAAGCGGGAGTTCGGTGACTCCGTTCCGCTCGGGGGGACGCCGGTCCCCCTCTTCGCCACCGATGACGCCGCGCTGCCGTGGCTCGACGAACAGTCCGGAGGCGGAGCAGGTGGATTGATCGCCGCGGCCGACGTGAAGACGTGGCGGCTCCCCAGGGGCTCCGAGAGCGGACTCGCCTCCGCCGAAGCGGCCTCGCCGCTGGCGTCAGGGGCCTGGGAGGCGCCGCTCCTCGACGGTTTCGACATCGATCCGATCTTTCCGCAGGATCCCAAGGTCCAGGAGAACCTGAAGGACCTCCAGCGGACGATGGCCGAGCGGGAGAAGAAGTTCATCGAGCTGAACTCGCTGAAGCGGCCCCTCGCCCCCGCGGCAGTCCCCCTCTGCGTCGGCGGGACCGTCATCGTCTCGGGGCCTGGCTCGATCAAAGCGTACGAAGCCGCCTCGGGCAAATTCCTGTGGACGACCGTCGAGGTCGACAACACGTTCCTGACGCTGAACCGGCTCGCCACGCAGACCTCGAACTCCCTGACCTACCGGCGGCTGATCGATGCCTTCTTCGCCCAGCGGATGTGGCTCAACCGGACTGCCGGGCAGCTCACCTCCGACGGGGACTACGTCTATGCCGTGATCGACACGGGGCTGATGATCGCTCCCCGGGCGATGCCGTTCGGCCCGATGGTCGCCCGCAACGCCCCTCAGCCCCGGAGCGACAACCGGCTCGTCGCGTTCGAACTGGCGACCGATGGAACGATCCGCTGGAGCATGGGGGGCCGCGTCCCCACTCAGGGGCCGATGCAGGCCGAGACGCCGATCGATGTTGCCGAAAGCCTTCCCGGTCTGATGGGGGTGTACTTCCTCGGCGCCCCCTTGCCGGCGGACGGCGTCCTGTACGTCCTTGGCGAAGACCGGGGTCAGGTGAAACTGTTCGCCCTCGCACCGCGGCCGAAGACTCCCCGCGGCGAAGTCCTCTGGTCGCTGCCGCTCCTGAACCCGACCCCCAACAGTTTTCTCCTCGACAACGCCGAGCGGCGGATGGGGGGGATGACCCCCGTCCTCGAGAACGGCGTCCTCGTCTGCGAGCTGATGGATGGGGTCGTCACCGCAGTCGATCCCGTCCAGCGGCGTGTCCTGTGGAGCCGCCGCTACCGACCGGCCGAGCCGCAGATGAACCGCCAGTTCCTGATCATGCAGGCGATGAACGCCGCGCAACAGGGAGAAGAAGCCGTCGTCGAAGACCAGCTCCGGGAGATCGGCTGGTGGGACACGAACCCGGTCGTCGCCGGCGACACGGTCCTGATGACCCCCTCCGATTCGGACCAGCTGCTGGGGCTGCGGCTCGCGAGCGGGGAGGACGCCTGGCCATCGCTGCCTCGCGGCGATGCGATGTATCTCGCCTCCGCCACGCCGGAGCAGTTCGTCGTCATCGAGCCCCGGGCGGTCGAGGCCCGCAGCACCGCCACCGGGAAATCCCTGTGGCGGCGACCGCTCGAGGCCCCCGGCGTCAGCGGGCGTGGTCTCCGGCAGGGGGACCGCCTGACGCTTCCGCTCGGAAGCGGTGAGCTGGTGACGATCGACCTGCGGTCGGGGCAGATCCTTGCGCAGTCTCCGCTCCCTCCCCGGGTCCGCTCGGGGAACCTCGTCGCTGCCGGCGGACAGCTCGTGCTGCAGACCGCGTCGCGGGTCTACGGCTACCCCTCGCTCACCCGCCTGCAGCAGGAGATCGAAGCCCAGCTCGCCAGGGCGCCGCGCGATCCCGAGGCGCTCGCCAACCGGGGAGCGCTTCGGCTGCATCAGGGGGAATTCGCTTCCGGGCAGGCGGATCTCCGCGCGGCGCTCGAAAGCCTCGGTCCCGACGGAAAGAATCCCGCCGCGCGGCGGCTGCTTGTCGGGTCGCTCCTGGCGGATCTCCGCCGTGACTTCTCGAAGTCCCAGGGGACGCTCGCGGAACTGAACCGCCTCGCCGTCGATCCGAGTGAACGGTTCTGGCTGCACCTCACGACCGCCGACGGGCTGCAGCGGAGCGGAGACGAGACCGGAGCGCTCCGGGAGTATTTCCGTGTTCCGTTCTATCCCGGGACCGAAGACCTCGAGCCGGGTCTGACCGTCTCCAAGCACCGCTGGGTGCGGGGGAAGATCGACGACCTTCGGAACTCCTCCAAGAACCCCGCCGCCCTCGCCGAAACGATCGCAGCCCTCCTCGATCAGGCCGCCCGCAGCGGCGACGAACCCGCCATCGAGCTCGCCCTTTCGCGACTCGGCCTTCAGCCCGGGATCGAAAAGACGATCCTGGCCCGCAAGGAGAGCGCGGCGGATCCGCAGCGGGATGCGTCCCTGGCGCAGCGACGTCAGGAACAGGAGCTCTGGTGGATCCTCTCCGACGGCGCGGACGCGGCCCGCCCCGCGGCCGCCGCCCGCCTGATCCCCCCCCGCCTCCGCCGCGGGATCACCGAGCCGGTCACGGACCTTCTGGATGCCTTCGCCACCCGCTGGAGCGGAACTCCGGTGCAGGGGGGGAAGACCGGCAAGGAGTGGCTTGCCGCCTGGGAAGACGATCCGGCTCTCGGTGGCCCGCTCCAGGTCCGCCCCCGCTGGGAGGCCGTGAAGCTCGAGGTCGATCCCCCCACCGAGTCCAAAGGACCGCCGCGCCTCCCGGTGCCCGTTCCGCTCCTGGGGCCGAACGCCGGACCGCTCGACGGGAGTCTGTTTGCGATCGTCTCGCCCGATCAGAAGCTCGTCGCCCGGAACCGCTACGGAGCGGAGGGGCAGCTCGATGCGCAGACCGGCATGGATCTCAACAGCACGATCTTCCAGTCCCGGTACGTCAATACGATCGGGCGGCTCGTGGTCTATGTCGCCACCGACCAGTTCCTGATCGTCGACTCCGCCACGAACCAGATCGTGTTCAAGGATTTCCTGGTGGAGCGTTCGCATCTCCAGGCGATCGGCAACCCGCGCGGGAGGGCGTTCCAGCCGGAGGATCTCGAAGAGGGGGTCCGGGGGCTGCTGCTTCCCGGACTGAGCCCCGGGAGCTTCGCAGGGAACGTCGGGCAGCCGACCTACACCTCGCTCTGCTACCAGCGGAGCGACGAGCTCGTCTGCATCGACCCCGCCTCCGGGGAAACTCAATGGACCCGGACCGGGGTTCCCGAAGGCTCCGAGATCCTGATGGACGAGGAGTACACAGTTCTCTGTCCCCCGCTGACGAACGAGTTGATCGTCTACCGGACCGCGGACGGCCGGCACGTCGGGCGGGCGAGCGTTCCGAAAGACGTGGTGAAGAGCCGCCGCGGGGCGGAGTGGGGACGGTTCCTGCTGACGGCGACCCCCGAGCCGGACAAGATCACCTATGCGATGTTCGACCCGGCCAGTTCCAGGACAGTCTGGTCCCGCGAGTTTCCGACCGGGACGGAATGGACTTCGGCCGACGGCGAAAACATCGCGCTGCTTGCCCCGAGCGGCCAGTTCGAAGTCATCGACTTCCGGACTGGGAAGGGGTCGTTCTCGGCCAAGCTCAGCGAGATCCCGAAACTGGACGGGTTCCAGCTCCGCCGGGATGGCCAGCGGTTCGTCGTTCTGAGCTGGCTGTACGGCCTTCCGTCTCACAACGGGCCGACCCCGAAGGCGGATCCGCGGACGCGGCAAGTCCATCCTCAGGGGCACCTCCGCCACTTCGAATCGTTCGACCGGACCGAGTTCTCGGGGCCGCTGTTCCTCGTCGACGGGGCGGGAAAAATCCTGTGGACCCGTCCGGCCCCGAAGTACCGCTCGCTGCTGGTGAGCAATACGGTCCCCAGTCGGTGGCCGATCCTGGCGGTCGCGGAGGAGCACGACTCCCCCGCGGGGGGTGGGAACCCGCAGGGATGGAGCTGGGAAATCGAGATCCTTGATGTCCGGAGCGGCACGTCGCTGCGGCAGGAGAAGTCGACCGATCGTCTCAAGGCCAAGGAGCACTTCGTCTGGCGGACCGATGCCCTGAACCGCCTGAGCCTCTCCTATTCCAACAAAACCTACACCGTCCGCCTGATGGGCCCCGGGAGCGGGGCAGGGGGCGGCACCGGAGGAGCCAAGCTCGGCGATTCGCAGAAAGCTCCCCCACCTCAGGAGGAGGAGAAGCCGCCGGAGCAGACCGAGAAGATCCGGGAAATCTGATCCGGCCCACCTCCGAAAGTGCCGGATTCGGAAGGAGTTCCGGTTTGGGGGGCTTCCGGCGAAGAATCGCCGGCCGGGCGAGGTTCGAGCCTTGAATTCGGCGGCGGGAGGCGACTAGACTCCGCTCCCTCGGTCAGATAGCTCAGCTGGTAGAGCAATGGACTGAAAATCCATGTGTCGCCGGTTCGATTCCGGCTCTGACCACTCAACCCACCGCCTGCCTCCGCCAACACCGGCAGGGGCAGGCGGTGTTTGTTTTGGGGGTCGGACGGAATGGATTCTTCGAAGGCGGCGCACGCGCTTGCTTACGATTCGGGACGAGCACATTGCGTCGTCTGCAATCCGAATCCGGTTCCCTCTTTCCACCGGAAACTCAAGCACGAGCTGACACTGGCTCGTCTCCGCAGCGGCTTCCTGACCTGCGAACTGTCGACGGCCCAGAAGGAATTCTGCCCTGCATGCTTCGAGGAATGGAACGTTCCTCAGCTGGTCGCAGAGCACAAATTCGCTGTGGCCGAAAAGGCTCGTCTGACGCGCGAGCGGCAGCAGCGGGAGCTCGAAACAACGCCCTGCTCGCATTGCGGCAGGCTGTACCCGGATTGGCTGTCGCTCATCCATGACCACTGCGCATGCCGAGCCTACCGCTCGGTCCGCAGGTCAGAGCTGGTGGCCGAGGTCGGGGGAGTACTCGTTGGTTCCATCAGCGAATCGGTGTGACCGGAGCGGCTGTACGAGAATCGACGAACGCAGCCAGAACGTTAGAATCGGGGGATGCACGTGATCATCGAAGAGCAGTTTCGCTCGATCATCGAAGACGAGCTCAAGGATCGGGGCTGGTCTCGCAGCGACCTCGCGCGAGAGATGCATGTCGGCCGCCAGGTCGTCACCGACTACCTCAACGGCCGCTCGAAGCCAGGCCCCGACATGATGGAGAAGTTCTTTGCGGCGCTTGAGTTGGAGCCACAGCTCACCGTGAAGAAAAAACCGACGAGTACGAAAGTTCCCGTACACGCTTGACCTGTACGGTAAACAACGTACATTCGCCCCCGTTGAGCTAACGGGGACTGCTGACCGCACGAACCGCCTGGCCCAACGGCCCGGCGGTTTTTTTTTGCCCCCGCCCGGCTGAAGACGGGGGACAGGTCTCCCCCTCGATCAGGTGGATCAGGGCACGGGGGAGCGAGACACCGTGGAGCCATGCGAAAAAGTCGCACCGCGGGGAAACCCTGACCGGAAAAACCGTCAGGGCCATATCCATGAGAGTGATACTCCCGCGCTCACCAGAGTTTTGCCGGCCTGTTCAGGTTGGCATTGGTGGATGGGTTCGCGTTTCGTGTGGCTGGGCCAGGCGTGGGAATGGCTTGGCCCGGGCCGCCAAGGAGCGGACGTCAATGGAGGCGGGGACTTCCCGCAAAAGATCGACGCGGGCTCGAGGGAGGTCTCGGAGAGCGAGGCCGCGTCAAATTGCGGAAAGCGTTCATTCCATGGGAACCACAGATCCACACGACTTTTTCGACCCGGAGGAGTACCAGCGCTGGGAGGAGCGGGAAGCCGCGAAGTTCACACCCCGACACGTGCCGGCCGAGCAGCGAGAAACCTACTCCACGACCACGACCCTTCGATCGTTCTACTGCGACTGCAACCCCACCCTCGACGCGAAGGGGAGACTGGTCCCCAGCCGCTGGGAACCGATCGGCCGGGTCAAAACCAAGGAACGCAAGCAGGGGACGCTCCAGAAAGAACGGAACGCGCTCACTCGATTCGAGACGTACTCCCGGCCTCCGGAATGGCCGGCCTCGCAGAGCTGGCGGGGGCCGACGCTGGCCTTCCTCTCGAAGGTCAACGAGGGCTACCTCGACGGCGTCTATCAGCGAATGTTGAAGGAGAACGGCGGGGCTCTCTGCGAGGCGACGATCGCCTCGACGCGGTCGCACCTGACCGTGATCCTCAACCATGCTCTCGCCGTCGGGGCGCTGAAGCGGATTCCGCCCAGCTCGCCGGTGGATCGGGAGGAGGAGCGAGCCAAGATTTACACGCCCGACCAGGTCGATCGGACCTTCGCGGCGTTGCGGGGGTCGCATGCCCTGCGGACTGCGTATTGGGTCGATCTGCACGCCGGCCCGCGGGCGGTGGACCTGTTCCTGTTGAAGCGGACCGACATCGTCCGGGATCACCTCGGGCGGAAGCTGCTCGACTTCACCTCCCGGAAGACCGGGAAGCCGCAGGCAATCCCGATCTCGAAGGAGACCGACTCGGTCCTGATGGACTGGCTCGCGACGCACGACTCGGAATGGGTCTTCCCGGGGCTGTCGCGGCCGGACTCCGACGAGCCGGAGCAGACGTACCAGGCCCGCGTCCGGAACGCGATGATGCGGCAGTTCCTGATCTCCGCGGGGATCACGCAGGAGGAGATCCCGAAGCCCTGGCAGTCGGCCCGGGCTACGTGCAACGAACGCTACGAAAGCCACATGCCGGGGGTCGGGCAGTTCATCCTGGGGCACAAGCTGCAGGGCGTGAACGCGAAGAGCTACCGGTCGCCGAACGAGCTCGTCCACAAGGCGGTCTCGACGCTGCCGGCCTACCAGCCCAGCGATCGGCAAAAGCGTCTATTCTGAAAACCCTCGGGCGGCTGTCGAGCCGCGCTGCAGTGCTGGCCCGCCTCAGCGTGAGCGCCTGCCGCCCGGGGTTTGAAACAGTGAAGCGACTCGGACGGCGGTTGAGCCGCGGGGAGTGCTGGCCCGCCTCTGCCGCAGGATCCTGCCGTCCGAGTTTTCTCCCATCCGGTCGACGGTCGAGCGGCGAGGTTGCTAGCCCGCCCCGAGCTGTTCCCGTCGACCGGGTTTTCTTCCACCGCTGGGCACGTCGCCCTGTTGTGTTGTTCGCGAACTGCGAAAGGAATCTTGCCATGGCGATCTCGTTCGCTCCCCAGCTCACCCCTCTCAGAATCGACCCGGAGGTTCTCGACCAGCTCGCGGAGACAGTCCTCCGCGCGGAGGCGGCAGTGTTCCGTGCGATGGGGGAGCGACTCCATCAGGCGCTCAAACGGCCAAGGCACTTCGATGCCAGGCCCACGTTCGATGAACGGGGTCTACACATGACGATCGTCACCCAGCGGCAGGGCGCGGAGCCGTTCATAGTGACGGCGAACTATCGCGACCGCGGCGGCCGCCTGCGGTGGATAGAGCGGCGAGAGTCCGAGTCGCCGGATGAAGCGCGACCGGCCGGCTCAATGGTGCTCGAGAACGTGGAGCTCCATTCCTCGGCCGGCTACCCCGAATCCCTCCTCGGCTGCCTCGCCCTCGCCCGGGTCGGTCGGGTGATCCGCGACGTCGTCGTCGAGGACGTCTCCGGAATGCGGCGGTTGACGTACGCACCGAGCGGCGAGTTCCTCGACGCCGACTCCCTGGCCAGCGTCAGCAGAGCCAAGCGGATCGTCCTCAACGAAGCCGGGCAGATGTTCTACGTCCCGGCCTGAATCAAGCATCGATGTGGGGGCTCGATGCTGCCCCGGTCCGGAGGAGCCCCGAGCAGGCCTAGCCCACCTGACTCGCCTCCGGCCGGGGGCGTTTTCTCCCGGTTCATTTCGCGCGGAATCATGAGCATCACCAACACCTGCCACCTCCACCAGGCCGAAGCGGCCGCCCGCCGAATCGTCGAGCAGCTCGCCCCCTCTTGCGAGCGGATCACGATCGCCGGATCGATCCGCCGGCAGCAGTCGCTCGTCAACGACATCGAGATCGTCGCGACGCCGAAGCTCGAGACGGCCGCAGCGCCCGGGCCGGGGGAGCTGTTCGCCAAGAAGCCGGTCGACCTGCTCGCCAGGACCTGCGACGCGATCGCCCGCGGCGAGCTCGACGGGATCGGCAAACCGAACAAGTGCGAGGGCCTGCGGATGACCCCCGAGCAGTCTCGCCTGGTGAAGCGGCTGGCCTTCGCGCACGAGTGCCACCAGGACAAGCAGGTCCGCGGTTCCCAGGCGGTCTACGACCTCCTCGACCAGATCGGAGCTGCCCTCGAGGCAGCCGGCTGATCGCCGCCGCCAGGTCCTGACCACCCCACGCCCGGAGTTTCCACCATGCCAGTGAATGCACAGAGCACCGACGCCGAAGTCCAGGCGGCTATCGAGAACAACGCCGGCTACCGGGCGGCCGGCAGCGTCTCGATGGCCGTCGAGTTCGCGATCGCCTGCCGGATCTGGGCGTTCCGGGTTCCCACGATGGGGAGCCAGGACGGCCAGACGGCGTCGTTCCCGGTCTACATCTACGCCGACCAGCTCAAGGACGCGGAGCAGTTCATTGCCGCCGCCCGGTCCGCCGGCAGCGGCAACCGCCTCATCGACCTTCGTGACTGCCGGGAGTAACCCATGGTCCGCCGCAATGCCAACACGATCACGGTCGACTCGGTCGTCGACCAGTTCCACGGCCTCAAGGCCGACTTCCGCGCGGGCGAGGACAGCCGGTTCCAGAGCCGCCTCAAGGGGGTCGACCCGAACGGGTCCGGTGCGGACTACCACATCCGCAGCGAGCGCAAGCACCTGCACATGATCGAGCGGTCTCGACACTACCGCCGCGACGACGTCGTCGTCGGCCAGGGAGTCGAGCGCGTCGTCGCCAATGTGATCCAGGACGGCTTCACGCTCGAGCCCCAGACCACCGACCCCGGTTTCAACACCGAGGTCAAAGAGGCCTGGAAGGAGTGGGCCGACGACGAGGACCTCTGCGACGACGAGGGAGAGCGGACGTTCCACGACTACGAGCGGATGGTGCTCGACGCGGTCATCACCGACGGGGCGACCCTCGTCCTCCCGCTGCACGAGGGGACGCTGCAGGCGATTGAGGTCCACCGTCTCCGGACCCCGAAGAACACGAAGCAGAAGGTCGTCCACGGGATCCTGCTCGACGACCGGAAGCGACGCCAGGCGTACTGGGTGGTCCCCGACGACATCGGGATCAACCAGTCCGTCCAGCGGGTCGGGGACGTCAACCAGATCGCCGCGCGGGACGACTCCGGGAACAAGCAGGCGTTCTACATTTACGACCCGAAGCGCTTCTCGGCGACGATCGGAACCACCGCCCTCGCTCCGATCTCCTACATCGTCGGAGCCCATGACGACCTGCAGTTCGCGGCCCTGCTCAAACAGCAGATGGGGGCGCTGATCGCCATCCTCCGGGAACGGGGGCCGAACTGGAAGCCGGTCGTCGCGGCCAGCGAGCTGGGGCCGTCCCGCCAGGAGGACGTCGGCGGCTACACCCGCACGATTCAGGGCATGTCCGCCGGGCTCGAGGTCGCGAGCGACCCCGACGAGAAGCTGTCGATGTTCTCGGCCCAGGTCCCCGGGCCGCAGTTCAAAGAGCACAGCCTGCTCGTGCTCACGTTCATCGCTATCAACCTCAACCTCCCGCTGGCGGTCCTGCTGCTCGATCCGAGCATGACCAACTTCAGCGGGTGGAGAGGGGCCATCGAGCAGGCCCGGATCCGCTGGCGGCAGATGCAGCGGATGATGATTCACAAGTTCCACTGCCCGGTCTACCACTGGTGGCTCCGGCGGCAGCTCGTCGTCAACAAGGACTTCCGCGGCTGGGACACCAAGCTCGGGAAGAAGTTCTGGCGGCACCTCTGGAACCCGCCGCAGTGGCCGTACCTCGAGCCGCTGACCGATGCGTCGGCGGACCTCCTGCAGGACCGCAACGCCCTCAACAGCAAGCGGCGGATCCAGGCGGCTCGCGGCCGCCAGTGGACCGAGGTCCTCGGGGAGATCATCGAGGACAACTCGATGGGGATCGTCGCGGCCCTGAAGAAGGCCAACGAGATCAACGAGCAGTTCCCCGGCGCGAACATCACCTGGCGGGACGTCCTCACCCTGGCGACGCCCGACGGCGTCAACCTCGGGATCACCGCCGGCGCCGGCGGCGAGCCGGCGACGGCCAACGCGAAGCCCGCCTCAGGCAAGGAGGCCGCCTGAGCCATGGTCATCATCCCGCAAAACCTTCCCCTGTTCTGGGACAAGCAGACGACGATCGTCGAGGCCTGGTACCTCAAGGCCCCCAAGCCGGCGGAGCAGGGGGAGATCACGATCGACGACCCGCCGATTCCGAACATCCAGTCGGCCCTGCTCGACGTCCGGGATCAGTACGGCGGGACCGAGCGGTTTGCCCCGGTTGCCGCCACGGTCACGGCCGGGACGGGCCTCATCTCGTTCGAGATCGCGAACAACGTCGTCGCGTCGGCGTCGTGGAAGGAGAGCTGGCACAAGGTGATCGTCACCATCGCCGGCAAGCCGTACGTGTTCTTCAAAGGGCGGGTCACCCTGGGCTACTGACATGAGCAACGGATGCGCACCGCAGATCGTCCCCCCGCGGCCGCCGCGCCTGGTCACGGTGCGCACCGAGGTCCGGGTCGTCGCCCCTCCGCCCCCCGCCATCATCACGCCGCCCGCCGCCGTCCCTCAGATCGTTCCCCCGACAACCCCGATCGTCCTCCTGCCCCAGGGCCTGCCCGGCCCGGGAGGGGCGACCTGGTCATCCCTGGAGTGGTAGTCCCATGGCCGAGCTCGTCGTCCACAAAGTCACCAGCATGCCCGGCACGCCGGCTGCCAACGCCCTCTATTTCGTCCTCAACGGGGACTACGCCGAGACCTACGTCACCGACTCCTCGGGGGTCGCAAAGGCGGTCGGGAATACGGCGATGATCACGGCGATCGGCGGAGGGGGCGGCGGTGGCAGCCCGCCCGTTGTGGTCGATGACATCGCCGCCCGCGACGCCCTGACCCCGACCGAGAACATCTTCGTCCTGGTCAAGGATGCGTCCGACGACGGCACCGTCACCGCCGGGGCGGCGATGTACCTCTGGGACAACGTCGCGGAGGAATGGGTCAAGGTGACCGAATACGAGTCGCTCGACGTTGTGGTCAGCTGGTCGAACATCAGCGGCAAGCCCAGCTCGACCCCGACCGACATCGACGACGCCGTCACGAAGCGGCACAGCCACTCGAACCTGTCGACGCTCAATGGACTGTCGGATTCCGCCGGCGTCCTGCAGTACGGCGGGAACCCGGTGGACGCTCGGAAGATCGACTGGTCGACCCTGAACTGGTGAGGCTCCGGTGGCCGACTTCTCCGCCTGTAAGGTGGTCTCGGCGCTCCCCGGAGTCCTGACCGCCAACACGCTCTACTTCGTCCGGATCGGGACCGGGTTCCGCCCCTACGTCACGAACTCGACGCCGACGATCGTCGCCTACGCTCCCCCGGATAAGTGCCCCCTACCGCTCGAATTGGAAGGACTTCCCCGGGACCGGTTTCCACCTGACGCTCGAGTCGGGGGACTCGGGGCTCTGCCGATTCTTCGACGCCGCCGACATCAAGGCCAAGACCGGCGCGACGCGGGTCGTATTCCAGACGGGGACGCCACTCTGGCATCTTTGCTTTCTGGGGTTTCCGACCGCCCGCGATCTGGTCGAGGTCAACGACTACAGCAGCATCGCCACCTCAATCGTGAACGGCAGCCCGCTCCTCAACGAGATCCAGCGGGTCGTCGTCCAGGCGTCCGGCGGGACCTTCAAGGTCCGGCACGACACCGAGGCCTGGTCGAGTGCTACCAACTGGCCAGCATCGACGGCCGCCTGGCAGGACGCCCTCGACGAGACCGCGGGGGATGGGAACACGATCGCGACCGGCCTCGGCACGCCGTCCTCCCCGCTCAGCGTCGAGTTCGTCGGGGACTTCGAGACCACCGAGGTCCCGCTCCTGCGGGTCGATACGTCGCTCCTGACCGGCAACGCCACGATCGGCGTGCAGCTGGCCCGGGATCCCGTGACGGGCCTCCACGCGATCCAGCGAGTGATCGTCGATCCGAACGCCTCGGGCGGTTCGATCCGTCTCGGCCGCAACGGTCGGTTCTCTGGGGCAATCGCCTGGAACGCCAACGCCTCGGCGGTCGACACCTCGCTCGAGGCGGTCCCCGGAATCGGTGCGGGGAACCTCACCGTCGAAGGGCAGGCCGGCTCCCCCTGGATCATCTCGTTCGTCAACGATTTGGCCTTCACCCCGATCGAGCTGCTGACGATCGACCAGGACGGGCTGATCGTCACGGGTATCGGCGTGATGGCGGTCGAGGAGGAGAACGCCGGGGCCGGGCCCAACTTCTGGGCGACCGCAGGGAACTGGACCCTCGGCCGGGTTCCGAACACCCACGACGTCGTCGATCTGGGCCCGGGCCGAAGCGACATTCTCGCCGGCCTGGTGCAGCGGGCGCCGGTCATCATCAAGTTCCCGGACGATCCGGAGGAGCCGCAGGAGACCGACCTGCTCGACACCGACGGTCTGGCCGACTTCGTCGACGGCCAGGTCCTGCGGATGAAGAGCTCGAGCGGCGAGTTCCCCACGGCCTCGGTCGATGGGGAATCCGTCACGATCGACGGCGAGGTCGATCTGTACGTCCTCTCGGCCAGCCGGATCGACCGCAACCTGCAGCTCGCCTTGGCCCGCGAGGGACTGCCGATCGTCTGGTCCTCGATCCCGAACGGGACGCTCTACCTGCAGGTCGAGCTCCTGCTGCTCCGCCACCAGATGGCGTACACCGGGAAGATCGGCCTGCCGCCGCGGGATGACTCCGGGCGGTTCGAAGACAAGCCGAAGTCGCTCCGGATCGGGTTTCTCCCCAGCCGGCTCGAGCAACCGAACCTGCAGCTCGGGGTCGGGGAGGGGAGCGGTTCGACCCGCCTCAACCTCGACGCCGGCGTCTCGCCCGTGCGGGCGGAGATCATCAACTCGGGAGGGTCGGTCGGGGACTACCCGCCGGTCCTGTTCGATGGCACGAACGACGAGAACCAGTTCCTCCAGATCCAGGGCGAAGTCGGGCTGTCGGTGCTGTCCGGGACCACGACGCGGTTCCGCCGGATCCAGCTGATCGGCGGACGCCTGGTCCTCGGGACCGACGTTCACGCCGCAGACGGGGCGGAGATCGAGGTCTACGGCGCGGGTCAGTTCCTCGCCGGCGACCTGGTCACCCGCCGGGCCAACATCCGGATCCGCGGGCAGTAAACCATGGCCGACGGACGATGGATCGCCGAAGAGGATTGGAACGACTATCGGGCTTTGATGCGGGCCTGGAAGTCGGGCGAGCTGATGCGCCGCGACCAGCCGGTCGAAAGCTCCGGAGTGCAGCAGCAGCAGAGCTGCCTGGTCGTCCTGCTCGAGGACCTCAACAGCGGAGGGTTCGCCAGGGCCGAACGGCTCCGGCGCGAGAACCTGTTCGAAGTGATGGACATCATGGTCGTCGGCGGGATCCCTGGGACCGAGCCGATCGATCCCGAGAACCCGCCCGACGAGGACGCCCCGCCTCCTAGCTTCACACTCAACATCGCGGGATCCGATGACCAGGAGGAGGAAGCCGATCCGCAGTTTCTCCCCGAGGTCCCGGTGACGGCGACCGCGGAGGAGATGTTCAAGCTCTACACCGGAAGCGACTCCCCGATCAAAGACGTCCTCGCCGGAATCACGCTCGGCAGGTACTCCGACGGCAAGCCGATGATGCGGTGGCGGCTGCTGCTGAAGCCGCTCGACAACGGGGAACCGCGTCCGGTCTACCAGGTCGGTCCCCACACGATGGGCAACGCCGCCGACATCCTCGTGCAGCACGTCCCCTACGTGGGAACCGGCTCCGACGTCACGGTCTTCTCGGTGATCCCGACGGGAGATCCGACGCCGATCCGGGCGGGCTCGCAATGCGGCTGCCGGTTTTTCCCCGGAACCGGCTGGGGTGTGACCGAAGCGGAGCCGCGGAAGTTCGAGCCGGTCATAGGCGACGAGTACCCCTACTACTCCTGATCGATCATGCCCTGGCTCCTCAACCCCGCGAACCCTCGCTGCATGCCCACCCGGGCGGGCCTGCAGCGGCGCGGCGTTGGATCCGGCGACGTCGCCTCGGTCGCGGTCCACTGGGTCATCGACGTCGAGCTCGCTCCCGACCAGTTCCATCTCTACCCCGAGGCGGCCGGCCGGCACGTCCTCTACCGGAAGATGGTCCACGACTGGCCGACGGTGAAGGCCGAGGACATGCACTTCGAATTCGTCGAACGGGCCTTCGCAATGTGGGAGTCCCGGCCGGTGAGCGAGGAAACCGGGATCCGCTGGCGGCTGGCCTACAACTACAAGTGGGACGGGTTCGGCGGGCTCAGCTCGGATCCGCCGATCGCCTTCGAGGAGAAGGCCTGGACGCTGTGGTTCTCCCCCGAGTACTGGCGAGCTCCACAACCGGGGCTGCTCGACATCGCCTTCCCGCTCTACAGCGGCGACAAGTTCGTCGGCGGCAACAACGTCTTCCAGGGCGTTCGGCCGAACAAGCTGCGGCAGTACGCCGTCGGCAACAACGTGATCCCCGGGGTCGTGCTCTTCCCCGACTTTCCCGCAACCCTCACCGTGACCCCTTGGTGGCCCTGATGGATCCGAACGGAACGGTCATTGTCGCTTTTCTCCTGCAGGGGCGGCCGCTCGTCCTGACCGATTACGAGATCGACGAGAACGGGCGGCCCTGTCGGTTCGCCAGCCTCGAGGCGGCGAAGGCCGAGGTCTCCCGCTGCGAGACGCCCGGGCTCCGCGCGGCCGAGTCGATCGTCGCCGTCGATCTCGAGACCGGGGAGAGCGAGCTGCTCCTGTGACCTGCGACCAGTGCGGCCAGGACTGGACCCCGCATCTCCGGCAGGAGGGGCGGACGAAGTGTGACGCCTGCGTGAAGCGGAACCTCAACCAGTTCTTTTTCTTCCTCGGCCAGGAAGAGCAAAAGGTCCACCCGCCCGGAGTCGCATCAGAGCGAGCCTGGGCCCGGGTCTTCGCAGAACTGGAATCCCGTGTTCCTCCCCCATGACCTGATGCGGACCTTTGAACCTGGCTCCGGAGCGGTCGACCGCGATCGATACGGCGATCGCCTCCGCGCCTGCTTCCGTTGTTTCGATCGGCGAGACAACGCGTGTCCGTCGACCGAGGACCTCGCCGTCCACTGCCGGTCGACCGGCTCGAGCTGCGTGGCCGGCCGGTGGCACCCAGCTCCGCCGGCGGCCGCTGCGACCGGCCGGCCGCGGGTCGGGATGGTCACACCCTGCTGGACCGTCGGCGGCGTGGAACGGTGGTTCCTCTCGATCCTGCACCGCTCCGAACGCGTCGATTGGGCCGGCGTTGTGGTCACGTCGAACCAGATCATTTCGCGCGAAATGATCGACGCCACCCGCCGCTACTGCCCGGTCGACATCGGGGCCGAGCACGTCCCCGAGCTGCTCGACCGCTGCGACGTCCTGATTCTGTGGGGGAACGACGACGCACGCCCCTGGGTGGAGAAGTGGCCCGGCAAGATCGTCCTCGTCAGCCACGGGACCGGCGAGTGGACCCGGCTCCGAATGGCTCAATACGCCGACCTGGCGGCCGCCACGACGGCGGTCTCCGAAGCGGCGACGATCCCCTTTCCCCCAGACGTCCGGAAGCGGACGCGGGTCATCCACAACGGAATCGAATACGACCGTCTCGCGCCGTCGCGGCCGCGGGCGGAGATCCGGAAAAGCTGGGGCCTCGAGCCGACCGACTTCGCCGTCGGCTACTGCGGCCGCTGGTCTAACGAGAAGCGGCCGGCGTCCGCGGCGATCGCCGCCTCGAGGATCCCGGGCTCGGTCGCGGTCTACATGGTCCCGGAGTTCTCGAGGGCGCTCGGCCAGGCCGCGGTCCCCGGGATATGTGGCGACCGGGCCCGCTGGCATACCGGATCGGTCGGCGACCTGTTCGCTGGTCTCGACTGCCTCGTCGCTGCGAGCGAGCACGAGGGGTTCGCGCTCGCCATCACGGAAGCCTGGGCGGCCGGCTGTCCCGTTGTGGCGACCGCCGTCGGGGCGATCCCCGAAATGGAGCGGGAGTTCGGACCGCTGACGATCCCCGTCCCGCAGAACCCGACCCCCGAGCAGCTCGCCGACGCGGTCCGCCAGGCCGCGACGCCGGCGGCTCGGGCGATCGTCGCCCGAGCTCGAGCTGTCGCGTGGGAGCGGCTCTCTGCCGCTCGCATGACGCGGGAGTGGGAAGAGCTCTTCCTGGAAGTGGCGGGATGACTACGGCGCGAACCGCTGCACGTAGTACTCCCGAGCCACGGTGCGGGCGCCTGCGAGGCAGGGGAGGAGCTCGCGGTCGGCGAATTTTCCCTTGCCCTGGAACCGGAGGATGAAACGGTTGTCCGCCGACTTCGCCGTTTCGAACGTCTTCAGCAGCGCGGCGACGAGATCCGGCCGCTCGCTCAGGTCATAGAACAGCACCTCCTCCACGCCGCCGTCGCGGGTGATCTCCTTGTCCTCGTCGCGGGGCCGGCCCTCTTTGAGCTCGAACGTCTCGCCGGCGATCGACACCTTGAGGGACTCGGCGAAGATCCAGTCGTCCCCCTTGTAGGTCGCCTTCAGCATGAGGCGGTGGCCGGCCTTGTCTTTGTGGGAGTAGAGCTCGAACGGGGGAACCGACGCGGTGCAGCTCACCCGCTCCCACCCGTCGACCGGATCCTTTTTCCGGGCGAGGATCGTCTCGACCAGCTCAGCCCGTTTGCCGATTTTCAGAGTCATGGTGTCGCGGACCCACTTCCCGTCCCGCAGTTCCATGATTGTCAGCTTCAAGGTGTCGCCGACCTTGAGCTCGCCGAGCTGCTTCGCGACCTCAGTGTCGACGGCTTTCTTTCCGTCGATCGCCTGCAGGAATACGAGCTGCTCGAGGAGGTCCGTCGACCGGTACTGATTCCGGAGGAAACACCCGCCCGCAAACCCGGGTTTCGGAACCCCTCGCTCCTTGAGAAACGGCTCCACGTCTTTCCGCCGCAGCGCCTCGAACGGGACGTCGGCCTGGTCGAGGAACGCCTTGCTGGACTTGTAGAGGTCCTCGTGCGTTGGGGCCGGTTCGGCTGAGGCGGCGATCGCCGAAGCGAGGAGGGAGAAGATCACGGAGAGCAGGGGTCGCATCGTGGCCCTTTCAGTGTTGCGGGCCTTCGCTCGGATCGGCCCTGACCCGCTCCGGCATTCGAGTGCAGCTCCGGGCTTGGGTCAAGGAGCCGGACCGGATAGGCTGCACAACCGACGCAGCCCGCTCAGCACAGGACTGAAAATCCATGTGTCGCCGGTTCGATTCCGGCTCTGACCACTTCGGCCCCGGTTGCGATCTCGCCGCCGGGGCTTTTTCGTGTCCGGTGCGGGTCGGACCGAAACTCTTCGGAATGTCGGACGTCAGCGGGATTTTCACGTCCCCTTTCGCGAGGTCATGTCATGCGGCGGACGAGGCTGCGGATGGGACTTGCGTGGCTTGGCTCTCTGGCCGCCTGTACGGCGATCTTCACGGCCGGTGTCGCCGCTGCGGCGGAGACGATCACCGTGCGGGACAGGACCGGGCTGGTCGAGGCGCTCCGGAAAGCGAAACCGGGAACCCGCGTCCTCGTCGCTCCGGGGACATACGCCGGGGGGCTCGTCCAGGCGGGGCTCAGGGGGACGGCAGCCGAGCCGATCGTCATCGCGGGGGCTGATACTGCCCGGCCTCCCGTGATCGAAGGGGGGGCGAGCGGGCTGCAGCTCTCTTCTCCCGAGCATGTTGAGCTGCGGGACCTCGTCCTGCGGGGGGCGACCGGCAACGGGCTCAATATCGACGACTCCGGTTCGGCGCGGACTCCCGCCCATCACCTGACGCTCCGCCGCGTCGCCGTCCGGGACGTCGGCCCCAAAGGGAACAGCGACGGGATCAAGCTCTCGGGGGTGAACGACTTCCTCCTCGACGACTGCCGGGTCGAGCGGTGGGGGAGCAGCGGCTCGGCGGTCGACATGGTCGGCTGCGCCCGGGGGACGCTTGCCGACTGCGAGTTCGAAGGGTCGGGCGGGGACTACGCGAACGGGGTCCAGACCAAGGGGGGAAGTCGGGAGATCACGGTCCGCCGCTGCCGCCTCGAAGACTGCGGCGGACGCGGGGTCAACATCGGCGGCCATACCGGAGAGCCCTACTTCCGGCCGAAGGTCGAAGACTTCGAAGCCCGGGGGATCACGGTCGAAGACTGCGAGTTCCGGGGGAGCGCGGCGGCGGTCTGCTTCGTCGGGGTGGATGGCGCCACGGTCCGGAACAACCTGATCGTCCGGCCGGGACGGTGGGCGATCCGGATCCTGCAGGAGAACATGGACGGGCGGTTCGTCCCCTGCCGGGAGGGGCTGTTCGAGAACAACGTCGTCGTCTTCCGGTCCGACGAGCTGCGGCAGACGGTCAACGTCGGTGGCCGGACCGCGCCGGAGACGTTCCGGTTCGTCGGCAACGTCTGGTACTGCGCGGACCGGCCGTCCGATTCCAAACAGCTCGTCCAGCTTCCGGGGGCGGAGCGGGAGAGCCGGTTCACCGATCCCGGTTTCCGCGATCCGAAGAACGGCGACTACCGGCTGACGCGTCCCGACAAGGAGGGCCCTGGTCCCCGCCCCCGCGAGATGGACGCGGGAAACTAGGAAGCTGTTTCAAAACCTTGTGCAGGACTGACGCGGCCTGGTCGACCGGGTGCGTAGTTACCCCGGTCCAGCGGGCCGCTGGCGGGTCCAGCACGCTGCTGGCCGCCGGAGGCCATGAGCGCTCTCGAACCATGGAACACGTTTCGTGTCCCA
>VFQQ010000876.1_pt1 | contig 50112 bp, 97 predicted proteins | sample 3512341 | NCBI WGS metagenome assembly VFQQ01 (sample SAMN10412373, study PRJNA504923) | tailings metagenome | isolation source: Relicate 2 Philex TSF1 revegetated site | place: Philippines: Tuba, Benguet | collected 2017-08-29 | reverse complement strand
GGTGATTGAGAGAGTGTGCCGGCTGCTCCGGGGACCCGGGTCCCCGGCACCAAAAACAAGCTCCCCACCTTCACCTTGCATGGTGGCATGTGTGGCATTCATTGGGTGATTGAGAGAGTGTGCCGGCTGCTCCGGGGACCCGGGTCCCCGGCACCAAAATCAAACTCCCCACCTTCACCTTGCATGGTGGCATGTGTGGCATTCATTGGGTGATTGAGAGAGTGTGCCGGCTGCTCCGGGGACCCGGGTCCCCGGCACCAAAAACAACCTCCCCACCTTCACCTTGCAGTGCGGCATGTGTGGCATTCATTGGGTGATTGAGAGAGTGCACACCAGGCACATGCACCGACAGGACATAATGGCAGATTTGCGGCGCAGGTGGACCGGAGCAATACATATGTGGTGGTCCCGACAAGCAATCTGGCTGAGCACTCCTGTCACGCTCCAAGCCGCCCACGTGCTCACAGCCGACGGCCAGCAGCCCAGGCCAGCAGGAAGGCGGCAGCAGAGCAAGGGGATCATCTGGTAGCTGCTGCCTGCCTGCCCAAGCCTGCTGCCAGCCAGCGCCGACACGCCGCCCGCCCCTGCTCCAGCTTCGCATCACCGGCCCGGGCACCTGCCCTGCACCCCTCCCTGCAGCGAGACACGCCATGGCAACCATGATAGAGCTGGTGGCAGCGCTGGAGTGTCTGCCGCGGCACTTTGGCGCCCCGGCGCCCTCTGCCCATGCTGCGCTTCGAGCTGTTGAGGCAGCCGATTTGTTGAGGACGCTCATGCTATCTTTTGCACCAGCAGATGGCCCCCGTGCTTGGGACACCACCCTTGAGAGGTGCGCGGCAGTAGATGCATTGCTGTGACTGTGAGCGGTTGGTGCATGTTCAGAATGACTTCAGGCGTCCAAGGCTGCCCATTGCACCGCTCCTCTCTGCAGGCCAGTGCTGGCAGCAGCCCGCAGCCTGGCACAACTGTCGGCAGCAGCTGCCGCTGTCCTGGAGCAGCCTGACGACATGCAGCAGTGGCTGCTCCTGCAGATGCATTATGGCTGTGTGGCTCTTGCCAGCTGCGTTATGCTGTCGCTCCGTGCGACGCAGCTGTCTGCCCAGGCTGCTTACGTGCTGGGTGCCGCTTGCAGCCTGGTGTTTGGGCCAGGCCGCACGGTCCTGGAGCGCATCGTGGCTAGCTCTGCAGCCCAGCATCTGCCACTACTTGCCACAGAGCTTGCTCGGTCTACCATCCGTCAGGTGCATGTGGTGGCAGCAGTTTTGGAGCGTGTGCTCTCGCCAGAGCACCAGCCACAGGCCGCCGCAGCATTTGCCAACACTGCTGCAAAGCCGGCAGCTCTGCTGCCGTGGCTTGCCACAGTGTCCCAGACATTGCCGCTTGTCCTTGCCGACATCGATCAAGGTGAGTGGCTAGCCTTTTTGCTTGTTTTGTGCACTGTACACCGTGGCACAGTTCACGTAGGTTAAGACGACGTGCGCGCCAATCTGCAACAGCTCCTCTTTGCTCCTGCTTTGCAGTGGAGAGGCGGACGGTGCTGGCAGACTACCTGCACCTGCTCCTCATAATATTCGAAAAAGAGCCGTGGGTCGAGCACAGCAAAGCAGTAGGTGCCGACCCAGCCCTGCAGCAGGCGATTGTTGACGTGCTGGTTGACCACTGCTTGCCCGCCATGGCTGAAGCGCTGCAAGCAGAGGCAGCAGAAGGACCGCGCCAGCAGGACCGCGCCAGCAAAGCGGCGGCTGGCCGTTGCTGGCGTGCTTGCCCAGTGTGCTGAGGCACGGCAGCTTGTGGCCCGCCGTTTCAAGGCGGGGTCGAGCGCCAGGGGCGCCAGCTGCGGTCGGGCATGTGGCAGCAGTATTCAGCGTGCTCCCTGCCAGCCGGTCGGGCGGCATGCCTGGCAGCCTTTTCAGCGCGGCGCTTGTGCAAGGGAATTCGCTGCTCTATCTTTGCCTGGTCGGCATGGCTATGAGTGTTCTAGATGCGTCGGCCTTGGGCAGCGGCAGCACGCCGGCACCAAAGGCCAGTGAGACCGAGCTGGTTGCAGTAGGTTGGCAGACAGTGCAGCTGGTGCCCCGTCTAGCGGACAGCTTTGCAGCGGAGCTGGGCGATCCCCAGGCACGCACGGCCTTCCCAGGAGGTACCCCTGCCTGGCTGGCCAGCATGAATACGGCCTGTAGCAGTCTGATGGTGGCCTTCATCTTGGTGTGTGTAGTCCCGCTGGATGATTGCAGCTCAGCACAGCTGGCCGCTTGGCTGGAAGCAGCCACTGCTGGCTTGCGGCTGCTGCCCCGCCTGGCAGCTCTGGATGCACAGCTGAAGCAGCACAGCAGTGAACTGGCTGAGGCAGAGATGTGCTGCACCAGCATCTGGAGTCAACTCTTGAGTCAGCTGCCACAGCAGCTGGACAAGGTGGGGCAGCAACAGAGAAGGGAAGCCAGTCATGCAGCAGCCCGGGGCAGCCTTACGGCACCGCTGTGGGCGCTGCACACCAGCCTGTGCCGCCTCGTTGCCGCCCTGACGGCACCAGCTGCTCAGGTGGCCAGGCGTGGCGCTTGATGCCGGCGCCTGGCACGCACTGCTGTTCAGCCTCAATGCATCGCTTATTGCTACCTTGGATGCACACTCGGTAGCACAGCCATCCCAGGCCACAGCGGCAGACTTTCTGGCGCAGGCGCCCAAGTGAGTGCGGTGCCTAGTCTGTTGAGTCTTCTGCTGATGGTTGTGCAGTCCGTCCAACAATGCTGAAGCGCTCGCAACCCCACAAGCTGCGCTTGTTCAGCTGCAATGTTGCCACCTAAACCGTCATCCCTGCGCTTTTGCAATGCTGCAGGCACGTGGTTGCTGAGCTGCGAGCCGCGTGCGCTGGGCATGTGCCAGCGATGCAAGCGTCTCTCACCGCGGCAGCTGCAGCAGCCGAGCAGCATCAGCCAGATGCTTATGCCGACATGTTCCTCGTGCATGCCACATTTGCTGTGGCCATTCTGCCGCCCACAGCAGTCACCTTGCCGCTCTTGAGCCCCATGGAAACGCTTGTGCAGCAAGAACTGAAGCTTCCAGAGGTTAGTTTAGCTGCCCAACCTGCTGCAGCCTCGCTTGTGCTGCAAAGATGCCGTGGTGCCACGAAGACGCCTGTAGTCAACTCATGTAAACTGAACCCGCGCTAAACTGCTGTGCCCTGTTGTCACCTGTTCCAAACACACTCCTGATCTGCAGGTGACTGGCCGCCTGCTCAATCACGCTAAAAAGCTGCAGCAGCTATTCCATGCAACCCCTGGGCTGGCGGCCGTGCTATCCGGCAGCAGCCTTCCCAGTGCTGCATTGCAGCTGGCTGCACGTCTCAACCGACTGAACGACTCTGATGCGGCTGCAAAGGTAGGTGCAGTGTTGACAGCAATGGAGCACGCATGTTCCAGCCGCCACAAGCAAGCAAACAACGATTCCGGCACCTACTTGAAATGTTCTTATGACGGGGGCTGTGCACTCTGGGGGCATTGAACCTCTGTTCTGCCTCCTTCAACGTCCACAGGCTGATTCGCTGACTCGCAGCATGCTGGCTTGCTTGCAGCGGCTGGCAAGCAGCGCATTGCGAGCTGGCGAAGCTGCGGCTGCAGGTGGCACACCACTCAGCCTGCCTGAGCTGCGAGTGGCAGCAGGGCGGCTGCAAGGATGCAGTGTGGAGGGCACGAGCAACTTGCAGGGGATGGAGCAGCTGCTGCAGCCTGCTGCCTCCCTGGCGCAGCAGTACCATGCCCTGCCAGCGATTCAGGCGGAGAGGGGGCTGGCGCTGGCGCAGGCGGCAGCCAGCCGCTCCTGCGCCTACCTGCGCTGCGTCAACCTGAGTGGCGAAGGAGGGCCAGCGGCGGGGCAGGGCGCCGGCAGCATGCGCTACAGGTGTGCACATAGAGGCGGTTGGGGCGGCAGCTGATGGGAAACAGAAGGGGCGAGCTGCACTGCTGGACTGCGCTCCGGGATGTTACTCATCCCTTCGCACTTGCCCCACCTTGTGCAGCGCCTGCCGCTCTGTATGGTACTGCAGCACCGCCTGCTCGCATGCCGACTGGCGGGAGGGTGGGCACCGCCGCATGTGCAGGGCACTGGGCGTTGCACGGCAGGCAGCCAAGGAGGCGGCGGCGGCCGCTGTGGCAGCCGATGCAGCGGTGGGGCAGGAGAAGTGCTGATTCTCAGCGTTCTTGTTCACACCTATAGTGTAGCATGGTTGTTCTGCTTGCGCTTACCAGTTTCTTGCAATTGCTGCTTTCTGTTGCACTGCTGCAACCGGCTGGCCCTTTGCCATAGCTAACAGGGCCTCTTTCACGGCAGTCCAGCCCTGTGTACATCCCTGCTTGCTTGCGCTGGCCCCAGGACATGCATCTCGCCGGCTCTGTGATGCCCGACTGGTTCAGCTTGAAGAGCAGCAGAGGAGACATAGGGCAGTGCAGGAGTGCATACTAGGCCGTCACAGCGGCTGCCTGCGTGGTGTTGCTTTCATCGCAAGCAGCTTCGGCTGTGCACGGACCCAAGTGTCACATTCACAGTTGGTCAGGTGTGCAGAAGCAGAGGGGCTCGTTGCACGTCAAAAACTGCAGCACAAGCCAGACTCGTGAAGGCGCGACTGGTGCCCAGTTCGTCAGCCATGCTCCATTACCGCCACTCTGCTGTGCCGCCTCCCTCCTCTCCCTCTGCCGGTTCGGGCTCCAGCCGTACGAGGTGGTCGATGCGCAGGATGGTGGTGGCCTACGGTACGTGGCCAAGCAGGCAGGGGATGCAAGCAATGTTGCAAGCGATGTTGTGCAGGCAGCATGCAGGGGCACTGTACGCAAGTGGCATTCAACACATAAACCCGCAGGCACGCCCTGCCATTACTAGATTCCAAGGTGTCCGCACCGCTGCCATGGCGGACCGGATGATCTTGGTCTTCCTGCGTGCTCCCCCGCTGCCACGTCGCAAATGCAGCCCTTGATCAGGTCTAGCCTCACCTATGAGGGTGAGGTGAAAACAGCACAGGACTGGACAGGGTGAGCAGCGGGGGTGGTGGCAGCAGCAACAGGCACGCGGGTAGGCGGCAGGCCGCATGCATGAAAGCAGGCCGGCAAACGCTGCTGCGGCAAACAAGGCAATCAGACTTAGACAGCACCTGCCCCTGCGGCCTGCACCCACCCTGCACAGGTGCTCCTGCCCCGGTTTATGCAGGTGCAATGTAGTGGTGCACGCAGCTTGGGCCACCAGCTTGTTCGCATCCTGTGGGTGGGAGGTGGGTGGGTGGGTGGGTGGGCCGGTGGGCAGACAAAAATGGCAACCTGTGCCAGTGCAAGTGCGCTGGGCTGGACAATTGCAACGAACTGAGAAGTGGAGCGGGCACACTCAACGACAACATGGCGGCGCGAGTGACAGAAACGCAGCAGCTGTCGGGCATGGCCAAGCAAGAAGCATGAGCGGCGACGTGGCGGCGGGCTGTAATGCCCGCCTGGCGCACCGCCAGCCCGCTTACACCACCACCACGCTGTGCACCCCAACCATGGCATCCCAGCCTCACCAGGCGGCCCCCAGCGACGACGCTGCGCCAGCCTCCCTCGCCTCGCTGCCAGACGCCCTGCTGGAGCACATCCTGGGCCTGCTGGACCAGTCTGACAGGTGCTGAGTAGGCGGTGGCGCGAGAATGTTGGTGCACGCTGGTGGGGGTAGTGACGCAGCAGCTTCGCAACCAGCGCCCTTCCGTTTGGCGACTGCTGCAGGCACCGCGCCGCACTGGTCAGCCGGCGGTGGCATGCTGCAGCGCACGTTCCCAATGTGCTGCGGAGCATTAATTGCTACCATCTCAGCCAAGCACAGCTGCAGTCCCTCGCCGGCTGGCTGCCGCGGCACTGGCAGAATGTGCGGAGTTTGCTTCTTATCTGCAACATCAACGCGGAGACGGGCGCTGGGGAGCTGGCGACTTGCCTGGATGCACTCGCAACGGCAGGGTCACTGCAGCAGCTCACTGTACTGGCTTTCGGCCTAGGCACTGCCTTGAGCGTCACCTCTTGGTGCGCGGCGCTGAGGCAGCTGCGGGAGCTGTGCATGTCCCTGGACACGAGGTACTACCTCAACATCCTTCACATCAGCACCAGCATGGCTGGTCTGACGGCAGTCACTCGCCTGGAACTTGCTGGGTGTTCTGTCCTTGTGGCTGCCAGTGCGCAGCTGCCCCCCAATGTGGAACGGCTCTGGTTGCAAGACGGCAGCAGCGCCGAGCTGCCGCGGCAGGTGAGTCCTGTGTTTGGGGTGTTGGAATGGGCGAGTGGCACCAAAAAGCCTTGCAGTGCGCACTTATGACCCAATGGCTAGCAAACCCACCCTGACCAACCTGCTGCAGCTGTCGGGCCTCACCCGTCTCAGCTTATTGGTGAGCACAAGGGTTTTTGCCGGGTGTGCCAACTGGGTTGCAGTTGGTAGGCGGCTGTTTGCAGTTGTTTCTGATGGCTTTTGATGTTGCGAACAAGGCAGCTGGGCACCTGTAGCCGAAGAGGCGTTGGATCAACGTCATTTGCTGCAAATGTCACGTGCAACCAGCGCCAAGCAACCGCCGACCTGCTGCTTCACCCATTCGCAGAAACTCAACACGGCATGCCAGCCTGAAGGATATGCGGTGCTCACATGCCTGGGCTCCCTGGCGTGTCTATCGCTTGGCCACACCGAGCATCTGCCTGCCTGCCTGCCCCAGCTCACCGGCTTGCACGAGCTGGCGCTTGAAAGCGGAGGTGTTGTTATGGAGGATGATGCATTCCAAGCGGCGGTGGATGCCGCGCTGCAGCAGCTGACCGGGGTGAGCGCATGGCGGCGGGCGGGAGGGCAAATCAACTGTAGTGATCAATGCAGTGGGGTGGTAAAAGATTTGCGGCGACTAATGCTGCAACAGGTTGTGTTAACCGCAATGCAGTGCCCCCGACATGCTAGGTATCAATGATGAGCCCTTTCCACTGCTGCCTGCAGCTTACCTCCCTGAGCATTTTCAATCCGCTGGAGCGCTGCCAGCCCCCGGCCGCGCTCGCGGGCCTGAGCAGCCTGCAGCGCTGCATCCTGGAGTACTCAACACATGAAGGGGTGCTACCCACGCCCCTGCCGCCCGGCCCCTGGGCTGCCAGCCTGCGATCGTTGGGAGCCAGCCTGGATGTGCTGGCGCGCAGCACAGGATTGCTGTCGGAAGCAACCCAGCTGACCCGCCTGGCACTCACGCACACCAGCATGGAGAATCATGGCCAGGAGGCGTTTTGGGAGTGGGCAGGCAGCCACCCTTCGCTGCGGCGGCTGCAGATTGAAGCTGGCGAGGAGGCAGATCTTTCGGACGCCACGTTGCATGCCATTGGCAGCCTGGCGCACCAACGGCCAGAGCTCGATGTCACAACTGTTTTGACGGACACTTGGGACCGAACTAGTTTATTTTCCAAGGGGGCTCCATTTTACAGCGAGTTCTTCGTTAGGACTTGGTGATGTTCTGCTCGCGGCCCATGCCTGCCGCTTGCCCAGCTCTGCTGCTTCCGACTGGCCCTTTGCCAAACCCCAACTGCTTCTTTTCTGCTTACCTGACCCAAACATCCTGGGTCCGCGGTCATTCCTGCCTGCTGTGCGCTGGACACAGGACATCTTTTGGGTTAGCGCTTGTGATTGTTGACTGAGTCAGCTTGAGCAATCGAGGCACTGGGCAGTGGGGGAGTGCATTGCTTGGCACAGCGGCTGCCTGTGTCCTGTTGCGTATCAGGAAGGTCCTTTCTGTGAAGCAGTTCAAAACGTTCGCCAACCGCTTATTGCGTTGCCCAACATGACTCATGCCTGCCTTCCAGCCTTGCACCATGCACAGGAGGCGGAGGCGGCCAGGCATGGGGTGCGCAGCCACAGCCCGTCCGGTGTGCGTCAGCATCTGGACATGCTTCTCCAGGACCTGCACCAGCCTGTCGTCTGCTGCCAGGCAGCAAACCGCTGCATTTGTCTCAACACCCCCGTGCATACTTCCGCACTGCATTTGCACCAGCCCAACTCAGCGCCCCACCCTGCAGCAGTTGCCACCACACCCCATCGCTCCCCTGTTTCTTTTTGTTCACCTGTTTCAGTTTGCAGGTGCTTGTGTGCTGTGCTGAAGTGTATGGAGGGCAGGGAAATTCAAGCTCGCAAGCACAAAACAAATGGCGTCTAGTGTAACGGGTACTGGCTGCCAGACTCGCTGCGGACGTGTGACACAAAGCGCACCGCCGATCCGGAGCGAGAGCCCACCGAGAGCTGGCGCGGGTCGGCGGTCAGCCCCTCCCAGCCGCGCACGCCGCCCACGCTGCGTTGCTGCAGCTGGCTGCCGCGCGCCAGCTCCAGCGCGCCGCTATCAAAGGTGTCGCCGCCCTCGTCCAGCGCCACCTCCCCGCTGGCCTGCGGTGAGCCGCTGTACTGCGCGCGCAGCGGGGGCACCTCCCCAGAGGACAGCTCATCGCCGCGCTCCAGGTCGCCATAGGCCGACCGGCTGCTGCTGCGCGCACGCACCGCCCCCAGCGCAGCCAGCCGCTTGCGGGTGGGCGCGCTCAGGTTTTGCATCAGCCCGTCCTTGCGCTCCTGCGGGGTGGAGAAGAAGGCAAAGAGCGTAACTGGGCTGACCTCTGGCGATGCACATTGTTTTTTATTTTTATGACACAGAAGAGAGACGCAACAGCATGCAATTCACCGCAGTTTAAGCTTAAGTTTGAGTGCGAGAGCTGCGCACCTTCTCAGACAGGATGAATGAGTCCTGTGGGCGGAATGCCCAGTCACCAGTGCGCTCCGCAAAGCGCATGCCAAAGGTGATGATGTAGCAGACCTGCGACAGGACCAAGTGGCATGGTCAGTGAACTAATGTAGGTAGCAAGGCTGGAGGCTCAGCAGAACGTGGCCGGCAAGCATAGCGTAGCCACCACCAAGGCCGGCACTGCAACCTATTAGTAAATGAGCCCCTCACCAGGATGACCAGCCAGAAGGTGGCGGATGCCAACACCTCGTTGCTGACGCCGATGTTGGCTGGGTCGTAAAAGCCCACTCCAAGCTCTGCAGCAGGGCAGGCAGAGAGGGAGGCTGGCCATCAAACACATCGAAGGCAAACAAACGGTGGACGACCAGCGCTGGTCCTGGGACCGCTGGCCCTGGGAGCAAGCAGCACCGCAGCGCCCCCAGCACTGGCCCTTCTCCTGCCGCACCTGCCAGCGGGAAGATGACCATGTACGGGTACACCAGCACGTACGACAGCACGGTCAGCACGCCAAAGAGCCAGGTCCAGTAGCGCGCCACCAGCGCCACCTCCAGCGTCACGGCGCCCAGCAGCGCGACAAATGCAATCTGAGGAGGGGTTGACGAGGACAAGCTAGTACAGTTGGTTGGTAACAGGGCCACAGGCCATGCAGCCTACTACTCTGGGCAAGCACGCCCACTGATACAGGCAGCTGGTGTGGGCTGCCGGCCCCACCAGCTAACTGCCTGGGAGCGCAGAGGCCCACCTTGCCCAGCGAGTAGACGTCGGTCACGTTGTGCTTGCCGCTGGTGGCCAGGGAGTAGTAGGGGATGAAGAAGCAGACCGCGCCGTGCACCTGCGCACAGCATTCACAGTGGGTGGATGGGCTTGCAAGACACGTTGCCTGCGAGCCTCGACGGCGTACTGCAACCCAGGTGCAGCGAGCCCTGGCCTGAAAACGCACCACAAACGGGCTTGTCCCCACTCACCACGCCCAGCAGCACGCCTGTCTTCCAGAAGGACAGTGTGGTGAGCGAGCGCGAGTTGCGCTTGTCGTACAGCTGCGCAATGGGTGGCGGGGCACCAGGGGGGCCCATGAGTAGGGCTGCTTGCCACCCTGCGAGCTGCCGGGTGCCCCAAGCAGCACGCGCGCGCTGCCAGCCCATCTGCAAGCCAGGCGACGCATCTGCCCTCCGCCACGCCACCGGCCCAGGCCCAGCAGCGCTGCACACCTTGGGGTAGCGGATGAGCGCGCGCAGGTTCTTGACGGGGCGGTCCAGGACGGAGAAGAGCAGGATGGGCAGCGAGGTGAAGACCACGTTGAACACGGCGGCGGTGATCGAGTCCACCAGCGCCTGCCCCGAGAAGCCGTTGTAGAACTGCGGCGGGGCAGGGGGAGGCAGGGCTGGGGACTGTAAGCTGAGTGGCGCCAGATGGTGGTGGCGCGATTGCGTAGCGCACTCACTCAACAAGTTTGCTCATTGCAACTGCCGAGCAGTTGCACGTTCCGCACCTGGTAGTAGAAGAGCACGAACGCAAAGGTGATGTTCTTGTAGAAGGAGTACTTGATGAGGCGCGCCAGGCGGTAGTAGGACAGGTTGCCGTGCACCAGCAGCAGCGGCACCAGGTACCTGGCAAGGGGGCAGGAACATGGAGAGGGTTGGCAGGGGCAGGGCGGGGTTGGCTGTGGTCTGTGCAAACCAAGCTCTGGAGCGCCCCACTATATCCAGTCCACAGAAGCCTCAGCCCACCCCTCCACTCCCTGCCCACCTGAACTGCGCGATGGCGTAGTCAGAGTTGTTCACCGCCTGGCGGCCCTCCTTGCCCATGATGCCGATGCCCACGTCCGCGGTCTGCAGCATGGCCACGTCGTTGGCGCCGTCCCCGATGGACAGCATCTTGCCCTGCAGCGCAAACAAGCCAACCAGGGTGGGTTGCTGGACAGCGGCGACACAGCATAGCAGCACATGCCGCAGAGCTGTCACCTGCGCTGCCGGCCTGCTGCAACCCTGCCATGAACCCCCCGCGGCAGCACGCCAACCCCAGTGCACGCAGCGCACCTGCAGCCGGCGCTTGTGGCGGGCGTACCAGCGGCTCAGGCCGCGCCGCGTGCCAGCCGCCTTCCACATCTCGTACTTGGTCATCATCTTGACGATGGCGGCCTGCACATGAGGAAGACACAGGTGATAAGAAACAAAAACACTTGAAGACTGATGGATGCAGCAGGTCAACAAGCAGGGCAAGCACAAACCGCACGCCTGCTGGCCTGTGCAAGGCTCAAACACGGCAGCCATGCGCAGCAGGCACGCGCCTTTTGGCTGGGGCTGGAGCGCGACACCACCACGCCGCTGCAGTGCGCGGCCAGCACCGCCAGCTTGTGCCGCAGGTCGTCATCTCCCAGCACCACCGTGAGGGAGGGGCCGTCCACCGCCAGCTCAGCTTTCTGCCAGTCCGAGGGGATGGTCACCACCGAAGCCACGGGCGCGGCCTCCGCCGACGGCTGCAGCTGCATTTAACAACAGGGGCATGGGAGCAAATGTGCTAGCGGGGCTTGAATGCCTGCAATGCGCTGCTGTGCTCGCCTTGTGCTTGGTTGGCAAGACAGGTGCACCCCTGCGCAGCTGCTGCACCACATTGGGCTGGCCCTCCCTGCTCGCACCTTGATGCCCGTCTCCTCCTGGTACATGCCCGCCACCTGGCGCAGGAACTTGTCCAGCATGGCGTCCGCGTCCTCCCTGGCAGCTGCACAGGCAGTGACGGGTGGGCGGCGGGAGCCAGGGGGTGATGAAGGTACGCCACCATTGCAAGTGTGCCATAGCAGCTGCCGGGAAGCAGAGGCATAAACCTGCAGACAGGCGCATCAACCATGACCCTCCTACAGCACGCCGACCAGCCACCCAGGGGAACCAGCGCAGCCCAGCCGCCGCAGCTCACTCTGCGACTTGTCGTCCACGTTGAGCACCATGACGTCATCTGGGTTCTTGACCAGCGCGCAGGACACAGCAATGTTGATGGCCGTCTCCTGCGGGGCGAGAGAAGGGGCAGGCAGTTGTGCGTGAGGCAGGGTCAGCGGCCTTGTCGTGCACAGACCTGCCCTGCTGATGCCCCCGGCCTGTGTGGCGTCGCACCTGCTTGTCGCCAGTGATCATCCAGACGCGGATCGAGGCATCCAGAAGCGTCTGGATGGCCGCCGGCACACCGTCCTGCAGCATCAGTGGGGGCAGGTGGGCACATTTGAGGTGCATGTGCAGCAGTAGCGCGGCTTGGAAGTTGTGGCGCAATGGAGCGACGCTGCTGCTAGATGTGATCGCTTGCCTACCACTGTATCATGTCCTGCACCGCAAAGCACACGCTGCAGCTGGCTGGCCGCACCTGCAGCTTGTCCTCGATGGCCGTGACGCCAATCAGCTCCAGACCCTGCTCAATCTCCTTGCCCAGCTCATCTAGCTTCTCGTCGCGGTCCACAAAGGACGCTGCCGCCTCCTGGTAGCGCTGGTCCCACTCCTGCGGGCAAAAGGGGCCAACAACGACATGGTTGGTGAGGGTTTACAAGAAGCAGGCAAAGCAGTTGACGTTGGGACAGCCGAGCAGGGCAGCGTGCACTCATGCACCACCAGCCCACCTGGTATGCGTTGTCGTCAATGATCTTGGTGCCAATCACCAGGGTGCGCAGACCCTGCGGGTGGAGGAGGTGCAGGCGCAGGTGAAGTGTGTCAGGCAAGAGCAGTGATGCAGGGCGAGGCACAGCGGCAAGCAAAAGGCACCCAGCCTGGCCAGCACGCCCTGCTCAGCACCCCAGTTCGGCAGGGCACCCCACCAGCCCATGCAGCCCACCTGCTTGGCGAAGGTGTGCAGGTTTGCGTTGGTGTTGTCCACCAGCTCCTCGGGCGTGTCCGTCCGCACCTTCATCATCACCTGCGGGCAGGTTGCATGGCAGAGGGGGCCTGGGTGTCAGGGACAAGTGCGATCCAGAGGCACAGGCGCTGTGCGGCAACACAGGCAATCCGAAGCTGCTAGTCTGCTGATGTGAATAGCCCCGCACCTTGGCGTCCGAGCCCTTGCAGTAGAGGCGGATGGTGCCGTCGGGGGAGCGTGCAATCACGCTCATGCAGCCCCTGCAAGACACGTGGTAGGCGGGCAGCAGTGTGCTTAGGGCAGTTGATGGCAGTGCCGCAATGCTAGCATGCATTTGCAGCGCCCAAGCGCAGCACTACAGCAGACATGGACACAAAACACCCCCATCCTCAGGCTGGCTGCCCCGCATTGACACGCCTGTGCGCACCTGTCTGATGTGTACTCCATCACGTTCAGCACCTCGTACGTCACCTCCTGGCCCAGCATGTTCAGGGTGATGGTGCTCTGCAGGTGGCAAGAGGGTGGGCGGGCGTGGCAACAATCTTGGCAGCAGTTGTGGTGCAGCAAGCCCGGAAACTGCCAAAAAATGCCAAGCTCGCAGGCCAGCTGGGCCGCACCTGCGTGCGCTGCTTGAACTCAAAGCCCATCTGGCGCGCCGCGTCCACCAGCGCAATCTCATCCGGGGATGGGCCCTGCAACCGGACAGGGAGGGTTGAGGGTGTGAAGGTTCACTGAACAGAGGCGCAGCAAGAGCCCATCAGCCAGTGTGCCCGGATCCGGCGGCTTGGGCTGCTGGCTCTGTTGCTGCTCATGTGCAGCGAAAGGCTGCCGACAGGCAAAGCCAGGCAGCTGCGGCGAGCACACACCTGGTAGACGTGGGGCAGGGTGTCTGGCCCCTCTGGGTTCTTCTCGATGATCAGCGACTGGCACAGGCAGATGTTGGTCCAGAAGTCGATCAGGTGGTGGCCCAGGGCGGTGCTGCCCTCCTCCCAGTCGTTGCGCTGGCCTGGAGAGGAAGGGGACCAAGGGCCAGCAAAGCAAATGTGCAAACAGGCAGCAGCAGACAAGGCCGCATGGCATGTTGGAGTGGAGGAGCAGCAGCAGAGGCAGCAAGGCAGCAGCAGAGGTAGCAAGGAGCAACCAAGCAGCCGTCACCCTGCTCTCAGACCTCCAGCCCCACTAGCGCACCCGCGGAGCCGCCGCTGGCCGGGCCCGAGTCCACGCCCGACTGCTCCGCCTCGTCGGCGATGCCCAGCGAGCCCTGGGAGTCGAGGTTGGGGTAGGAGGTGGGATGCGCCATGACGTCGCGCCGGCTGCCGCCCGCGGTGATGAGCCCGCTCCACGACGAGGAGCGCTGCACCTTGGCCGCCGCCTTGTACAGCCCCTGGTCAAACAGGCGCAGCGCGGCCAGGCCGGTGCGCTCCGCATGCTCCTCCAGCTGCAGCTCGTTGTTGCCGTACGTCTCGCCCTTGATGGCGATCCGCCGCAGCTGCATCTCGTTGGACGTCAGCGTGCCCGTCTTGTCGCTAAAGATGTACTCGATCTGTGGAAGGGAAGGAGGAGAGGGAAGTGGGATGGCGGGATGGCACACACATAGAAAGCTCACAGCAGGGCAAGTTAGGCAGGGCAGCACCATCCCCACCCTTCACGCACAATTGAAAAGCAGTACGCCATTGCGCCACTCTGCCGCGCCCCTCTGCCACACCCGCTCACCTTGCCCAGATCTTCGTTCAGGTTGGAGTTCCGGCAGCGGGCCCACTCGCGCGTCTTGGGGTCCCGCATGTCGCGGTCAAAGTTGATGAAAATGAAGCCCTGGGGGCGCATCAGAGCACAATGGCAGCAGTGAGCAAGGCAGCGCGCAATGCACAGCTGCATGGCCGCAACACAGAGTCTGCTGCTGCCAAAGTGGCCTGCACTCAAAGAGCTGGGCCCAGCCGCCGCGCGCGCACCTGCCAGAACTTGACGATCTCCAGCGTGACGAAAAGGGAGATGGGGACCAGGTAGGACAGCAGGATCCAGAAGGTGAGGAAGGTGAGGCAGATCTGGGCCAGCGGGTTTTCCCAGTTGCCCTCCACGTACACGTCCAGCGCCAGGTAGTAGTGCTTAGAGCCCTCCTGCGGGGTGCGGGCGCATGAGGGGGCAAGGGGGCTGAGCAGCAGCAGGAGCAGCAGCAGTGGCATACGCGGCACAAAGGGAGCAACGATGGCAAGGTTTGGCTTATTAGCAAGGCAGCAAGGGCCAGCACGGGCACCTCAGCATGTCAGCCCACAGTTGCACCCACCTGCTGGATCCAGATGTAGTTGGCAATGGCGCAGAACAGGCACATGGCCAGCTGCATGGCGATGACCAGCGCAATCTGCAGGTTGAGGAACCGGTCGAACGAGCCTGCGAGGGACAAGGGGTTGAAGCTGCCAGAGCTGAACACGCAACAAATGCATGGGGGCAGCATGCATAGGCAGCTCCAATGCCGCTGCCAAAGGCGGCTCAAACGCAGCTGCCCTTCTGCTCCAGCCTGCACCCATGCCACACGCACCAACTTTGAGCGGCGTCTTGGCTGCGTTCATCTGGATGCGCGTCTCCTTGCCGGTGTACACCACCAGGCCGGTGATGAAGCCGCTGTTCTTCAGCATGCAGCCGCGCAGCAGCATCTCGTTCATGGTGACCGGCACCTCCACCATCGGCGTGCCTGTAGAGCGGCAGGAAGGTGGGAGCAGTGGTGTGTGTACAGGTGCAGGATGGCCCAGCATGCAGCAGCTGCCGGTGACAGCATGAAGGCACACAGGCCCAGCGCCCGCCCTCGTTGCACGACCAACCCGCTTAAGCCAGAAGCATGCAGTACTACAAAACCCAAACCTGCGCACCTGCAAAGCCGTTCTGGCTGGGTGAGCTGCCGTTGTGGGCGGAGGCGTCGGCCAGGCGCGGGTCGCTGATCTGCGCCTTGCCGCGGAACTTGTGCAGGTTCTTGTTGGCGTCCTCCGCAGTCAGCACCAGCTGCAGCGCCATCATCTGCTGCAGGTACTCGGCCTGCAGGGAGGAGGAGGGTGGCGCTAGGAGACAATGTTTAGAGGCATAGGCATATGGCAAAACAGCCACGCTGCTTCCATGCCCATGCCTGCCCCGCTGTGGTGCTGCATACAAGCATGCAGGCGCCCACTGGCCCCATCACCCACGTCAGGGGCCGTCTCCTTCTCGTGGTCCTCAGGCCCCAGCTGGATGCCCTTCAGGTCCACGGGCTTGCGGATTTTCAGGTTGGTCTCGCCATCCAGGTTGGTGGTCTGCAGGTGCAGTGGTCCTCAGAAAAGTCCTCAGTCAGCTGCCCAAGAGAGCTCAAGTTGCAGGTAGGCAGCTAAGGACGACAGCAACACGTGCTTGCAGCGGGCAAGTGGTAAACAACACACATCAATGGCGTGTTATGCAAATTGCTTTCTGCCGTGTCAACCACCACAAGCCGCCAGCACCCACCTTGATGAAGCACACATTCTCGGCCAGGTTGGAGTAGAGGCACATGAGGTCGGCGGGGAAGAGCTCGTCGTCCCGCACCATGATGACGTTGCCCACCTCCACCTCCGTCCAGGGGATGTCAGACACGGTGCCTGCAGCAAATCCAGGCAGCAAGCCAGCGTGAGAGGTTGGTGTTTAGAACAAATGTGCAGCATGGAAACTTTGCCAACATGACTCGCAAAAGTGCACTGCTGGCGATGGCCTCCAATGACAAGAGGCGCAGAGGCAGCAAGATGGCAGCAGCAGCAGCAGCAGCAATCAAATGCAGCAGATGACAGCAGCACCAGCAAGCAGGAGCGCCTGCAAGAAGAAGTAGCACCCACACTGTGCTGATGCACACAGCAGAGCCTCCTTGCAGCCAGTTAAATGCCAAGCTGTGCATCCCACTCTATAGCATCAGCCTGGCGCACCGTCGGGGTTCACGCGGTGCGTGATGCTCGTGTTCATGCGCTTGTCCTCGTGGTGCCGCTTCACATCCTCCCAAATGGCCTTGACTGCCGCCACCGCCAGCACAAACACCAGGGCGGCGGTGGAGCCGTAGCCGCTGAAGGGCGAGATCACACTCCACCAGGACAGGCACGCCTGCGGGGGCAGCCAGGTGCGGCAGAATGGGTGCTGGCACAGCCAGGGCAGTGCAGCACTTCTTGATGCTGCTCACCCAAAGCAGCGCAGTTGCACACCCCTGGGCTGTTCCTCTGCATACAATCGAGCAATGCGCACATGCGCACAACTGCTGCACAGCTTCTGCTGCCGCCACCCCAGCCCCACCCCGGCCGCGCCTGCAGCAAGAAGTACAGGTAGGCCACCCGCGAGAACATTTCGAACAGGAAGATGGGCAGGAAGGTGATGACGTTGTACTTGCTGGTCACCACACGGTTGGACTCAAAGGTGCGCCCCGTCTCGCGCTGCTGCGCCTGGTCGATGTACACCACGCGCGTGCGCTCGTCCGCCTGCCGGTGGGTGGGTGCAGGGGTGCATACAGCTTGGCAGCGGCGTTTGGACCTCTGGCCATAACATCATGGCAGCACGTACGACTCCGGCAGCATGGGCAATGTGCAGGCATCAGCGAAAACACCATACGGGCAGCAACCTGGCGGGTCGCAGGCATGTGCCAGTCTGTAGGACCCTCCCAGCAGCAGCCAGCTGCATGTGCGCTCCTCGCACCTGCGCTGCCTCCTTTGCCGCCGCCTGCTCCTGCAGTTCCTGCGCCGTGTGCATCTTGGCGTCGGTGGCTGCACGCGCGATGGGGTTCACGCTGACGCGCCCCTTGGCGGGCGGCGGGCGGGGCGTGCGCCCGCGGCCGGTAATCCAGTTGGTCGCATCGCGGATTATGGTGCCGGGTGAGTACCTGGGGAGCGGAGGGAAGCAGGGGATCGCGCTTAAGCCTGCTGCACCGCTGCCTTTCTGGCGTGCCCCCCAGGCACCCAGCGGTCACTTGGTGGCTTCGCAGCCGCACCTGCGTGACGCGGCAGAGCCGGCCTCAGACGCTTCTGGCGGCTCCTGGTCCACGCCAAAGGCCATCGCCACCTCCGACGGCACCTCCGGCACCTGTCATGGCAGGCAATTGGGCAGGGCGGAGGGCAGAATTCCATGGAGCAAGGCGGCAGCTGGGTGCAGGCAGGGCGGCGGCGGCGGTGGCAGGGGACGGCGTGGCTGCGGACTGCAGGTGTTTGCCAGCAAAGCTGCTCATTGCGGCCACCTCAGGCAGGGGGCAGGGGCTGCTGGCCGGGCGGGGGGCGCTCCCAAGAGGCTCCCGTCAGCTGCACACCTGCAGCCGGGGCAGCGTCGGCTGCCGGGGCGCCATGCTAATGTGAGTGCGCGATCACTGAGCCACGCTGTGCGTCTTCATAGCCAGGCGCGCTTTGACTGAGGGCTTCCGTCCTGCAGCGGCGCTCTGCGCTGCTACCGCGCCCTCAGATCGTGATCGCAGGTTGAGATGGGTGTGTGGTGGTGGCCCTTTGGCCTGAGGAAGCGGCCCATGCTGAGATGCAAGTTGCGGCTCACCAGATGGTGAATGGGAGCCGACTGCGCCCTTCCCACGCCGCCCTGCAGTCTTGCAGTGGCTCTGGAGCCGCTCACCGGCGCGTTGGCGGGCCCCAAATGGCCGCCGCGGGGGCCAAGCGCCCAGCCGGGGCGCTGGAGGAGCCGGCAGGGGATTTGGAGAATGTAGTGCAGGTGGGTGGCTTACTGCAGCAGCGCCAGGCCCGCTGCAAGTCCCCCTGGGGCAGCTGTGACTGTCGCCGCAGCTGCCGCCGTGCGCCGCCGCCCGTCATCAGACTCCGCTCATCCTCCTCCTGCTGCCCACCATGCCATCGTGGAAACTGCTCGCAGGTCTTGCCGCTGGGTGCTGGCCAGGAGGTGGGCCGCTCCTGCATCATCATCAAGTACGGCGGCAAGACGGTCATGCTGGATTGTGGCGTGCACCCCGGATTCTTCGGCCTCGCCAGCCTGCCCTTCTTTGACGAGGTGCGTGCCCTGCTGGCTGCTGCCCAATCAGTGATACTGCGCTATGCCATATGCAACCCTGGCTTTGCAGCGCCGGGGCTGCATCCTGCCGCCCTTGAGTGCTGGCGCTTCAACCCCTGCTGACGCGCCCTGCCCTGCAGGTGGACTTGGCCGAGGTGGACGTCATGCTGGTCACGCACTTCCACCTGGACCACTGCGCCGCGGTGCCGTATGTGACGGGGCACACGTCCTTCCGCGGTCGCGTGCTAATGACGCACCCCACCAAGGCCATCGTGCACACGCTGCTGCGCGACTTTGTCAAGGTGTCCCGCGGCGGCACAGGTGCGGTTTGGGGGCGGTAAGGGAGCCTGCAGCCAGGCTGCCAGGCAATGAGCGTGCAGGAGCATGGTTTGCTGCAGTTGCATGGCGGCCGTGTGAGCCTGAGCCTTGCTCAGGCGCAGGATTGTGGCCCCTCACCTTACCCACCAGCGCCTCCACACCACCCTGCTTCCATTGCCAGGCGAGGGTCTGTACAGCGAGAAGGACTTGGAGGCGGCCATCGAGCGTACTGAGGTCATTGACTTCCACCAGGTGCGGCGGCCGGGCACAGGTTGGCATGGCTGGCGGCAGCAGTGGAGAGGTCCGGCAGAGAGGGCTTGCTGATTGCAACCTGTTCATGCGATGCTGAAGCTAAGGTGGCCAGCCAATCAGCACTGCTGCTCCGCCACCACCCCAGCCTGCCGGCTGTCATCACCATTGCTGCACCCATGTTGCTGCCGTGCAGACGGTGGATGTGGATGGCATCCGAGTCACGGCGTACCGTGCAGGCCACGTCCTGGGTGCAGCCATGTTCATGGTGGAGATTGGCGGTGAGCGGCGGCAGCCTCAGGCCGATGCAGCTTGGCCTGCTATCTTCGCGCCTTGCCCCAGCATGGCTGCATGTGGCCTGGGTTGATATGTCCCTGCCACTGCCTGGTGGATGTCAGCGCCGCTGCCTGGTCGATGCATCACTGCCGCTGCCCTGCCTGCTGGCGCAGGCATGCGCCTGCTGTACACCGGCGACTACAGCCGCATCCCTGACCGGCACATGCCGGCTGCCGACCTGCCAGACCAGCGCCCCCACATCGTCATCGTCGAGTCCACGTGAGCCTGGCTTGGCCGGCCCGTTGCCTGCATGCTTGCATGGCCCTTAAAAGCGGTTGGGCAACTTGCTGCCCAGCCAATGTCAGGCACTGCTGAGCTGGGTGTACCACCCCTCTTTTCCCCTGCGCAGGTATGGCGTGTCACGACACCTGCCCCGCGAGGAGCGCGAGCAGCGGTTTGTGGAGCGAATACACACGGCTGTGGCGCGCGGTGGCCGCGTGCTGCTGCCGGTGGTGGCACTGGGGCGCGCCCAGGAGCTGCTGCTCATCTTGGAGGAGTATTGGGAGCGGCACCCCGAGCTGCACGGCGTGCCCATCTACCAGGTGGGCTGGGAGCAGCGGTGGGCGGGCGTGGGTGCAGGTGGGGTGGACGCAACCGGAGGATGCACTGGATTTGAATGTGCACAACTCAACAGGCAGCCTGGTAGATGGAGAGCGGCCCTGCTTCTATGTTTTATGGTGGAACCCTTTGCTGCCACTCTTTTGCCCTGTTTCACCCGGGGTGAATCACCCCTGTTAGCGCACCACCTGGCCCCGCCTGTGCCCCCGCAGGCCAGCGGCCTGGCCCGCCGCGCCATCAGCGTGTACCAGGCGTACATTGAGATGATGAACGACGACATCAAGGCGGCCTTCAACGTGGCCAACCCCTTCCAGTTCAAGCACATCTCGCACCTCAAGTCGGCGGCGCAGTTTGACGACGTGGGGCCCTGCGTCGTCATGGCCACACCCTCCATGCTGCAGGTGCGCTGCTGCCGGGCATGGGGTGCAGCGGCTACCAGCACCGGCTTGACTCAGAGATGACCTGTAGCCTTCACCAGCCTGCCATGTGCACATCCCCCACTGGCCGGCATCCCGCCAGGCTCTGACATTGCCATCCCCAACCTTCTGGGCCCTGCAGAGCGGTGTGTCGCGCGAGCTGTTTGAGGCGTGGTGTGAGGACCCCCGCAACTGCGTGGTCATCGCCGACTTTGCGGTGCAGGTGCGGGTAATGATTGGCGCTTCATGTGCTGAGGGTGGCTGCGGGATGAGCTCGCATGGCATGCTGCATGGTGATGCCTGCTCCGGTGGTGCCCCAGTGCACTGCAAGCTCAACATGCGATGTGCTGCTGCTCGTGCCTGCAGGGCACATTGGCACGCGACATCCTGGGCAACCCGGCCGAGGTGATGACGCGCAACGGCGTCAAGGTGGGTTTGCGGTCACCATTCTTCTGATGGCAGGCACTACAGCGATGCTGTTTGGTTTGGGCTGCGACAAGGAAGCTGGCCAGGCACATTACTTCCGGCAGTGGTCCCTGTGCACAATCTTTTGCATGTCTTCTTGCGCCTCCCCTCCCTCCGCAGGTGCCGCTGCGCATGCAGGTGGACGCCATCTCCTTTTCTGCCCACGCCGACTTCCCGCAGACCAGCGAGTTCCTGGACACGCTGCAGGTGCGTGCCACACGCATGCTTGCATTCACACTGCATCCCACATCCCTGGATTTGCACATGCGGCCTATCCTGCTGCCTGTGCCTCGTGCTTTACTGCCATCTTAGCACCGCTGCCAATTTCCTCGCTTCCTAATGCAGCCGCCGCATGTGGTGCTGGTGCATGGCGAGGCCAACGAGATGGGGCGCCTCAAAAAGGTGGGCTGGGCACTTGAGGAACCATGGAACGGTTGGTGGGTGGGTCGCTGCTGCACTGCCTGCCACTGGTTGGATGCAATGCAGGTGGCAGGTGCAGGAGCATCGCAGCACGGCTTGGCTTCGTGTGGTTGGCAGCTCCACCGCTGGAGCTTGTTGGTGCTGCTCAGCCTGACACCATACCACCATCGCCGCCTCGCTGTGCTGCAGGCACTGGAGCAGCACGCGGCAGCGCTGGGCATCCCCCGCACGCTGTACATGCCCAAGGTCACGCAGTCAGTGCTGATTGAGCACAAGGCGGAGCGCACGGCCAAGGTGGTGGGGCGGCTGGGCGAGAAGGCGGCGCGGCTGGGCCAGCCGGTGCGGGGCCTGCTGGTGCAGGGGCGCGGCGGCGCCCGCTCCCTGATGCACCATGAAGACCTCCCGCGCTTCACCAAGCTCCACCCGGGGCGTGTGGTGCAGCGGCAGGTGCTGGCGCTGCACCGCCCCTTCTCAGAGGTGCGCGAATGATAAGGCTGGCGGGGTGGGTGGTGTGGCAAGCAGGAGAAGCAGGAGCTGGCTAACCAACATGCTTCACCCTGGAATGAAAAATGCTACTGCATCTCAAGAATGCTGCCCTGCAGCTGACCTTGCATCACTGAAGCGAGTGTCGTTTCTGCTGCTGCTGCTACTCTGCCAGTCTCAACCTGACCTGCCTCACTGGCTGTTGGCTCCCCCTCGCTGCTCCTGAAGGTGCGGCTGGCCCTGGAGATGATGTTCGAAGGAACACAGGGTGCAGGCGACCTGGGGCGTGTGGATGCAGCCGGCTCCCCCGGCCGCGGCGGCGCCCAGATGCTGCGCATCGGCGACGCGGTGACACTGACGTACCAGCCCAGCGAGGCAGCGGCCTCTGGGGCCAGCGGCACCGTGACGCTGGAGTGGTGCGGCGGCAGCGACGCCGACATGGTGGCCGATGCAGTGGTGGCGGTGGTGCTGCAGGCGGCGGGCCAGCCGCCGGGCCTGCCCGCCATTGAAGTGCAGCGGCACAAGGCGCTGGCGGCAGGCGATGTGGAGGCGGCAGCGGCAGCGGAGGCGGGCATCATCACCTCGCTGCTGGGCGCGCAGTTTGGGCCGGCGCGTGTGGATGCTGACCAGGTGCGGAGCAAGCAGTGTGGGTGGTAGGGCTGGCTGCATGTTGGGCTTCATAGAGTGTTTGCAAGCAATGCTGGGCCGGTGGAACGCTGGGCTGTGTGGTGCCAACTTGCCTGCGGCTCTGCTGCAAGGCCAGTGCCTGCCCAGTTTCCGCGACTCTGGCCTGCCCTTCCTGGCGCCGCCTGCACGTACCCACTGGCCCATTCACCAACACCCAGCACTGCCCTTCCCCTCGCAGGGCCTCATCTTTGTGGACGTGGACGGCCAGCACGTGGTGGTGAACGCCAAGAGCGGCAAGGTGCAGTGCGCGGACAAAGCGCTGCGGGAGCGTGTGGAACGTGCGCTGGGCCGCATGCAGGCCGCGTTGTCGCCGCTGAATGTCACCGACCTGGGCGGCGTCTGAGCGGCGGCGGGCCCGCAGAACCACTACTTGATATTCCTGTGCATGTTTCCTTTCTCCCTGCTGCTGCCCTCTCATCCTAACACTGCCTGTAGCATACAATTTTCCCGCTGCTTTGGCCCTGCGCCTCAACGCCAACAGCTTGTTACAACCAATGAATGGACACTTGCTTGCTGCAATGGTAAAAAAATGGTATGCAGACAAGGGAAAGAGAAGGGAGAAAAGAGCAGGAAAAACGCAGGGGAGAAACGAGCAAAGCACCCTCACATGGGGCCCAGCAGCTGCCCCCAGCTCGGCCGCGGCTCCGTCTGCGTCATGCCAAGCAGGACTGCGCAAGCAGGGAGGGCGGGCAGTGGGTGAGCAAGCAAGCATGCGGGGGCAAGCAGGCGGCATACGAACAGGCGCAGGAAGCTGTGCTATGTGACGCAGCAATTCCCCGTGCACCGCCCCAGCCCGCCACTCACTGATGGCAGGAATGTAGCCCCAATGGAGCGCGGTCTGCAAAGGGAAGATGTGTGCAGGCAAGGATGTAAGACAGGGCAGTCTGCCGCAATGGAGCGGCAGGCGGCGACGGCGGAGCAGCGGCGGCAGCGACCACCCTGCTGGCTGGGCGGCGCAGCTGAGGGCTCCCCATCCACCACTGACGAGTGCACACAAACGGCAGGGGCCCAAAGGCTCGGGTGCAGCTGCACAGCAGCGGCCAGGACGGCGCAAGGCTGCCCACCTTGAGGTGCGGCGCCGCCTTGTCCCACACTGCTTGGAGCTTATCGACCGCGGTCTGAGCGCCAGCGGGGAGGGCTGGGAGGGCCGGCATAGCTGCGAGCCAGTGTCAAGCGGCGAGAGGGCAGGGAGAACAGGCTGGGTTGCAGGAGTAAGATCGCGAACGGAAGCACAGGTCTTGGCAGCAATGGGTTGGGACGCCAGGCGCCCTTCATGTTGCGCCGCCGGCGGCCGCCGCCATGTCTGGCCAGGCAGCAGCCCAATTGCCTCGATCTGCCTTTAAGCTGCGTCCTGATCGGTCGTTTGGTTTTTTATTAGCGCCAAGAACGGCTCCTGGGCGCTCTCGGAGGCGATGGCAAACTCGCTCTGCCGGTAGCCACGTCCTTCAGGTCTAGGGAGGAGTTGATCGCAGCCCGCAGGTGAGCTGCAGCCACGGCATTCAATGCCTCGTGTTTCTGTGCTCCCGCCTTTGCCGCCGCCGCCGCCGCCGCCGCGAGTTGCAGAATTGTTGCAGAGCCCGAATGCTCGGTGCTGCTCCTCCCATCTTCAGGCAGCAGGGTCCTGGCGCCATGTCGCTGGGCTATGCCGAGAAGCTGAGCTTCCGGGAGGACCTGGGCGGCCAGTTAGGCGCGCCAGAGCTGTTTGACACGGCCGACGAGGTGGAGGCGAAAGTGGAGCGCCTGGCGCAGCTGGTGCGATCGATGGGAGGTCTGGTTGGCTTGGGGGCCGAGAATGAGCATGGTATGTGTTACCGCACGTGTCCATGCACGGGCCATGATGCTGCCGTGCTGCCCCACTACACTGTACTGAACCAGCGGGCCTGCCAAACCTGCGCAGGCAGCTCCACTGCTTGCTTGTGCTCGTGTGTCCCCTCACATGCGCAGGTGCGTCAGGCACGCCGCATCATCGCCTTCACCGGCGCCGGCATCTCTACCGCCTGCGGCATCCCCGACTTCCGGGGCCCCAGCGGCATCTGGACGCTGCAGCGCGCGGGCCAGCCGCTGCCCCGACCCAAGGTCTCCTTCACACACGCCAAGCCCTCCCTCACGCACCAGGTGCGGCCGGGGGTGCTGGGGGTGCGCTGCACGGCCCAACTGTGCAACACCCATGTATCTGTGCCTTGCTCATGCTGCTGAACGCATGTGCGGACCCGGGCAGCCGAGCCCTCTGCGTGCCTGCCTGCCTCCCGCCACCCCCATGCAGGTGCTGGTGGGCCTCATGCAGGCAGGCAAGCTGGACTACCTGGTGTCACAGAACGTGGACGGCCTGCACCTGCGCTCCGGCATCCCCCGCGACCGCCTGGCTGAGCTGCACGGCAACTGCTTTGCAGAGCGGTGCCACACGTGCGGTGAGGAGCAAGGGCGGCCCGCTGGGCGTGGTTCTGGGGTGGCAAGCAAGGCACTTGCCTTTGCCTAGCAGGCACCAGCCGCCTGGCATTGCAGCAGAGAGGCTGAGCAGTGTGCTGGTATGCCCCCGACATGCGTTTTCTTTATCCCCTGCCAACCCCGCCCATGCAGGCACTGAATACATCCGCGACTTTGAGATTGAGACCGTGGGCTTCAAGCGCACCGGGCGGCGGTGCAGCCAGGTGCGAGGGCGATGCAGCGAGCTGCTGTGCCGCTGGACAGCCTGACAGGCAAGGTGGACACTGCCGTTGCCGGCCTGGTGAGCTGCTTGGCCAATGTTTGCTCATGGCGTCCTTCACTGTGTGTCCTCACATACCTGCGCTGTTGTCCTCTGCGGCAGCCGGGCTGCTCTGCTTCGCTGCGGGACCACATCCTGGACTGGGAGGACGCACTGCCCGAGGATGAGCTGGCGCTGTCGGGTGCGGGGCACGACGTGGAGATGCATGGTGGGGCATGGAAGCTGCGCAACCACAAGAAATGCAACCTGCGCCTGCATGCTGCTGGAACAAAGCGGCGGTGTGGCAAGCTACATGTGCTTGAACAGGCTGGCCCTCTTTGTCCCCTTAAATGCAGAGGAGCATGCTCGCGAGGCCGACCTGGCCATCTGCCTGGGCACCAGCCTGCAGATCACGCCGGGTAAGCAGTGCTGCTGCGCAGAGGAGTGCGTGCCAAGGCAGGCAGTTGCTGCGTGTAACAAGCGGCTGGTGGCTCTGTGCTGTGTTGGTGCCTGTGCAAGGTGCGGCAAAACTTGCTTTGGCAGCTGCCTTTTTGGTGCAACTGACCTGGCCTCTCCTGCGCCACTATCCTATGTGCCAGCCTGCAACCTGCCGCTCAAGGCGACGCGCACGTACAAGGGTGGCAGCAAGGAGGAGCCTGGCCAGCTGGTCATCATCAACTTGCAGCGCACGCAGGTGGGGAGGGCGGCTGGAGGTACAGCATGCTGGATTTGGCTGGCACCATGCTGGCTCTGGCTGGCAGCCGGCCGGCTCTGGCTGGCCTGCCATGACTGGCTTGCAATGGCGCATGCCCCTTCTGTTGCGTACACCGGCACGCAGTCCTAACCCGCTGTGGCACCAAATCCCAACCCCCAACCACACCCTGCCACTGCTTCCCGCAGCACGACAACAAGGCGGTGAAGAGCGGCGGGTTTGCCTGCCACGCGCGCTGCGACGAGGTGATGAGGCGCCTGGCGCAACGGCTGGGCCTGGACGTGCCACGCTACGTGCGGCGGGATGCCGTGGTGGTGGGCCACCAGCAGCACAGCAGCAGCGGCAGCGGCGGCAGCGGGCAGGCAGCAGGGCAGGTAGCAGGCAGTAGAGGCACAGCAGCGAGCGCAGCAGCAGGCAGCAGCAAGCAGAGCGGTAGTGATGCAGCAGACAGGAAGGGCAGTCAGCCAGCAGAAGCTGAAGGGGCGGCACCGGCAGCCGTAAAGCAGGAGGCAGAAGGGGACGAGAGGGAAGACCAGAACGGTGGTGGCGCCAGCGGTAGTACCAGCAGCAGCAGCAGCAGCGGCAGTGAGGGAGGCGGCGGAAGGGAAGTGGCCATCCCCTTCTCAGTGTTTGTGCAGAGCAGCCACGGGCCCAAGTGCCTCTTGCCCATGGTGCAGTCGGTCGACTTTGCATTTGACGTGAGCAGCAGGGGGCAGTGTTGATCGTCACGCGAGCTGCTACTGGGGATTAACTGACAGGGCCCTTTGATGCATCAAGGCGGTGGTGTGCCCAAAGCCTGCTGTTCTCAACCCTGCCCCCTGATCCTGCAGGACGCACACCTGAAGCCTGCCTCGTTGGCGGCGCCGCCATTTGTGGTGCGGCGCACCGCTCGGCGTGAGGGACCGCTGACTGTGCGCATCACGCTGCACCTGCACGAGGTGCGCTGCTGGGTGGGGTTCAGGGTGGCATGTGTCAGAAGTGTGTGAGAATGGATTGTGTTGCTTGCCATGCCAACCGGCTAACCGGTGATGATGCCCTCGCACTGCCCCGCCCCGCATCCCGCTGCCAGGCGGCGGATCCAGACAAGCGTACAGTGGCTGTGGCCTACACTGCGGATCTGGAGGCAGGACTGAGCTCGAAAGCCAGCCTGCGCCAGCTGCGCCACGAGTTTGTGACGCAGGAGCAGGCGTATGACCTGGGGGACGGCAGTGAGCAGGCGGCGGTGGCAGGGCAAGCAGCAGCAGCAGATGCAGACGGCACGGCGGTAACAGGGGTAGAGACTGATCTAGTGCAGGCTGAGCAGGCTGCTGAGCAGCAGCTCAAGAAGCAGCGGATTTCGTGATGTAAATAAAGTAACTGGCAGGGTAGTGCAACTCGGCGTAAGGCAGCGAAGTTGGGGGAAGCAGCCACACAGCCTCAGCTAGCTGTACCGCCGGCCTGACAACCTGCTGAATTTGCGAGGACACAGTGTTCCTGTGTTTGTGGCAGCTGCAGTAGGTTGCATGCGGCCACACAAACCAGGAGAAAGTAATGTGGCCGCCGGGCTGCTCACGTGCGCCGCCGCCCGGCTGGCGCCGCGCCCAGCTGGATGAGGGCTTTTGCGCCGGGGGCTTGCAGCCCGTGCCTGAGTCTCCGGTCGCGGTCCTGCACTTGATCAGTGGCGTGGCTGGACGTGTGGTAGAGCAGACATGGCGTCCGCCCTCCAGCAGCAGCGCTGCGGCCTGCGGGCAGCCGCGGGCAGCCGCCGCGGCCAGCTGCGCGTGGCGTGCGTTGCAGCGCCGCCCACCCCCAGCCGCTCGCCCAGCAGCACTGGCAGCGTGAGTCTCCCATGCCGTGGGCAGCTTGCAGCCCCTGCGCCCCGCCAATTGCAAGTCGCATGGATGTGGACTGGCCGGCTGTGAGCGCCTCTGGCAGGGGTGCAGGGTCGGGGCAGGGCCCGGGCGCCGCCGCCAGCTTGCCGCCGCTGCTCCGGGCCCGGCGCCTGCACACTGGGCTGCTGCTCCCACCGCCGTGCGCTTGCAGGTCAAGAAGGCCATGACCATGACCGAGAAGATTCTGGCCAAGCACTCGGACAAGCCCTCGGTCGTGCCTGGTGACAACGTGCGTAGGGGGCGGCCGGCCGCAGCTGGGATCGCCGCAGCTTCAGGCCCCTGCCTCGCAGCCCGTTGCAGCTTTGTATGTTGCAGCGCAAGCTGATCCGGTGCCAAACTTGCGACAGCAGCAGCAGTGGCCATGAACCACTGCTGATCGATCAGCCGCTGACAGCCCTCGGTGCACCTCTGCTGTGGGTGCAGGTGTGGACGGGTGTGGACAAGCTGCTCACGCACGATGTGTGCGGCCCCGGCACCTTTGGCATCTTCCAGAAGGAGTTTGGCGAGGACGCGCAGGTGCATTTGGGATGCAGTGCTTTAGCGCTGCGCCAGCCCGCAGAATCTGCCTCTGAGCAGCTGACTTGCTGCCGCATGTGCCTCGCTGCTGCTAGAAGCTCCTCTGCTGCAGAGCATTTGGCACATTTTTTGCAGAATGCTAGGAGACCCTGGGGACCTGGGGATAACGAGGCAGCAGCATTTGGGCTCATGGTCCTGCTGCTGCAAGTGCTCACCGCTGCTACTGCCGCTTACTTTGGTGGGGGCCGCAGGTGTGGGACCCTGAGCGCGTGGTCATCATCCCCGACCATTACATCTTCACCTCCGACCCGCGCGCCAACCGCAACGTGGACATCCTGCGCGAGATGGCCGACAAGTGTGAGTGCGGCTGGGTGGGGCGGGGTGGCGCAAGGGCGACGGTGCGGTTGGGCTTGGGGTGGCAGTAGACCGAGGCAGGCAGGCACACCGTGCTGCTCGGGCATGCACACCTGCCTTCACACGCTGCTGCACCGCTCAAACCTGCCCTCACAAGCTGCTGCACCCTCGCACCTGCCCGCCCCTCCCACAGACAACATCAAGTACTTCTACGACATCAAGGACCGCGGCGACTTCCGGGCCAACCCCGACTATAAGGGCGTGTGCCACGTGGCGCTGGCGCAGGAGGGCCACTGCAAGCCCGGTGCGCTGCAAGGGAGGCATGTGCCCACTGCTCGGCAGGGGCGCTGGTAGAAACTGTGTGACACTGCCTGCGCATGTCAGTCGCATCGCACGGGGATTGACGCTTGTATGGTGCGTGAAACAGCACCAGTGCATGCAGCTCCCGCCCTCCCACCCTGCTGCCGCGCCGCAACCTTCTCTCGCGTGCAGGTGAGGTGCTGTTCGGCACCGACTCGCACACCTGCAATGCCGGCGCCTTTGGCCAGTTTGCCACGGGTGTGGGCAACACCGACGCCGGCTTCATCCTGGGCACCGGCAAGCTGCTGATCAAGGTGGGGTGCGGTGGGGCTGGTGGGGCGCTGCTTGTCAAGGAAAGGTGCCTGCATGGTAGGGCAGGAGCACTGCCATTGCCCGGTGAGTGTGGTGTGCTGAGCCATTTCTGACTGTGCTGCATCTGCATCCCATGCCCGAGCAGGTGCCGCCCACCATGCGGTTTGCGCTTGACGGCGAGATGCCGCCCTGGCTGCTGGCCAAGGACCTCATCCTCCACATCATCGGCGAGATCTCCGTGGCCGGTGAGCGCAACAGCCTGGACAGGGGGCAGGCGCTGCCGCCGTGCTGGGAAATTGCATCCATTTTCCCCCGGTTCTGTGGCCAATTCCAGTGCACATTGCCTGCTGCCCACACTTGCCCACCCACCTGCGTTCCGCCCGCCCCCGCCGTGGCCTCGCGCAGGCGCCACGTACCGCGCCATGGAGTTTGTGGGCGACGCCGTCAAGGGCATGAACATGGAGGAGCGCATGACCATCTGCAACATGGTGGTGGAGGCGGGCGGCAAGAACGGCGTCATCCCCGCCGACCAGGTAGGGCTGTGCAGCTGGGTGGCTGGTGGTTGGGCTGTGCAGGGGCAATGGGCACGGTGGAAAGGCGCAGGTTCATTGTGCGCATCACTGCCAAGCAGTTTGGCGTCGCTGCGGGTGCCAGCTGGCCTGCGCAGCACGCAGTGCTGCCTGCTTATCAACAACCCACCCCGCCCACCCATTACCCTGCACAGACCACGTTTGACTACGTGGAGTCGCGCACCTCGGAGGCGTACGAGCCGGTCTACTCGGACGACATGGCCTCCTTCTTTGCGGGTGAGGGAGGGCAAGCATGGTCGGCACGCGGCAATGGGTTGCAGGCCTGCATGGGGCCGTCATTGCGCAGTTTGTTTGATGTGCAGCTGCGCCACCGCGGGCTGGCACTACCCCCCCATGGTTCACCCTCCTCCGTCCCTCTCCCCCCTCTCTCTCCACTCTCCACCCAGACTACCGCTTTGACGTGAGCAAGCTGGAGCCGGTGGTGGCGGCGCCGCACTCGCCCGACAACCGCAAGCTGGCGCGCGAGTGCCGCGACGTCAAGATTGACCGCGTTTACATCGGCTCCTGGTGCGGCGGGGGCACAGGCGGTTTGGCAGCTTCGTCGGGCTCCCTGGCTATCATACTGGCAGTATGATGTGGGTCACAGGAGCCATGCGTGGCTGCACAGTAGGCGCTCCAGTAATTGGACTCCGCTCTGCGGCCCACTCCTCCCCTTCACAGCACGGGCGGCAAGACCGAGGACTTCATGGCGGCCGCCAAGCTGCTGCACAAGGCGGGCGGCGAGGTCAAGGTGCCCACCTACCTGGTGCCCGCCACACAAAAGGTGCGCAGCCGGGAAGCAGGTGGTGATTGGGTGGCAGAGAGCCAGGCACGAGTTTGCAGGGACCATGCGCTTGGTAGGCAAACCTCCTAGCGGCGGACATTTGAACCTGCCCGCTGATGCTGCCTGCCGCTGTCTCCCGTACTGTCCTGCTCCAGGTGTGGGGGGATGTGTACACCCTGCCTGTGCCCGGCTGCGACGGCAAGACGGCGGCGCAGATCTTTGAGGCGGCGGGCTGCGTGACGCCGGCGGCCCCCAGCTGCGCGGCATGCCTTGGCGGCCCTCGCGACACCTTTGCGCGCATGAACGAGCCCGAGGTGAGGAGTGATCAACGCGCTGCTGAGGCTGGCTGCTGACGATGGATGCTCTGGCTGCTACTGAGGGATGCTCTGCCGCCCCTGCTGCTACGCCGCCGCTGCATTCCTGGTGGCATCCCTATCTGGGCCCCACCTGCAGCCTCCAAGCCCACACTGCCCCTCCTTCACATCTTCTGCTCCCTGCTCCTCCCCCGCCCCGCAGGTGTGCGTGTCCACCACCAACCGCAACTTCCCGGGGCGCATGGGCCACAAGGAGGGCCAGATCTACCTGGCATCTCCCTACACCGCCGCCGCCTCTGCGCTTGCCGGCCACGTGGCCGACCCGCGCGACTACTGGGCGTGAGACAGGGGGCCCCCGCCAGCTAGCACCCTAACTAACGACTCGACTAGGTAGCAGCAGCGGCGCTCCCCCGTGACGGCGCCACCCCTCCCTCCCTCCCTCCCTAACCTCCCCTTGCACTTGTGTACACCCGGCTTGCCTTGGTCGCTGGGCAGCTATGTGTTTTCTCCCTGTGCGCTGCACGTTCTGAATATTCAGAGTAAAACATGGTTACAGGATTCAGCTTGGCAAGAGAGTCAGCAGTTAGCCCAAGGCCTCCATTCTGGCTGCCATGGCGCGGGTGCACTGCCTGTGAGAATCGTCAGAATATCCAGATTTCAGAAAGCACCGGCAATAAATGAGTCACCATCAGATCGGACAGTACGCAAAAGAAGAAGCCGAGGGGCAGAGGGGGCAGGCATGGTACAGGGGATGGGTGATGGGTACAGGGCGCCATGGAAACCGAGGTGGCACGCTAAGCAGTGTGAGGCGGTTGTCTGCTCCAACTTGCCGCTGCTCAAAAGGTGTTCCACTCAGCCGACCTGCGGATGGAAGAGAGGGGTACGTGCAGGGTCAGCAACCCAGGCAGGCGCCCCGGAACACGGCGCCATGCCGGCGTGCCCCCAGCACCTCTTCCATGCCCTTTCTTCCCTGCAACCCACCTGCCCATGCCGCCCACATCGACATCCAGGTTGATGCTGACGGCCCGTGCGCTGCCACCTGCGGTGTAGCCCGGGTGGCGGCGCGAGCCCGCGATGCCGTCCCGCACCCGGTCAGCCACCTCCCACAGGTTCAAGTAGCTGCACACGGCATCCAGCTGCACGGTGTGGGATTGTCAGAGGGAAAGAGGCAAGGACAGTTGGGCAAAGTGCATGCAGCAGCAGCAACCAGTGGCACTCGCCCCCTAGAGGAGGCCCCAAGCGCAGGCACTGCCCCTCCCACTGCAGACAGACCTGCGCCATGTACTCCTCCTCGGTGAGCGGGAAGCTCTGCTGCTCTAGGAACTTCCACCTGCACGGGCAGTGCACGGGTCATGAGAAGGCGTTGCATGAGCGGGCAGCTGCTTCTGTCGCTTGGAAGGATCAATGCACATGATCAATGCACGAGTGCATAAGTGAATGAGAATGCGCCAGCCAGCCCCTCCTGCAGTCAGCCCCCCTCTCCGCAGCCCCACCCCTCACATGATGTGAAGGTACATGTTCTTGCCCCGCCGCTGCAGCGTGACGTCGTAGCTCACGCCCCACTTGTCCAAAACAAGCTGGCGCAGCTCCTCTCCCCTGCGATGGCGAGGGGCAGCTGGTTGGAGCTGAGCTTGCCAGCACGGGAGCAAACACTGCTGCTTCACCAGCTGCTTGGTGCCACACTCACGTGATGGGCTTGGTGGGCTGCAGCAGCTTGTTGAGCCGCTCCGCCTCGTCCCTGCTGCTCAGCGGCCCTGCACACAGGCGGGGTTCAGTCAGGTGTGGTTAGATCAAGCGAAGGCGGTGCCTTTTACAACGCACAGCGTGCCAACCTGATCTGAGCGAACCTGGGCCATAATCACCGGCGGCAGCAGCGGCTTGCGGCGGCTGCAGCCGCTGCTGGTGACCGCGCCGCTGCAGCCTGTGCACATGCTTGCGTGCTTGTGCGTGTAATTGGCAGGCTGAAAGGGCTGCAGCGGTGCAAACAAACGCCATGTGAGTTCCGACCGCAGCGGGGAGGGCTTTGCGGCAGCTTGTAGGGTCTGCAAGATTGGGACGTGAGCTCGACAAGTTGGCCGAGCACGAAATGGCGGGGCTGGGAGCCCCCATGCGAGACCATTTTGCAGGTTTGAGCATGGCGCGCCTGACGCAATTCCACTGCAACTGTGATAGGCTAAGGATCAGACCAGCAGGCTGCTATGCCGCTGTGAGCCGCCGAGCGAGCTTGCCCGCAAATGGAGGAGGCGCAAGAGGGCGCCAAAGGGAGGGAGCCCGCCCTGATCGCAGGGTGGCAGAGGTGGGTGTCGTAATGAGCCGATCCCTGGCGTGCCAGGCGGCTGCGCCGTGCTCTTGCTGCTGCCGCCTGTCGCGTTGCTATTGCCGCCGCTCGCCAGCGCATGCCTTGCCCAATGCCGAGCCTCCTGTTGTCCGTTGCGCTAAGGCGTCCTAGGGCTTCCCCTGCATACCTCATGAGCTGCATCGTTCTCCACCATGTGCAGGCGGGGTGGCGCGTTTGGCGTGGCGCCTGCCCCGGCCCAGCTGCAGCTGCGCTTTGGGCCCAAGGAGGCCCAGCTGCTGGACGGCGGCAGGCTGCAGTTTGTCAAGCCACTGGGACGGCGGGGCCCTTTGGCAGCGCTGGCTGCGCTGCAGGAGGCAGGCGCTGTGGCCTGCTGCGTGCGGGCAGTGGCATTGCAGAAGCCTGAGGAGGAGGGCGGCCAGGAGCAGCTGCACGTGCTGCTGGGAGTGGCGCTGCTGCCGCCCTTCTTTGAGGCTGCCGATGACGCAGAGGTGGGGGACCTGAGTGATGGGTCATTGTAATCTTACCTTGTGGTCAGCTGGCCCTCCGGGATGCTTGCCTCGCAGGAGGGCTGTGAACTTGGCAGGGCCGAGTTGGACACTTCTGCCGTTACATTGTGCCATCTGCTGCAGGTCAGTACTCATGCCGCGGTGCTGGTGGACCACTGGCAGCAGCTGCACGAGGCGGTGGCTGCCACCAGCAGCGAGGAGGAGGCAGATGAGCAGCTGCCATTGGGCGGGGAGCTGCGCCGCGGCTGGTGGCAGGCCCAGCCCGAGCAGCAGGAGCAGGGGGCGGCTGGCGCGGAGCAGGTGCCACCGCCAGGGCCGGCTGGCGAGGATGCCGGCAGGCACCAGCAGCAGGCGGGGGGCAGTGACACGTCCAACCTGCGCGATTCGGTGTTCCGGCTGGCACTGCCTGAGGACTGGCAGATGGAGGCGGCTGAGCCTCCGGGGCTCGCCTGCACGCTCTTCCGCTACCAGCGCCGCTGCCTGGCCTGGCTGCGCTGGCGCGAGTCGCTGGGCGGCGGTGCAGGCAGCGGCAGTGAAGATGGTGCAGCGGGGGAGGGCATCAAGCCTGACCCTGAGGCAGCTGGCGGCAGCGCAGACAGCCCAGCTGCTGGTGCAGCCCCAGCAGACCCGTGCAGCCGCAAGTCGGCGCTGCCTACCACCAGCCTGCTGTGGCAGCCGCTCACGTTGCCCTCCGGCCTGCGGGTGTGGCACAACCCATTGGACGGGGGTGTGCAGCTGCAGCCCGTGGGGCCGCCCCTGCCAGAGGTCAGCGGCGGTCTGCTGTGCGAGGAGATGGGCCTGGGTGAGTGGCTGTTGGGGGCGGTGGTGCGAGAGGAGAGGAGGCGTGCACTTCTGGTCGGCACCGCAGCATCCCTGCTGGCCAGTGCATCCTGCAGCCTGCGCCATGCTACCAACCCCACTCCACCCTCATTGGCTGCTGCCGGCTGTCCCTGCTGCAGGCAAGACGGTTGAGATGATGGCACTGTTCCTGGCCAACCCGCCGCCCTACCGGCTACTGGCTCCGCCGCCCCCCAGCAGCGCGGGGGCGAGGAGCAGCCAGCAGGACGGGCTGGAGGCTGCAGGCACCGCCTCTGATGCGGACGAGCAGCCTGCTGCGGAGGAGCCCTCCTCAGCTGCTGCCGCCGCAAACACCAACGGCAGCGATGGGCAGGTGCCGTGCGGCGGCACGCTGGTGGTGTGCCCCCCGGCGCTGCTGCAGCAGTGGCAGGCAGAGCTGTCCAACCACGCCCACAACGCGCTGACGGTGGAGGTGTATGATGGGCTGCGAGGGCTGTCGGGCGCGCTGCAGGACCAGACCAAGGAGAAGAAGCGGCAGAAGCCGGCGCAGCGGGAGATGGAGCTGTACGGCCGCCTGCTGGCGGGTGGGTGGGAGGCGGGTGGGGGTGGTGTGCGTAGTTGGGTGAGTGGTGGGCCACAGAAGGAGTGGACCCAGACAGGCGTTGTACTAGCTGTGTGCTTGCTTCAGCCTATGGGGATCCCACCCTGCCACCCCATTGCCCACTGCCGTCCAGGGGAGGACATTGCGCCCACCTTCGACGCCGAGGCCGAAGTGAAGGCTGCGCTGCGCCGCCTACAGAGCGCCGACGTCGTGCTCACCTCCTTTGACGTGTTGCGGGCAGAGGTGAGGGTAGCCGGCACTGGTTTGATGACCAATGCAGACTTTAATGCTTGGGCAGCCATTTTTATTGGCTTGGAGACGTGTCTTTGCCTTCCTGTCCCAACCCCGCCCCGCAGGTCAATTTTGTGCCCAACGCGCGCAGCTTCCGGCGGCCCAAGAAGTATGCAGTGCCCCACTGCCCGCTGCTGCAAGTCCGCTGGTGGCGCCTCGTCATTGACGAGGTGAGCTGCAAATGCTGGGCAGGGTGTTGTGCAGGTGAAGGTCGTGGCAGAACTATGAATGGTAGAGAGTGCATGCGTGCAACATCGACAGCATGTGTTTGCATTGCACGGCTGTCCTGTGTCAATGCACCAGAACCTGAGCGATCCTTCTGCCCTGCTCCTGGTAGGCCCAAATGGTGGGCCCGCTGTCTGCTGCCGGCACGATGTGCGAGCGCATGCACGCTGTGCACCGGTGGTGTGTCACAGGTGAGCCGGCACTGGAACCTGGGTGGGTGTGCCCTTTCACCTTCCTGGCCCTATGCCTGGACTGCTCTCTGCTTCCACGGCTGCATCAGCCTGCCCTGCTGCGTCCATTCCTGCCCGCAGGCACGCCGATGGGTGCACACCGCAACGAGCTGGCCGACCTGCACGCCCTGCTGCACACCCTGCAGCACCAGCCCTTTGGAGGTGGGTCCACAACAGCATTCAGTGCCATGCCGGGATGTTGCACACAGCTGCCTGCGGTCTGCTCATTATAAGTCGGGCAGCTTGCTTTGACTTGTGGTTGGCAGCACTTTAGGCGTGCTCAAATCCGTCGCCCCCTTCTCACTTTCGCTCGCACCGCAGAGACGGCTGCCTGGCGGCGCATGATTGCGGATCACATTGCCGGCGGGGAGGAGGGCCCCGCGACTACTGCAGCTTGGGACCTGCTGGGCCGCGTGCTGCGGCCGCTGATGTGGAGAAACACCAAGTCGGTGGTGGCTCAGGAGTTCCACCTGCCGCACCGCACGCTGCGGCCTACCTGGCTGGCTTTCCAGGCGGGCGAGCGCGCCTTCTACGAGCAGGCACGTGCTGAAGGGGTGGTTGGGAGCTGTGTGGCTGCGTCAAGGCTGGGCGGCCTTCTGTTAGTCCCATCTTGCTTGCCATGTCACGCGCCTAGCCCCCAACACTATTGTTGCGCAGGTGGTGGAGCGGGCGCGGCAGTCACGTGAGGAGCTGGCCACTTTCAGGCAGCAGCAGGCGGAGGGTCCAGACGGCGACGATTTTGAGCTGGCCAGCCCCGCCAAGCGGCGCGCCGCCCAGCGCCGTGCCAGCAAGCAGGCAGAGCGGCTGGAGCTGGCGGCGGCCGACAACCTGTCGCAGGTGTGCGCTGCGAGCAGGCTGGCTCTGTGCTGGACGTCCTGTGCAATGCGCCTGCAACCTCTGCTTCTGACACCGAAATGCAGCACATTAAACGTGCTAGAATGGTTGCGCTGCAGCATCCAGTTCTTGAGCCCCCCTTTCCTGCGCTGCCTGGCCCCCTGCTCCCTCCCCGCAGCTGCGGCAGGCATGCATCCACCCGCAGCTGACGCGGGCGTGGCGTGAGATGGCGGCGGAGGGGCAGCTGGGCATGGGCACCACGCTGAGTATGGAGGAGATCATGCAGCGCCTGGTGGACCAGGCCCAGTTTGACCTGCAGGTGTGCACACACTGCGGCTGCGCGTTGGACATGTCATGTGTGTGGTGGCATTATCCAATCATCCCACTGTGTGTTGTGCAGTTTGTTCTGCAGAGGTTACTTGGGTGCTTTCAGCTTGCGCCGTGCATCAACACCAGCCAACCGCCTCCATTCCCCTCCAGCTTATCCCACTTGGGGCCTCATCCCCCTCCGCCCCGTCCCACCCCGCAGGAGGCAGAGCGCAACCTGTGCACCCACCTCAACACCCTGGCCATGCGGCTCATGGCCAAGGCAGAGGATGCAGCCGCCCCAGCCAAGCAGTCTGGCGGGACCAGGGCGCAGGCGGCAGCGGCGGCAGCGGCAGCTGGGTCGGATGACGAGGGCGACTCTGGTGATGACGAGGACGAGGAGGCGGCCCGCCCCGCTAAGCGGCCGCGGCGCAGCAAGAGCGGGGTAGAGGCGCTGGGGCGTGAGGCGCTGCTGGCCCGCGCACTGCTGCTGCTGGAGCAGAGCTTTCGGGTGGCGGAGAAGGGCATCGCAGGTGAGGGGTGGGCATGGCCTGACAGCCGCCCAGGCGTGAAATGGGCTGCTGGTTGGCTTGATGCCAAGTGAGCACAAATGTGGGTCTGGCGCATGCTTGCATCGCGCTCCTATGCCTCCATGCCGGGCCAAATCCAGCTCATCCTGCGCACTGGCTTGCCCCTCCCGCCCCTGCAGCCCTGGATGTGTCCATGGCTGCCCTGAAAGGCATGCCCGACATTGAAGCCGCGTCCACCAGCACCGTGAACGCGTGGAAGCGCCTGCAGATCAACACCGCCTCCCAGCTGGCCAAGCTGCTGGCGGCGGAGGGGAGGGCGGAGGAGGCGTCCAAAATGGATGCAGATGCCCAGGTGGGCTGAACGCTGTGGTGCTTGCAGTAGCGAGTTGTGCAGCGGCTGGAAGCGGCTGGACATGCATACAGGCTCCGAAACCGTACTTGCTCCGTTGTTGGCGGCGTGCAGGAGAAGATTGCCTACCTGCGCGCGCAGGCCGAGATGGAGCTCAAGTCGGCGCAGCAGCGGCTGGAGCAGCTGGAGCAGCAGGCGGCGGCGGCCCGGCAGGCCTTCACCCTGCACCTGGATGCAGCGGCAGAGTGAGTGCACAGATCCTCACGTGTATGCCATGCCATGCCATGCCATGGACTGCTCCAATGTGGTCTGCCATGCCATGCCATGCTCGAGCCATGCCGAGTTTGCCGTGTCATGGACTGCTCCATTGCGGTTGGCTATGCTGGCATGGCATGGCATGGCATGCCATGCTGTCATATGACATGCCATGGACTGCCCCATAGCAGACTGCCATGTCATGCGACTCCATGCCATGTGTCATGCCACACCATGCGATGCCGCATTCCAAAACACAGCCATGCCATGTCGCTGCAAGCAGGGTTATGGCATGGCATGGCATGCTTGCATCAGCTGTGCCATGTGCCTTGACACACAATTCTATCACAAGGTTGCCTCCATCTCCCCACTCATGCACCTGCAGCCGCGGCTTTGCCGGCTGGGGCATGACGCGCGGCCCGGACGCCTGGCTGCAGTCGGTTGAGAGCAGGTACCGTGACGCGCAGGAGGAGGAGGAGCAGGAGCTGGACCTGCAGGAGAGCAGAGGTGCGGGGCCAGAGCGTTGCTCGGCAGGCATGGCATGATTTGCGCCTGCAGAGCATGCCGCCGGACAGGCATGGCATGGCATGGTCTGCACAATACGTGCCTGCAGCACTGGTGCGACAGGTCGTATGCTGGGGTAGCATGGCATGCGCGCGCTCCCCTCACTGTCATGCATGGGATGCAATGCATGGGATGCAACCCACCTTGGCGCTCATCCACCCGGCGCACCCCTGCCCCCCATGCAGTGAAGCACATGCTGGGCACGCGCGTCGCGGCCGTGCTAGACGACCTTGACAAGCGGCTGCACGGCGAGCTGACTCAGCTGGACCGGTATGTGAGCGAGCAGCACGCGGCGGCAGCGCACCGCCGCCTGGCGCGGGAGCAGGCGCGCTGGGACGATGCAGTGGCAGCAGCTCCCACCGCCGAGGCGCAGGAGGCGGCGCTGGAGGGCGGCGTGCAGGAGCTGTGGTCCCTGCTGCACCTGCTGCCCGACTTCAAGCGCAAGACGCTGCAGGCGCAGCACGTGGTGCTGTTTGCCAAGCAGATGATGGAGGAGGCGGAGCGGCGGCGGGCCGACGCCGAGCGCCGCAAGGCAGAGGCCGCAGCCGCACGGGCAGCAGTGACGAGCGGCAGTGGTGCAGGGCATGAGGCAGAGGTGGTTGACTTGCAGGACGGCGAGCAGCAGCCAGCTGGCGCAGCAGGGCCCAGCAGCGCCGCGGCTCCATTGACGCAGCAGCAGCAGCAGCAGCAGTCAGCTCTGCCATTGCAGCAGCAGCAGGAGGAGCCTGACGGCGGCCCAGCAGCCATGGAGGTGGATTCAGCCGAGGTTGCAGCAGCTGCCGAGGCGGAGCGAGAAGCCGTCCTGCAAGCGGCAGAGGACGGCGCTGCTTTCATTCCATCCAATGGTTGGCGCGGCGCTGTGCCCGGCTACTGCTTCAAGCTGGGCGACAGCGGGGTGGGGTACTACCGCGATACGCCGCCCGAGGTGGACGCCTTCCTCAACATCGGGCGGGTGAGTGGTTCAGCGGCAGTTGAGGAGCAGATCGTGCATGCTTTGAACCCCGGCACGCGTCTGCAACAGGACAGCCAGCTACTTGTTGTATTTAGCTGTCCCCTGTTTGCGCCTAAATGCCCGTTCCCTACCTTGCCCTGCCCCGCCCTGCCCCGCACGCAGCTCCACACGGTGGCGGCGGTGATTGGGCGCGCGCTGCTGGACCACCAGCGGCGCCTGGCCCGCAGCGCCGGCCCGGAGGCTGCTCTGTTTGCTGCCCTGCCGCTGGATGCGGTGGAGGCCAAGCTGGAGAGTGTAAAACAGCAGGTGAGGGGCAGGGAAAAGTTTCTAAAAAAAATGAATAGGAAGCCAGATGCAGAGGTCGGATGTGCAGGCACAACAGCGGGAAGCGTGTGGCCATGTTTGCAGCTGGCGATGCACCCACCTGCATCGTTTGTTCTCTTCTCACCGCTGCTCTTCATCCACTGCAGATAGCACTGGTGCGCTGCCTGAAGGAGCAGCACGTGGCGGAGCGCACCACCGCGCTCAAGGCGGCCTTGCAGGCGGATTTGGACGAGGACTTGGCGGCCGCGGCGCGCCTGCCGCCCCTGCCTGGAGGCGGCTCAGGTGGGTTGCAAGATGCTGGGTTGACGGGCATCTGCATGCGGGTGCTGCCAAGTTGTGACTTGCAGGCACTTATATTGGCTGCATCAGACGGCTGGATTCTGGTATGCTGGCATTTTTCTGTACTTGTCGCATGCCCGAGAATCTCTGCCTTGCATGCCGCTGGATTGCAGTGGACAAGCTGCAGCGCGAGGTGGACCGCTTGAAGGAGCAGGCCGTGGGGCTGCTGCACCGCAAGCGATACATGGCCAGCCGTGTCAGCGAGGCGCGCCAGCTGCACCAGCCGCCCGCTGCCATACACCGGCGGGAGGCGAAGCAGGAGCAGCAGCCTGCGGACGCAGAAGGGCAGCAGCAGCAGCAGGCGCCAGGGGATGCACAGCAAGGCCAGCCACCTGCACATGGCCAGGGGGCAGCCACAGAGCAGCACACTGTAGCTGCAGCGGCGGCGGTTGGTCTAGAGGGCAGCGAGGGCGGCACCGGCGGGGCGGCGGCAGCAGCAGCAGCAGGAGCAGGCCAATACGAGGCTGGTCCCAGCGGCGCAGCCCCTGAGGAACAGGCGGGCATGGAGTGCCCTGTGTGCCTGGGGACAGTGCCCGCCGGGGCTGACATTCATGTGTTCAGCGGCTGCGGCCATGCGTTCTGCAAAGGTGCGATGAACGGTGGGGCAGGGATGCAACATGGCATGCCTTTGTGTTGCTATGCTTTCATGGCAGGGGGTGTACGTGCATACGCACATCGAACCCCATCCCACCTTACCCCACCCCACCCACCCCGCAGACTGCGCTGCCAAGCTGGTGCTGCAGCAGGGCTTCTGCGCCGTGTGCCGCCAAAAAGTGACGGCCAAGCAGGTGGTGCGTGTGGCGGCGGGCGGCAGCAGCTCCGGCGGCGCAGCCTGCGATCCTGAGTTCGAAGCGCTCGGACGGGTGAGCTGGGGGGTGAGGCTGCGCTGCTTTGTTGAGCAACTAACCTGGGCACAGGAGGCAGGGCGCATGTGCCGCGCGCATGTGCTGCTTGCCTGCGGTTGTGTAATCATTCCATGTCCCGCACCACTGCGTAGCCAAGCACCACTGCCTTGGGTCATGCACCGCCCCCGCCGCCCCGCAGATCCAGCCCCAGGGCGAGTGGAGCGCCAAGGTGGAGGCGCTGCTGCGCCGCCTGCTGCACCTGCAGACCACCACGCCCAACGAGAAGAGCCTGGTGTTCAGCCAGGTGCGCGGGTGTGGCAGGGGATGCTCGGCGCACCACTTGATAAGCGCAGGGGCGACGCCCAAGGCATCTCCGTGTCTCAATGGGACCCTGCCTCACCAGCCCTAGTGTGGTCACCTGAGCTGCTTGCTCCTGCGGCCCACCTCCGCCTGCAGTTCCCAGACGCCCTCAAGCTGGTGGCTCTGGCGCTGCAGACCAACGGCATCAAGTTCGTGCAGCTGCTGGGCGGCCGGCAGGCGGTGAGCGCATGCGGGGTGGTGCATGTTGTGGCGGTGCCGCACAGGACAGTGAGCAACAGCAGGGTTGGAAGCTGAGGTTGTGCCACAGCCTGCCGCAGCCTGGGCCACCCCACAGCCTCCATTGCCCTAGCGCTCCCTTCCATCCTCACAGGCACGCAAGGCGGTGGCCGCCTTCCGCGAGGAGGACGACGTGCGCGTGTTCCTGCTGTCCCATCGCGTCGGCGCCGCAGGGCTGACGCTGGTGGGTGGTGGGCGTGCAATGATGACACGCACATGGACACCAACGGCGTTGCCCTTGGTGCTTGGCTGTGCATGCCAGACCATGTGTCACGGTGCCAGTTCCACTTACCCTGCTCGCTGCCCTTGCGTTTTTGCCAGGTGCGCGCCAACCACGTGTACCTGCTGGAGCCAGCGCTGGACCCCTCGATAGAGCAGCAGGCGGTGGCACGTGTGCACCGCATTGGGCAGCAGCGGTGAGTGGCCTGTGCCTGCTGCGCCTGCAGAACTTGTTGATCTGGGCAATGGCAGGCCAGCAGTGGCTGCCACAGGCGCGCTCAGGCATGATATCCTGCATCACCTAACGCACCACCCGCCCACGTGGCTGCTTGCTGGTGCAGGCCCGTCACCGTGTGCCGCCTGCTTGTACGGGACAGCATTGAGCACCGCGTGCTGGCGGTGCAGGAGGCCAAGCATGCGCTGTGAGTGGCATAGGTTGGGTGTGCTCTGTGACCCTGCTTGCATGCTGCAGTGGCATGGATAGCGCAGCACGCTGGCTGATCCCGCTGCCCGCTGCCCTCCCACACGCAGGTTTGCTGGGGCGGACGGGGCCGCCGAGGACACCGCAGGTGTGGGGCTGGATGGTTGTGGACGCGCCTCCACAGGCTTGCAGAGGAGGGCTGCTCGCTCTGTCTTGGGCCCCTGCATGCTTATTCATGCCAAAAGACCGCATGCTGCACGTGCGCCCCTGCCCTGCAGAGCTGGCCACCACGGTGGAGGCGCCTGTGCGGGCTGAATCGCTGGGCGAAGAGGACATCAGCGGCCTGCTGGATGGCGTGTGAGCAGCAGCCTGGGAAAGCAAGTGGTTGTTACAGTTCTCATTGGTGTCAGTGCTGCTGTAAGCCCTAGGCCTAGCTGAAAGTCAGGTGTCACGCAGGCATGCCGCTGCCGCCGCCCTCTTCTGCTGCCGCGTCAATGTCTGCCAGCGGGTCAGGCCCATAGAGCTGCAACGGCAGAGCGGTAGGAAGGGCACCGGCTTTCAGCAGATCAAGCTATGGCGCTGGAACGGGAACACTGTCATTTGCATTGTCCAAACAAGGGTGCATCCCGCATGAGAACAGCAGCCAGGTGGCAGCCAGCACCCCTCCACACCTTGATGGTTCGATCGTATCCGGTGGTGGCCACTGTGAAGGACCCATCGGGCGAGATGTCGGCGCCCATGACCTTGCCCTCGTGCCCCGCCAGCGTGCGCAGCAGGCGGAAGCGCGGCCCGCCCCACAGCCGGCTGGTGTTGTCGTACCCAGCCGTCAGCAGGTAGTGGCCGCTGTCGGGCTCAAACCGCACTGCACTGATCAGCGAGGTGTGGCCTGAGGCAGGGAATGGGGCAGCAGCAGGTGCGGCAATCAGTGGACGCATTTTCTTGACCGAGTGGCGGAGGGAAACACCCACCCAGCCTGCAGGCCATGCCGTGCACCAGCGTGAAATGGGCCCTCCCTAAAACACCACGCGTACTCACCAGGCAGGGTGGACAGCACTTGACGCTTGCGCAGGTCCCACACCCGCGCCGTGTTGTCCTCGCTGCCCGTGGCCAGCAGGTAGCCGCAGGAAGAGAAGTCGAGCGATAGCACCGCCTTGACGTGGCCCTGCACCCAAAGGGTGGGTGGGCAGACAGCGCCAGTCGTGGGGGCATGGCTGGTGGGGCACCGAGTAACAGGCGAGTTGCCATGACTTCCAAATCAACCCACCATGAACAGCGCAAGCACGAGTCCAAGACGGCCCCAGGGCAGAGCTCACCTGGCAGGTGAAGATGTTGCGCCCTGTCCGCATGTCCCAGACCCGTGCAATGGCATCCATGCCGCCGGACGCCGCCAGCGCACCATCGTTCTGCAGAGGGGTGCCAGGGCAGCGTTGTTATCCGCCAGCGCAGCTGCACAGAGACACCTTTATAGCTGCGAACAATGAACAACGACTGGAGAGCCTGCTTGGCTGCAGGTCTGCTATTCTCACACCCATCCAGCCGCACCTGGAATGCTACAGCGTACACCGCTCGGCTGTGCCCCTCCTGCTCCTGCAGGCACTCCCCCGTCTCAATATCCCACAGCCGCCATGTCTGGTCAAAGCTAGCAGTACCTGCAGGCAGATCAGGCAACAAGGCATGTGTAAATGGACTCTTTTCAGTTATGCCAGCATGGCGGGCACATTTCAAGCCACCATGCCAAACCTTCTCAAGCCATCTTTGCAAACCAGGGTGGCTGCTCAAACCCTCACCCAGATGCCGCCCCATGGGGTGGAAGGCGATGCGCCCCAGCCGGTCGGTGTGCCCCGTCAGCGTGCGCAGCAGCTTGCCGTCGCCCGACCACAGCTTGGCGGTGGCGTCGGTGGCGCCCGAAGCTAACGTGACCGCCGCCTCCATGCGCCCTGGGGGGAGCATGCGGAAGAGCGCAGGCTGAGAGCTGTGGTCTTGTGCCTGCCGGCGTGCTGCTGTGCTGGAGGTGCTGCGAAAATGGAGCAACTCATGTTGCCGAGCAAATGCGACCAGCAACAAAAAAACGCAGAGCCTGCCAACCACCCTGGCCCCGCCCCGCACCCGTGGTGGAGGCCTCTGGGTGCCAGGCCACGCCCGTCACCCGCTCCGCGTGCGCCTTGATGGTCAGCTGCTTCTGCAGCGAGGGCATGGCCCACACCTTGAGCGTGCCGCTCCAGGAGCCGGTGGCCAGCTGCGAGCCGTCGGGCGAGAAGCAGCAGCCCACGATGGGCCGCTCGTCGCCAAGCTCGGACGCCTGCATATGTGAGGGAGTTGAGGAGTGGCAGATTGGCAAGACGCATTGGTTGCAGGCCCAGATAACGGAGACAGGCACTATGAGAGGGCAGCGCCAAGTTAGAACTGACTGGCTTGGGTGCAACAGGCTCACGAAGCACCGCTGCCCATGCCTGCACCACCCTCTCAGCTTTCCTCCCCCCGCACTGCCACCAACCTGGTTGGTCATAATGCGGAGCTGGCGCTCGGCTGCCGCCGCCTCGTCCTCGTCCGGATTCTCCCTCGCCCGCCGCACAGCAGCCAGCCGCAGCGCCGCCCGCCGCAGGCTGAACTGCGCAATCTCCTGCCGCGCATCCGCCAGCGCTGGTGGCCCTTCCGTGTAAAACACCTCTGTGGTGGGCACCGCCGCCACTGCTGCCGCCGCCTCCGCCATCTCTGCATCGGTGGGCGGCCCCAGCGCCGCCACTGCTGCATCTTCGCCCATGTGCGCCAGCAGCTTGCGCAGGCGATCACGCCGCTCCATCTGGGAGAAGCAGGAGGCAAAAGCGTGGGGGTTACCCAGCACAAAAAGTGGCAGCCCAACCTGCAAGGCCCTCTGCTTGCAGCAGCAGCCAAGACCAGCCTCAGCTGGTGTGATCACCGTGCGAATGCAAGGCAAGCCTCAGCATGCCAGCTCGGCTCGCCCCTTTGTGCAACTACATCAACAACTACTTTGCTTAGGCAGGCTTTGCCCCCCGCGCACATAATACATTCCCACCACTCACCGACCACCGCTCACCTCGCGCTCGCCAAACAGCGTGATGGGCTCGCCCAGCTGACGCAGCAGGCGTCGCACATCGGCGTCGTTGGTGGGCACCACCGTCGCCTTCATCTTGCGCCGCAACTCAATCTCCCGCATCAGCTCCTGCTGCTTGCGAGCCTGCTCCGCGCTAGCCTGCGGGGCGGCGGTGGGCAGGGCCAGAGCAGGCGATTAGGCACACACAGCAATGAATTTCACTCCTGGTGCCCTGCATTTGGAACTGCACCGTTAATCTCCCACATCTGTGCAGCTCGCCGCACCTCTGGAAGCTCCAGCACTTCAGCATCCGCGCTCTGCCGGAAGATGTTGCCCGCCGCAATGCCTGCAGCACGCGGGCATGGCTGAGGCGGCCTGTTGCCTCTGGACAACATGGTCCCAAAGCAGCAACAGCTGTGCGGTTTGCATACTGAGCCAAAGGTTGCAGTGTTATGCAGCTGCCGCGACAGGCCCCGCCCTCCGCACCTGCCGCCAGCGCGGCTGCTGTGTCGCCGCGCTTGATGGCACCAAACACCACCGGCTGCTGGCCGGCAGCCGGCAGCCGCACCTGTCAGGGTCAGGGGCATGCAGGGTGGGTGCGTGAGTGCATGTATCAGGGCTACACAGACGCCAAACAGCGGCCAGTGACACATTTACTGGACATTGGGCGGCGAGCGACGGCGGCAGGCACCGCCGCCGCCCTGCCACCCGCTCAGGTGGCTTGCAGGCCGCAGCCGCACCGGTGCATCTTCATCCATATTGTCCGGCTCCATGGTTGGGCCGCTGGCGCGAGGCGGGCCGCCAGCACAAAGCTCGGTGAGGGAAGGAGCTCGCAGTGCTCAACGACGCGCGCAGGAGATTGTAAGACGTTTGATGGTCCCGATGCAGTGTCAGGCGCCCCTCTGTGCTTGCCGCCGTTCGCCATTGGGGACAGCCTGGCGGGCATGCGGAGCTGGGAGGGCCTGTTTCGCCCGCCGGCAACCCCGATCGCATCTTTGGTGACTGCTCAGTAACGACAGCCGGCACAGCCGCCCTTTACGCTCGCCCAGAGGCGTCACAGCTGATTGCGGTCGACGGCAGGCAGCGGGAGGGCTCGCAAGCGGAGTGATCCACCATGGTGAGGCGATCTGACTATCGATCAGTGGCCGCAGGCTCGTGTGGGGCACCACCGCGCGCACGAGCCTCCAGCCTCGCTCCTCCAGGGCTGGTCGCCTCCTCTGCTGCCTGCCACCGATTTGCAACCTCCCTGCGTCCCTGTGCCGCCTGCAGCAGGACAGCCTGCCCTTCCTGGCGGCGCCGCACGATGCGCTGCGGCAGGGGCTGGTGACGCTCAAGGACGGCGCGGCAGTGAGCCACCCCGTGGAGCAGATACAGCAGCTGGCGGGGCCGGCGGGGGAGCAGTCGCGGGCGGAGATGCTGCGCAACGTGTACGGCTCCGCCCTGCCGGCGCGCATGCAGATCGAGAAGCAAATTCTGGACAGGTGCGGGCTGTGCACTGCGGTTCTGAGGTTGGGCAGCAGCCCGGCAGCCCAGAGCTGCAAGTATGTATACTCTTGTGTGGGATTGCATGGCGTGGCGTAGTGCACCTGAGCTCTCGCTGCGCCTTGCTGTGTGTCATGTGCTGCCCGGCGTAAGTAAGAAGGCTTGCTGGATTGTCTGCTGTCCCAGCGCTGCTGAGCTTGACAACCGCTTGCTGCCCGATCCAACCCAGCAGCACAGCACCGCTGCCCAGCCCATCTCCCCTGCTGGCTGCTCAAACGCCCCTGGCCGCCGCCTCTCCGCGTGCAGGCACGAGCGGCTGCCGGGCCTGCCCTCCTCCAAGCTGGGCCTGGAGGCGATGACGGGCGCGCTGGAGGACTTTGGCTTTGAGAGCTACCTGGGCCTGCCGCAGGACAGCGAGACGCCGCAGCCAGACCTGCACTCGCAGATGGAGCAGCGGCTGGGCCTGGCCAGCGGCACCAAGCCCATGGCGCGCGGCCTGCCCATGTGAAGCAGCCACGCTGTGCCATGCCCTGTACATTACTTAGCTCAGCCTGCTCTGTAACACTTTTTTTAGAGGACATTGTGCAAGCGGGCAAGGGCGAGGCAGCGATCTGAGAATTTGTGGGGGCAAGCGGGGAGGCGGACCAGCCGCTGCCGGCATGGGGCTGCATTGCCGGCTATCCGCTTCGTTTGCCCACATTTCTGCATTTCTTCGCGGAATTGAAGACACAGTGTCGAAATGAGCTCGTATTTCCCGCCTCGCCTCGCCAGTTCTCCACCAGGGCGCGGGCCTGCCCCGCAGCGCGGCGTGGGCAGCAGCGGGGAGGAGCGAGGTGCAGGCAGCGCTGCCCGGCAGCCCGCCATGCCTTCTGCGGGGCCGCCGCCGCTGCCGGCGCCCGTTCGGTTCCAGCCGGAGCCGACCCCACCAGCCGCCCAGCAGCTGCAGTTCCCTGCTTCACGCACGCATCTGTGGGACCGCAGCAGCGCCGGAGGAACGACCGTGTTGGACTTGCAGGTGCGTTGGGTTGCCTCCTCATGTTGTATGGCTCGCCACAGCGCTCATGCCTGCTCACGCCGCCGCACTCCCCACCCCTGCCACCACCTTACAGAACATGCAGCTACACTTCTCGCTGGCCCCTGACGCGTGGCCGCTGCTGCAGCGCCTGCAGAGCAGTACTGTGTCAGAAGCTGCACTGCAGGCGCACCTGCTGCCCGGCAGCAGCTGCAGCCGCGGCCTGCATGTGCAGCTGGCGGCAGCAGCAGCGGAGCGCAGCATCACTGTACGGGTGGGCTTGCAGCACACATCGCCTGCGTCCGACGACGCGCTGGCTGCCGCAGCTGCCCAGCAGCTGGAGGTGGCAGTCAGCCGTGCCCCAGCCGCAGCTGGCCTTGCCCATATGCTGTCCGCTGCTGCGACAGCCCACGCTGAAGGTGCCAGCGGGCTAAAAGTTTCGGGGACATTAGTCACAGCCGCACCAATCATTGACTTCCGGCCCTTGCTGCCCAAGCGCCTGGCGGCCACAAACCTGGCGCAGCGCCTGCAGGAGCAGCTACGCAGTCCCATGCCGCCTCTCGAAGAGGTGCGCTCGTGCCTGCTTCGCACTTTGCAGCCATTCCAACCTCACAGGCATGAATGCCCGCTCACCTCCTCTGCTGCCCCTGGGCGCAGGACGGCCTGCTGACCATGGACCGCGGCCGCAGCCTGGTGCCACTGGCAGCCAGCGAGGCGGCGGCATACAGTGTGCCGCTGGTCGGCTGCTGGGTGGCTGGGGCAGCAGACGTGAGGCATCCGCTGGTCGCTGCGGCGTGCATCCGTTTCATGTGCAGGTGAGCCTGGGTGCGGTTGTTGAGCATGCCGGTGTGCTGGATGGGCAGCCTGCTTTCATTCATGCGGAAATTTAACAGCGCATCGTAAGTTTCGCTGAGAAACTTCATCTTGACTGCCCTGCTGCCGCAGCAAGGCCATCGCAGACAGGGCCATGTCTGCTGGCGCCGGCTTCCTGCTGCTGCTGTTTGCACCAGGGGCAGCCGCGCCACAGTGCTACGAGGTGCACATTTGCCTGCAGAGCGGCGTGGTGCCACTGCAGGCGCACCGCTTTGCCATTCGATGGCACCCACAGCAAGGCGCCTCGGGGCAGCCTTCTGCCACAGCCACCCCCTGCATGGCCTCCCTGCCAGGCCTGCCGGCAGCTCTGAGCTGGCGCCCAGCTGCCACGTACTCAGCCTCCGTGACCAGCAGCCAGGACAACATCTCCTATGCCCGCACAGCAGCGCCGCTCAGCCTGCCAGCAGGGCCAGCAGGTGGTGCCGGACGGGCAGCTGAGATGGCATCCCCTGTGGCCAGCCTGCCCAGCCATGCGTGCACAGCAGGGACAAATGCTGCAAGCTGCAGAGCAGGAAGCCCAGTGCAGATGCGGGGCAGCAGCCCCCGTGCTGCCGGCATGGCTGCCATCCTGCCAAGCAGCACAGCAGCTGGGAGTGGCTGGGGCGCGCTCAGTGGCACCCCCCTGCCGCACCCTTGCTGGGCCGCTACTGAGGTGCAGCCATCACCAGACGCGCCTCCCTCCTGCCCAGCAGCCGCAGTCAGCCTGGACGGTGCTCTGGCGGCCTTGCAAGATGGTGATGCGCAGCAGAATGAGAAAGCCGATCCCGTGGCGTGGCCCCACAGCCCCCCAGCGCCCAGCCCTGCCCACAGCCCCCCACTGCCTCAGCTGCATCCGCGCCCACCAAGTGCTGGAGCGGTGGGCATCTGCAACCATGCCAGCAGCAGCAGCAGCAGCAGCAGCAGCAGTGGCGGCGGCAGCAGTGAGCAGGGAGATGATTGCTTCAGCCCACGCATGAGTGCACAGGAGGCAGGGGAGGCTGCCACAGCAGCTGGAGGCGAGGAGCTACTTGCCCAACAGCCAGGTGTGGCAGACTGCTTTCCCAGCCTGGCGGCGTGGCACAGCGACTCAACTGTCATCTTCCAGCCACCCTCTGGCACGCCGCCAGCTGCAGCAGCAGTTGGCGCGAGCGTCCCGTCGGTGGCAGGTGCCATGTCAGCAGATGCAGACACACTGCCGGCTGTGCAGCAGCCTGTTGCTGCGGCATGCCTGGACGGCAGGGTCAGCGGTGCATGCTCGGTGGCGCCGCCGAGGGCCGAGCAGCTGCAGCTGCTACTGGCCCTGCAGCAAGCGCTTGCCGGATCAGCTGCAGCGCAGCCAGC
>VFQQ010000875.1_pt1 | contig 50147 bp, 47 predicted proteins | sample 3512341 | NCBI WGS metagenome assembly VFQQ01 (sample SAMN10412373, study PRJNA504923) | tailings metagenome | isolation source: Relicate 2 Philex TSF1 revegetated site | place: Philippines: Tuba, Benguet | collected 2017-08-29 | reverse complement strand
AGCTGAACTCGGTGCTGCCCTCGGAGGAAGTGACCTCCGAGCAGATCGAGGACACCATGGCCATGCTTTCGGACATGGGCATCAATGTCGTCGAGGATGACGAGGCCGGCGAAGAGGCCGAAGGCGAAAGCAATAATGCTGCCGACGCCGAGGAGGACGCCAACGAGCTTGCCGAGCAGACCGGCACCGCCGTTGCCGCCACCACGACCAAGAAAGAGCCGACCGACCGCACCGACGATCCTGTCCGCATGTATCTGCGTGAGATGGGCTCGGTGGAGCTTCTGTCACGCGAAGGCGAAATCGCCATCGCCAAGCGCATCGAGGCCGGCCGCGAGACGATGATTGCAGGCCTGTGCGAAAGCCCGCTGACCTTCCAGGCCATCATCATCTGGCGCGACGAGCTCAACGAAGCAAAGATCCTGCTGCGCGAGATCATCGATCTCGAAGCAACCTATGCCGGCCCCGAGGCCAGGCAGGCGCCGACGCTGGAGCGCCAGGAAGAGCTGGAGCGCCCCAAGACGCCCGAGGACCGCAACCCGCCGCGCCGTGCTTCGCGCGACGATGACGACATCACCAATGTCGGCGGCGAAAACCGTTCCGAGGAAGAAGACGAAGACGAAGATGAGGCCAGCCTTTCGCTGGCGGCCATGGAAGCGGAGCTTCGCCCGCAGGTCATGGAGACGCTCGACGTCATCGCCGACACCTACAAGAAGCTGCGCAAGCTTCAGGACCAGCAGGTGGAAAACCGCCTTGCCGCGCAAGGCACCCTGTCGCCCAGCCAGGACCGCCGCCTGAAGGAGCTGAAGGATCAGCTGATCACGGCCGTGAAGTCGCTGTCGCTCAACAATGCCCGTATCGAGGCGCTGGTCGAGCAGCTCTACGACATCAACAAGCGTCTGGTTCAGAACGAAGGCAAGCTGCTGCGGCTCGCCGAAAGCTTTGGCGTGCGCCGCGAGGAATTCCTGAAGGAATACCACGGCTCGGAGCTCGACCCCAACTGGACGCGCTCGATCTCCAATCTCACGTCGCGTGGCTGGAAGGAATTCACCTCGCGCGAGAAGGATACGATCCGCGACCTTCGCGCCGAAATCCAGAACCTCGCCACCGAAACCGCCATCTCGATCGCCGAATTCCGCAAGATCGTGAACCAGGTGCAGAAGGGCGAACGCGAGGCCGCTATCGCCAAGAAGGAAATGGTCGAGGCCAATCTGCGCCTCGTCATCTCCATCGCCAAGAAATACACGAACCGCGGCCTGCAGTTTCTCGATCTCATCCAGGAAGGCAATATCGGCCTGATGAAGGCGGTCGACAAATTCGAATACCGTCGCGGCTACAAGTTCTCGACCTATGCGACCTGGTGGATCAGGCAGGCGATCACCCGTTCGATCGCCGATCAGGCCCGCACCATCCGTATTCCGGTGCATATGATCGAGACGATCAACAAGATCGTGCGTACCTCGCGCCAGATGCTGCACGAGATCGGCCGCGAGCCGACGCCGGAGGAACTGGCCGAAAAGCTGGCCATGCCGCTGGAAAAGGTGCGCAAGGTTCTCAAGATCGCCAAGGAGCCGATCTCGCTCGAAACGCCTGTCGGCGACGAGGAGGATTCGCACCTCGGCGACTTCATCGAGGACAAGATGGCGATCCTTCCGATCGACGCGGCGATCCAGGCTAATCTGCGCGAGACGACGACGCGGGTACTTGCTTCGCTCACGCCGCGCGAGGAGCGCGTGCTGCGCATGCGCTTCGGCATCGGCATGAACACCGACCATACGCTGGAAGAAGTCGGCCAGCAGTTTTCGGTGACGCGCGAGCGTATCCGCCAGATCGAAGCCAAGGCGCTGCGCAAGCTCAAGCATCCGAGCCGCTCACGCAAGCTGCGCAGCTTCCTCGACAGCTAAGCTTCGTGTTTGCATAACAACGAAAGGGCGGCGTAGGCCGCCCTTTCGTTGCTGCCATCCACCGATGGGCTGGCTTGCCGGTATTTTAGCATCGGCTCATACTATGGCGGAAGCGGGAGGGCTGCGAACCCGGCCGCCTGACACGGTATTGACTGCGTCAGGGCACCGGAGGGAGGTGTACCGTGACGACCTACATCATGCTTCTGAACTGGACCGAGACGGGCGTGAAAAACGTGCGCGAATCGCCGCGCCGGCTCGACGCCGCGAGAAAGCAGCTCGCAGATATGGGCGGTTCCTTCAAGGCGTTCTACATGACCATGGGCGAGCATGACATGGTCGCCGTCTGCGAGGCGCCGGACGATGCGGTCGCGGCGCGCTTCGCGTTGCAGCTCGGCATGGGCGGCAATGTGCGCAGCTGCACGCTGAAGGCGTTTCCGGAAGCGGCCTACCGCGAGATCATTGCCTCGCTTGGATAGGCGGCTCAAGCGACTTTTGGCCTCGTACTGCCTCGACTGGTTTGCCTGAACGGGGTAACCTGTGCGTCAGGCAAAGAACGAGGTGTGCATGTCCTTTTTGAAGCGTCTTTTCGGTGGTGGCGGCGGCGAGGCCGGGCAGGCGGCGGAAGTCGCCGGCAAGGAGATCGAGCACAACGGGTTTCGCATCCAGGCCACGCCTTTCAAGGAAGGCGGGCAGTTCCAGACCTGCGGCGTCGTCTCCAAGGAAATCGACGGCGTCGTCAAGGAACACCGCTTCATCCGCGCGGACCGCTTCGCCTCGCTCGACGATGCCATCGATGTCGCCTTCAAGAAGGGCAAGCAGCTGATCGACGAGCAGGGCGACAAGATTTTCGGCTAGATCGTTTCAGGTTTGGCAGAAACAGGCCCCTAAGCCTCCACCATCAGGCCGTCGATCATCGCGGCAAGGGCGGTCGTGTGATCCTGCCTCGATGCGCCGGTCTCGATGGCGAGTGCTGCGCGGTCGAAGGCTGCCGATAGCAGCGCGGTTACGGCGTCGAGCGGCAGTTTCTTCACGGCTCCCTCGCGCATGGCTATCGCAAGGCCGGCGCGCAGGGTGCGGGTGCCGTTTTGGCCGTCGATCAAGTCCATGACGGCGCGGCCGAGTACTGCCGGCCCATCGAGCAGCAGCAGGCGCGTTCGGCCGGGCGCGCTCATGGCGACGAGAAAAGCCTCGCCGCCTTTTATCAGGGCATCGCGGGCGGACAGCGTTTCGGGGGCGGCGCGTTCTATTTCTTCGGCCACGGCCTGCGCCTCCTGTTCCACCACGGCCCGGAACAGCGCCTGCTTGTCGGAAAAATGGTGGTAGAGCGCGCCGCGCGTGACGCCGGCGGCAGCGACGATCTCCGGCGTTCCGGTTTCTGCGTAGGATTTTTCGATGAAAAGTTTGCGTGCGGCGGCGATGAGGTCGGCGCGCGTTGCCTCGGTACGTTCGCGATTGGAACGCCGGCTGGTTTCCTGTTGCATACATGCAGCCTGTATGTTACTTCAAAGTTACATGCAGACTGTATGTATTTTCAGAGGAGATGTGAAGCCATGAAAACCACGAGCTATTATCCAGTCATCATGACCGGTGATGTCGCCGGCACCGCAGCCTTCTACAAGGAGCATCTGCGTTTCGCGCCGCTGTTCGAGAGCGACTGGTATGTCCATCTCCAGTCGTCAGAGGACAAACGCGTCAATCTTGGTATCGTGAAGTCCGATCACGAGACGATACCCGAGCAGGCGCGTGGCCGCAGTGCCGCCGGCCTGCTGATCAATTTCGAGGTGAAGGACCCCGACGCCATCTATGCGCGCATCCAGGCAGCGGGCCTGCCGATCCTGCGGACGCTGCGCGACGAGCCTTTCGGCCAGCGCCATTTCATCTTCGCCGATCCGAACGGCGTGCTGATCGACGTGATCAAGCCGATACCGCCGAGCGCGGAGTTTGCGGCGCAGTATCTGTAAGGTGCCGAGGGTTGAGCCGCTGAGCGGGCAGGGGCGTTTTCGGGGGCTATGGGTTTTTCCTGATGGGCCAGAGTGCGGGTGTTCCACCCCCACCCCTAACCCCTCCCCACAAGGGGGAGGGGAACCTTTGCTGCACCGCCCCGGCGTATCCGCGAAAAGGACGAATTCTTGATCCCTTCTGCCGTTTCGGAAAAGAATGGTAGAGAGGTGATGTCATGCGCTGGGTTCGAAATGCTTTGTCTTGTGCCCTTACGGCGATGGTCCTGTCCGGCTGCGCGGTGGGTGGCGGTGTCTTCGGCACGACCATTGCCGATGGTACCGCGACGACGCGGGTCAAGACCGGGTCGGTCGGCGTGGGAGCGTCCGGCGTCACAAGCGGCTCGACCGATACGGTGGTGACCACCAACTGAGAGTTCGGGCACAGGGGGAGGAAGAAAAAATGTCGCTGAAGAACAAGACGCTTTTCATTTCGGGTGGATCGCGGGGGATCGGGCTGGCGATCGCGCTGCGGGCGGCGCGCGACGGTGCCAATGTCACCATTGCTGCCAAGACCGCCGAGCCGCATCCCAAGCTGCCCGGCACGATCTACACTTCGGCCGAGGAGATCGAGAAGGCAGGCGGCAAGGCGCTGCCGGTCATCTGCGACATCCGCGAGGAGGCGCAGGTGGCCGAGGCGGTTGCAAAGACCGTCGAAAAATTCGGCGGCATCGATATCTGCATCAACAACGCCAGCGCCATCCAGCTCACCGGCACGCTCGAAACCGATATGAAGCGCTACGACCTGATGCACCAGATCAACACGCGCGGCACGTTTCTGGTTTCGAAAATGTGCATTCCGCACCTGAAGTTAGCGCAAAACCCTCACATTCTGAATCTGGCGCCGCCGCTGGACATGGAAGCAAAATGGTTCAGGAACCACGTCGCCTATACGATGGCGAAGTTCGGCATGTCGATGTGCACGCTGGGCATGAGCGCGGAGTTCGCCAAAGACGGCATCGCCGTCAATTCGCTGTGGCCGCTGACGGCGATCGACACGGCTGCCGTGCGCAACCTGCTCGGCGGCGAGGCGGTCGCCTCGATGAGCCGTTCGCCCGAGATCATGGCCGACGCCGCGCATGAAATCCTGACGCGGCCTTCACGCGAGACGACCGGCAACTTCTTCATCGACGAGTTGTTGCTGCGCGAGGCCGGGGTGACGGATTTCTCGAAATATGCGCCCGGAGCGAAAGGCCCGCTGGCGGGCGATTTCTTCGTGCCGGACGCGGTGTTCGCGCAGACCGACACAAAGGTTGTGGGGCTGGGCGGGTAGGGCTTCTTCGGATAGCTCGGCGCTGCCCCTCATCCCGCTGCCGGCACCGACCGGGGTCGAGCCACGGGTCTCGACCCGTCCTTCGGACCCCCGTAAGGACGGGGAGAAGGAGGCTGCGATGTCCGCCGCACCTTTGCCGTCAACATTGAAGGTCAAGTCGCCAACGAAGAAGCTGCCTTCTTCTCCCCGTCACTATACGGGGAGAAGGTGCCGGCAGGGATGAGGGGCAGCGTCAACCTGACAGGAAAGCCTCAATTCACCGGTCCGCCGCCGCCGAGATCCTCCATCGAGGGTTCGGCCGGCCTCACGCCGGTGGCGCGATTGACCGCTACCGTGACGAACCACAGCACCACGCCGACGCCGATCAATATGCCGGCGATGGTGTACTGGATCGGGTCGCGGCCGGTCCATGGGCCGGCGAAGAAGGCGCAGGCGAGCGCGCCGACGACCGGCAGGAAGGTCGGGGTGCGGAAGTGCTCGTGGTTCACCGGATCTTTGCGCAGCACCAGCACGGCGACGTTGACCACGGTGAAGACACATAGCAGCAGCAGCGCGGTTGTGCCGCCGAGGGCCGGAACCTCGCCGACGAAGGTGATCAGCGCGAAGGCGAGCAGCGTGGTGAAGCCGATGGCGATATAGGGTGTGCGGCGCGAATGGTGGACCTTGCCGAGTGCTGCCGGCAGCACATGCTCGCGGCTCATGCCGTAGACCAGCCGGCTCGCCATCAGCATGTTGATGAGCGCGCTGTTGGCGACCGCGAACATGGTGATGAAGCCGAAGATTTCGAGCGGGAAATTGGGCGCGCCGGCCTGCACCACCTTGAGCAGCGGCGTCTCGCCTTCGCCGAGCTGTTCCGGCGGCACCAGCGTGATCGACGAGATCGAAACCAGCACATAGATGACGCCGGTGATGAGCAGGCCGAGCAGCAGGATTTTTGGAAAAATGCGAGTCGGATCCTTGGTTTCCTCCGCCATGTTCACGGAGTCCTCGAAGCCGACCATGGCGAAGAAGGCGAGCGTGGTTGCGCCGATTACGGCCCAGAACGCGCTGCGATCCGGCGCCGTGCTGAACTGGGTGATGCGCGAAACGTCGCCTTCGCCGGCACCGATCGCCCACAGGCCGATGAAGATGATGATGAGCAGGCCGGTGAGCTCGACGCAGGTGAGCACGACATTGGCCTTCACGCTTTCGCCGACGCCGCGGAAATTGACCGCGGCCACGATCGCCATGAAGGCGAGGCCGATCAGCGTGATGCCGATGCCGCTTTCGAGGCCGAGATTGAAGGCATGCGACATGTTTGCGGCGAAGGCCCGCGAGGCGGTCGAAGCGGAGGTTATGCCCGAGCACATGACCGCGAAGGCGACGATAAAGGTGACGAAGTGGATGCCGAAGGCCTTGTGCGCGTAGAGGGCGGCACCGGCTGCTTTCGGATATTTCGTCACCAGTTCCAGATAGCTGAAGGCGGTGACGACGGCGATGACGAAGGCCACCAGAAACGGCAGCCAGACGACGCCGCCGACCTGCTTGGCGACCTGGCCGGTGAGCGCATAGATGCCGGTGCCGAGAATGTCGCCGACGATGAAGAGAAGAAGGAGCCAGGGGCCCATGACCCTGTGCAGGCTGGGCTCAACGGCCGGTGAACCATGGGCTGTACTGGTGGAAACGTCGGTCATCGCGATGGCCTCCAGGTAAGTCGCCCCCATGCGTAGGAGTATTAACGGCTTACCGGGCTGTCAAATTAGCGATGTTGCGGAGAGGGGCGCAGTTTAAAGCCCCGGCTCTTCCTGTTCGTCGCCTTTCTTGCCGAGCTTTGTCAGGCCCGTGACGCGATCGATATAGGCCAGAATCAGCGCCGAGACGACGAAGGCCAGATGTATGATGGTCAGCCACATCAGCTGATCCGTCGTGTAGCCTGAATGGTTCAGGAAGACCTGCAGCAGGTGGATCGAGGAGATCGCGACGATGGTCGAGGCGACCTTGATCTTCAGCGAACCGACATCGATCGTGCCGAGCCAGTGGACTTCGCCGTCATGATTGTCGAAGCGGCTGACGAAGTTCTCATAGCCGGAAATGATGACCATGACGACAAGGCTTGCGACCAGTGCCGCGTCGATCAGGCCGAGGATTTTCAGGATGGTATCTGTGTCGTCCAGCACCATGACCATGGAGACGAACTCGAACAGCTTCTTGCCGAAAGAGAAGGCGTAGATGGCAAGTGCGACGGCCAGCCCGAGATAGAAGATGACCAGCAGCCAGCGCGAGGCGAGAATGATGGATTCGATGGCGTGTTCGAGGCGTTTCATGATGGTTTCCGAGGAGCAAGGGTCGCCGTTTTTTCAACGACAGCGTGGCTGTTTGCAAGGAGAATTTCCGCGTTGCAGCATTTTGTAAAAAGCCCGGCCGGGGAGGGGGACCGGCCGGGCTTTCGCCACAGTCCCCCGGCTAAGGGGGATGGGGCAGGGAACCATTCACCAGAAGAACTGGTGAGGCTGGCTCCGCGAGTCAATGGATGCGGGTAAAACTCGCGAAACCGTGATTATTGCCCATTATCGTCCAGGATTTTGTCCAAAACGGGTCCAGGATGCGCGGGGATTCACGCCATGACGGCCTGCAAATGGCAATTTTCTGCGCTTCCGGTGCTCATGGACCCAAATGTCCACTCCGCTCGTCGCCGGTGGCGACCCCGAAAACTACCATTTTCGACTCGTCCTGACCTGAATCTCCACGCACCCATGCTCCAGCCTAATTGGCGCTGGCGACGGGCGCCACCAGCGGCGTGATGCGGCGGATGGCGACGCGACGGTTCTGGCGCTCGGGAGCCTCGGTGTTCACCTTCAGATACTGCTCGCCATAGCCCTGTGTGGTCAGGTTCTCCGGCGGAATGCCGAAAACGTTGGTGAGCGCTTCGGCGACCGCCTCGGCGCGCTTGTCCGACAGCGCCAGATTGGCAAGGTCGGAGCCGACGGCGTCGGTATGGCCTTCGATCAGGAAGGTTTCGGCCGGATTGTCCTTGAGGATGCGCTCCATCGCCTTGGCGACGCCGTCGAGCCGTGAGATCTCGCTGTCTGCGATCGATGACGAGCCGAATTCGAAGGTGATCGTATCAAGATCGATGCGGCGGGTCTTGTCGCGGATACGGGCCGAACGCTTCACCTCGTCGACCGAATAGAGGCGCTCGACGCGTTCCACCGGCGGCTGATCGAGGAAGGTGTAGTAGGCATCAGAATCCTCGACCTGATCGGAGGTCATGATGTACTGGTCCTCGGGTATATCCAGCTGCATCGGCGGCAGGTCGTCGCCCGGATCGCGCCAGTCGCGGACGCGGTCGTAGTTCTGCTCGTCGACATAGGTCAGCACATATTCCTGCCCATCCGGCATGACGCGCGAGCGACGAATGACGTCGCCGTATGAATTGCGGATGGTCACCACCTGCGTGCCGTCGTCACGCTCGATCGTCTCGCGGGTACGTCCGCGGGGAAGATCCTCGTAATAGACGTCGCGTGCGCCCTGGCGCATGCGCGGCCGCTCGTTGCTCTCCACCATGGTCTGGTTGTTGAACTGCAGGATGATGCGGTCGCCGAACTGCTTCACGATCTGCGAGCCTTCCGGACGCTCACGTTTGGCGATGTCGAACTTGCGCTCCTTGACGCGCACGCCGCGCTCTTCCCGGACCGGCTGGATTTCCTCGCGCTGGAAGTCCTGCTGAGCTGCCTTGTCGTCCGCGGGCGGTGGCCCGGCTTCGACCGGTGCCGGCCGCCGTGGACGGTTCTGGCCCTGTGCCTGCTCGCCCTGCTGGGGCTCACCCTGCTGCGGCTGGTCGGACGTGGCCTGCGGGCGTTTGCGCGGACGCTGCTGCCCGTCCGTCTCGGCGGCGGCCGGGTTCTGCTTCTGGCTGTCGAGCACGGGGGCTGCACTGCCGTCGTTTACAATCGGACGCTTGCCGGGTGCCGGCTTTACGCCCTCCGCCTGGGTTTCGCCCGAAGGTGCGGGTTCGCCGGGTGCTACGGGCTGCTGTGCCTCGACAGGCGCGGCCTCGCCGGAACCTTTCTTGTCGGGGCGCTTGACGCGCACCGGCTTACCATCAGGCTGGGCCGGCTGAGGTTCAGCCGAGGGGGCCGCTGCCTCCCCGGAAGGCTGTGCTGTCTCACCGGAGGCGGGTGCTTCCGTCTTCGCCTTCTTCTTCGGCGCCTCAGCCTCCGGCTCGGCAGCCTTTTTAACCGGAGCGTTGTCGGACTGCGCTGGCGCGGGTTGCGGCCTTGCCGCAGGTTCCTCGGCCTGCGCCGGGGCTTCTTCGGCGGCCTTTTTCAGCTTCTTCGGCTTGGCCGGCTGCTCTGCCTGCGGTTCGGATGCCGTCGGCTGTTCGGCCTGTATTGGCGCTTCCTCGGCCGCCTTCTTCTGTTTTTTCGGCCTCACCGGCTGTTCGGCCTGAGGCTCCGACGCGGGCTGTTCGGCCTGTATTGGCGCTTCTTCAGCGGCCTTCCTTGGCTTCTTTGGCCTTGCAGGCTGCTCTGCCTGCACCGGCGCGGATTCAGGCTCGGCCGCCTGTTCCTGCACTTCACGCTGCTTGCGCTGCACTTTGCGCACCGGCTCTTCGCCGGATGATGAAGGCTCGCGAGCGGCCTGCGGTTCCGGCTCTGCCTGGCGTTTCTGGGCGCGCTCGGGTTTTTGCCGCTGTGGCTTTTCGGGTGCAGCCTGTTCATCCGGGGCCTGTTGTTCCTGCGCCTGCTTGCGCTTCTTCGGAACGACCTGCGGTTCTTCGCCGGATTGCTGTCCTTCAGCCTGGGCGAGGATGACCGGAGCTTGCGTGATTGCCGTCGATTGAGGGCGAGCGTCGAATTGGGTACCGGCATCCATCTGGAGCGCAAAGGCACTCAACGGTGCGGACGCCATCAATATGCCAAGGGCAGTCCCCGCCAAAATCCGTGACTGGCGTTTCATCTTCGAATTCTCCTGTACAGTGTCCCGTCCCGACGCCAACATCAATCACGTGAATTTGTTCCGCTCTGGCCCTCATCAGGGCTGGGCAGCGGCAATTGCCTGTCAGGATTCGGGCAAGAACGCGGCTTTCTCGTGATTCGTGCCGGATTTGCCGGTCTGCTTGACCTTCCGGCCGGAGCGGGCCACATGCAGCTTATGGAAAAGGCTTTCTGGAAAACCACGGCGCTGGAGGAAATGACCCCGGCTCAGTGGGAATCGCTTTGCGACGGCTGCGGCAAGTGCTGTCTGTCGAAGCTCGAAGACGAGGATACCGGCGACATATATTGGACGACGGTTGGTTGCCGTCTGTTCGACGCCAGGACCTGCCGCTGCTCGGACTATGCAAACCGGCTCGCGCGGGTCTCCGACTGTGTCGGCCTGACCCCGCAGAATGTAAGAACCATTTCCTGGCTTCCGAAAACCTGCGCTTACCGGCTGGTTGCCGAAGGGCACGATCTTTACTGGTGGCATCCGCTGCTTTCCGGCAGCGCGGAGACCGTGCACGAAGCCGGGATTTCCATGCGCGGGCGGGTGACGGTGCTCGAAAGCGATCTTGCGGAGCCGGAGGACTTTTTTGACTACATGCTTGAGGAAGAGCCGTAAGCGGTTGTGCCCGGTTTCCGAAGCACACGGATTATTTCAAGTTATATCAATGATTTATCGTATGAACCGGAAATGAATGGCCGGTTCGACCTTGGTTCAGGCTCGACGGCGCATTGTCGCCATATCGCTTCTGCAAGAGGCGAACGGTTCAGCCTACGAGGAGAAAACGATGTTGAACATTTTCAAGACCGCCGCCCTTTCGGCCTTCATCGGGCTGGGCGCGATTTCCGCAATGCCGGCGGCAGCGCACGCCGAAGGGATTTATCTGAATTATGGCGGCGGCGATGGCGTTGGCGTCTATGTCCGCGACGGTGAATACCGCCGCCATCATCGCGACCGCTGGGACCGCCGCGAGGATCGCTGGGATCGCCGTGACGAGCGCTGGGGCAGGGATGACCGCTGGGGGCGCGACCGCCCGTCCTGCTCGCCGGGCCGTGCCGTAGACAAGGCTGAGCGCATGGGTCTCTATCGCGCCCGGGTCGTCGATGTCAGCCGTCGCACGATTACCGTCGGTGGCCGCAAGTGGGGCGAGCGCATGGCGATCACCTTCGGCCGTTCGCCGAATTGCCCGGTTCTGCGCTGATCGCAGTGCATGAATGAAAAAACACCGGAAGGTCGCCCTTCCGGTGTTTTTCTTTTGCCAAGACGCTGTCCGTTTTTTTTCAGGCTACCGGCGTGAAAAAGAAAGCACCCCGGTTCTCCCGCAGGCGCCTTCTTTCGTACTGGGGCCGTTACTTGATCTCGAACGTCACGCTCACCTGCACGCGATAAGAATTCTCGCCGGCCTGGACCGGCACAGCGTCGGCCCGTTCGAAGGACATCGCCTTGCCCATGGGCATCGGCGGCGGTGCGAAATTCTGGTCGGCGATTTCGATGACGCGGCCAAGCTGCACGCCGGCGGCTTCGCTCAGCACTTTGGCCTTGGCGACAGCATCCTTGACCGCCAGCTTGCGCGCCTCGGTGAGGGCTGCCGACGAATCATTGTTGGAGAAGGTGATGCCACCGCCCTGGTTGACGCCGAGCGAGACCGACTTGTCGAGAATCTCGCCGGCCTTGTCGATGTCGCGTATGCGCACCGACAGCGTGTTGGTGACCTGATAGGCGACCAGTTCGGCATCCTGGCTGCCATCAGGCTTGTTGGTGTAGTTGTACCGCGGCGAAATCTGGATGCCGGAGGTTTGCAGATCGCGATCCTCGATGCCGGCAGCCTTCATCGCCGAAATCACCGCCGCCATGGCGTCGTTGTTGGCGTTGAGCGCATCGCGCGCGGTCTTGGCTTCGCGCATGACGCTGAGCGACAACAGGGCAAGGTCGGGCGCGACGGCCTTTTCACCTTCGCCGGTCACGATGATACGCGGCGGTGCCGGCGGCATGGATTGCGCCGAGGCGGCAAAGGCAGGAACGGCAAGGGCGGCAGCAAGCGCCAATGGCAGATAGGCTTTCGTCATTCAAATATCTCCAATGTCGGTCGTCCCTAGACGAGTTCGATTATGCCGCAATTATGAGTTGATTGCGGCATCCTTGTTGAGTTTGCCGAGAAAGCCTTGTGCCAGGATGAAAAAGACACTATCCAGCCCGCGTGGGGCCTGTAGCTCAATGGTTAGAGCCGGCGGCTCATAACCGCTTGGTTGGGGGTTCGAGTCCCTCCGGGCCCACCATAAGCCTTGATCTTGTTGCGAAAATTGCCCTCGCCTACGGCTTGCCGGCATTGAACTCATTTCGCTTCCCATGCCATTACCCTGGACATCGCGGATGGGGCGGCGATGCAGACGACAGAAAATCCATTTCTCCTTCAAAGTCGGAAATTTCAAGACTGTGGTGGTGCGCGTTCTCGCCGGGTGCAGGGCAATCCGAGGGATTTGGATGTGTGAGCGCTCAGGGTGCCTTTAAACAGAAGCCATTCCGGCACATTTGCGAACAGGAGATCGCGTCAAGCTGTAGAGGAGGTGTCGAACTCCATCGGTTCGGACGATCCGTCTCAACCTATTGTTATGTCCGCGTTTCAATGTGCGTTGCCGAGGACGATGAGGTAGCCCTTCTCGATAGGCTGCGTGAAAAGAACCTGCGGGTTGCCGTCCGGCCTGGTGCCGGTTTCCATGACGACATAGCCGGCCGGATGCACCTGAAGCCAGTCGTCCGCGCTGCCTTGAGCGACAATCTCGAATGGCTTTTCCAATCGCGCCAGGAATGTCAGTTCTCCCTGATAGCGGCCGGCGAATGCCCAGTCCGCGCTCCGGTGTTCTGCGACGTAAGCGGCCAGTGGCTTGAGGTCGTAACGGTGAAACACGGTGAAAGCCGCAATGACCTGCCCGATGCCGACCAGGGCGAGCATGATGACAGCGCCGGTGCGAAGGGTTGCGAGCCGGACCGTGGTCGTGAAGTAGCCGAACAGGAGGACGATCGGCGGCAGGATCGGCACCAGATAATGCGGCTGCTTGCCCGAAATGAGGCTGAAGACGACCAGCACGACGAGGCACCAAAGAGCCAGAAAAATCAGGATGCGACGGTCCTGCGGTTCGATGTCGTTCCTGGGGCGTCGCCATGGTTTGGAGCGCCAGAGATCGACCGACAGGATCCATGGCAGGAGGGCGACCGGCAGCAGCATGAGATAGAAATAGACGGGACGCGCGTGAGCGCCTTCCATGGAACCCGAGACACGTCCTGCGGCCTGCCGCCAGACGAGGTTGTAGGCGAAATCGGTGCCGGTCTGATAGAAGGCCGGCCCGAGCCAGGCCACCACCGGAACGAACGCGACGAGGAACGCGAGGGCCATGCCGGAGAGGAATTTTCGCGCCGGCAGGTCGGAAGCCGGGTTTCGCCAAAGCGGATACAGCATGATCGGGCTGGCGACGTGAATGAGCACCACCGGCCCCTTGCTCAGCACGCCGAAGCCGATGAACAGCCCGGCAAGTGCCGCATAGCGCAGGCCGCGGCCTCTTGCGAAGGCCAGAAGCGCTAATATGAAGGCCAGGACGAAAAGGGTCAGCAGCAGGTCGAACAGGATCAGGCTTGAGTAGATCACGAAAATCGTGCTGCCCAGCATCAGCCACGGCGTTCGTTCCGCGATGCCCGGGGTTCCCGGGAACAGCGCTTTTGCCAGAAGCTGCGTCAGATAGATGACCAGCGAGGATATGACGAAGATGACGCCGACGGCGGCCAGGCGGCTGACGCCGAAGATGCTCCAGGCGAGGTCGATAAGCCAGAACAGCAGTGGCGGCTTCTGGAAATATGGCTCGAAGTTCATCGTCGGCACGAAAAAGCTCTGCCGCAGGAACATTTCCCATGAGACCGTCAGATAGCGCGTCTCATCGACCGGCAGCAGCGGGCGCGCGGTGACGGAGACCGCGAAGAAGACGGCAAGCAGCAGATAGGGCAGCGCGCGGTCGAGCGGCTTCGAGATGTTCATGAAGCCCGGTCGCTCTAGCCTGCCGAAGGTTCGGCGGTTTCGATCTGAGCGGGCCGCCGGCTCAACATGATGTTGCGGGCATAGATCAGCAGGCCGGTGCCCTGTCCGATGATGAAGACGATGTCGCGCTGATGCACCGCATAGGTGAGGAGCGTTATCCCGCCCAGGATGCTGAAATACCAGAACGCCTGCGGCAGGACGCTGCGGCGCTTGAATTCCGACGCGATCCACTGAACCAGAAAGCGCATGAAGAACAGCGCTTGGCCCAAAAGTCCGATGCCTAGCCAGATCGTTGACGTTGTCATTGCGGTTCTGCCTTGCTGATTTCCTGCGGTCTGTAGTCTGTGGGCAATCTGCGGTGGATCAGCCACGCTGCGCCCATGAGATCGACGGCGCCGACGAGGGCGCGGTTCCAGAAGCCGTATTTGGAGCGGCCATGAATGCGGGCGCGATGCGAAACCTGAACATGGGCAAGCTCGACGCCGTTGCGAAGCAGCATGGCCGGAAGGAACCTGTGCATGTGGTCGAAATAGGGGAGTGCCAGAAAGTCTTCGCGGCGAATCATTTTCAGGCTGCAACCGGTGTCGCGCGTTCCATCGCTGAGCACCTTTGCGCGCAATTTGTTGGCGAGCCTTGACGATATCCGCCGCAGCCCGCTGTCGTTGCGCACGGCCCGCTGCCCGAGAATGGCGATCTTTGTGCCGGGCGCGGTCTTCTCGCGATAACGGCCGATCAAAAGGGCGATGTCCGCCGGGTCGTTCTGCAGGTCGCCGTCCATGAAGACCAGGAGTTCTTGGGTTGCCGCGCGGGCGCCGGACTGAAACGCCGCGGACTGGCCAAGCGCCCGGTCATGGTGGACGACGCGAAGCATCGGAACCTCGGCCATCAGTGAGCGCAGGCGCTTAAGCGTGTCGTCCGTGCTGCCGTCATCGACATAGACGATTTCACGGATCGGGCTGAAGGCCGATGCCGTCACGATTTCAATTATCAGCGCGTGAACGTTTTCGGCCTCGTTCAGGACAGGCACTACAACGGAAATCAAGCGGCGAGTCCTCGAACCGGGTTCATTATGATGAGCGGCATTTGAATGTGCCTTGCGATACGACGTCGGCGATGCTGGTGCAGGAACCCCGCGCCGCCAGATGGATGTGAGCGGCTCCGAATGAAAGCAGCAGAAGGCCGAGGGCCAACAGGATCGGCCCGAACAGCAGCAAGATCCTGATGAGATGGGCCTTTCGCCGGGCATATGACGCTTTCGGATCAGCCATGGCTGCCGTCGCTCGTCTTGTTTACCGGCTCAAGGGTCCTCGGGTTGAAATAGGCTTCGAAGGACTTGCCTTTCTCGTCGACGCCGAAGGCTTCGTAGCAGCCATCCGCAGCCTTGATCGCCCGGATGTGCCAACCGCCGGCTTCAAGTTTGGAGCGCAGCGCTTCGCGCGGCTGCCAGTCGGCGACTGGCACGTCGCATTTCTCGCCTGCATATGCTGCGGCGGTCGCGAGGTTGACGATAAGGCCTGAAATCACGAGGCTCTTCAAAACATTCTCGTTGAACAATTTTCCCGTCGCCCTTTGGCAGCCGAAGCTGACAGCAACCTGAAAGCAGGCAAGAAATACGGTGGTTCAACGCCGTGCCGGTTTGGTCGTATAAGAACAGGGGACGACTGACCGGAGTGGAAGTCACTGCATGCGCATACTGCTCATCGAGGACGATAAGGCCATCGGCGGCGCCGTCCGTGACCACGCCGTCGCCGACAGCCATGCGGTGGACTGGGCTACCACGGTTGCAGCGGCGCGCGATCATGCCCGGGCAACGAGTTACGGTCTTATGCTGCTCGATCTCCAGCTGCCGGATGGCGACGGGGTCTCGTTTTTGCGGGACTTGCGCAAGGATGGCGACGACACGCCTGTCATCATCCTGACGGCGCGCGACCAGATATCCAGCCGCATAGACGGGCTCAATGCAGGTGCCGACGACTATCTCGTCAAGCCGTTCGATCTCGGCGAACTCGCGGCCCGCATCCATGCGGTTGCCCGGCGCTACGGGCAAAGCCCTGAGCCTGCCTTGACCTTCGGCGCATTGCAGATCGCACCCGCCGAAAGGCGGATCGCGCGGGATGGCGAGGCGATGGAACTGACGGCGCGGGAATGGTCGGTGCTGGACAGCCTTCTGAGCCGCAGAGGTTCGATCGTTTCCAAGGCGCAGATCGAGGATGCGCTCTACGCATTCGGCGCCGAAATCGAGAGCAATGCGGTCGAGGTCTATATCAGCCGCCTGCGCAAGAAGCTCGGGGCTGAATGCATCGTAACCGTGCGTGGCATCGGCTACAGGTTTTTGGCATCATGACACGCCGGCTGATGCTCTGGCTGACGGGCGCCATGGTGCTGTTCTGGATCCTGGCGGCTGGCTTTGGCGCTTTTGTCATGCGCGAGGAATTCGACGAGGTCTTCGACAGCGCGCTTCAGGAGACGGCGCAGCGCCTTCTGCCGCTCGTCGTCAACGATGCCTTCCAGCGCGAACAATCCACCGATCCGTTTCGAATGAATGACAGTGGCACCGAACACGCCGAATATCTGACCTATCAGCTTCGCGACAAGGACGGACGTGTGTTGCTGCATTCGCACGACGCGCTGCCGGAACCCCTTGCTGCGCCGTTGAAGCGCGGTTTCTACGATACGCCGACACATCGCATCTATACCGAGGTGGCGGTCAGCGGCACGCTGTTTCTGCAGGTGGCCGATCCTCTGGCGCAGCGCCGCGAAGCAGTGCTGGAGGGTGCCCTGTCGCTTTTCCTTCCGCTGCTGGCGCTGGTGCCGTTGAGCATGGCCGCGGTCTGGCTTGTCGTGCGGCGCTCTCTGGCGCCGATCCGAACGCTGCGCGATGAAATCGGCGCGCGTGACGGCGGCAACCTATCGCCTGTGGGAACCATCGGCCTGCCTGTGGAACTGAACACCATCGCCATATCCGTCGACCGGCTTCTGGAGCGGTTGCGCACATCGCTCGATGTGGAGCGCGAATTTGCCGCCAACAGCGCGCATGAACTGCGCACGCCGATCGCCGGCGCACTGGCCCAGACCCAGAGACTGATCGCCGAACTTCCCGAGGGACCGGCGCGCAAGCGTGCGCGCAATATCGAGACGGCCCTCGAAAGCCTGGCGCATCTGGCCGAAAAACTGCTTCAACTGTCTCGTGCGGAGTCAGGCATTGGCGTTTCGGATCGCTCGGTCGATCTGGTTCCAGTCGTGCGCCTTCTTGCCGAGGAGTTCGAACGAAAACCCGACAACGCCGGACGCCTGAGGCTGGAAATCGAGACGGGCACCAACCTGAGGCGAAAGGTCGACATCGATGCCTTCGCCATCGCCTTGCGCAACCTGATCGAGAATGCATTGATCCACGGATCGACGGACAGTCCGGTCAAGGTCGTGGCCGGCAAGAATGGCTCCGTCACGGTTTCCAACGGTGGGGCTGTGATCCCGCCGGGCGAACTCGCTCAACTCATGACCCGTTTCAAGCGAGGCAAGACGGCAGCCGAAGGTTCCGGGCTCGGTCTGGCAATTGCTGCGACGCTGGTGCAGCGGATGGGCGGGAGGCTGGAATTCCGCTCGCCGGCCAGCGATCGGGAAGATGGTCTTGAGGCGACGATACGTTTTTAGGGCAGATGGGAACACCGGGCGAGAGGCGGGGCTCGTTCGTGCCCGGCGGCAGAGAACTGTGGCGGGTCGTTATTCCCAAATGGAATATCGCTCTCGCCGACGAAATAATTCTCTTACAGCCGGTAATAGCTCGTAAGGGCGGTTTACTTTCGCTATCGATTCATTGTTATATCCGCGTGGATATATCGATGGAGGGCCATCCGGCCGTCCGCGATATGACAGAATTCAAAATCCGAACCGGGAGTAGGGATCATGTTCACACGCAGACGTTTTGGGTTGGCGCTTGCCGTCAGCGGCCTGGCCGCGATGTTCTTTGCGGCTACGCCTGCCGCGCAGGCTGCAGATAACGTTACGGTTTTCGCCGCCGCGAGCCTCAAGAACGCGCTCGACAACATCAACACCGCATGGCAGGCCGATGCGGGCAAGCAGGCGACCATCTCCTACGCTTCGAGTTCGGCGCTGGCCAAGCAGATCGAGGAAGGCGCACCCGCTGACGTGTTCATCTCGGCCGATCTCGACTGGATGAAATATCTCTCCGACAAGAAGCTGACCAAGGCCGACACCGAGCTGAAGCTGCTCGGCAACCGCATCGTGCTGGTCGCACCGAAGGATTCGACCGCGGAAGTGACCATCGCGCCGAACTTCGATCTTGCTGCTTTGATCGGCGATGGCAAGCTCGCCATGGGCGACGTGAAGGCCGTTCCCGCCGGCAAATACGGCAAGGCCGCACTCGAAAAGCTCGGCGCGTGGAGTGCTGTCGAAGGCAAGGTCGCGCAGGCCGAAAACGTGCGTGCGGCCCTCAAGCTGGTCTCGACCGGCGAGGCCGCGCTCGGCATCGTCTATGCGACGGATGCCGTTGCCGAGCCGGACGTGAAGGTCGTCGGCACATTCCCGGAAGACTCGCACGCGCCGATCGTCTATCCCGTTGGACTGACGGCGGAATCGAAGAATGCCGACGCCGAAGCCTTCGTGAAATATCTCCAGACGGCCAAGGCCAAGGAGCTTTTCGAGGCGCAGGGTTTTACCTTCCTCGCGCCAGTCGCGTCGAATTAAGGGACCTTTCGTAAAGCATGGAATGGCTGGACCTCAGTCCCGAAGAATGGAATGCGGTCCGGCTATCCATCAAGGTAGCCACCTGGGCCATGGTGGCGAGCCTGCCGCCCGGAATCCTGATCGCGCTGCTGCTGGCGCGCGGAAAGTTCTGGGGCAAATCAGTCCTCAACGGCATCGTGCATCTGCCGTTGATCATGCCGCCCGTGGTCACCGGCTATCTCTTGCTTTTGACCTTCGGACGGCGCGGCCCGGCTGGCGCTTTCCTGGCTGAACATTTCGGTATCGTCTTTTCCTTCCGCTGGACGGGTGCTGCACTCGCCTGCGGGGTCATGGGCTTTCCGCTGATGGTTCGCGCCATACGACTGTCGATCGAAGCCATCGACCGGCGGCTTGAGGCGGCGGCGGGTACGCTTGGGGCCAATCCAATCTGGGTGTTCCTGACGATCACCCTGCCGCTGACGCTGCCGGGTGTCATTGCCGGCATGATCCTTTCTTTTGCAAAGGCGATGGGCGAGTTCGGCGCGACGATCACCTTCGTTTCCAACATTCCCGGCGAGACGCAGACGCTGCCTTCCGCCATCTACACCTTTACGCAGGTGCCCGGAGGCGATGCCGGCGCGCTGCGCCTGACGCTGGTTTCCATCGTGATTTCCATGGCAGCACTTATCGCTTCCGAAGCGCTTTCGCGCCGGCTTGGCCGCAGGATGGACCTCGAATGACGGTCGCGGTGGATGTCAAAAATCGCCTCGGCGACTTCCTGCTGGAAGCGCGCTTCGAAAGCGCCGGGCGGCTGACCGCGCTGTTCGGGCCGTCGGGTTCCGGCAAGACCTCGCTTATCAATCTGATCGGCGGGCTGCTGCGTCCCGACCATGGCCGCATCGCCGCTGAAGGCCGGGTCTTCGTCGATACGCAGGCGGGCGTGTTCGTGCCCAAGCACAAGCGGCGCATCGGCTATGTCTTTCAGGAGCCACGGCTGTTTCCGCATCTTAATGTGCGCAGCAATCTTGCCTATGGCCGCTGGTTCACGCCGGCGAGCGAGCGCAACGAGGATATGGGCCGGGTCGTCGAACTGCTCGGTATAGGCCATCTGCTCGACCGCCGGCCGAGCCATCTTTCGGGTGGCGAAAAGCAGCGCGTGGCGATCGGGCGGGCGCTGCTGGCAAGTCCGAAGCTGCTGCTGATGGACGAGCCGCTGGCGGCTCTCGACGATGCGCGCAAGGCAGAGATCATGCCTTACATCGAGCGGCTGCGCGACGAGACGAAAACGCCGATCGTCTATGTCAGTCACTCGATTGCCGAAGTGGCGCGGCTGGCGAGCGATGTCGTGGTGATGTCCGGCGGCAAGGTCGCCGCGTCCGGCCCTACGGCCGAGATCATGCAGCGGCTTGACCTCTTGTCCGAGGAAGAAATCGGCGAGGGCGGCTCCGTGGTCGATATGAGCGTGTCGGCCCATGACGAGGCTTTCGGCATGACGGTGCTGCATTCGGCTGCAGGCGAGATCCGCGTTTCCGGCCTTGGCACGCCGGTCGGCGCGTCCGTCCGCATTCGGATACGGGCGCGCGACGTGATCGTCGCGACCGAGCGGCCTCGCGGGATCAGCGCGCTGAACATCCTTTCAGGCAAGATCGCGAATGTGAGCGCGGGCAACGGCACGCTGGCGGATGTACTGATCGATTGCGGCGGCCAGACCATTCTGGCGCGCATCACCCGGCAATCGTGCCATGCACTCGCGCTTGAGCCCGGCACGCCGGTATTTGCCGTGATCAAGACCGTGAGTTTCGACCGGACGAGTACGACGCAGGGTGCGAGGCCGGCGTGAAGATGCGATTCGGCTATGTTCGCAATGACATAGCGACAAGAGCGGGTTAGAACATTGACGTGAAGGCTTGAACTCGAAGCCGGCATTTTTCGGGAGACGACCATGCCATCGCTCAGTCTGCGGATAAATCTCGATCCCGACGGCCGCATCGGGCCGGGCAAGATCGAACTGCTCGAGCAGATCGCCGCCTTCGGATCGATCTCGGCGGCCGCGCGCGGCATGAAGATGTCCTACAAGCACGCCTGGGATCTGGTCGAGGAGATGAACAAGCTGTTCGGCAAGCAGGTCGTCTCGGCCCAGACCGGCGGAAAGCGCGGCGGCGGCGCGCAACTGACGCCTGTTGGGCTTGCGGTCGTCAGCCGCTTCCGCGCCATCGAGCGCGCCGCGACGGCTGCCGCCCAGCAACATATGGTTGCCTTGCAGGCTGAGATCGAGGCTGGTTGAAGCGGCGATCGCAGGAAGGACGAAGCGTCGACCTCACAGAATCTCCCTCTCCCCCTTGAGGGCAGGACAATCGCATATGGAATTCGACCCCCTCTCCGTCGCGCTTCGCGCGCCACCTCTCCCCCGATCGACGGGGGAGAGGAAACGCCGTTGGCAAGCCTGGCGCCTTTCCTCTCCCCTTTTGAGGGGGAGAGGTGGAAGCGAAGCGAGGCGGAGTGGAGGTCTGCCGCGCCTTACGCGATTGCCATGCCGTAAACGGGGAGAGGGAGGGTGAGGGGCCGCTTACTCTTCAAATATGCAGCGCGTGGCCGAGCGCCTTGAGTGCTGCTTCCTGAAAGCCTTCCCCTTGCGTCGGGTGTGCGTGGATGGTGCCGGCGATGTCCTCCAGCCGCGCGCCCATCTCTATCGCCAGCCCGAAGGCGGTCGACAGTTCCGACACGCCATGCCCGACCGCCTGGATGCCGAGCACCAGGTGATTATCGGCACGGGCGACCACGCGGACGAAACCTTCCTCGCCGAGCATGGTCATGGCACGGCCATTGGCGGCGAACGGGAACTGGCCGATTTTTACTTCGCGGCCTTGCGCGCGCGCTTCCTCCGGCGAGAGGCCGGCGGTGACGATTTCCGGGTCGGTGAAGCAGACTGCCGGAATGCAACGCTTGTCCCATGAGCGCTTGTTGCCGGCGACGATCTCGGCCACCATCTCGCCCTGCGCCATCGCCCGGTGCGCCAGCATCGGCTCGCCGGTGACGTCGCCGATGGCATAGACGCCGCGCATTGAGGTGCGGCACTGGTCGTCGATGCGCAGGAATTTCCCAGTGCGGTCGAGGTCGATTTCTTCAAGCCCCCAGCCATCCATGACCGGCTTGCGCCCGACCGTGACGAGGATCTTGTCCGCCGGCAGTTTTTGCTCCTCGCCGCCTGCGTTTTCGATGACCAGCGCGTCGCCCTTCGAGGAAAGACCCTTGGCCTTCGCACCCGTCAGCACGGCGACGTCGAGTTCGCTGAGCCGCTTGGAAACGGGGCGGGTCAGTTCGGCATCATATTGCGGCAGGATGCGCGCCTCGGCCTCGACCACCGTCACCTTCGAGCCGAGCTTGGCAAACGCTATGCCGAGTTCCAGCCCGATATAGCCGCCGCCGACCACGACGAGCTTTTCCGGTAGTTTCGTGAGCGCGAGCGCGTCGGTTGAGGAAATGACCGGGCCGCCGAAGGGCAGGAACGGCAGTTCGACCGGCGCCGAGCCCGTCGCGATCACCACCGTCTCGGCGCGGATGATCTGGGTGCCGGTTTCGGTCTCGACCTCGACCGTCTTGCCGTCGCGGAATTTCGCGCGGCCATGGACGATCTTGACCTTGGCCTTCTTCAGCAGGCTTGAGACGCCGCTGTTCAGGCGGCCGACGATGCCGTTCTTCCAGGCGATGGTTTTCGCGAGGTCGAGCTTCGGTGCTTCGACGGTGATGCCGAGCGGGCTTTTCGCGCCCGCCATGTGCGAGACTTTCTCGAATTCCTCGGCGGCGTGGATGAGCGCCTTGGAAGGGATGCAGCCGACATTGAGGCAGGTGCCGCCGGGCTTTTCCGCCTCGACGATGACCGTATCGACGCCGAGCTGGCCGGCCCGGATGGCGCAGACATAGCCGCCCGGACCCGCGCCGATGACCAGAAGCTTGCAGGAGATGTCTTTCATTTGCGGCTGGCCTCCTGAATTTGGAGGCGTTGATGCTCGACGTTGCCCCCCTCTGTCCTGCCGGACATCTCCCCCGCATGGGGGGAGATCAGCCGGCCGCCATACGGGCGTTCTTCCTGCGGCGATGATGAGCGAAGTCGATGATGCCAGCTAATCTCCCCCCTTGAGGGGGAGATGTCCGGCAGGACAGAGGGGGGCGCGAAGAAACTCGACATTTCAAATCACCCCTCGATAAAAATCAGCGCCGGCGTTTCCAGCAGCGTCTTGATGCGCTGGATGAAGACGGCGGCGTCCCAGCCGTCGACGACGCGGTGATCGAAGCTGGATGACAGGTTCATCATCTTGCGCGGGATGAACTGCGTGCCGTCCCAGACCGGGCGGACCATGATCTTGTTCACGCCGACGATCGCCACTTCGGGATGGTTGATGACCGGCGTGGTGGCGACGCCGCCCATCGCGCCGAGCGAGGTGATGGTGATGGTCGAGCCGGAAAGCTCCTCGCGCGTTGCCGTGCCTGATTTGGCGGCGTCGGCAAGGCGGTTGACCTCCGCGCCGCAATCCCAGATGTCGCGCGCTTCGGCATGGCGCACCACCGGCACCATCAGGCCGCCGGGCGTCTGTGCGGCGATGCCGATATGGACGCCGCCATACTGATGCACGATGCCGGCCTCGTCGTCGAAGATGGCGTTGACGTTGGGCTGGTCGGCGATCGCCCTGACCATCGCCCGCATCAGGAAGGGCAGCAGCGTGAGCTTCGGCTGTTCCGGGCGCTTGGCCTTGTTGAGGGCGGCGCGCAGCTCTTCCAGTGCGGTGACATCGATCTCCTCGACATAGGTGATGTGCGGGATGCGCGATTTGGCGACCGACATCTTCTCCGCGATTTTCCTGCGCAGGCCGACGATCTTGATGTCCTCGACCGTGGTGTTTTGTGCAAGACCGCGTGCAGCGGCAGGCGCAGTTTGTGGTCCGCGCGCGATGAAGGCGTCGATATCCTCGTGGCTGATGCGTCCGGCGGGGCCGGTGCCGGATATCTGGCGCAGGTCAAGCCCGGCTTCCCTGGCGCGCAGCCGGACGGCTGGCGAGGCGAGGGGTCTTTCGCCTTCGGCGCGGGGGGCGCCAGTTGAGGCCGGCTTACCCCCACCCCTAGCCCCTCCCCACAAGGGGGAGGGGGATTGCGTTGCGCCCGTCAGTTTGGGCGTGGTTTTGACTGGCGCGGTTTCTGCCGGGACTGCGACCGGTTCCCCTTTCCCTTGTGGGGAGGGGTTAGGGGTGGGGGTGCGCGCCGTTTCTGCCTGAGGTTCCGACGGTGCATCCACACCGCCCTCGACCTTCAGCCGGATCAGCGGGGAACCCACCGCCACCACGTCGCCGATTTCCGCGCCCAGCCAGACGATTTCGCCATCGACGGGCGAGGGGATTTCGACGGTCGCCTTGTCGGTCATGACGGCGGCGAGCAGCGTGTCCTCGCGCACGAGGTCGCCGATCTTGACGTGCCATTCGACGAGCTCCGCCTCGGCCACGCCTTCGCCGACATCGGGAAGCTTGATGACATGTTCACCCATGATCACGCCTCCATGGTTTCGCGAAGGGCCTGCCCGAGACGGGCGGGGCCAGGGAAATAGTCCCATTCCTGCGCATGCGGGTAGGGCGTATCCCAGCCGGTGACGCGGGCGACGGGCGCTTCGAGGTGATAGAAACAATGCTGCTGGACCAGGGCCGCCAGTTCCGCGCCGAAGCCGGAAGTCAGCGTCGCCTCATGCACGACAACGCAGCGCCCGGTCTTTTTGACCGAAGCGACGATGGTGTCGAGGTCGAGCGGCAGAAGCGTGCGCAGGTCGATGATCTCGGCATCGATGCCGGTTTCCTCGGCTGCGGCTTCCGCTACATAGACCATGGTTCCGTAGGCGAGGATCGTGACTGCCGTGCCTTCACGGCGGATCGATGCCTTGCCGAGCGGTACGGTGAAATGGCCTTCCGGCACTTCGCCGAGCGCGTGTTTCGACCACGGCGTCACCGGGCGCTCGTGATGGCCGTCGAAGGGGCCGTTGTAGAGGCGCTTCGGTTCAAGGAAGATCACCGGGTCGGGGTCTTCGATGGAGGCGATGAGCAAGCCCTTGGCATCATGCGGGTTCGACGGCACGACGACCTTCAGGCCCGAGACATGGGTGAACAGCGCTTCCGGGCTCTGGCTATGGGTCTGGCCGCCGAAGATGCCGCCGCCGGTCGGCATACGGATGACGATGGGGCAGGTGAATTCGCCGTTGGAGCGGTAGCGCAGGCGCGCCGCCTCGGAGACGATCTGGTCGTAGGCCGGGTAGACATAATCGGCGAACTGGACTTCCACACAGGGTTTCAGGCCGTAGGCGGCCATGCCGATGGCCGCGCCGACGATGCCAAGCTCGCTGATCGGCGCATCGAAACAGCGGGTGCGGCCATATTTTTGCTGGAGCCCTTGCGTGCAGCGGAAGACGCCGCCGAAATAGCCGACATCCTCGCCGAAGACGACGACATCGTCGTCCTTTTCCATCGACACGTCCATCGCCCCGCGAATGGCCTCGATCATGGTCATGCGCGGCATTGGCGGCTCCCTCCATGCGCGGGTGTTCCCCTCCCCCTTGAGGGGAGGGTGGCCGCGAAGCGGCCGGGTGGGGTCGCTGCGGCAGTGCTCGACGCCTCTTTGGCGGTGCCTTCTGAGGCAACCCCCTCTGGCCGCTTTGCGGCCATCTCCCCCTCAAGGGGGGAGAAGACGATGGCGCGCTTCATCATCACACCCCCGCCTGCTGGCGCTGACGCCTGAGATGCGGCGGCATCTCGGCGTAGACGCCTTCGAACATGTCGCGCGTGGAAGGCTTGCCGCCGGCGTGCAGCGTGCCGTGACTTTCGGCCTCCTTCTGCGCGGTGATGACGGTGTCGAGGATTTCGGCTTCGGCCTGCTTGTGGCGCTCGTCCGACCACAGGCCGCGCAGGATGAGATGGTTCTTCAGCCTTATCACCGGGTCGCCGAGCGGCCATGCGTCGGACTCTGTCTTGGGCCGGTAGGCGGAAGGGTCGTCCGAGGTCGAATGCGCGCCGACGCGGTAGGTGACATATTCGACCAGCGTCGGCCCGAGATTGCGGCGCGCGCGCTCGACCGCCCATTTGGCGACCGCGTGGACGGCGAGATAGTCGTTGCCGTCCACGCGCAGCGCCGGGATGCCGAAGCCGAGGCCACGCGCGGCGAACGTGCCGGAGCCGCCGCGCGCGATGCCCTGAAATGTCGATATCGCCCACTGGTTGTTGACGATGTTGAGCACGACCGGGGCCTTGTAGGTGGAGGCGAAGACGAGGGCGGCGTGGAAGTCGCTTTCGGCGGTGGCGCCGTCGCCGACCCATGCAGCCGCGATCCTGGTGTCGTTCTTGATGGCGGACGCCATCGCCCAGCCGACGGCCTGGATATATTGCGTCGTCAGATTGCCCGAGATCGAGAAGAAGCCGTGCTCCTTCGAGGCATACATGACCGGCAACTGGCGGCCCTTCAGCGGATCGCGCTCGTTGGAATAGATCTGGTTCATCATGTCGACCATCGGATAGCCGCCGGCAATCAGCAGGCCGGCCTGTCGATAGGTCGGGAAATTCATGTCGCCCTGTTCGAGCGCCTTGCGGAAGGCGCAGCTAACGGCTTCCTCGCCCATGTGCTGCATGTAGAAGGAGGTCTTGCCCTGCCGCTGCGCCATCTGCATGCGGGCGTCGAAGGCGCGCAGCGTCATCATGTGGCGCAGGCCTTCGGCCAGTTCCTCGTCGGTCAGCGTGCCGGCCCATGGCCCGACCGCCTCGCCCTCGCGGTTCAGCACGCGGATGATCGAATAAGCGAGGTCGCGGATGGAGCGCGGGTCGGCGTCGACCTCGGGGCGGGGCACGGAGCCGGCCTTGGGAATGGTCACATTGGAGAAGTCCGGCGTGCCGCCGGGGCGCACCTCCGGTTCGGGCACATGCAGGCTTAGGGGACTGCCTTCGGTCATCTGTTCCTCCCGGCTTCCGTTCGAAGCCAATTACATTCACCTGCCAGGGTCAAGTCGTGGCCCGGCGCGGTTGCGTCATAGCGGCAGCGCCGTAGTCGACTTGATCTCGGAAAGCGAAACGATGGAGTTCACTTCCTGGATGCCGGGCAGGCTGCTCAATTTCTCGAAGAAGAAAGTCTGGTAGGCGTCGTTGTCGGCGGCGACGACGCGGATCAGGAAATCGAACGTGCCCATCAGCACGTGGCATTCCAGCACCTCGTCATAGGAGCGGATGGCGTTGGCGAAATCCTCGAGATTCTGCCGGCCATGCATGGTCAGCTTCACCAGCGCAAAGATCTGTGCGTTCAGTCCGACCTTGCGGCGGTCGATGATGGCGACCTGCCGGGTGATGTAGCCCTCGTCCTTCAGGCGCTGGATGCGCCGCCAGCACGGCGACTGCGACATGCCGACCATCTCGGCGATCTCGGCCGTGGAACGCGAAGCGTCCTCCTGCATCAACAGCAGGATGCGACGGTCGAGCGGGTCGAGATCGTTTGGCATAGATCACCCGGATAGAAATTCGATAGGGGTTTATTTATGCCGCATATTTTCAATATGGCAATAGAATTGGCGTAAAATTTCGATATGCCGTGGTTGTTATTCGTCTGCGCTGGGCATTAACGCTCGAAAACCTGCCGGCCGAACAGGCTGGCGATCAGTTCGACCACCAGCAGCGCGCTCTTGCCGCGATCGTCGAGGAACGGATTGAGTTCGACAAGGTCGAGCGAGGTGGTGACGCCGCGATCGGAGAGCATCTCCATGACCAGATGGGCCTCGCGATAGGTGACGCCGCCGCGCACGGCGGTGCCGACGCCGGGTGCGAGGTCGGGGTCGAGGAAATCCACATCGAAGCTTACATGCAGCATGGCGTTCTCGGCCTCGACCCGGTCGAGAATGTCGCGCATGATGCTGCCGGTGCCGCGCTCGTCGATGATGCGCATGTCGAAGACATTGACGCCGGCTTCGCGCAGCGCCTTGCGTTCGTCGTGGTCGATCGAGCGAGCACCGTAGATCGAAACATCCTGCGGCCGGACCAGCGGGCGGTCATTCGGAAGGATGCCCTCCATGCCGGGACGGCCGCAGAAAAAGGCGACCGGCATGCCGTGCATGTTGCCGGACGGCGAGGTCAGCGGCGTGTTGAAATCGGAATGGGCATCGAGCCACAGCACATGAAGCGGCCGGCCGGCTTCCGCAGCGAAGCGGGCTGCTCCCGACACCGAACCCATCGACAGGCTGTGGTCGCCGCCGAGGAAGACCGGCAATTGCCCCGCCGCGAGCGCGCCATAGGCGGCCTTGTCGAGCGTACGGGTCCAGCCGGTTATGAGTTCGGCGTTAAGGGCGGCGCCGGGGATGGTCAGTCCGGTGACCGGTTCCGGCACGAGATCGCCGTGGTCCGACACCGCGTGGCCGAGGCTCGCCAGTTCCTTGGGCAGGTCGGCAACGCGCAGCGCATCCGGCCCCATCTTGCAGCCAAGTTTTCCAGCGCCTTCCTGGACGGGGGCGCCGAACAGGGCGATATTGCGGGGCAATCTGTCGAACACCCGCAATGCGCCGGACTGCACGATGGAAAGGTCTTTTGGCTGGTGAAGCATGATCGAAATCCCAAGCCGGACGAGCTTGCGGCTCTCGGTCAACCATCCGGCAGGGTGAAATTACGGTCAGGCGATATCAAAAAATATGCTAGACATGTGTATATTTGCATAGTCATTTGGACAAAATGCCAGATGCCTTGTTCAAACTCTCATCGGAATGCATATGGACGATCTTGACCGCCGCCTGATTTCCGCCTTGCGCGTGGATGGACGCGCGCCGCTTTCGAAGCTGGCGACTATCCTCGGCGTTTCGCGCGGCACCGTGCAGAACAGGCTCGACCGGCTGGTCGAGACCAAGGAGATCGCCGGTTTCACAATTCGGGTCCGCTCCGACCTTTCCGGCGACCGGGTTTCGGCGGTGATGATGATCGAGGTGGAAGGCAAGAACACGCGCCGCGTGGTGCAATCGCTCAAGGCGATGCCCGGCATCAAGACGCTCTACAGCACCAATGGCGCTTTCGACCTGGTTGCCGAAATCGAGGTTGCGACGCTGCTCGATTTCGACCGGGTGCTCTATGACGTGCGCATGATCGACGGGATTTCGAGGACGGAAACGAGCCTGCTGCTCGCGCCGGCGTAGACGCAGCATGAACCGCATTCGTTCCGGCATGGTCGTGATGGGAAATGTCGAAGAAGGCCGGCTCGGCTCGGCGCTTTCCGGCTTCTTTGCCGTGAGCGAAAAAGATGTCTTCTCTTCAGGCAAGCCGGAGGGAGCGGACGGTTTCTACAATTCGATCGGCAAGAAAACAGCCCGACCATTGGAAATTTTCCGTCGATCTCGATTTCGTCGCCCCGATCCCCGTACATGCATTCCAGATGCTTGCCGATGCGCTCGATCTGACGGTCGCCGTCTCGCGGGAAGACCTGTTTCCGGACGAAGCCGGCACTGCTGCCGGCTATGGCGAGGTTATTTTTTCCAGGTCTACCCAGCCGGTTTCCGGTCTGGTCCTGTTTCGGGACGATCATGAAGATGGAGTTTCAGGTCCGGCCTGGAAAGCCTGGGACGAACCGCTGCGTCCATTGCCGGATTCAATCGTCGTTTGAAGCGTTCAGGTCTTCCGGTCGCAGTCCGTCGTCCGTATCGCGATCATAGAGCGTGGCGCGGACGAAGATCGTGTTGGCGGCACCCGGCTCGATGGAAAAGACGCCGAATTGCGGATCGTCCGGGCCTTTGGCCGGGATGTGCAGCGCCACGCCGCCCTGGGGCCGCTCTGCGGCGGAGATCAGGAAAGTCACGCCGTTTGACAGCGTGACCTCGATTTCGTCGGCATCGACCGGGGCGGTCCTGCCGTTGCGCAATGCGCGGAATGTGAGCTTGTCCTTTGCCATACCTTATTATCTAGCAAGGACTTTGCGTCCGCCACCCCTCGGGCGTGCAGTCACGCTTCCTGATGGATGATGTAGAGCTTGCGCGTCTTTTCGTGGATCGTCCACTCGCCATGCCAGCCTTTCGGCAAGACCAGCATCTCGCCAGCGCCGACCTCCTGGCTGCGGCCGTCCGGGCCATGCAGCGATACGCGGCCGGACACGATGTGGCAGGTTTCCGAATTGGTGTCGCGCGCCGCGGTAAAGCGGCCGGGCGTGCATTCCCATACACCCACTTCCAGCTTGCCGTCGGGGGAGGTCCACAGCGCCTTTGCTGCCTCGACCTGATCGCCGGTGATGGATGTCGGCTTGGGCTCCGGCTTGCCGAGGTCGATGTTGGCGAGATGGGCGAAGGTCTGGAAGTCGGTCATGATGTTATCCAAAGTTATGCGATTATGGTTAGGTCACGCGCCGAACTGACGGTGATTACGCTTAGACGGCCTCCGAGTTTCCTCAGTGGCCGGTGATGCGGTCGGCGATGGCAGCCAGCTTCGAGGTGTGGTCGAGGCCGGCTTCTTCGCGTTCGTCGGCCATGCGGTAAAGCTGGTACATCGAATGCACGCCCAGCCAGCGCATCGGCTCGGGCTCCCATTTGCTGACCTGGCGATTGACCCAGGGCAGGCGGGTCAGTTCGGTGTCGCGGCGCAGGATGAGGTCGCGCAGCGTGCGGCCCGAAAGGTTGGAGCTCGATACGCCGAGCCCGACATAGCCGCCGGCCCAGCCGATGCCGGTTTCCGGGTCGAGGCCGGCCGTCGTGCACCAGTCGCGCGGCACGCCGAGCACGCCGCACCAGGCGTGGTCGATGCGCAGGCTTTTCGTCTGCGGCAGAAGGCGGACGAGGATGGCGTGCAGCTTTTCGATCGTCAGTTGCTGGGTCTGGCCGCGCACGTCGGTCTGCGAGCCGTAGCGATAGGGCACGCCCCGTCCGCCCATGGTGATGCGGCCTTCGCGGGTGCGTTGGGCGTAGCAATAGGCGTGGGCGGCATCGCCCAGAAGTTCATGGCCCTTCCAGCCGATCTCCTCCCAGAGAGCGTCCGAGACCGGCTCGGTGATGATCTGCGCGCTGTTGAGCGGCAGCCAGAGCCGTTCATTGCCGGGGATGCCGGCGGTAAAACCTTCGGTGGCGCGGATTATGATGGGCGCGCGCACCGTGCCGCGATTGGTCGTGACCTTGCCCTTTTCGATCGCCGTCACGGTCGTCTGCTCGTAGATCGGCACGCCGAGACGCTCGACGGCGTCTGAGAGGCCGCGCACGAGCTTGGCAGGCTGCACGCGCGCCATGCCGCGCAGCACATAAGCGCCCTGCACATTGTGGATGGCGATACGGGCGCGGGCATCAGCGGCGCTCAGGAACTCGATGCGGTCGGCCGGCATTTCCCATGCCTTGGCTTCTTCATATTCGGCGCGCGCGCGGTCGAGCTGCGGCTTGTTGGTGGCGACGGTAATGTTGTCCGTGCGCAGTATGTCGGCGTCGATGCCTTCGGCTTCTGTTACCGCAATCACCTCCTCGACGGTGCCGTACATTGCGCGCTGCATGTCGATGACAGCGCCGCGCGTCGAGGTCTTCAGGTATTTTTCGCGCGACCAGCCGAAGCCGCCGGAAAGCCAGCCGCCATTGCGGCCGGATGCGCCGAAGCCGGCGAATTCCTTTTCCACGATGACGATGCGGATCGAGGGATCGGCCTTCTTCAGATAGTAGGCCGTCCACAGGCCGGTGTAGCCCGCGCCGACGATGCAGACGTCGGCCTCCAGATCGCCGGGGAGCGGTGCGCGGAAAGCCGGCAGGCCGATATCGGCATACCAGAAGGAGACGTTGCCATTGACTTTGGCGTCCATGTCTAAAAATCCTGCGAGGGGAAGGAGAGGGTCAGGTCAGCGTCATGTCGGCGCGGTCGTCGTCGGCGAGCAGCTTGGAATCCTCGACCGACCAGCGCAGATCGACCTCATCGCCAATGGCGAAAGGCTTCGCCTCCAGCGACGAGCGCACGACCGCAATCGAGCCGTCGCGCAGCACGACCTGGTATTTCGAACCCGAGCCGAGATAGATAGCCTCGCTGACCTGTCCGGCAAGGCTGTTCTGCCCGTTGGTGACGGGTGCCTTGGCGGCGGCGAGCGACAGTTTCTCAGGCCGCAGGAGGATCACCGGCTTATCGCCATTGGCGAGTTTTTCCTTCGCCACGATCTTCTGGCCGGCAATGGTCAGGCCGGTTTCGCCGCCCGAGGTTTCGGCCTTGCCGCGCAAGGTGGTGGATTCGCCGATGAACTTGCCGACGAACAGCGTCGCCGGCTCGTCGTAGAGCTGGCGGCCGGTGCCGATCTGCTCGATGCGGCCCTGGTTGAACACGGCGATGCGGTCGGACAGAACCAGGGCTTCTTCCTGGTCGTGGGTGACATAGACGAAGGTGGTGCCGAGTTCGCGGTGGATGCGCTTGATCTCGAGCTGGAGCCATTCGCGCAGCTTCTTGTCGAGCGCGCCAAGCGGCTCGTCCATCAGGAGCAGCGGCGGGTCGAAGACGATGGCGCGGGCAAGTGCCACGCGCTGCTGCTGGCCGCCGGAAAGCTCGCTCGGGTAGCGATGGGCGAAGTCGGCCATCTTGACCATGTCGAGCGCTGCCTTGACGCGGCGCTCGCGCTCGCCCTTCTCGATGCCGCGCAGCGTCAGCGGATAGGCGACGTTCTTGCCGACCGTCATGTGCGGAAACAGCGCGTAATGCTGGAACACGACGCCGATATTGCGCTTGTGGGCCGGCACGCCGACGATGCTCTGGCCGCCGACCGAAAGGTCGCCGGAGGTGAGGTCGGTAAAGCCGGCGACCACGTTCAGCGTCGTCGTCTTGCCCGAGCCGGAAGGCCCGAGAAGGGTCATGAACTCGCCCGGCTCGATATGCAGGCTGACATTGTCGAGCGCGGTGAACTTGCCGTAGCGCTTCGTGGCGTCCCGGATATCGATCGCTGCGCCGCGTTCTCTGGTCGTGGACGTGGACATTTCAGCTCCTCTTGGATCTTGAGCCGATGATCAGCCCTGCGGCGATCAGCAACGACGTTGCAAGAAAGATGATGGTTCCGACAGCCGCCACCGTGGGGTCGGCGTCGCGGGTGATGCTGGTGAAGATCTGCACGGGCAGGGTCTTCAGATAGGGGCTGGTGATGAACAGCGCGACGATGATCTCGTCGAAGGAGGTCACGAAGGCGAAGAGCAGGCCGGACAGAATGCCCGGCGCGATCAGCGGCAGCGTGATGGTGCGGAAGGCCGTGAAGCGGTTGGCGCCGAGGCTTGCCGCCGCCGTTTCGAGCCTAACGTCGAAGACTTCGAGGCTCGCCGAGACGGCGATGATGACGAAGGGGATCGCCAGCATCGTATGGGCGAGCACGAAGCCGAGCGTGGTGCCGACGAGCTGGTAATTGAGATAGACGGCGTAGATGCCGATCGCCAGCACGACGCCCGGTACGACCATCGGCGTGATGAGGATGGCGCGCAATATGCCGGCGCCGGAATGCTTCATGCGGCTGAGGCCCAATGCGGCCAGCGTGCCGATGAAGGTAGCAACGACCGCGACGATGCCGGCAACCTTCAACGAGTTGAGAAGGCTGTTCCTCCAGTCGGGATTGGTGAAGAAGTTGGCGTACCACTGCCATGAGAAGCCTGAGGGCGGGAAGGCCAGCGACTTCTTGTCGTTGAAGGACATCGGGATGACGACCAGCGTCGGCATGATGAGCCAGATGGCGACCAGCAGGCAGAACAGGCCAAGGAGGATGCGGAACGGTTTCATCGTCAGCTCCTCGATGCCTGCTTGTGGCGCTGGCGCATCAAGGGTGCGGCAATCGCCAGAAGCACGAACGTCGAGACCAGCAGCACGACGCCCATGGTGCCGCCACGGCCCCAGTTGAGCAGGCTCAGCACCTGGCTCTGCACCAGCGTCGACAGCATGGTGCTGCGCGGGCCGCCGAGCAGGGCAGGGGTGATGTAGAAGCCGAGCGCCAGGATGAAGACGATGATCGCGCCGGCGAAGACGCCCGGCAGCGAGAGCGGCAGATAAACCTGCAGGAAGGCGAGCGCCGGGCGGGCACCGAGGCTGCGCGCCGCCTGCACCAGACGCAGGTCGATGCCGCGCATGACCGAATAGAGCGGCAGGATCATGAAGGGCAAAAGCACCTGCGCCATGCCGATGACGACGCCGGTCTGGGTGCGGATGAGGCGGACAGGGCTGAAGCCGATGGCCTTCAGGGTCGAATTGATGACGCCGGAATCCTGCAGCAGGATAACCCAGGCAAGCGTGCGCACCACGCCGCTGACCCAGAACGGCACCAGCACGCACATGATGAGGACTAGGCGCATCTTGGGGCCGACCGCCGTCATCAGATAGGCATAGGGGTAGGCCGCGATCACGCAGACGATGGTGACCCAGGCGGAGATGGAAAATGTGCGGGCGAGAACGGTGAGATTGACGGGTGTGGAGAAGAACCAGACATAGTTCTGCACGCCCCATTCGGGCTCGGAAAAGCTGCGCAGCACGATCGTCAGCAAGGGGTAGGCCATTGCCGCTATCAGCAGCAGGATGGCCGGGACCGTAAGCAGCGACGGATAGTCCGCCAGCCGCCATCGGCTCGCAGACGTTGCGAGCCCACCGGCTGGCCGGGAATCGGAACCCCCGGCCGTTGTCGTGTCGATGGTTTGACTCACGCTTTGCTTTCCTGAGCTTGCATGGACCGGCTCAGTTGCCGGCCATGAGTGCGGTCCACTTTTCGGAAGCTGCGTCGAAGTTGGCGACCCAGAACTTGATGTTCTGCTGGTAGCCCTGCTTGACGCGATCCGGCGTGTTGGTGAGGAAGGCGGCGACGGAATCGTCGACCTTTGGCTGCGCCTCGTTGTTGATCGGCGAGTACGAGGTCTGCTCGGTCAGGATTTCCTGCGCCTGCTTGCCGAGATAGGCGTTGATCAGGGCGTAGGCGGCATCCGTATCCTTGACGCCGACGGGAATGGTGAGCTGGTCCATCACGACCATCCAGTCGTTCCAGACCGGCGTGTATTGTGCGCCGTTCTTGACTGCGGTCATGGCGCGGCCGGTCCACATCATGACCATGTCGGCTTCGCCGGATTCGGCAAGCTGCTGCGATTCAGCACCCGTCTTCCAGAAGATCGTGTCCGGGCCGATGGCCTTGATCTTGGCGATGCCCTTGTCGATATCGGCCGGCGTCATGTTCTCGACCGAGCCGCCATCGGCCATGATGCCCTGTTCGATCAGCGCGCCGATCGGGTCGCCGCTGCCGTCGATGGCGCGGATGCCGGGGAACTTCTCGGTGTCGAAGAAGTCCTTCCAGCTCTTCGGCGGGTTATCCTTGTAGGCGTCGTTCTTGTACATAAGGACCATGCCGTAGTTCATCGCCGGCACGCTGCACTCGCCGACCTGGCCGGCCGGGATGTGCGAGACGTCGATCTTGGTCAGGTCGAGTTTCTGGAACAGTTTGCCGCAATGCACGTAGGGCGGCAGGTCGGCGGTGTCGACGACGTCCCAGGTGACGTTGCCGGATTCGACCTGCGCCTGCAGCTTGGCAATCTCGGTCGGGCCGTCATTGAGAAGCGTGACGCCGGACTTGTCGACGAATTCCTTCAGTGCTGCGACCTGGCCATCCTGATAGATGCCACCGTAGGAAACGAAGGTGAGCGTCTTGCCCTTGAGCGAGCCGTCAACGATGGTGCCGGCGGCTGGTGCTTCCTGTGCGTGAGCGACGGTGGTGATAACGGCAAGCGCGGTCGCGCCGGCGATGCCGGCAAATGTCGATCTGTATCCCATTTTATTCTGTCTCCGATGACCCGCTGTTTGGTTTTGGCGTCCCGGCTGCGAGCTTTTTCCGGGGCACATATTCATCGAGCTCGACTGCGCCGCTCGTTGGGGGCGCGATGATCCACAGAACCTCGGCCGGCACATTGCCGACATTGACCGTCTTGTGCGGGGTCGAGGTGGAATATTCGATGCTGTCGCCTTCTTCGAGAATGAAGGTTTCTTCCGCCAGCGTCAGTTGCAGCTTGCCGCGCAGCACGAGAAACATCTCATGCGCGTTGCCATGTGTGTAGGGCAGGTCGCCGGTGGAGCCGCCAACCGCGAACTCGCCCGAATAGACCTCGACATCGTGGATGGGGCGGCGCGACAGCAGCGTCTTGCGGTAGCCTTCGCTGACCGGCAAAGCCGGGCGCTCGGCGCGTGTCAGAACCTTATGCGCAGATATCTCGGCATCTTCGAAAAGATCGGCAACGCTTATGCCGAGCGCATTGGCGATCAGCATCAGGGTGGAAGTGTTGGCGCCGGAAAGGCCGCGTTCGAGCTGGCTGAGAAAGCTTGCGGTGGTGCCGGTCAGGTCGCCGAGCTGGCGCAGGGTCAGGCGGCGGGCAGTGCGGAATGTCTTGACGCGATCGCCCAAAATGGTCGAGCGGCGGGCCTCCGTCCTGGACGTAGCGCCATCTGCCGGAGCTTGGTCGTCAATCAGCTTCATCCGTCTCCCCACGGTTCACTTTACAAGCTATTAAGTGAATCTTGGGATGGCAAGCCGGATTCGTATGCCGACGAAAAATCCTTGTTGAGCAGACCACAAAAGAGAAACGGCGCAAGCGTTTTCTTCGCTCACGCCGGATCGATTTTTCGCGAAATTCCAGATGTTTAGGCGGCGATCATAGCGCGAGCCGCCAGAATCTGGAAACAGGCATTGGCCGCCTCGCTTCCCTTCACCTTGAAGTGGTCGAAGAAGAATTTGCGGTGCTCTTCGCTGTCGTGGAAGTGGTGTGGGGTCAGCACCGCTGACAGGACCGGGACGTTGGTGGCGAGCTGGACGCTCATCATTCCATCAAGCACGGTGCCTGCCACGAAGTCGTGCCGGTAGATGCCGCCATCGACGACGAAGGCGGTTCCGAGGATGGCATCATAGCGGCCGGTTTCGGCCAGCAGCTTGGCGTGAAGCGGTATTTCGAGTGCGCCGGGGACGTCGAATATTTCGACGATCGTCTTGCCGTTGGAAAGCGCCTGCGTGGCGCTGACGAAAGACTCGACGCACTGGTCGACGATTTCAGAATGCCAGCGTGCGCGGATGACGGCGACGCGGCGGGTTTCGAATTCGCGAGGGGATATCTGATTCATGGGTCCTTACTCCGTTCAATGACCAGAATCAGGACGCACGATACGGCACGCAATACACCCACCACGGGTGTCTTGAAGCTCCGTTCGTTCTCTTCCATCCGGACTGTGACCGTCGGCTCCGGAATCAAACCGGATCTGCTGACCTTTCCGGGAAACCCGAAAAGCGCTCGCGGGCTCAAGCTTTCGCTCTTACCGCCGGTGGGGAGTTTCACCCCGCCCTGAGAACTTAACGCGATCTGTATGGCGCGAAATCCCCGTGGCCGTCAATCCGCAGGGTGAGGGGACGCGCATTTTCAGCCTTGTGTTTTTTCTTGCGCACTGTTTTCGTTTTACGCTCGTTTCGATTGCGAAAAAGTTCAAAATTGGGTAGTGGGGAACTGAAGAGAATACGGCGACGCGCCGGAGAAAATCGTGACTGAACCCTCGACCTACGACATCTTCATCATCGGCGGCGGCATCAACGGCTGCGGCATCGCCCGCGACGCCGTCGGCCGCGGCTATTCAGTCTGCCTTGCCGAGATGAACGACCTTGCCAGCGGCACGTCGTCGGGCTCGACCAAGCTTATCCACGGGGGCTTGCGTTATCTCGAACATTACGAGTTCCGGCTGGTGCGGGAATCGCTGATGGAGCGCGAGGTGCTGTGGAAGATGGCGCCGCATATCATCTGGCCGATGCGTTTCGTGCTGCCCTACGCCAAGGGCCTGCGCCCGGCATGGCTGATCCGGCTCGGCCTGTTCCTCTACGATCATATCGGCGGACGCAAGCTGCTGCCGGCAACGAAGACGCTCGACATGCGCAGCGACCCGGCAGGCAAGCCGCTGAAGCCATTGTTTTCCAAGGCGTTCGAATATTCCGACGGCTGGGTCAACGATGCGCGCTTCGTCGTCCTGAACGCCCGCGATGCGGCCGATCGCGGTGCTGACATCCGCACGCGCACGAAGGTCGTCAGCGCCCGGCGCGAGGGCGATCACTGGGCTATCCGCCTCGAGGACCGGCGAACGGGCGAGACACGGGAGGTGAGGGCGCGGCTGATCGTCAATGCGGGCGGGCCCTGGGTCGATGCGGTGCTGGCTAGCGCGGTCGGGCGCAACGATGTCCATAATGTGCGGCTGGTGCAGGGAAGCCACATCGTCATCCGGAAAAAATTCGACGATCCGCGCGCCTATTTCTTTCAGAACAAGGACGGGCGCATCATCTTCGCAATTCCCTATGAGGAGGACTTTACCCTCATCGGCACCACCGACCGGGATTTCGACGGCGACCCGCATGATGTAAAGATCAGCGAAGCGGAAACCGATTATCTCTGCAATGCGGCGAGCGAATATTTCGCGGCACCCGTCAGGCGCGAGGACATCGTCTGGACCTATTCGGCGGTTCGTCCGCTCTATGACGACGGCGCGTCGAAGGCTCAGGAGGCGACGCGCGATTACGTGCTGAAATCCGACACCAGCGACGGCCCGCCGCTCGTCAATGTCTTCGGCGGCAAGATCACCACCTATCGACGGCTCGCCCAGTCGATGCTGGAAAAGATCGAGGCGCATCTCGGCAAGCGGGGAGCCGAGTGGACGGCGGGCGCGCCTTTGCCCGGCGGCGATTTCTTTGCGACGGGCTTCGACGCACAGGTGAAAAAGCTGCTGGCGGCCTATCCTTTCCTGGATGCGGGTCATGCACGACGCCTGACGCGGCTCTACGGCACGCTGGCGTCGAAGCTTCTCGGTTCGGCGATTTCGCCCGGCGATCTCGGACGCAATTTCGGTGCCGATCTCTACGAGGCGGAAGTGCGTTACCTGATGGCCCATGAATGGGCGGTGACGGCCGAGGACGTGCTGTGGCGGCGCACCAAGCGCGGCCTGCACATGAACGAAGCCCAGCGCCAGGCGCTCGACGATTTCATGCGCGACGCGGCAGCTTCCAAGAACGCGGCAGCCGAATAGCAGGCCGGATTTCCGGCCGGCTGAACCAATCGCAGCAAAATCTCATACCAGATAGTGACGTGGCCGCAGCTTTGCGCTATGACAACCGTACCCGCGGGTACGGTTGTCGCGCGAGAGGCTGAAAATTGCTGCATCTCGCTATCGAAGCATTGCCTGTGGGTGAGGCTGCGGTTGTTCACAAAATGAATCGGCTGCATCCTGTAAATCTTTGTTTTATCGTACGATCCCCGCGATCAAGATCAGGGGTCCAAGGCTTAGCTTAGGAAAAATCCGATGCCCGCTTACCGTTCCCGCACAACCACCCATGGCCGTAACATGGCAGGCGCTCGCGGCCTGTGGCGCGCCACCGGCATGAAGGACTCGGACTTCGGCAAGCCGATTATCGCGGTGGTCAACTCGTTCACGCAGTTCGTGCCGGGCCATGTGCATCTCAAGGACCTCGGCCAACTCGTGGCGCGCGAGATCGAGAAGGCGGGCGGCGTCGCCAAGGAATTCAACACCATCGCCGTCGATGACGGCATCGCCATGGGCCATGACGGCATGCTCTATTCGCTGCCGTCGCGCGAACTGATCGCCGACTCGGTCGAATACATGGTCAACGCACATTGCGCCGACGCCATGGTCTGCATCTCCAATTGCGACAAGATCACGCCGGGCATGCTGATGGCCTCGCTGCGCCTCAACATCCCGACCGTCTTCGTGTCCGGCGGGCCGATGGAGGCCGGCAAGGTCGTGCTTTCCGATGGCAAGATCCACGCGCTCGATCTGGTCGATGCGATGGTCGCTGCCGCCGACGACAAGATGTCCGACGAAGACGTCCAGACCATCGAGCGTTCGGCTTGCCCGACCTGCGGTTCGTGCTCGGGCATGTTCACCGCCAACTCCATGAACTGCCTGACCGAGGCGCTCGGCCTGTCGCTTCCCGGCAATGGCTCGACGCTGGCGACCCACTCGGATCGTGAAAAGCTGTTCCTTGAAGCGGGCCGCAGGATCGTCGGTCTGGCAAAGCGCTATTACGAGGGCGACGATGAAACCGCGCTGCCGCGCACCATCGCCTCGAAGGGTGCCTTCGAGAACGCCATGGCGCTCGACATTGCCATGGGCGGTTCGACCAACACCGTTCTGCACATTCTCGCCGCCGCGCATGAAGGCGAAGTCGATTTCACGATGGACGACATCGACCGTCTGTCGCGCAAGGTTCCGTGTCTTTCCAAGGTCGCTCCGGCAAAGTCCGACGTTCACATGGAAGACGTGCACCGGGCAGGCGGCATCATGGCGATCCTCGGCGAGCTGAACCGCGCCGGTCTCATCAATGCCGATCTGCCGACCGTGCATGAGAAGACGCTTGGCGACGCCCTGTCGAAATGGGACATCGCCGTCACCGACAATCCGGCAGCGCTCGAACTTTTCAGCGCCGCCCCCGGCGGCGTGCCGACGCAGGTCGCGTTCAGCCAGAGCGCGCGCTGGAAGGAACTGGATTTCGACCGCGAAAACGGCGTCATCCGCGATGCGCAGCATCCGTTCTCGAAGGATGGCGGGCTTGCGGTTCTGAAAGGAAACATCGCGATCAATGGCTGCATCGTGAAGACTGCGGGCGTCGATGAATCGATCCTGAAGTTCTCCGGCCCGGCGCGCGTTTTCGAAAGCCAGGATTCGTCCGTCAAGGCGATCCTTGCCAATGAGGTCAAGGCCGGCGACGTCGTCGTCATTCGCTATGAAGGCCCGAAGGGCGGACCGGGCATGCAGGAAATGCTCTATCCGACCAGCTATCTGAAGTCGAAGGGCCTTGGCAAAGCCTGCGCTTTGATCACGGATGGCCGCTTCTCCGGCGGCACGTCGGGTCTCTCCATCGGCCATGTTTCGCCGGAAGCCGCCAATGGCGGCCTTATCGGCATCGTGCGCGAAGGCGACATGATCGACATCGATATCCCGAACCGCACCATCTCGCTGCGCGTCGACGAGGCTGAAATCGCTGCCCGCCGCGCCGAGCAGGAGACCAAGGGCTGGAAGCCGGCCGAGCAGCGCAAGCGCAAGGTGACTACCGCACTCAAAGCCTATGCGGCCTTCGCAACCTCCGCCGACCGTGGTGCCGTGCGCGACCTCGGCGAGCACTGAACCCAGAACCGGCCGGCGGTCTGCCCCATGGGAAGATCGCCGTCTGACCTAAGACGCAGCCCACGACCGGGTTTATGAGACGCTTGCAGGCGCTGCGCCTGCACGCGCCGGCTGTACTCGGCTGGCCAAATGCAGGATCACTATCGTGACTGATACTTCAGCGACCGCAGGCCGCATCCAAACAGACAACACCGTCTACATCATCCTTCTGGCGGTGAGCTTCTGCCACATGCTCAACGATGTGATGCAGTCGCTTCTCGCCGCCCTCTATCCGATGCTCAAGGAAAGCTACGGCCTCGACTTCTGGCAGATCGGCCTTTTGACCTTCACCTTCCAGGTCACCGCCTCGCTGCTCCAGCCGCTCGTGGGTATGTACACGGACAAGCGGCCGATGCCTTACTCGCTGCCGATGGGCATGGCCTCGACCATGATCGGCCTCATCGTGCTGGCCTATGCCGGCAATTATGGCGTCCTGCTGCTCGGCGCGGCGCTGGTGGGTATCGGCTCGTCGGTCTTCCATCCGGAATCCTCACGCGTTGCGCGCATGGCGTCGGGCGGACGCTACGGGCTGGCGCAGTCGCTGTTCCAGGTCGGCGGCAATTTCGGCACCGCGCTCGGACCGTTGCTGGCGGCCTTCATCGTCGTGCCGCGGGGACAGCACAGCGTCGCCTGGTTCGCCATCGCGGCTCTCATCGGCATCATCGTGCTGCGACAGGTCAGCGGCTGGTACAGCCGCTACCGCATCGCCAACGCCAAGCGCCCCGCAAGCACGCAGACGATCTCGCTGCCGCGCCGCAAGGTCTTGATAGCTCTGATAGTGCTGGCGACGCTGGTCTGCACCAAGAACATCTACATGGCCAGCCTGTCGAGCTATTACACCTTCTACGTCATCCATAAGTTCGGCGTGTCGGTGCAGGAAGCGCAGATACTGCTCTTCATCTTCCTCGGTGCGGTGGCTGCCGGAACGCTGGCGGGCGGGCCGATCGGCGACCGTTTCGGGCGCAAGTTCGTCATCTGGTTCTCGATACTCGGCGTACTGCCGTTCACGCTGGCGCTGCCTTATGCCGACCTGTTCTGGACGCGCATCCTGACCGTCATCATCGGCCTCGTGCTGGCGTCGGCCTTCTCGGCCATCGTCGTCTTCGCGCAGGAACTGGTGCCGGGCCGCGTCGGCATGATCGCTGGTATCTTCTTCGGCTTCGCCTTCGGCATGGGCGGGCTGGCGGCAGCGGTGCTCGGCGTCGTCGCCGACATCAAGGGCATCGACTACGTCTACACCATCTGCTCTTTCCTCCCGCTGCTCGGCCTTCTGACGGTGCTCCTGCCGTCGACCAGGGAAATGCGCGGCAAAGCTGCCTGACAAAAAAAGGAAGCGCCAGACAAGACCGGCGCTTCCTTAAAATCCGACTTGAAGTTTGGCGGCGCCCTTTTTGGAGGGCGCCGCTTTTCGTTGGTGACTATCCCTTGGCCGCGACCGCCTTACCGGCAGACACGTCGCGGTCCGGATGCGTCCGCTTCCACCAGTCGCCGAGGAACAGCAGGATGGGTGCCGCGATGAAGATCGACGAGGTCGTCGCCACGATGACGCCGAACACCATCGGAATGGCGAAGTTTTCCACGGCGCTGCCGCCCCAGATCGCCATCGGCAGCATGGAGAGCAGGATCGCAACCGAGGTGTAGATACAACGCGCGAACACCTGGTTGATGCTCATGTCGATGACTTCGCGCAGCGGCATCTTCTTGTAGAGGCGCAGGTTTTCACGCATGCGGTCATAGACCACGACCTTGTCGTTCACCGAATAGCCGATGATCGTCAGGAGCGCGGCGATGGCCGTCAGGTTGAAATCGAGCCCCAGCAGCGCGAAGAAGCCGATGGTCTTGGTCGTATCGAGGATGAGCGTCGCGATGGCGCCGATGGCGAAGTTCCATTCGAAACGCCACCAGATATAGGCGAGCATGGCGATCGCGGCCAGGACCACGGCCAGCACACCGGAGCGCGCCAACTCGCCGCTGACCTTGGGACCGACGACTTCCGTTCGCTCGAATTTGACGCTCGGATCGAGTTTCTCGACCGCTGCCTTGACCTCGTTGACGGCTGCCGTCTGGGCGGTTTCGCCACCCTCCTGACGCTGCACGCGGATCAGCACGTTGCTGTCGCCGCCGATGTTCTGAAGTGCGATTTCGCCGAGGTTGAGCTCGCTCAGCGTGCTTCTGAGCTGGGCCAGGTCGGCCGGTTGCGAGGTCGTGATCTCGACCTGGATACCACCCTTGAAGTCGATGCCGTAATTCAGGCCCGGCTTGATGAACAGCACGATCGAGGCCAGCGACAAGAACACCGAAACCAGGATGCCGAAATAGCGGGCGTTCATGAAGTTGATCGACGTCTTGTCCGGGAAGAAGCGGATAAGCGGCTCGATGCTGATCGTCTTCATCTTGCGGCGACGTACCACCGACGCCATGATGACGCGGACGATGGCCACGGCCGTGAACATCGAGATACAGGTGCCGAGCATCATGGTGATGGCAAAGCCGCGCACCGGGCCAGAGCCGAACATGAACAGCAGGCTGGTGGCGATCAGCGACGTGACGTTGGCGTCGACGATGGTCGAGTAGGCCCGCTTGAAGCCATGGTCGAGAGCCGCGAAGGCGCTCATGCCCTTCTTGGTTTCCTCTCGTATTCGCTCGTTGATGAGGATGTTGGCATCCACGCCGAAGCCGATGCCGAGGATGATACCGGCGATGCCGGGCAAGGTCAGCGTCGCGCCGATCATGGCGAGCGCGCCGATGGTCAGGACGAGGTGCAGGAGCAGGGCGAAATTGGCGATCATGCCCCACGCGCCGTAGAGCGCGACGATGAAGATCACGACCAGCAGGAAGCCGGCGATGCCGGTGTAGACGCCCATGCGGATGATGTCGCCGCCGAGATCGGGACCGACGGTGCGTTCCTCGATGACGGTCAGCGGCGCGGGCAGGGCGCCGGCACGCAGCAGGGCCGAGAGAACGGTGGTGTCCTCGACGGTGAAGCTGCCGCTGATCTGGCCCGAACCGCCGGTGATCGGCTCACGGATGACAGGTGCGCTCAGCACCTTGCCGTCAAGCACGATGGCGAAGGGGCGGCCGACATTGGCCTGGGTGATCTCGGCGAACTGGCGTGCGCCGACGCTGTCGAAGCGGAAGGAGACGATCGGCTCCTGCGTGCGCTGGTCGAAGCCGGCGCGGGCGTCCGTCAGGCGCTCGCCGCTGAGGGCGACGCGATCCTCGATCGGATATTGCTGGCTGGTCTTGGCGTCCGGCAGCATGGACACGCCGGCAGGCAAAGGCTGGCCCTGCTCGACATTGTTGGCGACCATGTGGAATTCCATCTTGGCCGTGCTGCCGAGCAGTTCGCGCAGGCGTGTCGGGTCCTGAAGACCCGGAAGCTGCACGAGCATGCGGTCGGAGCCGACGCGCTGGATGGTGGGCTCGGCGACGCCGACCTGGTCGACGCGCTGGCGCACGATTTCGAGGCTCTGCTGGAGGGCCGCGTCAAGGCGATCGCGCAGACCGGCCTCCGTGAGCTTCATCGTGATCTGGTTCTGCGCTGCGGCTACGTCGATGTCGGCAGTGCCGCCGCCGAAACCGGTCGCGCTGACCGGCACCGCAAGCTTCTGCAGGACTTCCAGCGCCTTGGCGCGCTGGGTGTCGTCGGTGATGGTGAGAACGACGGCGTCGCCGGCAACGCGGGCCGACTGCGTGGCGATGCGCTCGTTGCGCAGCGCGCCGCGGGCATCGTCGAGCAGGGAGCGAAGGCGGTCGGTCTTCAGTGCGTTGGCGTCAACCTCGAGAACGAGGTGGGAGCCGCCCTGAAGGTCAAGGCCGAGGGTGATCTGCTGCTTTGGCAGCCAGTTCGGCAGCATGGCGAGTTGCGCCGGCGTAAACATGTTCGGAAGGGCGGCGATGACGCCGATGAGGACGATAAAGGTATAGGCCCCTATCACCCATTTTGATGTTCGCATTGTTCTGGTCCTGTCTGCGCGCAATGCCGGCGTTGAATTGGCCGGGCAAAACGCGATCGCGTTCGGAAATTCTTTTCTGAGCGGAAGGCGCCTGCCTTACGCGGCCTGCGGCGGCGCCCGTGCGCGCAGGACCGTCGTCGCGGTCCCGCGAACGCTCTCCGGGATGCGATCCAGGAGGCCGGGGTGAAGGCTTTTGGCGACCTGCCACCGCATGGCAGGCAGTATCGCCGGGCCGGTGTCGTTGCCGGCGAGGAAGGATTTCAGCGCGAGGCCGCGCCAGTCGGCAATGGCGACCATGCGCTGCGGGTTGGCCGCGCCGGACCGGTCAGTGCCGGGAGCGCCGGCGCCCTGGCCCGATGCGGCCATGCCATCGGCAAGCAACCGCGCCGCGCGCATCGGCGAATTCGGCCCGAGAAAACCGTGTGTTGCCGCAAGCGCTACGACAAGCCACAGCAAGGCGGCGGACGTAAATCCGCGCCTTGGCGATCTGCCGGGCTTGCTAGAGTTCATCGTGCAACGTCATTCTTCGGTGTCTGCGCCGGCAAATTGTATCATCCGACGGCGCCTGCTCCTACACCATTGCGGCGAAACTACCAACCCTGCCTGTTTTGACTGCACAAATAACGCGTTCCAGCCCGATTTCCTCGAAGGCCGGCGCTTGAGCCGGCTCAAAGCATCGCCGAGACCGACATGAACAGTCCCAAAGCCTGCCTGTCGAGCGTGTCATCGACCGGAAGCGGCTGTGACGACATCTTGACCAGAACCGTCTCGGTGGCCGGATTGACGTAGAGCCACTGGCCATGGATGCCGATGCCGCAGAAAGCGCCGTCGCCTAAACCGAGCTGATACCATTTGTTGCGGTAGCTGCCGTTAGGCAGCAGGAAGGCGAAATCGCCCTTGCGCCAGGCTTCGCGGTCGCCGCCCGTCGTGGTGTCCTCGACCCAGCTTTCCGGCACGATGCGGTGGCCCTCGAATGAGCCGCCGCAGCGCATCATCTCGCCGACGCGGGCAAGGTCGCGGGCCGAGACGGAAACGCCGCCGGCCGCGCGGGCCGTGCCTTCGGCATCGACCGTGATCTGCCCGCCGAGCTTTGCGCCCAGGGGCGCCCACAGGCGGTCGCTCATCAGGTCGGCATAGCGCCTGCTAGATGCGCGCTCAACGATGACGCCGAGCAGATCGGAACAGGGAGAGCGATAGCTGAAGACCTCGCCATGCTGCTTGCCGGCGAGCTTGGGGAGGCTGACCAGGAAAGCCAGCAAGGCCTCCTGGGCGCCAGGCCGCGCGGGGTTCCACAGCATGGCGCGGCGGTAGCGGGCGAAGGCGCTTTCGGGATCGAGGTAGAGTTCCTCGAAATCGAGAGCCACCGTCATGTCGAGCACATGCTGGACCGTCGCGTCGCCGAAGGCGGAACCCTTGGCCTCGGGGACGTAGTTGGTCACCGGGGCCGCCGGATCGAGCAGGCCATCGGACTGGACCACACCGGCGAGGATGGCGGTCAGCGACTTGCTGATCGAGAAGACGATGTGCCGGCCCGCCGGCTTCATATGCGCGGCATTGTATTCGCCGACGAATTTGCCGCCCTTCATGACGAGGAAGGCGTCGGTATGCGAGCGCTTGAGAAACGAGCCGATGGTCTCCGGCTCGCTGTCGAGCGTGACTTTCCGAGCCAGCAAATCCTCGAGGTCGCCTATCGGCGCTTCCGGGCCGGCTTCCGCGATCTCTATTTCCGCGCTCGGAACCATTTCGTCGGCGTTCTGGAAAGACCAGCGATTGTAAGGCTCTGTGCGCCAGTTCTCCAGCGTCACATCGGAGCGGCGAAAGCCGTATTTGTTCTCGAATTCTGTCGGGGCGGTCATGTTGATCCTGCTATTTTAGCTTACTCAGGCAAGCGCGGCGGCGATGGCGTGGATGGCTTTCAGCGTGGCGACCGAATAGGCGATGTTGCCGAAATCCGGGTAGGTCGACAGCTTGACGACGACCATGTCGTAGTCCCAGCTGATATAGATGAGCTGCCCGAACACACCCCGGCACATCAGCGTGCGCGACTTGGCATCCTCGAGCCAGAATTGGTTCCTGTAGGAGCCGTTGGGAAGGCTTTCGTTGAAATGCGGGCCATGCCGGCCGTTTCTGGTCGCCTCGATCCATGCCGGCGGGACGATGCCGCCGCCGTTTTCGAGGATCGTCTGGCCGAAGCGGCCAAAATCCCTCAGCGTCGCATTGAAGCCGCCATCGGCCAGCGCGTAGCCGGCGCGGTCGACAGTGAAGCATGCGCTCTCTTCAGCGCCGATCTTCTGCCATAGCTCCTCCGACACCAACTGAGCAAGGCGCTTGCCGGTGACGCGCTCCATGGTGAAGGCGAGCACGTCGGTCTCGATCGAGCGGTAGACGAATTTGTCGCCATGCGGGCGCTCGGTCTCCTTGAGGCCGAGTATCTGCTCCCAGATATGCGTCGGCCATTTGAAGGCCGGATCGCTGCCCGGCGGGATCGGCTTCCAGCCTGCCGCGACATCCGTCTGGCCCATGTCGGAGTAGCGGTCGGTATATTCCTCACTGTAGCGAACGCCGGTCGTCATATCGAGGACATGCTGAAGCGTCGCGCCGCGCCAGCCGGTTCGTTCGAGTTCCGGCAGATAGCGGCTCACCGGGGCTGCCGGGTCGATCAGGCCGCGCCCGACGAGAATCCCGAATACGCTCGCCGTGACCGATTTCGCCATCGACTGTGACAGATGCAGTGTGCGCGGGGTCATGCCGTTGAAGTAGCGCTCATAGGCGACTGCGCCGCCTTTGAGCACCAGAAAGCCGTCGGTATAGGTCTCGTCGAGATTGCCGGCGAGGGTGGTTGGTGCGCCTGTGCTGTCCACGGTCGGCAGATCGTCAAGCTCGACTTCGTTGCGCGCAAGTTCGCGGACGGGGCCGTCGCCGCGCCAGACTTCGACCGTCGGCAGGATTTCGCGGATGTGCTGGAACGCCCAGCGATTCCAGGGCGGTCGGTCCCAGTCCAGCCTCGGCGGCACCATCTGCGGCGGCGAGCCCTGCATGATGGCAGGGGCGGGGTCGCTGTTGCGATAGGAGGTCATTTTATGCTCCACGGAAAGTCGCCCGCCATTTGCGGGCGACTTTCCGGATTGGTCGTTGTGATGGCTACAGCTTCGGCCGTTTGGCCTTCTCGCCGTACCAGCCACCGACCGCTTTTTCATAGGCCATGCCGGCGCGGAACACGTCCTCGTCGCTGTAGGTGCGGCCGACGATCTGGATGCCGGTGGGCACACCGTTTTTTGCATGGCCGGACGGCAGCGACAGCACCGGGCAGCGGCTCATCGTGTTGAACGGTGTGGTCATGACCCAGCCGAGCGAGGGATTGACCAGTTTGCCGTTGATCCTGACCTCGTCCTTAGATTGGTCATGATCGGCCGGCACCGAGGGCAGGGCCGTGGTCGGGCAGATCAGCACATTGTATTTCTCTAGCAACGGCCCGAGCGTCATATACATGCGGCCGGCCACTTCCAGGCTGTTGACGAAATCGGTCGCCTTCGAACCAGCGCCGTCTTCGGCGAATTTGCGGGCATAGGTGGTCATCTCTTCGGCATGTTCGGGCAGGAGTTTTGACAGGAATGCGCCGAAGAGGTGGTTGAGGTAGGCCATGCCTGCCTCCAGCACTTCCGGTCCCCAGCCGAGATCGACTTCCTCGACCTCCGCGCCGAGCGAGCGGAATACGTCCAGCGCCTTCTTCGTGTTCTTCACGACTTCGGGATCGACTTCGAAGCCGCCGAGATTCATCGAATAGCCGATCTTCCAGCCTTTTATCGGCTTGAATCTGGTCGGCAGCGTCAGCTTGGGCCGCAGCGAGGCGATGTCGAGCGGGCTCGGGCCGGTCATGACGTTCTGCAGTAGGATCGCATCCTCGACGGTGCGGGCCAGCGGGCCGGTGTGGCAGTAGAAATCGAGGTTGAAGGGCGGATCGTCCGGGTTGCGGCCATAAGGCGGCTTGTAGCCAACGACGCCGCAGGCAGACGCCGGGATGCGGATCGAGCCGCCGATGTCGGAGCCGGTGGCGATGGACGACGTACCCGAGGCGAGCGACGCGCCGGCACCGCCCGAGGAACCGCCCGGCGTGAATTTGGTGTTCCACGGATTGCGGGTGACGCCCCAAAGCCGCGACCACGTATAGGCCGCGCAGGAGAATTCGGGCGTTGCGGTGCGGGCGTGCACGATGCCGCCGGCCTTGATGACGCGCTCATTCATGGTCGAGGAGGAGTCGGCAACGAAATCCTTCATGATCAGCGAGCCGCCGGTGGTTGGCTTGCCCTTGATGTAGCTCTCGTCCTTGATGCCGATCGGCAGGCCTTCCAGCGCCCCGGTCTTCTTGCCCTTGGCGTATTTCGCCTCGGCCTTTTTGGCCAGATCCATCGCCTCGTCGAAATGCGTGTTGGTGAAGGCGTTGACCTTGTCCCTGGTCGCCTCGGCGCGCTTGATCACCGCTTCCATCAGTTCGACGGGCGAAAGCTTTTTGGCCTTGAAGCGCTTCAGGGCCTCGCTGGCGGGCATGTAGCAAAGATCGAGATCGCTCATGATAGACACACCTCCTTCGTGTCCACGGCCCATCGATCGCCGAACGATGTCCGGACGCGGGCTGGTATCGAAAAATCTCTTGGCTTGGTTTCAAAACAGGCCCCGGCGGCTTGCCGCCAGGGCCTTGATCGCACCTACTTCAGAAGATCGGTCCAGATCTTGGTGTACATCGCCTGCACGTCAGGCGGGCAGGCGATGTTGAACTCGCCCTTCTCGGCGAATTCGGCTGGAATATTCACCTCGGGCGCGGTCTTCATGTCTTCAGGCATGAAGGCTTCGGAACCCTTGATGCCGTTGGCATAACGCGCGAAGGCCGAGATCATGGCCGCGTTCTCGGGAGCCATGATGAAGTTTACGAACAGCTTGGCGTTTTCGGTGTTCTTGGCGTCCTTGAGAATGGCGACGTTGTCCATCCAGATCGGGTAGCCTTCCTTCGGATAGCCGTAGACGATCTTGTCGTTCTGCAGGCGTGCACGGAAGGAGGCGCCATTCCAGTTGACGCCGGCCGAGATATCGCCCTTGCCGTAGCGATCTACGTTTCCGTGGTCCATCGACAGCCATTTCGGTTTGGCTTCGACCAGCGTGTCGCGAACCTTCTTCA
>VFQQ010000874.1_pt1 | contig 50179 bp, 81 predicted proteins | sample 3512341 | NCBI WGS metagenome assembly VFQQ01 (sample SAMN10412373, study PRJNA504923) | tailings metagenome | isolation source: Relicate 2 Philex TSF1 revegetated site | place: Philippines: Tuba, Benguet | collected 2017-08-29 | reverse complement strand
GCAGCAGCAGCAGCAGCAGCAGCAGCAGCAGCAGCAGCAGCAGCAGCAGCAGCAGGAAGCAGAGCAAGGCGCGGCAGCAGGCAGCGGCAGCGGGGGCAGACTATGCCAGCAGCTGCCGCAGGGCGCAGCGCGGCAGCCTGGGCGGGCCTACCCCAGCAGGGGAGGGCTGCTGGCAGCCGAAGCTGTCGAACTCTTGCAGTGGTTCTATGCGGCAGGCAACCCCAACGCACCGGCGCCGCACCGACCTGTGCGGGAGCGGCCAACGGCGCCAGCCATGCTAGACACTGCGGCCATGCAGCTACGTTGATGCGGGTTGCCTCTGCCAGGTGTTGCTTAGCATTCCACCACTTGCACTAGCCAAATTAACCATAGCAAACGCTCCATTTCGACAGAATTGAAGCGTCACAGCTCCTCCTCAAATGCCGCGCCAGCCGCCGCTGCCTGGGCTGCTGCTGCTGCTGCCGCACGCTCCTTGTCCTCATTCCGTGCCGCACGCAGCGACCTGCACACCCTGTGGTGCCCGCCCGTGCGCCAGTCGGCATGCGAGCAGGCGGTGCTGCAGTACTGGGCCACCAGGCACTTGCTGCGGGGAGGGGAGGGACAGAGGAGCAGGGGAAGCAGGGGAAAACGAATGACGGCAGCAAGTAGGGGTGGGAACGGCACGAGCAGCAGCCACTGGCCATGCAAGCTGCATCCACAAGGAGCAGACAGCTGCCACTGGACTGCAAGCCCCAAACACACAGCGTCCCTGCCCACCTGCACTTGAGGCGCCCCTCCCCCTTGACGGCAGCCGGCCCCAAGCTGCTCTGCAGATTCGTGCAGCCCAGGTAGGCGCACGACCGGGCGGCGGCTATCTGTGCGAGCAACAGCCGGTCTGTGACGGCATGCTCTGGCCGCTGCCACCATTGCAGCAGGCTGCTCGCCAGGCGCAACGAGGAGAGACACAGCCGCAACGCTGTCTCCGGCTGGACAGGCACACCTGCCTCGTCGTCAGTGATCAGGCAGCCTAGCCCAGCCTCGTGGAAGGCTGCCTGCAGCGCAAGAGCCTGCTCGTGCACAGCCGCCAGCTGCTGCACAGGATGCAGGCCTGTGCTGCTTGCTGCAGGCGCGCTGCTGCTGCCGCCGCTGGGCTGGGCCGGCAGGCAACTGAGGGTGCCCATGGTCACACCTAGCTTGCAAAGGATCGCAACCGCCTTGGCAGCCAAGAGTGACAGGCGCTCACGCTGCAGAGCAGGGATGCAAATTGTGCAGTCAGCACGGCAGGGCTGCACTGCCAAGCACAGCAAGCCGCAAGCTGCAGCTTCTCAGCACAACTAGCCCTTGCGCTTGCCTGCTCATCACTCAGCCGCAGTCTGCGGATGTCTCGCAGCATGGCCGCAAGCAGCCCGTCGGCAGCCAGGACCGCCGCAACAGGCGCTGCTGTGAAGTGCACGACACTCCAGAGGATGTCGAAGTAATCATCTTGGCGATGGCGATCGTCCTGCAAACACACAGCAACCTGTCAGTGTTGCAGAACAGAAGATCAGAGTACGGGCCAGGCATCCAGATGCGGGATAGAGCTGTACACACCAAAGCATCCTCTCCCTCCCAACCTGAGGCAACTCCACTACTGCCGCTTTCAGCAGCGCTCGCCACTCCGGTTCCGCCACCAAGGTTGCAGGGCTGACCATCGCGGCTGCCGATGCCACGATGGTAAACAGATGATGCCTGCCGCTGAAGCGGTGCAGCGACTGACCGAGCCGAGACCAAGCTAGCAGGGCCTGAGTTGCATGCAGTTGCGCCAGAGCCATCGCTGGCACTGACCTGCACTAGTGTTGGAGGAGGGCGAGGGTGAGCCCGGCTGCCAGCCTATCGGGCAGGTCACATACAAAGTGCCATGCATCAAATGCACACCCACGGCCAGCTGAGCAGCGCACCTGTCACGCTGCAGTGGGCTTTGCAACGCGGTGAGCCGTGCTGGCGGATGCAAGCGTGCAGCGGCCAGCATTGTGCGGCCAGACACCCTCAGCAGAGCGTCGGGCCAAACAACCTGACCAGGACTGCATGGCTCAGTCATCATCTGGAGGGCAAGCTTGCATGCACATGATGCAAGCTCCCAGGCAGCTGGCAGCACGGCTGCGCCCGCATGCTGGTCACCTCCGGTGGCTGCTACGTCGTGGTCTGCTGCATGCACTCCAAACAGGATGACCCAGTGGGCAAGCTGGCCTGCCTCCTGGCCTTCCAATGTTGGCACAGGCCTTGCTGCGCCGCCTGGCCTACGTTCCTGCAGCAGCCGCTGTTCGGCCTGCCGCAGCAGCGGCAGCGACTGCATCAGGGCTGCTGCTGCAGTGCAGAAGCTGCCGGACGGCACCGCCGTTGCTGGCGCTGCCGCTGCTGCAGGCAAAGGCGTTGGCTGAGCGGCTCCTGCTGCTGTGCGCAGCTGGCCGCCCACATCTACCAGGCTCTGCAGCACGCCTGACCAAGCGCAGCACAGCTTTTCTAGATGGGCGACCGCCGCGGCCTCCGCGGCAAGCTGGAGCGCTGGGCCAAGCGTGGGCATGACCCGCAGCAGCAGGCGCACGGTCTGCTCGCCCTGCTGCTGGCTTGCCCGTCTCTGCTCAAACTGCGCGTTGCAAGCCAGATTCAGCAGGGTGGCCAGCGCAAGGTGTGCTTGGGCTGTATAGTTGCTGCTGCCGCCGCTGCTGCCGCCGTCGAGGCCGGGTGGCAGGCACAGCATCAGCTGCGCCGTGCTGCTCAGCGCTGCCATGCCGCTGGTGCTGCCCAGCTGAAGCTGCAGCTCCGCCACCAGGGGGCCAGCCAAGCATGCCTGGGCCAGCATGACTGTTGTGTGCCACGCCAGGACAGTTGGTGGGGGGTCTGCCTCTGCCGCCTCCGCTGCCTGGTGCAGCTGTGTCAACAGGGCGTTGACCAAGCTGCGGCACACCGATTTGTCCTTGGCCAGGGCAGCTGCAAAGGAACCCTCGCATGCGATCCACAGGTAGGGTGAAGCTGTCACCGTGGCCGCCGACCGAGCGAGGAAGCCAGCTTCCCAGCCTGCAGGACAGGATGGGCATCAGGGCGCATGCGAATCAGTTCAGCTTGAAGAACAGCTGCATCAACAGACCCGGCGTGCCCTGAGCACAGCACACGTGATCGCTTGGGGCACACAGGCTGCTAGTGAAAGGGCATGGGATCAGGCAAGTGAAGCTGTGGCATGTTCCAAGTACGACTACCTCCCACCTGAGGGCGGCAGCCGGGACAGCAGCGTGGCGATCGCGCGAAACCAGCCGACCAACGTGGCAAGTGGCAGCAGCGTGGTCAGCTGCTGGCTGGTGTGCGACATAGAGATGCCCACCGCATAGCAAATTGCCGACGCCTGGGTGACTGACATGTGTGCCAGCCTGTCAACAGGGGCGGCATCAGCCAGGCCGCCGCTGTCGCCGCTGCCGACCAGCGCTGCCGAGCCGGCTGCCAGCTGCTTGCTGATGCTGCGGCACAGCCGCTTCCCAACAGACAGCGGCAGCTGCATGGTGTTCACCAGGTGACCGCAGGCACACAGGGCCTTGAAGGCTGCCTGCAGCTGCGCTGCCAGGGCGGCAGGAGCAGCGGCGGGCTGCCACGCGTCGATGGCGTCGGCCGCAGCCCGCACAGCTCTGCGACAGCAAGATAGGGTGCGTTACTCACTGCACTAGATGCTACGGTGGCAGATGCCAGCAGTCATGGCTCCGGGCCGGCTTTGCAAGCGCCACCACGAACCTGCCCACCGCCTCGCACTCCTCGGCATTGCCGCGCTCCCTCACGCCCAGCGCGAGCGAATGGAAACTGTCGGCGAGCTCATCCAGCTCCTGTGTCGAGTTCAGCGGAGAGAGGCTCGCCCCCCGGCGCGTCAGTGCGCTCAGCAGCTCGCAGAGGTGCTCAGCAGACATTGCTGTCGATATGACTGCTTGTTCACCAGTCGCAGCCGCGCCCATGCGCCTGCACAGCCGGCGCCGGCGCAGCGGCGGCAGCACAGCATGCTGCGATGTGCTCAGCGCCACGGCATCGATTTTACACCTCACTTTCACTTTGTTTTATGCTGCCGTTTCTCATGAGACCCAGCAAATGGGGCACTGCCTACTACTGTGCATCATCATGCATCTCCCCTGCTGCAGCTGCTGCGCCATCCGGCGCGCTCTCCGCCGCTGCCGCCAAGCCCGCATCCGCCGCCTGCCCGCCTGTGCCTGCTTCAAGGCACTGCTGCTTATGGCCGCCCTGCTTCCAGTCCTTGACCTGCAGCAGAAGGAAGGTGAAGCATGACGGCATTCGTTTCGGATTGAAAGAGCTGGCTGTTACGATTCGCCATAAATGACTCAGCCTGCAGGAAGCCCTGCATTCAATCAAACACTGCCCCGAGGCAAGGCACAACTTCTGCAAACTGCGCCACCGCTCTGGCCACCACATCCTGCACACCTGGCAGTCTCGGGAGCAGTAGGCCACGCGCTTGCATGAGCCGCAGGTGCGCAGCTGGCCCGCGGGCGCCAGCTTGCCGCAAAAGGCGCAGGCGGCGATGCCGGCGCGCGGCAGCGGCGCCCCTGGAAGGACAAAGCAAGACAACGGCAGGGAGGTGGCGGTCAGATCCAGCGTGGCAGGAGGAACAGCCTGGCAGGCAAAGGTGCATACACTAGCCGCGCTTGAGCATGTCTTTGCAATGCAACTGCCTGCGCTCGGCAGTGGCATTCCAGATGCAGCCCGCCAGCTGGCTGGTGCGACTCACCGCCGGAAGGGCGCAGCAGGCCTGCCTGCAGCTGTGCCAGCAGGGACCCCAGCTGCTTGCGCCGCTCGCTGAGCTGCGCCAGGCGGGCGGGCGGCATCCAGGGGGCCAGCGCCGCCTCTGCCTCCTGAACACCCTCCAGCAGCTTGCCTGCGGTTGGGAAACGAGGTGAGAAGGCAGCCAAAGTGGGAGTGGTGAGTGACGAAGGCAGCTTGACCCTCGACAGCAATGCAAACACCAGCAGCAGCCAAGCGGCAGCACAGTGTACTAGACAGTTGAAACTAGCAGTGCATGCTCACCAGCCTCCAGCAGTGCGGCCTGCCGCTCCGCCACGTTGCGCTGGGAGGCTGCAGGGATTGCGGTTGCCAAGCAGAGGAGGAGAAGAAATGACATGCAAGGATGGCAAGGCGGAATTGCAGGGTACCAGGCCAGAAGCACCAGTGCCGCCACACACACTCCCTGCAGCAAACGACTGGCGTCATACGTGCTGAGGCAACCGTGCAGGCCCCGCCCACCTGCCATGCGGATGTGATACATGGCCCAGTCATGCTGCACCTCGCCTGCCGCCAGCCAGCCTGTGGAACGGGAGCAGGAGCGCAGCAGCACACTCAGAAAGAGCGATACACTGCATCACTCAATGGCAGTTGCATCCACACTGGCGATTGTGGTCAGCCACACAAGCCGTGCCTCATCCACAGCTGCTTCACTGGCAGAACGAATCCAGTGCTGCTAGCAAGCGGCGCAGCACACTCACACTTGGCCTCCTTGCTGCGGCGCGTGCCCTCGGCAAACAGCGCCGCCACGCGCTTGCCATCCAGCGGCCAGCGGGCATACAGCACCAGCTGCAGCAAAATTCCAGGCAGCAGTGGAAAATGAGACGGCACGTGAGCAAGCCAGGGCAGCAGAAGGTGTGCTCTTAGTTCCGAGGCTGAGCACCCCCAAGCAGCGCAGCAGGGTAAGCTCTCAAGCGCTGCACCCTGGCACCCCTGCAAAGGCTGCACCTGCGTGGCCCACACGTAGGCGTGCATGCAGGAGGGGTCCAAGTCCAGCAGCTGCTGGCAATCCACCAGCAGGGTGCGGATAATCGCCTGCGGAAGGGGTTGTGGGAGCACAAGGGCCGATGCTCAGGCGGCAGGGGGCGCGCGCCTTGAGGAAGGGCAGAAGCAGGGAAATGCGGCGTCCTAAAGCAAGATGCAGCAGGCACCGCAGTTCATCTGTGCTCTTCCTTCAGGCTTGCGCCCCTGCCTCAGGCCACACACAGTCTGAAAGCCACACATCCCTCGCTCACACAAAACATTTGGCCCGCCCCACCTGGAAGTTAGGGCCATCGCTGGCCTGCTCGCCCACCGCCCTGCAGCCCAGGAACAGGCGCAGGCAGAGCGCCGCCTTCTCCACATCTGCCAGTCTCAGCCCGGGGCAGTGCTTCTCCAGCGCGGCGCCCAGTGCGGCCGCCAGCTGGTTGGCCTGCTCCTCGCCCTCCTGCTCCTCCTCCTGCCGCGCTGCAGCGGCCGCCTGGCCTTCAGCCGCTGCCGCAGAGCTGGACGGACCCCCCTCCTGGCTGCTGCTGCTGCTGCTTGGGCCGGCGCCCTCGCCTGCAGCCGTGCCTGCCGGTGCAGCAGACCCCGCCTCAGTGGCAGCTGCTACTTCTCCCGCTGATTCGTTGGTGCTGCTCTGCTCCTCTCCTGCCTCAGCCGTGGGCACAAACTGGCGTGCCACCAGGCGGCGCTGCATGGGGCGCGAGGGCGGCCACACGCCGCTCAGCGCCGCCGACAGCATGGCGATGGCTGGCTCAGGGTTGCCTGCCAAGGGAGGAATGGGCAGGCTGGGGCTGGCTTCAGTTTGGCTGGAGGATTCGTGGGGTTTTGTCCCCCAACCGCATGCGGCAGGCAGCATAACGTGCCAAAAAACACATGGCAGGGGCGGCCTGCCTTGCAAACAACAGCCACCGAACACTCACCGGTGACATGCAGGAAGACGCCGGCTGACAGCAGCTGGAGGATGTTGGTGGGGCTGGGGTCCGGGCAGACTGTGCAAAAAGGGTAAGCAAAGAGAGCGCCATGTGAGCATGCTTGCGATGGCCGGCGGCAATGGCCCCACTTTTGTGCAACACACAGACACCACTGCATTCCTGGCGACCCCCCTGATGCACGTTGTGATTCCACATCAATGTGACGCAGCAATGCCTCACCTGCGCTGGGCCGCCGTGCCTCCAGCTTTCCATCAGCGTCCTTGCCAATGATGGGCTGCATGTGGCGCGAGGCAAAACGGGCCCGGGGTGTATAGCATCATTTCATCAGCAGCTCACATCACCGCCCGGCGACAATCAGCACTAGCAACCCCTGTCGGCTTGGGACCCCGCACTGCGTGCACGTGCACCCCGCTGCAGCTACCACATGCCACATGCGCATGTGGCATGCTGCATGCTGCACTGCACATGCGCGCCCCCTCACCTCCAGCAGCCAGTCCTTGAGCAGCCCCAGAACCTCGCCAGAGCACAGCCCCACGCCCACCGCCTCGCAGCCCAGCGCCACCGCCCGCACGAACTTTGCCAGGCCCTGCGGGGACACGGGTGAAGCAGGCGCGGGAAGTAAGTTGCAAAGTGATGCCTGTTGGGGCTGTGGCGGCGGCGGCAAGCGGCGGCGGCAGGCGGCGGCTGCAGCAGGTCGGGCAATGGGCCCCGTTGATTTGATCAGTCTCTTGGAGGATTTCTCCTTTAAAATAAAACAACTCTCGCCTCAAAGACGTCGGGTTCAAGCTCCTGTGCCTCTGCTTTGCCTCCCTGCTGCTTGCGCCGGGCTGCAGCCGCCTTGATCAGGACCTCCGCCTCGCCCATGGTCGTTGCAAAGCCCACCAACGCATCCAGCTCCGTGTTGCGCTCCCCGGGCGGCAACTTGTCGCCCAGGGCGCGCAGCTTGGCCAGCTCGAAGTCGCTCATGGCTGGCAGGTATTAATAAACTGCAACGCGATCGCAACGCCAGACGGATGGCAAGTCTCTCTCTCCAGAGCAGCAGGCGGCAGCGGCGGCGGCACGCATAGCACAGAGCCGCACATCAGTTGCATCATGCACGATTGCAGCCAGTAGACCATCCTATGCATGGCTTGGACTGCAGCTGGCTGTGGGAAAGTGTGTGCATGCGGCAAAATGTAACTGCAAGTGCACAGCAGGACAGGCAGCCCAACTGCTGTAAGCTGCATTGCTTGCGCTGCCGCCTCGGGACTTGCACACCATAAACACCAATCAAATGGCACAGTCAATCACACGGCGGGCATGAACAATCAATTTGCATTGCAGCGTTTATCCCGAGGAGCTTCCCGGCCGCAGCAGCATGCCACCGCCTCCGTTTAGGTCTGAGCTGCCATTGTCGGTGCTGCCGCCGCCGCCCTGCATGGGCTGCCCGCTGCGCAGCCGCTGCAGCTGCTCCGCGGCAGTGGGGTCGGCCTGCTCCAGCCGCTGCTGCAGCTGCTCCTCTCCCATCCAGGAGGCCACCTGAGGGGCACAGGGACAGGGTGCAGAGAACGGTGGGTGCACGTATGCTGGTGCTGGTGTTGGCAACGAGAACCCGCAGGTGCCACTATGCAACCACTGCCAAGCCGTTGTGCTGCCTCGCCCACCAGCCTTTGTTGCACCCACCCAAAAACATGAAAATGCTCCCTATCCCCTTACCTTGGCCGCGGCCGCCTTCACTGCCTCTCGTGCGTCCACGGCTCGAATGGGGTCCTCCCGAGCAATCGCCAGCCGGCGCAGCACCAGATGGTCGGAATGGGCGGAGTCAGGGACCTGGCAAGGGGAGCGGAAGGGACACACAGGGTGAGGATGTGTTAAGAGGCAGACTGGCCGCAGACATATGCCATGCGATGCATCCATCCAGGCAATGCTGAGCAGCAGCTGGCCCCACCTGCAGCTCTGCTAGGCGCTGCTGGTCGCGAGCAAACGTCTCCTGCTCCCGAGCCGCACGCACGCCTGGCAAGCGATACAAGGGAGGCGAGGAGGGTCAAGAGGTCTGCGTAGCACAGCGTGCCACAGTTGGCAGAGTGGGCAGCATGCAGGCAGACCAATCTGCCACACCATCGAGGAAACCCTACGGCGTGTAATCTCACAGCCCCCGGAACCCCCAAATGCTCACCCAGAGCCAACGCTTGTGCCGCGCGCTCGGGTGTGCGCAGGGGCGGGCAGGCATCGGCATACAGCAGCGAGCAGATGGTCACCGCCGCCCGGTGCCGCCGCGTGCTGCGGAGGCGGGAGGACACAGGAACGCTATGGATCAGAGCCGGTGCTGGAGGCAACGGCTTGCATCCGCTGGATGCCCCCAATTCAATTGAAGGCCTCCCAGTCGCTCATACACCGTGCCACTCAGCAACACGCAGCTGCGCTCACCGCCCCAGCGCGCCCATGGCCGGCACAAACATCTCGGCGATGTCGCGAGCGCTGCCCAGGATGACCCAGCGGTCCAGCAGCCTGTGGGAGAACGATGAGGAGGCAAAACAGCAGCCGGTTGCAGCTGAACCAAGGGTATGCCAGTGCAGGGCGGAGCACCAACAAACAGTGCAGGCACGACAACAGATGGTGTAGCTGGCTGTGATGCGTCAGCCTGTGACGCGGAGCCGTAATCTGCCCACCTGCCCTCGGAATCTGCGTTGTTGTCAAGCAGCACAGGCAGCAGGGCCGGCTGGCGATACAGCAGGCGGCCGACCACCTGCATTGGAAAAAAGGCGTCAGACAAGGCGACGTTCTGCAATGCTTGGTTGCTGTGATGGTATGCTGGTGGCAGCACACTTTCTATATCTGTGTCCTGACGCCGACAACAGCAGCAGCTGCAGCAGCCCAGCAAGGCATTAGCAGCCATACAACACCGAACGCCCCCCATTCCCCCACTCGCCTCCAAGCACGCTTCCACCAGCCCCACGCCCGCTGATGGCAGCCGCACCACACCCCCGCCGAAATCAACCGCTGCCACTGCCGCCGCCGCCTTGGCTGCAGGTTCGAGCTCAGTGGGCAGCTCGCCTGCTGCCGGCTGCCCACCTGCTGCCGCTGCCGCTGCCGCCTGGTCTACCAGCTGCACTAGCAGGGTCAGCAGGGTGGCAGCTGCCGTGCCCTCTGCTGCAAGGTCGGCTGTGAGGCCCTTATTCTGCTGCTGCTCCCTGACCCGCTGCGCTGCTGGGGTGCTGGCGGCTGCCAGAAGGTCAGCAATCCGCTGCTGCCCAGCCGCCGCTGCCATCAGCATCGCGCTGAGGCTGCGCGTGATCGCTGCCGCCAGCTGCGGCAGCAGTGGCGCCACAGCAGGCAGGCCTGCGGAGGAAGGGTTCCAGGAAACAGGTGGGACGTAGGGCAGCAGGCATGTGCCTATAAGTACACGGGCGGGCTTGCAGGTGGGCAGGCTTGCAACAGAGACACTCGCAACCCACCGAAACAGCAACGCCCGACATCTTTCCACGCCAACCAACACCCACCTCCCAGCAGCGCGTGGCCCTCGGCAATCTTCAGGCACGCGGTGTTGTCCTGGCCGCGCCGCAGGATGGGCGGCAGCCGCTGCACAAACAGCTCCTGCATGGGTCAAGGTATGAATGGCAGCAACGGTTCTGAAACCAACTACTCTGCTAAATGGCGGATGGCTGCGGCAGTATGGGCGGCGGCCGCTGCATACACAGCTCCTGCAATTGTGGGATGTGAGATAGATGCATGAGGAGTCGAAGTGAGGAACCATGACACCAGAGCCTGAGGCTGCGACATTTGTGAATGCCAGAGCTGCACACGCAGCCATACTCACTCCCCATATTGCCACAACACTCGGCCAGCAACCCAGCTGCCTACCTGCAGCGGTGCCGGCAGCTGCTCGCTTGTGGCCAGCACAGCAGTCCACAGCCGCAGCCCATCATCAACGAGAGGCTCGCTGTCTGGGCTGCCTGCAAGCATTTGGCAGGAGACGAATGCAGGGGATGAGGCAGGCAGTGCTGCCATCAATCAGCGCCTCACTGTCACTGGCTGGGGAGGCAGGGGCAGCATGCATTCAGGACAGATATGACAGCAGGGCATGCCTAACAAGCCAGCTGCAATCAGGCAGCCCTGCCACCCTCCCTGCCTGTACGCACCCAGGTTGGTGGCGTGCTGCAGCAGCGGGAAGAGCAGCGCTGCCACTCCGGGGTCGGCCACTGCCGCCGAGCCCAGCCGCACAAGCAGGTGCGTCACTGCAGGGGGATGGTCACAATGTGCATCCTGTGAAGCGCTTGGTTGGGCCTCTACAGGAGCGGGCTGCACACTAGTAAATGGGCCTGATCTGTGCGGCTGAGATCAGGCAGCTGGGCCAGAATGCTGTATACTCTCAGACTCTCGCCTGTGGAAATGAGGGCGGAGTGCAGCCGTGCCAAGCCGCCTGCGCCCTCCTGCCGCCGCTGGCTGATCACCTGCCACACCTGCGGAGATGGACAGAGACAGAGAGCAGGGTGGTTGAGGTTTAGAATCACAGGCAAATGGGCGCTAAAGACGACGCGGCAGTGGGAGCAGCACACGGCAAGCAGCGGCGCCGCGGTGGGCCACAGGACAGAAGCTCCAGTGGCAACAGGAGGATCGTCCAAAAATGCAGCAGCTGACATGCATCTCCCAACCCGCAGCAACCACCGACCTGGGGCAGCGCGGCGCAGATGGTGGCCAGGTGCGGCCGCAGCCGGTCGCCCAGCAGCTCGACTGCGCTGCTCACGCACTGCAGCACGCGCACCTGCGGAACCAGCAGCAAAAAGGGGCGTGGGGGTTGGAAACCGAGGGGTGCGCATGCGACAAACAAGCTGCTGCTTGGCTGGGCTGCATCACTGCTGCTGTGGTCGGTGCACCGTTCATCCTCAGCCCAGCTTGCTTCACCCAGATCGCACCATGCTCTCAATCTCGCCCAGGCGCGGCAGCAGGCCGAAGCAGCCGGCAATGATGGAGTCCGTCTGCCCATCCACAGCCGACATGTGGGCTTGGAACTCGGCATCCACTTGCGCCGCCAGCGAGTCTGCGAAACGTGCGGCAGTGGGCAGGCTCGTGACGTTGCAGGCAATCTCAGCAAAACTAGACAGCCGGGCATTTCCTGTGTGGCACACATCATAGCAGCAGCCGTCCCAGCAGCAGCAGCAGCAGTCGTCCCAGCCGCCGCCGCCGCCGCCGCCGCAGCAGCAGCAACCGCCCAAAACAGCGCCCCACCCCACCCACCCGCCGCCTCGTCCTCGCTGTCGTCCGGCCCCTGCAGCGCCGCCAGCGGGCCCTCCAGAATCAGCCGCTTGCGGCGGGCGGGCGCCGCCACAAACTGGCTCTCCTCCAGCGTGTTGGACAGCAGCACGGTGAGGGCGGAGACCGCCATGAGGGCAACCTGCAGGTGGGGGGCGGGAGCAGCACATAAGGGTGTATACAGTTTGGTTTTCTCAAATACCAGCGTGTTGGACAGCAGCACGGTGAGGGCTGACACGGCCATCAGCGCCACCTGCAGTTGGGGGGGGCGGGGGCGTGCTAGCCGCCTGAGTACAGCGCCGGTGCAGGTTTTGTTATTAATAATTAGTGGCCAAGAGCTGCCACTGCCATGAGCGCGGTCTGCGGGTGACAGACCACAGCGGTGCGGCACTCCAGCCCATCTCACAGAGGCAGGCGCAGGGAGCCACTCAGCCATGCAGCAGCAGCCGCGGCCAGAGCAACACACTGTGATGCTCAAAACGTAGAGCAGGAAGCAGCAATGCAGCGCATCGCCAACTGCAGGCCGGCAGGCAGCAGCGGCCCCGCCAGGGATGTGGAGGAGCACTGATGCTGCAGAGCCCAGCACATCCCAAGAGCGTGGAGAGACTGATGCCTGCAGACGTGCAGAAGTTGGCATGGCAAAATGACTGCACCTAGGCTTTGCTCATGTACAGTGTTGCGCATCTGCTTGCCCGGCTGCAGGCAGCAGCAGGCCCCGCTTAGGATGGGCATGAGCACTAAACATTTCAGAGCCCGAGACCACCCAGAGCTGAAGGCCCAGCTGGAATGCCTGCAGGCGCCAGCAGGGTGTGGCAGGACGCCCCCGCAAGGAAACCGTACGCAGTGGCGTGCCACTGCAGGCTAGCAGGCAGAACAGCCCACCGAACGGTGGTCGTGATTGCTGGCAGCGCAGCTCCCTGAACCACCGTTTGAGCTTAGCTGACAACCCTGCAGCTGGAGCAAGGACTGGAAACCGCAGTGGCCGCTTGTGCACAACGTGGCGGCTTGTGCGCGCACGGCAGGAATGCTGCAATGTGCTACGACAGCCTGTGACAGAAGTGGCTTTCCTGAGGAAAGCCACGGCCCAAACAGCGATGGTTGCTCAGGAGATGCCTTCTACTGCAGCAGAATGCTGCAGAAGAACGCGCCATCGCCGCATTGCAGACTGGCAGGCAGCAGCGGCCCAGTCTGCGATGGGCGCAGGGCGGACCTGGCCCATCGTACTGGACTACATGCGGAGCCTGTCTGGAGCTGCAGTACGGCGACGTAACTGTAATGCTGGGGCGCAAAACCAGCAGGTCAGCCTCCCTGTGCCACCGTGCTCACCGCACCGGCGGCGCCTGTGGCAACTATTGCAAAACTGTGTGGCAGCCTCTGTTCAGTCAACGTTGTGTTTATCTCCCCCCCCAAACAGTGCCTGAGCTCGTGCCGGCACGCTGTGAGATACACTTGCGGTCGGCAGGCAGCGGCGGCGGCGCAAGTGCGGTGGCCGTGCCTGCCGACACTATCATGTATGACACAGCGAGCGGCTGCCCAAGCAGTGTCAGCACATCTGGCTTGTTGCGGTCTGGCAAGCCACAGCCTAGCTGGACTAAACACGCAGGAACGATTGCCGGCTCACCTGCTCAGATCCCCAAGGCAGCAAAACCCAAGTGCTCACTGCATCCCCCGGGCCACCAGCTGTGTGCGCAGGCAGCATCCATTGGAATGCACTGTTCCCAGCGGCACTGCACAAGGTGGGCACTAGGCAGGTGGCAAAGGTTAAAGCAGGAGGCAGCACACTCACCACCACGTCTGCGTGCGCCACATGCTGCACAGTGAGGGCGCAGGCCTCGGCCCACGGTGCCGGCTGCAGCTCTCCGCCACACACACCGATGAGCCAGAGCGCACCCGCCCGCAGGATGGAGCCGTGCAGGCCTGCAGAAGAAGTGGGCAGCAGGGAAAAGTGAAAGTAGATGAAGGGCGGGGCGGTTGATCCTGTGTGTGCGAAGCGCAGCACAAGGCAGCGAAATGGACAACCACATAGGCAGCACCGCAGGCGGCACCGGGTGCAGCAGGGGCAAGCAAAAGTGTCGCTGTTTTGCAGGTAGAGACATCAGCGCCCTTTACCCGTCAGCTCGGTTGAGGTGAGGATGAGGCGCAGCTCCGAGGCGTACCAAGCGCCAAAGTCAACCTGAGAACAGCCCAGCAAGGGCGCAGACATTTTGAGAACAGCCGCAGGGAGTACAGCAGCAGCATTGGAGCTGCTACATGGACGCCACACTCTATACATCAGCTGCAGTCTACCCACCTTTGTGCGCAGGTGTGGGAAGCACTCCCCAATGGCGCGGTACGTGCCCTCTCGCATCAGGATGTTTTCGGGGGACAGCTGGGCGGCCTGGTGGAAAGGAGGGAGAGGTGGAAAGCAACAGATGGATGGTGAGGGCCAGCGGCAGGCCAGGACAGCGTGCCCGGAGCGCCAGCAACCGCAAGCACCTGTTCTGCCAACTGCCCAGGCGCGGCGCCCTGGAGGCTCCGAACAGCTCGGACTCCTCACCTGCCAGCCGACGCGCCAAGATACATGCATGCTGCAGCTCAGCCAACTGCATACCGAGCCCTGCCTGCCCACCTGCTGCTGCGCCGCCATGGCAAGCAGGGCGGCCCCCACCGGCTCGTCCGCCCGCTCCAGCATGCACTCCTGCATTGAAGAAAAAGGAAATCAGCAATCGATCACACATTTGTTGTTCAAAGGCACTTCCCTAGCTGTTACCCATCAATGGCACCATTTTCGCATGAAGCCTCTGCTGCCCATTTGTTGGTGGCAACTGCAGCCAATGCCGCTGGCCTGACTGCAAGACACGCAGCGCACCAGCAGCGCGACGCCGCAGGGGCGGGGTGTGTCGGCATCCGGGCTCGTCTCCACATCCACGTTGCGGGCAAAGCTGCAGGTGGAGTGAGGTGGTACGAATGGCAAATGCCTTGCGGAAAGTGCGCAACCCATGATACCGGCGCAGGCATGAGCGCTGGCTGCAGCATGGCCTGCCATACCACCAGCTGCTGCACAGCAGGTGGCTGCTTGGCTGCAACCGCTGCACCAGCGCACCCTTGCCCAGCCTTGCGGGTTCGGCTCACCTCTCTGGGTCCGCCTCCCACTCGGCCACCTCATCAGGTGAGAGCATGATGTACTTCTGCAAGGCAAAAAAGGGCAATCTGACTGGCTTATGCAATGGTGCTCTGGGCAAGCGGCGGGGCAGGTGGCGGCAGGCAGCAATCCCACAGCTTGCATCCCCACACCAGAACCGCTACATTGCCATGGCACCTGCTGCATCTGTACACTGGCCAGCACCAGCTCCCTAACTGCCCACCCGCTCTCACCTGAATTATCGCCTGCACCAGCTGCGGGCACTGCGCGGGCGCCAGTATTGCGTCCAACGCATCGGCGGCGGCCAGCAGCGCGGCGCGATGGCGGGCTATTGCATCCCGGCCCACGTCTGACAAATAGCGCGCCTCTGCAGACGCAAAGTCGGGGCAGTGGCAGTTGCTTATGGTGGCAGCAGCATTTAGAAATGGCCTCCTGCACCATGAATATACAAAAAGCCCAGGTCAAACCTGCAGCAGGGCACAAATTTGGCAGCACGTACAGCAACAGCGAGCTAACTTCCTGCCCTGCAGCCCACCTGGCGACGCCCCCTCCAAAAAGTCTCGGCGGAACAGCTGCTGCAGCAGGGCACGGGCGCAGAAGCGAACCAGCACCACGCGCGCCTTGGGCCTGCGAGGAGGTAGAAGGGACAGGGAGAGGACAGAGGGGCGTCAGCAAGGGGACAAGGCAGCGGCTGGCGCGGGCTGTGAGGCGCACGTGCCTGACTTTGCTGTGCCGCCAAGCTCCTGCTGCCTCCGGGTCATGCTCAGACAGCAGCGTCGGCAGTGCAGCGTCACTAACACACTGAGAGATGGCAGTCAGCCCTGCGCTTCACTGCAGCACTGCTCTACAGTTACCTTTCAGCACTCCCTTACCGTATGCGGTGCACCAGCGACGCATCCATGGCCAGCAGCGCGGCATTGATGCACAAAGACATGAAGGGCGGCAGGTGCGCTGCAAAGTTGAAGGTGTGCCTGCAGGTGGGGGCAGCGGGGGGTGGGGCAGGGAAGTAACTGATAGTCAGTGCATTCCAAGAGCGGGCTTAGCTTGGTCCGTAGAGGCAGCTACCGGAGATTTGGGGTGATAGATGACAACGACAGCAAGGATTCCGTGCGGCCAGAAGGAGCCATGGATGCCTGTGTGCCCGCAACGCAGTTACTAAGGCCGGCGCCGCGGGTCGCACGTGCGACCCCGCCATCAGCAGAGCACCGCTCAGAGTCCCGCTGCCTGCGCCGGCTGCTCGTGTTGCACGCCTTGCAGCACACGGTTGCAACGCTGCTGGCAGCGGCAAAACCGGGGACGACATGGCGCGGTACACAAGCACCGCCTCTCAAGCGATGAGTCCTACAGTAGCCAAGGTGGCGCAGCAGACCTGCACCATGCCCAGCCATCAATGGCCCCTGTCGCGCTACCGCTTCCGCAGAGTCACATGGCGACTCGGATGCCATGGCTCTGTTCTGCCGCTCACGGCAGCCAAAGGCAGTAAGTGGTCAAGTATGCAGCACGCAACGCCAAATGCAATTCACCGCTGTGACAGCCGCTCACATGGGTCGAAGCGGCGTGTTGGCTGGAAGGAAGAACAAGAGGAGGATGGGTGTGCATGGGTTGTGGGCAGGGCTTGCAGCCAGGCAAGGCTTGCAGCCAAGTAGAGGATGCAGCCAACTGGGGCACCCACCCACCACCGGCTGGACTTGCGGAGGCGCCAGGGTGCCAGGGCGCGCACCCACAGGGCACTGCTTGGGGCCCCAGGGAGAGCGCAATGCCGCCTGGCGATTCACCACAGCCAGAGCCGCTGCTGAGCGGCTTGCACGCACAGCTTGCCGCCTGCGCTAGCTGCAGAGCAGGCCTAACACAGCCAGCAGGAAGCGTTCCCACGAGGCAGGCCGTAGTGCCACGCAGCTGCTGCCGGTCAGCTGACATTTGCAGCTGGCACCAGTTGCAGCCACCTTGGCAGCCATTGCAGCCACGAGGGGAGGATGCTCAGCATCCAATGCAGTGCCGCAACAGGCAGGCAGCCTTAGCAAGGCGCAGGCAGCCTGCCTTATTACCACTACCCCAGAATGCAGCTGCACGCCGCATCTGCTGCCAACTGTGCGATTCCTAACAGCAGGCGAGTCAGTCCTGCGCTCTTGCAAGCGAGAGTGGCATGGCAGGCCATGCCACTCTCGCTAGGAGAGGTGGAGAACACTCGCTCCGCAAGGGTTCGCACAACGCAGCTGTGTGAAAGTGACATGTGCATCTCAACATTGCACTGTCCAATGGCGATGAAACGTCTGCAGGGTCCCACTCCCCCAGGCCCAGAGCGGCAGCAAACATGCATGCCACCGCCATCCCACGCGACAACCCCACTCCTTCCCTCCTCACCGATCCATGGTGACGAGCGCCACCTGCAGCAGGCGCTCCCAGTTCTTGGTGAGCAGCTGCCAGCGCTGCGCCTGCTGCGGGTCTGCCCCCGGTGGCGCCGGCCCGCCCGCCTCGGCAGCCGCCGCCGCCGCCACGGCCGCCGCCGCCATCGGGCCAGAGAGCACTTGGGGGGCGATGGCCGCTGCCGCCTGGTGCAGCTCGGTGAACAGCGCCGTGAAAGCATCCTCCACTCCATCAAAGTCTTGCAGCACGTGCATGAGTTCCCGCGTGGCCAGCAGGGCGGCGGCCGCCGCAGCGCCGTGCCGCTCCCACCCCGCCCCGCCCGCCAGCAGGGCGGCGGTGTGCTGCTCCCACAGCGACCGCAGCGGCGACAGCAGCGCCTTGCACTGGGCGTCCAGCGCGCGCCGCTGCTGCTGGATGCCTGAAGCCAGCTCCTCAAACTCTGCGAAGATTGAAGAACGCTGCCCTCAGTATAGAAAGCAGAAAAGGGCGGGAGAACAGGAGGGGTACGCGGGAATGAGCTCTCCAGTCTGAGCAACGGAGTGGAGCAGGTGCGGAGCAGGCGTGGGTCGCGTCTCGAAATGCAGCGGGAGGGAGGTATAGGCACACATGCTGGAGTTGCACTCAGGCAGCAAACAGTTGCGAGCTTGCCCCAGGATCCCCGCCCGGCTCACCCTGGTCTGACATGGCGCGGGAAATGTTGGGCGCAGACACAACAAACTTCTTGTCTGCGGGGCAGGAGACACAGCACACGGATCACAGTGCGCGGTGTGCAAAAAGTGTGTAATAAGATGGGCATCATGGCATTCCAGCCGCCAAAGCAACAGCATCAGCGGCATGGGGACGAGTCGACAGCAGCACAGCCCTCCCATGTGCAGACGGCATTAGATTGGCTAGCCACCAGCTGCTTGCACAGCATCCCAGCTCAAATAACAACCCCTGGCGCTCACTTTTCAGCGCCTGCAGCACGTGCTTGATCGCCCGCAGGGCCCGCTGCTTGCCGGCTGGTGCCACTGGAGACTCCTCGGCGGCAGCAGCCATGAGGTCTGGGAGCAGCGTTTGCCAGGGCTGCAGGGCGCGGCGGAGATGGAGTGCGCAGTAGTGGGTTGATGGCAGCGTTGAATCGCCAGACCAAGAGCTCAAGCGCTTGGCCAGCGCGTGCATGGCGAGGCATGCAAAGGGCATAAGCGGCGGCCCCTAGTTTGCGGCACCAGAGGCACTGAAGAGAACAGCGCTCAGCCTCACCAGCGGTACATCGAAGCGCGCGATGTTGGTGATGAGCAGCGTGATCTGCAGGGCGGGATGAGGTTGGGGTCAGAGACTTGCTGTCTTGTAACGCGGCGCCGGCACGTGCATGGATCATGCATGCTGTGCCGGTGCTACGCTTGCACCAAGCCTTGGCATTGCACACTCAATGCCACCCTGCACGGCCTGCGCAGGCATTACACTGTGGCAGCATGCATTGCGTGCAGGCAAGGCCTGCCTGGTGCAGGTTAAGACCACAGCCCCGCCTCGCCTGCAGCGCCACTCGGTCCGAGGGGTCTCCCAGCAGCGATGCCATGGCCGTGGCGCGGATGTACGCCTTCTCGTCATCTGCAGCATTGATGGTTAGGAGAGTCAAGTGTTATATGTACGCGTGATTGCCTGCATGTAGGGCCTTCTCATCATCTGCAGCATGATGGTTAGGAGAGTCGAGGTTTATTGCACGCTTCATGACTGCATGTAGGGCCTTCTCATCATCTGCAGCAGGTTGCAGGCAAGCAGGGTGAGGCGACCATGATGCAATGCAGGGAACAGTTCAAGCTGGTGGTTACGTGCGGTGGCGCATGGCCATCGACGTGCCACCACCAGATGAAAAGCAGACACGCACCATTCGTTGCCACGTGCAGCAGGGCATGCCACCATGACATGACAGCCATGGCATGAGTCATGCCATGCCATGCCATGCCCATGCCATGCCATGCCATGCCAATGCCATGCAGCAGCGGCACACCATGTTTCACATTCCACCACCATGTTACTAGCTGGTTGAGACCTGCATGCCATTCCATGCCCCTCACATGCCATGTCATGCCGTGCCATGCCACTCGCACGCCATGCCTTCTCATGCCATGCCATGCTATGCCCATGCCATGCCATGCCCAAACACAAGGCGCCTCACGCCACACAAGCCCCCGCCCTCGCCCTCCCACCTGGCACACGCGACCACTCGCGGCTGCCAATCGTTTTGCGCCAGCTGGACCCAACCGCATTCTTGGCCACAACCGCCGCCATGAGCCGGCCCTCCTGCTAGGGTGGAAGGGGCACATGGGCCGCATTTGTGAGCAGCCCTGCTGGCTGGATAACCGTGCTGTGATGACTCTGCAGCGTGGGGCAGCTCTAAAACGCACAGGCATGCAATAAGCATGCAGCTAATCTCACATGCCGGCTCACGGCAACGCCCCCAAGCAGACGCACCTCGGGCACAGCTGCCACCTCAGCCACCACCTTCAGCAGGCTGCCGATGAACCCAGGGGCGGCATCGCCCTCCCAGTCGCGCAGCTGCGTCTCCGCTGCGCTGCGCGTGGCATTGTCGAAGCTGAGGGCCGCCTCCAGCGTGCGATACACGGTTTCCACAGGGATGGGCGCCGCCGGCGTGGCCGCCGCCGCTGCCGCCTCCGCCTCCATCCTGCATAGAGGCGCAGATAGGGGCGGGTTGTGATCATGGAAGCAGCAGCTTCACTGGTCATCAACCAGCAGCAGCAGCCTAGGCAGCAGCGTGGCAGTCATGTCTGGTGGGTACACAGACTTGAAGCTGGGCGGCAAGGCGCGGAGGCGGCGGGAGCAACCGGTGTTGGCCCCTGCGGCTGCCGGGCGGGCCCTCCCTGCGCCAATAGGCATCCAGAGCACGGCGGCGCTGCCAGGCAGGCCTTGGACGCCCGCAGCAAGGCGCACCTGAGGCCTCAGCCCGGGGTGCGCGTTGGAAGGGTGCGACGCCCCGAGGGCGTTGTGCAGCGTGATCGGGTGCCGATGCGCCAGTCCGCGCTCCGCCGCAACGCCCAGAACGCCTGCCGAGCCCCGCCTCTGGAGACGGTGCCTCACCAAGCGGGCCACGGAACCTCTCAAGCAAGCGAGCAGCGTGCGATGTTTACGCAGAATGCTCGCCTGGCCCCTGAACGCGCCCTCCTACTGCTGCCGCCTTGCCACGCGAGCGGCAGACCGTGCTCCGGTGGTGCCGCCCATACATTGGTCTGCTAGTTGAGTGGGCTTTCCTGGCCGTGGCCTCTTCCAGGGAGCATGACATGCAGATCACAAGGGATCAGTTGTGCTGGGAACTGTCGCCTGCTCTTGATCGCCGCTGACCGTGCCGTCCTGCGTGCAACGACCCCTGCTGCGCAGCAGCTCAGCTTACAGTCCAGGATGGAGCTCATGCCTCAAATGATTCCCCAGCGACAAGCAGACCCAAGCAAATCCCATCTCAAGCGGCCTTTGGGCGGCGCCGCCGGCTGGTCACTTCCTCCAGCCCCGACAGCAGCTGCCGCTGCAGCGCCTCAGCCTGCTCCCTCCACCCAGCAGTCGGACTGGTCACGCTGGCTGCCCCCGTGTCTCGCCGGTGCTGCTCCAGGCTGCTGCCGCTGACCGCCGGGTTAGTCAGGAAGCGCGGGCGCAGCAGCAGCAGCCAGGCGAAGAAGGCGGCCAGGCGCGCCGCCCAGTTGAGCTCCTGCGCAACGAGGGCGCGAAAGTGTTTTCGAGAGGTCAGCAGCGCTTCAGCGCTGTGGCACCCACACGATCCTGCTCCGGTGACACACATAGCAAGGAGCAGTAAGTCAGCTCTTCCCTCCCCCGCCCCCACCTTGGAGTTGCTGTCAACCAGCGCCGCGCCCAGCAGCTGCAGCAGGAAGGGCGCAGCAAAGGCCAGAGCGCCGCGGTGCCAGGGGCGGGGGCGCGCCGAGCGGGGGGCCCAGGCCGCCAGCGCCGCAATCGCCAGAGTGGCCAGCCTGCGGGCGGGCGGGTTGGATGTTTCACCGTGTCTCACCGCCGTGTTAGCAGCATTTGGATGTGTTTTGCAGAGCATGACACAGAGGCTGCTGATGTGCCCGCCTGCTACTCACTGCCGCCAGTTTCTGCCTGCCGCTTTGCAACCACTCGTCACCTGGCATCCCCAGCAACAGGTGCACCGCTGTTCTCTCACCCTGCCACCGCCATGATACCCAAGGCCACAAGCTCGCCCGCGGCAGCCAGCTTCCTGCAGGAAGGAAGAATGGCCATTTGCACGCATCGCACTCTGCTCCAGGCAGGAGCGGCGGGTTGGCTGGCATAAGCGGCAGCCAGGCGCCCACCTGCCCTCCGCCGGCCAGTCGTCGATGTGCGCCCGGATGAACGCCACAGCGGCAGCGCTACCTGCCGCTGCCGCCCAAGCGGCGCGCAGCTGCCGCTTCCAGGGTGCAGCAGCTTGCGCGGCCGCATTGCACAGCCGCAGCGCAGCCTGGCCTGGCCGGGTAGCCAGTGCTCGGTGTGCGAACAGCACCAGCCACACACCCAGCAGGCAGCGCAGCACCAGCGAAGGAGCCAGCACTGTTTGAAATGTCGCGGTGCAGGGTTCGGGTGGGCTGCCATCTGGTGGTGCTGCGCCCGGCAGCCGCAGCTGCAGCACCGCCAGCCCAGCGGCGGGCAGCGTCAGGTTGCAGCTGCTGCCCTCGGCCGCGGGTGTGCAGTGCATGCGGCGCCGCAAGGGATGCTTCAGAAGCGGCATCCTCTGCTTCCCTTGCATGTCGGTGTGACTGGCATGCACTGTTGCTGTCAGCCGGACGCTCTGTCAAGTCAGGTGGGGAGGAGCGGCAGTGGCGGAGTGAAAGGACGAGTGGGGCAGGCGGCGCCGCCAACTGCCCAACCCTGACCTCTGGGCAGCCCATCGTGTCTTCAGCATTTTACTAACCACTTCGGCGCCTTGCCTGGCTGCCGGGGCACGCGAGCACGAGACTTCGCGAATGGAAAGCGAGACGGAGCGACGCCCAGCCCTCTGGTTGCGATCCCACGTGTCGGATCGTTTGCATGTAGCTGCCGTCGGGCTGCAAGACCGGCGGGCCGCCGTCTGCGGGCGGGGAGAGGGGCCCGTTTGCGCTCAGCTGGCCTGCAAGGGCCGCCAGCACAATCAGAACGCTGATCGCATTCATGCTTGCGTTTGTAGCCCTGCGTCGCGCCGTCCCGACACCGTCTGGCGCCGCCGGCGGACCGCCGCCCCAGCGCTCGAAGCACACGCATGTGGGTCCCCCCGGCGTACCGATCAATGGCGTAAACATGGCAGGGGGAGTGTAGGATGAATGGCACATCTGGTATGGAAAAAAGTGGCGCTAGGGGAAGAGGACAGGTTAGCATGCATGGTAGGGGCTCAAAGCTCGACTCGAGGTGGCACGCAAGAAGGGCAGGCACGGGCAGAAGGGAGTGGGCAGCGCAGGGGAGGGTGGGGTTGGCATGGGCGAAACGCAGTGGGCAGACGCGTGGGAGCAGCTAGGAGTAAGCTGTGGGCATGAGCATCACGGAGTGGGCGAAGCGTGGGGATGGCGGCAGGGGCAGGGGGCCGACACACGGGGAATAAGCAGAGCAGGGCTGCCTGCTGGTTGGGTTTGAGAGGCAAGCTAAGGGGCTTGCGACGGTTACGCAGGGTTGTGGCAACGATGCCACGACATCAACAGAAGCGAGGGAAGGGCACGATGGGCGGGACATTAAGCATGGATGAGGTGGCAACCGCACGAGCGGGGTGCACACACACGGGCATTAACCAATAGAAGGCTGTTAACGCACAGGCAGGGAAGATTGGTGGGGACTCTTGCCCTCAATGAATGTAGTTAGGTCACTGTCATTTAAAAATGAGATGGCGGACTGGTTGGTCTCTGCATCATGCTCTCGTGTGCATCAGACAGCGCACCGCCGGCAGCATCAACCGTAGGTAAGCACGTGCCATGAATATCTGCAGTAACAGGCAGGACGGGCAAGAAGGCAGATGAGCAGAAGCAGGGAGTCACACGCCGCTTCTTGCTGAGAATCGGCAGCTGCAACGCGCGGCTGCTCGTTACCCTGCAGCACAGCACCGCCCTCCCTCCCAGGCAGCTGCGCCGCCACTCACATGATGCAGAGCAGGGCGCCCACCAACAGCGCGGGCCAGCCGGCCAGGGCGCGCAGGCGCAGCTGGGCCTGGTACGCCAGTTCATACTGGAGGTCCCCTGGCTGCAGCAGGCCGGGAAGAGCGGTGGCTTCCAGCAGCGCCTCTGCTTGTGCCGCCAGCCACTGCCGCTCTGAAGGAGACTCGGGGCTGGATGGGCCGCTGGAGGAAGAAGAGACCGGCGGCAGGGTGACGCCCGCAGCCGCGGCCGCCTCCCGGCGGCGCCGCGCTGCCGCGCGCGTCTGCACGCGCTGCTGCGAGCGGGCGGCGCGGTATTGCGTGGACAGGAGGGCGCGCAGGCGCTCCAGGCGGTAGCGGCGGAACCAGCGGCCCGCCAAAGCAAAGTCCAGCGCCAGCGGCAGCAGCAGGCCGAGCCACACTTGCAGTGCGGCCAGCACTGCACACAGCAGGAGGGGGAGGCACAGATTGCCAAGTTGGGCAATTGGGCAAGGGCAGGAGCGGCGCATGCGTGGTGGGGCGCGTTGAATTGACAGCTGGCGCCAGCTTGCAGCAGGCACCAAAACTCTGCTGGACAGCCCCCGGTGCCTCACCGCAGTAGCAGCGCCGGTATGGGTGATCCGGCCCGACGCCCGCCAGCCACAGCAGCGGCTCCAGGGGAGCAAAAGCAGGCTGCAGCAGGGCGTATATTACGTCAAGCCGCTCGCTGGTTGCTGGGTGCTGCATGAAGTCTGTGAAGCACAGCGCTGAGTTGGCGGTCGCGACTCGCGCGGTGGCGACAAGATGCACAGCGGCGCCCAGCAGCGGGGGCAGCCGCAGGCCCAGGCAGCTCTGCGACAGGGCGGAGGCCAGATTGGCAGCACCAGCTTGGGAGAAAGAGGCCGATATTTGCCTAGATAAAGGCTCATGTGCAAGGGCCCAGTGACGCATTGTTGCGGTACTGCTGGTTGCAAAATTGCACCTACCACCCTCAGGCACTCACCAGCACGAGGCCTGCAGTGCCCGATGCCACGGTGAGGAGGAACAGGAAGTGAAGGCCACCCAGTGGGCCATCAACAATGTTGGCAGCGCGGGGCGCAGCAGCACGGGTGCGCGACAGCCGCACGAGCGGCACTGCCGCCGGTGTGGCGAGCAGCAGGCGGAGGGCGACGAGCATCGGTGCTCGCCACCTGCTCCAGCTGTGGGGTGCCAGCAGCTTCCAACCCAAGAAGGTCAGGGCAGCCATGCCGGGCAGCAGTGTGCCAGCGCTGCTGCCGCCGCCGCCGAGTGCGGCCGTGGCGGCGGCGGCGGTGAACATGAGCAGAGCGGTGGCTTCGCCGTCGAGGAGCACCGCATACCATGCCGCGGGCTCTGCCTCTTCCTGCTCCGCTCGCTGAACCTCGCGCCGGGGCGACATGCGCGCCGAAAAAGAGGGGCGTACTTTCGGTACTCGCGCCGACGGCTACGGTTTGCGCGTGTAAATAGCCTCTGGGGCCGTGTATTGAGGCATGGTGTGCAGGGCGGTGAGAGGGAGGCGAGCCAGGGGTTACAGCATGCATGCGCTTTCCGCCTGGCAGCGGGCACGCAGCATAAAGGAGGTTGGGCCCACCCTCAAGGGTTTGGTGACCCACGGTGATGAACTAGCTACAGTTTGACCTGTGAAACTGCAGATCTTCAGCATCCCATTGCTTCCGGGCCCCTGGTGCACCACCGGCGTGCTACCGACCCCTTCACCAGCAAGCCGCTGCCGTGCACATGCACTCCGCTCCCCCAACTGAAAGTGCAGGCGCCCTGTTACCCAGCGAGGCGCAGGCGCAGGCGCAGGTGCAGGCGCAGGCGCACTCGGCAGCACTTTTTCAGGTGATAGAACACACAGGCAGGAAGTGATGAAACAACAGCAGCAAGAAAACCGGTTGATAGCTCAGGCAAGCGACGGTCGTGCCAGGAACTTGTTGGGTCACATACGCAGCAAATGTTGGGTCATGACGGCAAGTGTTACTCATGGGCAGGGGTGCAGGGCAGGCGGCATGCAGGCCATGCACCTGCTTTAGAAAGTAACTTTGGTTGCCTAGGCAGCCAGCATGTCATCCACCTTGAGCGGCAGCTGAGCGCCTTCCGCGTCTGCCGCCTTGTGCCCCCTCCGCCCAGCCCCCTTGCCAGCGGCCTTGCCGCCGGCAGCGGCTGCTGGGGAAGCGCGGCGGGCGCTGCGCCGGCTGCCCTTGCCTGCCGCCGGCTCCTCAGCAGCACCTGCTGCTGCCTCAGCAGATGCCTTCTGCCGCTTGCCAACCGGGCGTGCCGCCTCGCCATCTGCGCCCTTTGAGCTGCTGCGCTGCCGCTTGCCGCTGACAGCGGCCGGCTCCGGTGCAGCCTCAGGCGCTGCGGCCTCTGCTGCAGGGGCGGCGCTCTTAGCCTTGCTGCCGCTGCCGCCTGCCGCCTTGGCACATCGCTTGATGGCTGCCGGCTGAGGTGCCGCCTCGGCAGCAGGCTCGGCAGGAGCCGCCGCCGCTGCCGCCCGCTTGCGCCCCCTGCCGCCCTGCTTGCCGGCGGGGGCTGGGGCGCCGTCACCAAGGACTGCTGTCGCCGCCGCCGGCTGGGCTTCCCCCTGCTGCTGCTGGTGCTCCGTGGCCGCCGCCTCAACAGTCGGCTCCTCATCTGCCTCCTCCGCTGCCGCAGCGCCCTCGCCCTGCCGCTCCGCCTGTGCCTGGGTGAGCTGCGCCTCACCCTGGCTGCCGCTCGCCGCCTCCACCGCCTCTTTGGGCAGCTTGAAGGCGTGCAGCAGAGCGGCCCGCAGCGGGCCCTCGCGCAGGCCCTGCGGGTGCAGCGCCGCCGCCACCGCAACCAAATCATCCGAAGCGTAGCACCCATATGCCTCCCGCCGCTCAGCCGCCGCCTCGCTGCCGCTGTCGGCGACGCCGGTGGCAGCGGAGCAGCGTGCAGAGGGGCCCTCGGGGCCGCAGCACTGCACCACGATGCCGGCATCGCCCGTCAGCAGCGGCGCCGCCTGCAGCTGCAGGTAGCGCCGGCCCTCGCGGTCGGTGCCCACCACCGCCGCCCTGCAGATGAGTGTGGGTCGGGAAGGCGAGATGTGTGAGCGCTGGAACGTGAAAGAGGTGGATTGTGCAAGTGCTGGAAGCAAGCCAGAAGCGGGAAGCATCGGTGATGTGGCCGCATGCTTCAGCCAGCCATACCAATGCATCAAACGCAGCGCACCTGACGGTGGGCGGGTGCACCTTCTCGCCTAGCGCCTTGAGCTTGGCAGCCGCGGCTGCAGGCAGGGGCAGAGGGCATAGCAGAAGAACTCAGACCTCAACCTGCTGTTGAGGCATGGGTGTCAGGGCAGCGCCGAGAGGGCAGGAGGGCCAGCAAGCAGCGCCGCTTAGCCCTGCACTACACCGCACCACGCCTGCACCACACTAGCACCCCCTGCTGCTCTCACCGCTGGAAGCAGCTGCCTCAGCACGCTGGCGAGCCTCCTCCAGCATCGCCTGCTGCTGCTCCAGAGTCAGGCCGCCGGTGGCGGCGCTGCGAATGGGTGGAGAGGGAGGGCGGCGGTGCTCAGCATCAGGCAGCATGCACTCACTCAGCTGCCACATTCTACATGAGCCCACCCTCAACTCGTGCAGCCTGCAAACCGCAAAACCCATCCCCACTGCAGTGCAGCTCACTTGGCGATCATCAGCGCAATCTGCTGGTCGCGCTCGCGCTGGATGGCGGCCCGTGCCTCCTTGCGCACCTGCGTGGCAGAGAAGAATGAGACACGAATGAAGATGGTGGGATCGGTGCAGGAGGCCAGCATGGAAATGTTGAGTTTAGCCACTGCATGCACAGCGGCTCGCACACCACCCACAGCATGCACAGCCCGCCCAGAGCAATGCAAGCCCACAGCACCATCCCCGCCCTCAGAGAGCTGCTCACCCCCGCCAGCTGCTGCCGCCGCTCCTTCTCCTCGTCCATGGCATCCCCCATCGACTCCTCAATCACCTTGCTGCAGAGGGTGGGAAGGAAGAGGTGGGGGAAGCACTTGAGGCAAGGCTCTCAGATGCAGGGTAGTGTATCAGTGGGCAGGGCTTGCGCCCCATGCCACCACACCGCTGCACTTGACTTGAACCAGGCTCGGCAAGTCACTGCAACCCGTCATATCAGCTCTCTGTGGCATGCACATGCGTGCACGCAACACCGCGCATGTTGCCTGCAATAATGCCTCACCGCAGTTCATCCGTTTCCAGGGCGTCGTGCACCAGGGCATGCAGCATGGCCACGCGTGCCGCGGGCGGCAGGCCCCAATAGCCTCCCGCAGGGTAGTCCACGGTGGTGACTGCCGCGGCACCGCCTGCAGGGAAGGGTGAGAGGTTGGCGAGGCGCTTGGCGCGCTGGCGGCAGGCGCAAGACGGCTCAGCGCATGCAGCAGGGCCGGCAGGCTTTGCCATCAATATTGTGCGAGGTGAGCCAGCAGCAGCAAGTGATAGCATTCGCACCTGCGCCCAGCACCGGTGCCTGGCTGCCGCCGTCCACCTCCATGCCCTCAGGCCCGAGCGCCTCTCCCGCCCCCTCCTCCTCGCCAGAGGGGGGCGCCACCGGGCGGCTGAAAATCTCGCCGGCCACCGCGGGCGGTCCGTGCTGCCAGCGCAGGCCCAGGGCCTAGCGGGAAGGGAGAGGGAGGATAGGCAGGCAGATATAGACTGTTGTATGGCTGGTTGGTATGCAGCGCAAGGCCGCATGGGGCGGCACAGTGCGGCAGGTGAGCCAGCGATGCCAAATCAGCAAGTGGGCCACTGCTGCCCTGGCCCACCCAACCAACCAACACACTGGCCCCACCTGGCGCTGGGTGAGCAGCGAGGCGGCACAGTATCTGCACTTGATGCAAACTACGTCCACCAAACTGAACGGCACTCCCACAGCTCCCACCAGGCGCTGGGTGAGCAGGGAGGCGGTGTAACATCGAGGTGCTACAAAGGCATTCAACAACCAACACCCACCTGGCGCTGCGTGAGCAGGGAGGCGGCGTAGTAGCCGCGCATGATGCCCTGCCACGAGCCCGACCGAACGTCGCCCTTCACATTCCAGTACGCCCGCACCTGCGGCAAGGTGAGGAGCGGAAGGCAGGGTGTAAAGGGCAGCATTGAGTGGAAGAGCCGCGGAAGGCAGGGCAGCCCCAGCTAAACTTGATCAGGCCGGGCAGCCTGGAACAGCCAGCGACAAGGCAGTGCGAGGCAGCTGATGCAAGGATGCCTGCCATCAGCAGCAGGCGCAGCAAGCAGCGATGCAGCAGCAACAATACCCAACAATAAGGCATGAGCAGCGATGCAATGGTGAATAAAAACAAGGGGAAAACATGGCTCACCACCTCCAGCAGGCGGCAGTGCACCAGCCCAACCAACGAATCGGCGGGGGCGGAGCACAGCAGCTGCCTCTCATCCTCGGTTGCCTGCAGGGGTGCCACGCGCAAGGGACCAAAGCCTGTCAGCGACACGGCTTGCCATGCTATGCACTGCACGCATGCATGCACTCCAGGCTTGCAACCAAGGACATGAAAGCACCCCAGGACACGATTCTGACTTCCTTCAGACTCAGCCCAAAGCGCACAACAGCTGGAACCCACCGGCTGCAGCAGCTCCGCAACCAGCGCCGCCAGCGGAGGCGAGCGCAGCCCGACCTTGCCGCCAAACACCTGCAAATCGGTGAGGGCAGGGAGGGAGACGCGGCAGGTAAGGGCCGCACACAATACACACCGCTGCTGCAGAGCCCAACTGCTTGCTTCCAGCACTCAGTGTGTTTTAGTGGGTTACTAATTACGCAAGATGCACACACCTGCAGGAACTCAAGGATGGCCGCCAGCTCAGCGCCCGCCTCGCCCTCAGGCAGCTCCACTGAGACAGGAAGCAAGGCAGCAGCAAATTTCAACCAGTGTGCAGCCAAGATTCCAGAGGCGCAGTGTGGCAAAGGGCTCAATGCCAAGACCGACAGCAGATCCATCTCCCATGCACATCGCACCGCGCCACCCGCCCAACCGACCTGCGTCCGGCACGGCTGCCGACCAGCCCAGCCCACCACGGGGCCGCTTGGCGCCAGCAGCGGCGCAAACCTGCACCTTGTGTGCCGCGGGGCGGCGAGCCTCCTGCAGGGCGAGAAGGGCACGCAGATTGGATTGACACATGCTTCAAAGCAGCGGCAGGGCCCAGGGAGTGGAGAAAACCAGCAGCGGACAGCCCACCATAGCACCGCACCCCTGTGCAAGGGCATGCAGGAGCCCACACCAAGCGGCACGTGCTCCTGCACACCGCCACACGCACCGGCATCTCGGCAGTCCGCGGCGGCAGCTGCTCATCCGGCAGCAGCTCCTTCTCAGCCTCTTCTGCCGCCGCCTTACGATTCTGGGCTGGCCGCTTGCGCTGCGCGCCGGCCGCCGCCGCTCCACCCTCCTCGCCGCCCTCGCTGCCAGCCGCCGCACTGCCCTCCCGGCTGGCCTTGCCGCCGGCAGCGGCGCCGCTGCGGCTGCTGCCGGCACCTGCAGAGCCGCCAGGCGGCAGCTTGGGCAGCTGCAGCGCCTTGGCGTGCGGGTTCTTCTCAAGCAGGTCGCGCACTGCAGCAGGGAGGGTTAGTGGCGCAAGCAGAATGGAGGGGGGTTGAGAGTAGGGAGTGGACATGTCCTGGCACCAAGCCACTGTGCTGTAGAAGGGCGGCAGTCTGTACAAGGGAAAGCGCGCCCCATAGCAAAGCGGCATGCATCCAGGAAGGCGTGAATAGGAGTGAGCAGGAGTATCGCACCCCCAGCTTTATGCTGCCCTGCACCCACCGGAGCCAAAGCCCGCCTTCTTGGCGATGTTGGCCAGCTGGCCGGTCGCCTCCTTGCCCGCCTTCTGCAGCATGCGGCCAAAGAGGGCAAGAGGGCGGGGGCTGGATCAGCAACTTACAGATGCGGCAGTAGTAGCTCGGGCTGTGCCCCTCGCTGTGCCACACTTCAATTCCATCTGCACGTCTTATGCACAGCAAATCATGCGATCCACCTTGCATACGCAAGCAATGCCCCATGCAGCTATCCTTGCTGTAGCAACCCAGCGGCAGCGCACTTGCCTTGCGGCAGTTGGAGCAGTTGCACTCGCCGCGGCAGCGGGGGCAGGCCCAGTCGGCCGTGGCGTTGGCGTCCTCCACCTTTTCATGATAGCGGTTCTCCAGGCACCTGTAAAGTTAGGCAGCATGAGCTGTTCAGAGCTTGCAGACACAGTGAGCATTTGCGTCCTCCACCTTCTCGTGGTAGCGGTTCTCTCCAGGCACCTGGGCAGATGGGTGAGCAGCCTGGGCAGGGTTAGCGCTGGCAGCTCACAAAATTCAAGTTGTTCAGGCACCTGGCAAAATGAGCAGCCTGGGCGATTCAAAGCTTGCGGGTGCTGGCGGTTTGCTCAGCGGCGGCACGCGGGTGCTGAGCCGGGGCGGTGAACAGCCACGGCAGGCTGTGCGCTGTCTGGCACTCCACACTGCTGCCAGTGCAGGCACAAGCAGTAGATGAAAATAAGGAGTAAGCCAACGCACTTGGGGCAGAAGTAGAGCGTGCACTTGGTGCACTTGGCCTTGGTCTCGATTGTCTTTTGCCGGCACTGGTGGCACGTGGTGCCGTTCTCGCTGTCGTAGACACGCCCACCCTGCGGGGGAGGTTGAGAGCCGATTGCCGTTGGGCGCCTGTATGCGTGCAGCAGCATCAGCGCGAACAGTGGACAAAAGGACATGGCCGCAGTGACGTGCATCCGCGCGCAGTAACGTGCACCCGCCCGCCCGCCGCACGACAACAGCGGCGCAGCACCCACCTGCACGCGCACGCCCGGGTTGTTGTTGCGCTTCTTCTTGGCTGGTGCTGCACCATCCGCCGCCTGCGACGCTGGGGCAGCCTCCTCGGCAGGCGTCGCTGCAAGGGGACGGAGAAGCGAGTGGCACAGTGACGGCTGCGCCGGAGCGGGCACCCCGCCGCCGCGCCACGGCACCCCTTGCACCCGAGCTGAGGGCTCCCGCTGGCGCTACAACACCCGTGCTCCTCACCCTGCTCCTCGGCAGGCGCGGCCGGGGCCTTGGCGGCCTTGGGCCGGGGCATACTGTCTGTCGCCGTTCTCGATACGGCTGAACAGCAGCTGAAGCCGCTCGGCAGCACTGCTAGGGCTGATGGGGCTCGCCGCCTCGCCGCTGGGCGCGAGAAGTGCCAACGTGCAAGACGCCCTTTGAAACCTGGGCACCTGTGGGGCGTCCCAGGGATGCCACGCCGAAGCGCAAGGCAGCTGAGTACCGTGTCGGGGTCCCGATCGGGCGATGGCAGCATGTGGCGGTGGCGGGAACCCCGCTGGCGGCGACGGGCGCGGCGCGCTCCGCTGGGCCTCATGCCTCCCCCTTACCGCTTGCAAACCGGGGCATCGCGGCATCGGCTGCTGTGATAAGCGGTTGAGCTGGCCTCAGGGCCAATTCTACCCCACCCACTAGGCTGGCAAACCCGATGGCGCGTTGTGCAGCAGCCCTGTGCCTGGCGGCCCTGCTGCTGTGCAGCGGAGCCATGGCCGTTGCAGCAGAGGCCGCAGCGCAAGCGGGCGACACCCCTGGGGGCAGCGGCGGCGAGGCGGCGGCGGCGGCGGAGGCAGGCACGCCCGCCGCCGCAGCCACCCAAGTTAGGGAGCGGCCGCCCTTCATCGTGCTTCGCCCCCAGGACAGCTGGTTGCTGGAGATCGTGGCGCTCTCCTTCCTGTTGGCATTCCTGGTCAACCTGGTCATCGGGCGGCGCCGCAACGAGCGGCTGGCGCTGGCCTGGACGGCTGAGGTGCGCTCGTGGTATGATGCAGGCGGGGCATGCTTACAGAGTACAAGTGCCACCACTGCACCCTGCATGCTGGAGAGTCGAATAGCTGGTCGCCACCTGTGCGATCCTCAGTCTGCCGGTGTCCGTGGCCTGCCGCCTTCCCTGCAAACAAACGCAGCTGGTGGCGCCTGATGGTGTGCTGGACCGCAACTTTGCTCTGCTGGGGCCGGGTGACACAGCGGTGAGGCTGACGGGGCATGCCAGCAGCCTGGAGCAACTTGCGATGCGATGTGACGGGTAGTGTTGTGGCATGCCGCGCCGCAGCCTCCCTGGCCAACTTGCAGCGCGTGGTTACGGCCAAGCCACCTTGCTGCGGACGCGCCTGCTGAGGGCGCTCAGCTCGCGGCCCTTGGACCGAAGGCTAAGGGTGTATCACTTGCCCCCGTCATGCAGGCGGGCGAGGTGCTGCTGAAGGACTCGATGCACAGTTTCAAGCTCTGGGCCTCCGGCCGCCGCTTCTGCCAGGTGTGGAGGGCGTGTCGCATGCCCGGGTTGCTTGCAGTGCGGCTTGCCAGCTGGCGCAGCCTCCGATTGTGCCACCTGCTCGCCTCGTTGTTGCTGATTCTTCCATTCTGCTCCTGTCGGGCAGGGCATGCTGGCCACGCTGCAGCTGGTGGGGCCTCTGTTGCGCTGCCTGCTCACCCCTCACAGTTGCACACGTCTGCACCGCTCTCCTTCGTTTGCAGGGCATGCTGGCCACGCTGCAGCTGGTGCGTCGCCAAGACCTGCTGGCCTATACGGTGATGGCGCTGCGGGGCCAGAAGGACGTGCTGGAGCTGGAGGTGCGCTGCGCTGTGCTGTGCCTGCTTTGCTGGGCTGCTCTGCTCATGCTATGATGGCTGTTGGGCAGCGAGAAGGACGTGCTGGAGCTGGAGCTGCGCTGTGCTGTGCTTGCTGCGCTGTGCTATGATGTCCATATTGCACATGCTGTGTACGAATCATGCGCCAGAAGGACGTGTTGGAGCTGTGCGCTGCGCTGTGCTGCTGTGGTCGGGGCATGGGGCATGCTATGAAGGCACTGGGCAGAAGCACGTGCTGGGGGTGCATTCTGTGCTGCGTATGCATATGCTGCTCTGCGCTGTGCGTATCCTGCCGCCTCTACTAGTGACTGCACCCGCCGCTGCCCTGGCGCAGGTGCGCATGAGTGAGGGCGCGCTGCCGCCCCTGGTGCTGGCGCTGGGCCAGCCGTCCATTGTGCGCAACATGGCCATGGACTCAGACGACATCAAGGCGAGTGCTGCCTTGTTGCCAAGTGCTGTTTGCGTCATGGCGTCGCCTTCAAAGTGCTTGTGCTCGCGTATACGGCACCGCGACACCCACAGCTGTGGGTTCACCCTTGCGCCATTCCCTCCACCCCAACTGCTGCTACTCTCAGACCTTCTGCAAGAAAGTGGAGGTGACTCGCGACCGCATCGCCAACTGGCCAGGTGTGCGCCGCTGCTCAGTAGTTCCTGTTGTTTGTCAGCCGATGGTCTGAGCTCCTGGATGTGCTCTCTTGCGCTTGGACGGGCGCTGACTGGCCCCAGCTGCTGCCTTGGCATCATTGCATGTGGAGATCAGGCCATGTAACGCGTGCACCCCACCCACTCGCCTATGCAGACAAGCTGGCGGTGTGGGCGGAGCACAGCAGCATCTTCTACGACATCATGGTGCGCTTGCTGGGTGTGGGGGGCTGTGTAAAATAGCATGGACTTGACGCCAATGCGGCCGCGCTGGATTGCCCGCACTGCCCTGCTGCCCGCCCTCATTTGGCCGGCGCACTGGCCCATTCAACCGATGTCCCACTTCCTCACTCGCCTCCCTGAGCAGCCCACAGCTGCTGGGCCTGGCTTTCAGCAAAGTAGTCTTCGCTCCACTCAGTCTGTCACTCCTTTAACAGCTCATTTCAAACGCCAATCGCCCATTCTCTTGCGCAGGGCCCCCAGCTTCTGGACCTGGCCTTCAGCAAGGAAGCTTTCCAGTCGCTGCGCCCGTACTTCAGGCAAGCCAGCAGGGGGATGGCATGGGGGGTGCGATGCCACTTGAGTTGCCATGGCCACTGCTGCGCCGGAGGCGATGAGGGGAGCAAGGACTGGCGGCACCCCTCCAGCTCTTCCAGAGGCGTGGTGACGCGCTTGCCAGATCAAGACAGCACAAACCACTGCCCGTCAGCCCACCAGCTGGCTGCTGTTTCCCTCACCAAACTGCTGTTCCCTCACACCTGTGCCTGCAGGTACCTCCACATCACTAGTGACGCGCCCGAGGGCCACAAGCAGGTGGGCAGCAGCAGTAGAACTGCGGCACGCAAGGATTGCATGGCGCAGCAGAATTAGAAGTGCATCTTGTGCACCTGCTGTCTGCCAGAGCAAGAGTGTAGGCTTTAGCATCCTGCCCAACGGGCAGCCATGGGAGGCCAATGCTGCCAATCCGTCGGCGCCTGAGACAACTTCACACAACGAGCTGGGGATTGCTGCCCCCTCCCCTCCACGCAGGTCATCCGCCTGTCGTTTGTGCTGCCGCCGCCGGGCGAGGGCACGGTCCTGCCCCGCCTCCTCACCCTGGCCTGCCTGCTGGTCGACCTGATGGGCAGCTACCGGCTGAGCCCGGGTGAGAATGCATGGCACTTGTTGCGCCTCCACCTCGATTCGGCTGAGCTGCCCTCAGGCACTGCCCGTGCTGCACATTGGTCCCAGACCACGATGTGCCTTGCCTGCGCCAACCTGTGCTGTGCAGAGCAGCAGAAGCGGGCGGCAGATGCGCGGACCAAGCTGGAGGCGGCTGCCCGGGCGGGCGAGCAGGTGAGCAGGGCGTCTTGCGGTTGTTGCTGGAAAGCTCAGTGTTATTTCCAGCGGTTATCAGTGGCGCTGGCCAGGGCCCATCCAGCGTTCAGGGCTGGGAGCACGACTGCAGCTGGCTGGCTGTTTGCCAGGGTGCGGCTCAGACTGCTTGGCTTGAAAGAGCAAGCGTGCGGCTGCGTCGTCCGAGTCGGCCCAGTTATGCCAGCCTCATGATTCCTGTCTTCCCTGCCGGTTCAACTGCTGCAGGACGAGATGCGGAAGCGCGCCGAGGAGCGGCGGGCGGCCAAGCTGCAGGAGGAGCAGGTGCGCCTTTTCCAGCCACAGCACACTTCTTGGCTAGCAACATCTGTCCCGCTCGCCAGGCTGCCTCACCTGCCGCTCTATGTTATTGTTCCTGGCAGGAGCGCCTGCCCAGGCTGTCGCAGGAGCAGCACGAGAACAAAGTCACAAGCTATGCTGGAACATTGTCTGTTTCCCTTGCAGGAGCGCCTGCGCAAGCTGCCGCCCGATCAGCGGGAGAAGGAGCTGGCCAAGCGGCAGAAGGTTCAGGCAAGTCCCTCTGGCACCCCGCCCTGCTGCATGGTGTTGTCGTCGAGTGTGGAGGTTGAGCTGTTTCTTGTGCTGCTCATGCGCAGGTGCTGCTGCTGCTGCTGCTGCTGCTACTGCTGCTGCCATCCCTGCAGCAGGAGTCGGTGTCCTGGCTTTAGTTGTGGCTGAGGCCTCCGTGTCACACATGCCAACCCACTGGTTGCCTGATTGAGCCCGCTTTCCTGTGCTGCCTGCAGCAACGGCGGCGCATGATGCGGGCGGGCAAGAATCTGTAGAGCCCGCCGTGTTGGCTGCGTGCTGGCAAAGCGGCGGGCTTTTGCAAGCCGCTGTTGTGCAGCACTGGCAGCTGGATAGGCAGGAGAGGAAGCTCAAACCACACAGCCTCTATGCTGCGCTCCCATGTGATCGTGTGATCAACAGTGTAGCAAGCAAGCTGTACTGCCCAGGCAGTCCTGCATTGGAAGAGCAGGGCTGGTGTGTATTCCGCCGGGCCAGCTCCTGTGACTTGCAATTCAGGTGGTTGCAGCTGCCATGTGATGTGTGCAATTCATCAACTCGGCACTGCAATGCAAAGGGCAGCAAAAGCCACTTGCAGTCCCAAGGCAGGAGGGGGGTGCTGCTGACGCTGCCCTGCCGCTGCGCCGCTGCCGGTGAATGCCAAGCGCTGGCCACTCGCTGCAGGCTTGCAGTTGCACTTGTAAGTATCCTATTGCGCGCTTGGAGCCCCAAACGCTGCCGGCGCTGAGAACGGGAGGAGCGCTTCGCTTGTGGGCACCGCCCTGTGCCTCGCGAGCTTCCGATCAAGTAAGAACCGTTAGTTGCAGCCGTTCACGTCGGTGTTCGGGCTCTTGCCGGCCTGCAGTCGGCACCGCCGCCGCTGCCGCCGCCATCGTCGTCGCCGCTGCTGCCACCGACCCAGTGCCCCCAACCTGCCCTCGCAGAGCCTTAGCCCCCGACATCGCACACCACAAATGGCACTGTTTGCGGTGCCGATTGTGGGAGGCGTGGTTGGTGGCGCCTACCTATGGGGCGCCTACCGCCTGACGCTGGCTGTTGACAGAGCCACCCGCTCCGCCCTGGCACCGCCAGAAGCCAGCAGCCTGTCCGTACCACCCGGCACCGGCCAACCGCACTATGGGCTGCTGGCGGGCAGCTGGGCTGTGGCGTACGCAGCCGGCGCACGGGCATTACAACCGGCCTTCAGCCGCATACCCGTGCCTGAGCGAGTGGAGAGCGCTGTGCAGCTGGCCCGCAGCATGGCGCCGGGAACAGCACGGCACGCGCTGGCATGCACAGCGGCAGTGGCACTTGCAGCGGCAGGCACAGCAGCATATGATGTGCGGCTGGCGCAGCGGCCTCAGCAGTAGGCGGGGCGGCGGAAAGGATGAGCAGCGGGGTATGCCGCGTTAACAAATGTACAAATGTACAACATGACTAAATCTGCTGCACTGCCGCTGAATTGTTTCTACCCACGAGCATTCATTGCAGTAAGCCAAGCCTTGCAAAACAACCAGCGTTACTCTGCCACAGTGGTGGAGCACAGCTGCTGTGCAGCGGCGGCAGCAACCCGTGCACCGGCTAAACTGTACCGGACAAACTCGACCGGCAAAACTCGCGGCCAGTTAGTGGCTTGGCTACCGTTACCAGAAGCTGCTGTGTGAATCAAAATCAATAACGAAATAAGCAACCATCGGCAATTGCTTTTTACAGGTCTGTTGGCTGCGGGCGCTCGCCCGGCCGCCACCCAACCCTGCTGCTGCCGCCGCCACTGCTGCTGCTGCTGCTGGTGCTCGGCCCCGCCAGCTCCCCTACTCGCGTCTGCGCTTGCAGCCGCCGGTTGGGCTGCGCTGCAGGGGCGGGCAGCTGCCCTTCTCGCTCCGCCCAGCCGGGTAGGGCACTGGCCGCCTCATTGACGCGGCTGCGCGAGGGGAGGCGGTCACGCATGGCAATGATAAACTAACAGAATGCAACTGCAACTGGATAATGCTGGCCATTCCTGCCTGTGCCACCGTACTAGCAGCTGCAGCGCAGTCCCTAGTGCCAAGCGGCATGTGCAGGGCACAGCACATCGCCCAACCACCCCTAGTGAGTCCGCCCACACCTGATCAGCGTCTTCACTGCTTCATTGGTGCAGCCCTCGGGCGGCATGGGGAAGTTGCGGGGCGGGTACTTCCTCTGCAGGGGAGAATGGAAGCTGGCGGCAGAGCTTGAGCAGCACACAACATAAAGACAGAAAGGAGTGCGCCGGATGCACATTGCGCAAAAGCAGTGCACAGCCGGTGGCGGTGCGGGCATCGCGCATGCGCTGGCAACATGCAGGTCGGGCAGCAGCCAGGAGCACAGCCGGCAGCACAAGTAACCAAACAGGGGGGGCAGAGGATGCGCAGGTTGCGCAAGAACAGTGGCCAGTGCAAGCAGCCACAGAGGGGCATAGGAATGACCAAACAGGGGTGCAGAGGATGGGCAGGGGGCGCACCGTCCAGTCTCGCTTGTCCCAGTGCCAGGCGCCAACCTTGCCAGGCGTGAACTGGCCGCTGGGGTCGAAGTCGTTGCCGTAGCTGTAAGCAAGAATGGAGGCAAAGAGCAGTGAGGCATTGTAAAGCAGGGACGCCGGGAGGCTGAGAGGCGGGCAGCGCAAACCGGGTGCGCCTGCAGTTCAGGCAAGTGGCATGAAGCATCTCGCTGCCAACAAAAGGGACCACAGCATCCTGTGCCTGTTCTTTCCCAGACCGGCTGCTCACGTGAAATGGATCTGGTACGCATCCCGCCCATTCTGCAGCAGGGGAGAGAGGACTGTGTCGCAGAGATTGAGCATGAGGTGTGTGCGCCCTCCTGGTTGGCTGCACGCCTTGATGCCACACTTCCACCGCATTTCTTGCCTCTCTGGCACTGCCCTGCGCATGCTGTCAAACGCATCCACAGCGTTCCTGCGGCAGTCCGGCCGTCACACTCGCCTGCGCCTTCAGGCTTGCGTCCCACGGCGGCTGCAGCTGGATCTCCAGGATCGTCTTGTGCCGGACCGGCTTGTCCAGTGCAGTGGCAGCGGCGATGGAGTAGGCGTACCTGCCAGGCAGCAGGGTCGGCGGAAAAGCAGGCAGTGGGCAGGCAGGGAAGCAAGGATGATTGGAAGGGCAAGCGTTTTCAAGGCTGTTGAACGCATTCAAACATGCCACAACAGGCAAGGGCTGTGCTGCCCCACGCAGGCAGCAGTGGGCCGCTCACATTTCCTGAACCCAGCCAAACTCCTTGTCAGCCTCCTTGTCCTGCTTGGAGAAGAGGGAACAAGGGGCGCAGCTAGAAAGGGTCAGGTGTAAGCAGTGCTGGCAGAGTGCGCCTGGGCCGCAGGCATGTGAGGTACCGCGCCTACGGCGGATTGCCAGCACTCTACATAGCACAGATGCATGTACTATCTTCCCAGCAATCAACCCAACCAGGCTGCACCTGCTTGATGGCAATCGACAGGTTGAACCAGGAGTTGACAATGCCCGCAAACTGGCGCTTGTGGATCTGCACCGGCGAGTTGCCTGCAGCAGGGCAGCATGGGAGCCAGGGGGGCAGCGCTAGCGAGGAAGTAAGCCTGGGCGGTGACAACACCGAGCCAAGGAAGGGTGCTCGAATTGTTCAAATGTGCCCAGCACAGCCCATACCAGCTGCACGCCGCCCTGCGTTTTCGCAGCCAACCGCCGCCCTCTCCTACACCGAGCTGACGGCATCAAACTGGTCTCCGACATCCCCCTGCGCAGCCAACCGCCACCCACCCTTCAGCTGCCCCTGCCGACACGTTCTTGTGCAGCCAGCCCCTCCCAGGCACGCACCGATGGCGCCACGCGTGGACAGTAGCGCCCTTGAAGGCACACGATATGCAGCCACCCCTGGCTCCCCTTCCCAGGCACGCACCGATGGCGTCAAACTGGTCGATGGCCACGCCCTTGGGGTTGAAGCGGTCGATGATTCCTTTGAACCGCTTGGGCTCGATGTAGAAGAAGGGGAAGGCGGCGGGGCTGCAGCCACATGGCAGGAGCGAAAACCAGCCGAACTGTGAGCGCGCTTTGTGCTGGGGTGGCGTAGTCTGGGGCAGCGTAGTCTGGCAATTCAGGCAGCAGCATTTAGTGCTGGGGTCACCCCACAACCCGGCTACTCACCGCTCGGGGGTGGCCCACAGCGGCGGGGCCAGCAGGAACACGTGGTCCGGCTGCAGCAGGCACGTGGGAGTGGGAGTTGCATCAGCCAGCAAGCAGGGTGGCACGTGGGGGCCGCATCAGCAATCAGCTCACGACGCTGAGCTGGCAGGCACCGGCAGGCATGTCGGTGCTGCGGCGGTGTGGCTGCCGGGCTAGCATGCAGCTGCCACCACACCCCAGGTGGAATGCCGGCTGACTGCCGGTTCGCAAGATACGCAAGTAGCCCGCAAGGCACCACACGCACCTCGCCCATCCAGATGTAGTTTTCTGCAGGCACGGGAGGTGAGCGGCAGTTGGCAAAGTTTCCAAGTTGCACAGAAGTGTTAGATGCAAGTCCATGGACGCACTCGCAAGCCTCTGGCTGCCGCCGCTGGGCCACCACTCGTGCCCTGGAGCAGGCATGCCCACGCTGCAATTGCTCACCTGGGATGGAGTCCAAGTACTTCTCTGCCCACTGCTTGAACGCATACGGCCGCTCAAGCACAACATAGCCCTGAGAGGGGATGCGGATGGCAAGTGCCGGCCATCAGCATGGCCCACGCAGAGCGTACATTCTGCAGCTTGTAACGTTAGGCACCGGCGGGCGTGGAGGGGGTGGGCACAAGGGGCGCAAACGAAACAGCGCCACAGGGCCCTCTGCAGGCTGAACCACCAAACACAAGGTCTGCCCTGCGCCCACCGCAGCAACTGCAGCCAAATCAGGAGGCAGCGAGTCCACAACCACAGTCGGAATCTCGTCCATCCACTCATCCGGCTTGCCGCTGCAGTGAAGGAGCGCCGCAGGCAGGGTGAACCAGAAAGGCCAGACATTGAGGTTGAAGATGCGCAGCGCCAGTCCATGCAGCAGGCAGGTGAGTGGCCAGGCACCGACCCGACCCACTCCCATCCCGCCGACACCAGGTGAGCACTGCAGCGCACCTGTGCAGCAGGCGGGTGTAGCCGCCCATGGGGCATGCATCGCCCTGCTCCGCAATGCACTTTTCCCGCGTCTTTTTGTACCAGTAGTATGACTGCAGACCAACGCGGACGGGCAGAAGCGGCAAGGCGAGCATTGCGTTGACACCCAGCTGCTGCGACTTGCAAGCAGGCAGCGGGAGCTGGTCGCAGTCTGGAGCTCGCCGCGCCCGCCTGCAAAACGTGGCATGCCGGCCGGCACAGGCACACTGCAATGCAGCATAGCAGGGCAGCATAGCAGGGCAGCAGTGCCACCCACCACGCGCGACTGCCACTCGGTATAAACACCCGATTCAAGTGAGCAGATCACATGGTACTTCTCGCCTGCAGCAGCATGGTTCAGCAGGTGTGAAGCAACGGGTGAAGTGAGCAGGAGTCAGTGCAGGACACATGCTAGGAATGACGCCAGAGTGCAGCAGCAAGCGCACACGGGTCCTGCAGCCAGCTCCGCTGGATCACCAAAAAGTGGAGGCAGGAGCATAAGGGCATCCGGCACACTGCATCCCCAAAGCCGCTGAGGCTGATTGCCAAGTGTGTCTAAAACCCATGCCCTGCTCCGCACCAGGAGTGGTATTGATCTCGTTTGCCGCTGCGGTGTCCTGCTGTTTGGCCGCCGCCTCCTGCTCCCGCCGCTTGTCCACCTCAGCTGCAGGTGTGCACCGCGGGGCTGAGGTGAGTGGCATGGTGCTGCACATCATGTTGTATAATTAGTCTTCCACCTGTTGCAAAGATGCAGCAAGGCAGAAACACAGGCATGCATTGCATGATGCACGCAACCGCTGCACAGCTGCACAGCTGCAAACCGCGGTGCGCTGCTCGGCGGGCTGCCTTCCACTCTCGTTTCCGCCACCTTGTCAGGCCACGCACCGGCATCTGCGCTGGTGTCTGCATCTGTGCCGTCCACAGTCTGAAAGGTGTGCTCAAATGTACGGGTGCCCTGCGCAGCAGGCAGCAGGGCGTCCTTGTGGTCGGCTTGCCCACAGCTTGGGGAGTGGCGCAGCGCAAAGCACAGCCCCAGCAGCCCGCGGGTCAGTTGCACACAGAGTGCTCAGGCTGAGCCCGCACGTGGCGCTGCCCGCACATAACGCATGCCCGCACCTGTGCGCCACCTGCGCCACCAGCCGCTGCTTCCCGCCCGCCGTGCAGGGCGCCCACTGTGAGGCCGTCTGCCGCCTCCAGATCCAGCTCCTCCTGCACAAAAGCGTAGTCAGCTCCGCATGTCAGGATGCAATGAGCATGGAGTCACAGTGCATGGCCAGCTGGCATGGATGATATACTGCGAAGCAAGGCATTCTGGGCCCTGTTGCATCGCCTGCATGGGCGCGCAGTGGCGGGAGCTGCGTGCCGAGGCATGCCTGCCGAAGCCGGCGGCGGCGCGAGCGCACCTGCAGCCGCTTCTCTGTGCTGGTGCGCGGACGCTGTCCCTCTGCAAGGCATAGCAGGTGAGGCAGCGAGTGCATGAGCGATGTGGCAGGATCACTGCTAGTGCTAGCAGGAGTGCTTTTCCATCATTGCACTGCACTGCACTGCATTGCACCAACCATCGCACCTGTCAGCTGGCGCAGCTCCGCACCAGCGGTGCGGGCGTGCAGCTCGGCGTGCAGCGCCGAGGGCGCCAGGTTAACAATGCTGGCCACGCCGGCCAGCACCACCAGCAGCACGAGCGTCATCTTGACATGCGAGCCGCCTGACCGGCGGCCGCCGGAGTGGCGCACCGCCGCCGCCCGGTCTGGCAGCCGGGCCATGAGTGCGGCTGTGCTGACACTGCTCCTGGCTGGTCAGGGCGGTGGCTGGGGCTGGCCGGGGCTGCGAGGTCGAGCCAGCCGCGCCGTGTACGCGGCGGCTTCGCCGTTGAGGCTTCCAGCTATGCTGTGGGTGGCCGAATTGGCTGGCTGGACGCCCCTGAGGCGATCCAGCAGCGGCAGGGAGCCGGAGGGCGACCGGGGCAGTCGAATTTCTGGTACGGTTGCAGCCAGCGCGGTTGAAGCTTGCAGAGGGTATGGTGAGATCGATCGAGAGCCGGTGGATCGTGCAAGAGGCCATGGGGGCCAGCACAGTAGCGGCACGCTGCAGCGCGCTGCAGCGGCAACTTGTCAATTGCCACGGCAGGCAGCGGCGCGGCACCGGTCAAATGGCTGGCTGGTCGGAAGAGAATGACTGATGAAGGCCATGACAAACATGTTCTGATGTCCGCTAGGTCCGATGTTTTCAGGCAACCAATTTGTGGCGGTGCACGGAGCCCAGCCCTGGAGCTGGGCGCAGACGAGCCGCATGACCGAGCGGGGCAGATGTGGAAGTGTGGCTGTTGTTGTAGCAGGCATATGCTTGTTGCTATCGCTTTCCCTGCAAAGTGAAAGCTAATCTGCAATACAACCACCTCTGCATGGGGTGCATTCGCATGCGGCCACAGCGCACTGCAGCGGCAGCGGCAGCGGGCGGTGGCTCCAAGTGACCGCGCTGGCAAGACTGGCGCATCCATCAGTATCGCTGACTGCCAATGAGCGTGATGAGCTCTAGCTGGCTCGGCGCCTTGCCCTCCACACCACGGTGCGGGTCGCCGCTCCTCCCTTGGAGCCCGCACGCGCCCTCAGGCCTGCTCAGGACGTCAGCAGCCCGGCATGAAGCGCTCTACAGCAGCGCGTCGGCCAGGCATGGCCCAGCCAGGCAGCGGCGCCCGGGCGGCGGCGGCGGCACGCCGCCCGCAGGCATGCGGCTGCGCAAGCGAGGCCCAGCTGCAGCTCATGCAGCTCCTGGCCCAGCGGATGTGAACAGCCGCGAGGAAGTGGTGCTGCTGGACCTGCTGCTGCCACCTTCACCGCCCGCCGTGGCTCTGACGCTGTTCGACGCTGATGCAACCAACCACAGCGGCAGCAGCGGCGGCACCCCTGCTGCAGCACCGCCGCACGGCCTGCTGGTGCACCACATGCAGCAGTCCCTGGGGCACCTCAGCATGGCAGCGGAGCGCTGGCGGCCAGCCGGCAGCGGTGGGGACTTGCGGCGGCAGCTGACGTACGACACACCGCTGAGCCGGAGCCAGCGCCTGCTGCTGCCGTTTGGCCCTGCGGCGGTGCGCAATGCTGAAGAGCAGCAGCTGACAGAGGACGGCAGTGGCGGCCTGCGGCTGGTCAGCACAGTGACTAGTGAGGGTGTGCCCTTTGCAGACTGCTTCACCAACCGCCTGGTGTGGCGCCTGCAGCCGCTGGGCGGGCGCTGCACAGCTGAGCAGGCGGGCGACGGCAGCAGCAGGAGCAGTGGGGCAGCACGGCCAGCTGCGCTCGCTCCTTACACTGCAGGTGGCAGCGACCACGGCACCCGGCTGCTGCTGACTGCGCGCTGTGTATTCCACAAGCGCGTCATCGGGCCGCTGCGGGGCCAGATTGAGGAGCAGAGCCTGCAGGCAAGTGTGCGGCACAGGCGCTGGTACCGTGGGTGGCAAACAGGGTTCGACAAGCTTGGATTTGTGCGTTGACAGCCTGCTGTGCTTCGGCACCCAGTCCAGTTGCTGATTGCTGACCTGCACAAATGCTCGCCTGGCCTCTCACAGGGCATGCGCGACGCTTATGCCGAGCTGGCGCCGCTCATCCAGCAGCATTTCAGCAACGAAATGCAAGCAGGCAGCTCTGCAGGGAGCTCTGTCAGCATCAGCAACGCCTCGCAAGCCAGCTGCATGAGCACCAGCGGCAGCGGCAGCAGCGGCACCACCACCAGCAGCGGCATTGGCAGCGACACTGGCGGCGGCAGCAGTAGTGCCGGCAGCAGCAGCAGCAGCTCCAGCGATGGCTCCGCAGCCTGGGCGGCAGCTCAGGCGCTGGTGCGACAGCACATCAGCGGCCCGTCTGCAGCCGACTGCCTGCAGCAAGCAGAGGCGTTGTGGCCCCAATGGAGCGCCGCCGGCTGCCGCCTGGCTGCTGCCCCACGACCAGCAGGGGCACAACCAACGCCAGACGAGGCGGCCGCTGTGCTGCAGGCTGTAGCCAGGCGGGCGCTGCCGCTGCCCCCCGCCCAGCGGCAGCAGCAGCTGGCCAAGTCTCGTTGTGTGAGAGGGCTGATCGAGGCGCTCCGCCTGACGCCACCCCGCCACACGGCAGCCGCTGGCAGCAAGCAGCCCAGTGTTGCGAGCAGCAGCAGTGGTGGAGACGGCAACGGTTGCGGCGGCAGCAGTGTCGCCGCACTGAGCTCCGCAGGCGCCGTTGCAGCGGCTCTGTGGGCCCTGGCCGTCTTGGGAGGCAGCATTTGGTGGGAGGCGGAAGCGGAGGCCCTCTGCTGCCTGCTGCCCGGCTGCCGCTTCGCCACCCTGCGCGAGGTGCGGTGCAAGAGGATCCCTGCAGGGGCATCACGCAGCTTGTTATGGGGCTGCTGCAGCTGTTCGATGCTAGTTGGCGGACCTGTTGCAGCTACCCAAGGGTTGCCCTCTATGCTGCTGCCTCACCCAGCCCAGCCCTGATCCTGTCCCCCTCTCCCTCAGGCTTCTGATGCTGCCTGGGCCCTGGCAACCATGCGGCACTGCACGCCGCAGCTGGAGCTGCTTGAGGAGGCAGCAGCTGCGGCACTCCAGCGGCAGCTGCCTGCAGCGGAGGCGCGTGTGGCAGGGCAGCCAGGAGGCGAGCTTGGCAGCGAGCAGGGCGGCAGCGGGCAGCAGGGGCATGCCCCCAGTTTGAGCCAACTGGCCAGCCTGCTGTGGGGCTTGGCCACACTGGGCCACCGCCCGCTGCGCCTCCTGCCACTGCTGCCGCCGGTCCTTGAGCGCCAGCCTGGCCCGCTCAGCTTCACTGCCCTGTGCACGATTGCCTGGAGCCTTGCCGTGGCTGGATGCCTGCAGCAGCCGGCGGCCGAGGCGGTGGCAGCGGCGCTGTGCACGGCAGCCGGCAGCTTGCCGCCCGGTGGTGCCAAGAAAGCAGCGCTGCCGCAGCTGCACCAGTTTGTGCTGGCTCTTCAGGCGGACTGCCATGCCAGCTCAGCTGCGGCCGTGGCAGAGCAGCAAGCTGAGCACGGCGGGGCCGCCGCAGCGCTGCACAGCATGCACCAGCACACCGCGATGCAGCCGCTGCTGGCTGCGGCTGCCTCTGCCTGGGAGGCGGAGGGGGCGCACCGCGGCAGCAAGCAGGTGTCCGCGGTGCAGGCTGATGTGGCAGGCACGGTGCGCACGCTGGGCCTTGCTGTGCGTGAGGAGCACGCTGTGGCAGGCTTTTCTGGTAAGGCATGGTAGCTGTGGTGGATATTTTTATGTTGAGGTGTTGCTTGCTTGATGCTCTGCCATTCCGCTGGCCTGCTTGAATTGGCTGCTGCAAATCGATGCAGTGGCATCAGGGTTTTTTGAGGGGGTGAGCGGCTTGGCGGTGTTTGGCGGTGGAGTCAGCGATTTGGCGGCAGGAAATTTGGCGGTGGGGGGCGTCCGCCTTGGCGGTGCCAGGCTGGCGCCGACGAAGGGAGCTCTAGTTCACTGCCCAGATGGTTTTAGCTTTCTATTTAGCCGCGCAGCGGAAGCCTGAGCCACCAGTTGCGCTAAACATGAGCTTTTGGCTGCAAAAAACACTCAAAATGGTCGTTTTGGGGGCGCATGTACCCTGAAACTTGGCGGTAGCGGCGCCGTTTCCGGGCACCGTACCGCCAGTCCCTTGGCGGTCCGGCCTTCGGCCAGACCGCCAGTTTTTCTCAATTTTTCGTAAATTCCGCCAGTTTGGCGGAGCCCGCCAAGTCCAAAAAACCCTGAGTGGCATTGTGCTCTGCTTTGCTAGTGCAGCGAGCTGTTGTGATGCCCAGGTTGCTGCTTCTGGCACTGCTTGTGCTGATGCTTGCCACCTTGCTCTGGCCCCGCAGTTGACATTGCTGTGCTGTCACGCCGGCTGGCCGTGGAGGTTGACGGCCCCACCCACTACTGCCGCAACGCCCTGCCAGGCAGCACAGCTGGCGGTGGCAGCACCGGCAGCGGAAGCAGCGCCGGCCTGCCGAAAGCGAACGAGCGCATGCAGCCGCTGGGCGCATCGCTGCTCAAGCGGCGCCTGCTGCAGCAGCAGGGCTGGACAGTGGTCAGCGTGAATGCAGCGGCGTGGGAGGGCCTGCGTGGCGCCGCCCAGAAGCGGGCTTTCCTGGCGGCGGCCGTTGCGGCAGCGGAGGCGGGCAGCCTGCAGGGGCGGTGAAATTGAGCGTTCATTCAGCTCTAGCGGCTCTGTTGTAAGTGTCTGTGGGCTGCACAGCTCGCAAGCTGATTTAGTGCTTGCCAGTGCGGAGAGGAGCAGCCACACGACAGGGCTGAGGCGGGTGATCGCACGGTGCATGCTGCAGCCGCCGATGTTGCAGCTTTCTATGCTGCTTGTTGCAGAAGGCGCCTTGCATGTTGTCCATCACCGCAGCAATGCCGTTGCGTCCCACATGCGCCCACATGCGCCCTTCAATAACGGCGGCTGGCCCTGTCGGGGACGGCGGGGCATGCAGGGCGCAAGTCGCCCCAATGCACACCGTTCCGTGGTTTGGGGTCTTGCCCCGCTGGCGTCGCATGGGGCGCCGCGCAGGATGGCGGCATTGACAGTGCTTCCATGAAGCAGCAATGCACCAGAAGCATGCTGACCACACTGGGCAGAAGCGGGGTGATCACACATTTGAACCGGCAGAGCTCTCGATCTGCAGCTTGGCAGGGGCCGCTGCAAGGGGTCACATGCCAGCGCGGCGAGGGGCCACATGAGCTGCTGGGCTTCGCGCGCGCTGCCTTGCACGTGTGACGGCTCCTCAGTCACGAGCGGCGAGGCTAGAAGCCGGCCATGGGGCGGGCGAGCGAGCTTCGAGCTCGGCTTGCGCCGGTGTCTTGGCTCTGGTCTGGCTACGGGCGAACGGATTTGGTCGTCGGCTTGCAGGCGCGCCGGGGCCGCGTCCCAGTCGCCGCGGCCACCACTGCTGCGGCTGCCGCCACCGCTTGCGGCCGCCGCCACTGCCGCCACCGCTGCCGTCAGTCACTTGAGACCGATGCCCCTTGCAGACGGCGCTGGGCTGGGCGGCGCTGCTCGGCATCCTGGCGCCGCAGGCGGTGTGGGACCGCCTGGCTGAGTTTGGAGCCTCGGCGACACTCTGCCTCATTGTGCGCACTGCGGCGGGAGGCGCGCAAGGGCACCGCTGCTGCACGTGCTGGGAGCAAGGGCTGCGCCCGCCGCTGTGCCTTCGCAACCGCTCTTGCCCTTCAATCTCTGCTGCAGCTCTATGCGGGCTACATCAAGCCCGTCCTGGGCGCCACGGCGGTCGTGGGAGCGGTCCTCGCGGCGGGCACGTCGCTCGCCGCAGCGCTGGGCTTTGTCCCCACCGCCCTCGCCGAGGCCGCCAACGGCGGCAGCTACGCAGGCACGGGCGTCGCCAAGGCTGCCACGCTGGTGACTGTCAGTGCTGCGGTTGTGGCAGCATGCACGGTGCCGCGCGTGCGGCTGGGGCCGCTGCCCTCCACCTTGTTCTACATGTGCAGCCTGCTGGTCACCGTGCGAGTGTTTGGCACGTACTGGGTGAGTGCTGGGGGCGGGGGTGCGATGGGAGGCAGAGCTGTAGATATGAGGCCACCACCGTGCGGTGGGTGCAAGTGTGGCGAGTGCTGAGCACTGTTGGCTGCCCGCCCGTTTGCGCGCAGTACCCGACCCCCGAGGGCCCGCAGCCGGTGCCGTACCCGCCCAACGCGCTTGCCTGGCAGCTGTACGTGGCATTCGCATTGCCCCTGGCCATTGCCCTGCCGATGGCATGGCTGGTGCTGCCCTCGCCGGCAGGGCGGCTTGCGCGCGCGTGCCTGGCGCGTGCGCTGCGCTCGCTGGGCCAGCTGGGCTCGGGTGCGGTGGAGCTGATGCTGACGGATGGCGACGGCACAGCAGCTGCCCCCGGCTCAGCACCAGTAGCAGCTGCAGATGCAGGCGCCGTCAGCGCTCCAGGCGGTGCAGTTGAAGCTTCATCTCAGGCGGCGGGCGTGCAGCAGGCGGCGCCAGTTGGCGACTCGGCGGCGCTGCCCGCCCAACTGCTGCAGGCCGACGCTGTCATTCGGCAAGGCACGTGTCCCTGATGTGTTTCCTGCCTGTTGCTTGGCTTCCTGCCTGCTGCTTGGCTTCCTGCCCGCTGCTCGGCGGTTCAGATAATTGCATTGCTGACACGCCCCTCTAAACCTGTGCTCCCCCGCCAACAGACCTGGGCAAGGCAGACAAGCTGCTGGGCTTGGCCCGCCTGGAGGTGGACGTCTATTGCCGCCCCCGCCGCCTGCCTGTGCCGCCCTACCGCCGCGCTGCTGCGCTGGCCGCCGCATGCGTCACAGGCCTGGCGCCGCTTGTGCGCGGCCTGTTGCGCAACGCCGGCATCCCGGCCGTGGCGGGCGTCGCGCTGCCGCCCAGCGCACCGCTGGACCTGGGCGTCTGCAGGGCGCTAGCGCCGCAGCTGCGCGGCTTGCAGGCAGCAATCGCTGCCTGCTGCGAGGCGCTGGCTGGCGTGGTGGAGCAGCGGCAGCCGTTCCACGACGCTCTGGCTTGCCTGGCTGAGCTGGAGGCGGCCTGGGTGGCGCTGGACGCGGCCGCCCTGCCCGTTGTGGTTGCCGCTGGTGTGCGCGCTTCCATCACGTTTCGGATGATCCGTGGGCACCTCTTTTTGGTCGTTTCACGGGTGCGGCAGTGGCGCTGCAGAGCCCTTGATGGCTGCATTTGCTGCTGAGTGGGCCTTCCCCTGACCACTTGCTGCAAGTGACCCACATTCCGTGTGTCTCACCCCTCAACACAGGTGCGCGACATGTTCCCGGAGATTGCTGCCGCAGCAGAGAAGCTGGATCCGGGTGCGGCGGCGGCGGCGGCAGCGGCGTTTGAGGCATCCAGCTGGGGGTCCCGGCCGGCGGCGCTGCCCAGCGCTGCCGATGTGGCGGCCGAGGAGCAGATGCTGGCCGCCGCTGCGTCGGCACCGGCGGTGCTTGCGGAGCCTGATGCCGCTGATGGCAGCAAGTCAGACGCCGGTAGCAGCAAGGGCTCGAAGGCCAGCGCGGCTGCAGAGCAGCATGGCAGTTCGCAGCTGGGCCTGCGGGTGGTGCGGCCGTCGGCGGCGCTTGAGGCCCTGACCCGCAGCGCCGTTCGCCGGGCGCTGGAGCGCGCCGGCCTCGGCCGGCCGCAACTGCTGCCCGCCCTGCACATGGCGGTGCTGGTGGCGGTGGCGGGGGTGCTGATCGTGTGCCGGGCGGCGTACGTGGGCCTGGACGAGCGGAGCGTGTGGGTCGCCATCACGGGTGCGCGCTGTGCAAGGCGTGTGGCGCACGCCAGTCTCACTGGCTGCTGCCATCATCAGTGCCCTTGCGTGCGCGCTCGGAGCGCCCCGCTCCCCTTGCCCCACGTGGGGTGCCCTCACCCCTTCCCCCCCCCCTCCCCACCCCTGCCCTCACCCCTTCACCCCCCCTGCCCCACCCCTTCCCGCA
>VFQQ010000873.1_pt1 | contig 50265 bp, 45 predicted proteins | sample 3512341 | NCBI WGS metagenome assembly VFQQ01 (sample SAMN10412373, study PRJNA504923) | tailings metagenome | isolation source: Relicate 2 Philex TSF1 revegetated site | place: Philippines: Tuba, Benguet | collected 2017-08-29 | reverse complement strand
CGCTGGCGGTCAACCTGCCTCCGTTACGCACAGAGATATCGATCGCTTGAGCATCGGAGTCCGAAATGCAATTAACTGCCGGCAGCAGGATGGCATCGTAGCACCCAAGGTCCGCAACCGACAGATCGCCAGCCACGACGATGTCGCAGGGATAGCGAAGGTCGGCGGCGATTTCGAAGAACCCGCGAAACTCCGACACATGGCCGCAGCCATCCGGCGCACCGGCAGGCCGGCCCGCGTCAGGCCCCCAGAGCCGGCTGGCTTCGGATTTGACGATTGCCATGCGCGCCGTGGAGCGAAGGCCCTCATACCACTTCGCCTGTTTTGCCTGATAGCGTCCGAACTGCTCCAGTGCCGGAACGAACCGGGGATCGTCCTGCTGGAGCAGGCCGTTCACGGCCGGGGCGGTATTTGCGCCATGCGCTGCCGCCTGAACCAGATTGTGGACGAGGCGCGCATCCGGCATCGCCGTTTGACGGCTCGCGAAGACTTCGGAGGTGGTCTGGATGAGGATCGGAGCGCTGCCGGGCTTCAGCGCACGCGCTGTCAGCGCCTCTTCCGCCGCCCAGTGGTTCCACGCTGGTTGCGGATCAACCGGATTGGGCATGACCGGGTTGGAAACCTGCGATCCAATAATGTCGCTGATTTCCGCCATGCGGCGAATATTCCAGCCGTCATGGACATGGTGGTAGGGCACCAGTGCCGCTTCCGGATTCCGTTTGCGAATGAAATCGCGGACGCGGCCCATATAGTCCGCCAGGAAATCCTGCCGCCATGTCTCATAGGCCGGAGAGCGCGCACCTTCTGTCGGAACGGCCTCGCCTGTCGCTTCGAGCACTGCCGAGGCACAGCGCGCGCAGTGGCATCGCGGCACGTGCAGATAATTGAAGAAGAAACCGTCGAGCTTGGGATAGCTGGTCAGGATTTCGTCCAGAATCGCGAATGTTTCCTGCTGCCAGAACGGACCCGTCGCGCAGATCTGCGGCATCGCCCAGATGGTGCTGACGCTTGCGTCCTCTCGCTGCACGAACCAGTCCGGATGCTTACGCTCCATGCCTTCCCGGCCCTTGGAGATATCGATGCGCACCAGCGTGCGAATGCCTTCCTGCTTGGCGGCATCCAGAAACTCGCCAAGAAAATCGAAGGTCAAATGCGGATTGATCGTCTGCGAGGAGAGCTTGGTTGGGTACCACGCGGAGAACCCGCCACCCATGGCGATGCAGGCCCTCGCGCCGACGCTTTTGATTTCCGCGATCAGTTGTCCGATGTCGAGATTGGAGGCATCGGCCTCTCTCAGCAGATGCTGGAAGAAACGGACTGGCTGGCGTGTCCATTCTAATGACATGAGCAGCCTCCAGCGAGGCGCGCACGCATGCGCCGTATAGGTATTTCAAGCGCGTTCGTCGCGGCATAGGCGCTTTGGTTGTTACGCTGGCGCCGCTCCGACAATTCTTGGGCTTCTTCCCACAGGCTGGTTTCGTCGACATCGACGGCACGGCCATCCCTAACCACGATCCGCCCGGCAATCACGACAAGCGCGATGGCTGACCCGGCTTCCGACAGCACGAGCTGACGAACAGGATCGTTAAGTGGCGCGAAAGCAGGCGAAGCGATGCGGAAGAACGTCACGTCCGCCGCATGGCCGACCGCAATCCGGCCTGTCACGTCACCCAGCCCAAGCACGTCCGCGCCGCCCGAAGTCGCCAGCGACAAGGCACGCTGCGGACTGGTCCAGTCACGCTCGTTCTGTGAATGTGAATTGTGCAGGATGGCGGCCCATTTGACCGTCTCGAGAAGATTGTTGCCGTCGTTGCAGCAGGCGCTGTCCGTACCCAGGCCAATGCGAACGCCGGCGCGCAGCAATTTCGGCAAAGGACAAAAGCCGCTCCCGAGCCGGGCATTGGACACCGGATTGTGAATGACGCTGGCGCCTGAATTGGCAATTGTCCCGGCGTCTCCATCCTCAAGCCAGATCGAATGAACGAGATTTGCGCGTGGCGTAAGCACGCCGAGACCATCGAGGTGGTCGATCATGCCACGGCCGTAAAGCCGAAATCCCGTCTCGCGCTGGATGCTGGTTTCCAGCACATGCGTGTGCAGGAGCGTGTCGTTGCGTGCACTAAAATCGGCAGCTGCCGTCAGCAATTCGTCAGAGCAGCGCTGCGGTCCAGAGGGGCCGATCGCGACCCGGATGCGCCCGTCTTCGCTTCCATGCCAACGATGAAAAAAAGCATCAGCAACCTCCATCTGTCCGCGCCAGGGCATCGGACGGCGACGGCCGTACGCGGAAAGATCGATGTCTCGAATATCCTCCGCCTCCAGAGGCATCGTCTCGAAGACCGCACGGTCGGAGACAACCGGCGCTATGGTCGCGCGCATACCACTGTCACGCCAGGCCTGCGCAACCGCGTCGAGCGCGTCGCCATCGATGTCAGGCGAAATGCGCACATGATCGAGGACGGTTGTCGTGCCCGTCCGCATCATCTCGACGGCGCCAAGCAGGGCTGAAACATATATCTCGCGAGACGTGCGGCTTTCCCGTCCCGCAGACGATGAAAGCGACCAGAGCTCCAGCGGAAGGTCGCCTGCCGTTCCGCGGATCAGATTGTCGGGGGAATGGCTATGGCAATTGACGAAACCCGGCACTGCGATAAAGCCCGAGGCATCGATGATCTCGCAGTCGTTCGCGATCGAAGCATTAGGCTCGTGCAAACCGGCGATCACGTCGTTCCTGATTTCGATGGAGCGACGCTGCGCTGTCCATTCGTCTTCCGCTTCGATCAGGCAAAGCGCGTTGCTGAACCAGATGGCTGTCACGCCGTTTCCATTCCTTCATGTTCCCGGGCCGGTTCCGGCTCCTTTCCTGTTTCTTTTCGTAAAGGGAGAGGAAGATGAATATGGCATTTTGGAAAAAATCATTTTCCCAATCGGCGCGCGGTAAACCTCACAAGGGGGCTGGACGGCACGACAATTGCTGTATGGTAGCTGAAAAGTGGCTGATAGCCGGCAAAACCCTGATCTTGTGCTCGGTTGGCTATCAGACTGCTTAAATAATAATCGGGAACACTATCCAGCGTTGAATAAATTTCAGGACATATTGGCATTCGTGCGCGTTGCGGAGCTTGGCAGTTTCACCGCCGCAGCTCGCACGCTGAGCTTTTCGACCTCCGCTGTGACCAAAAGCGTCACGCGGCTGGAAGAGGATCTGGGCGCACAGCTGATGCATCGCACCACGCGGCGCATGCATCTGACCGAATATGGTTCGGAGTTCTACGAGCGCTGCCGACAGATCCTGCAGGACATGGACGACGCCGAGGCTGCGGTGCGCGAACGCAGCATCGCTCCGAGCGGACTGGTTCGCATCGCACTGCCGCCATCGTTTGGCCGGCGAACAGTCATCCCGGCGCTGGCTGGTTTCTACAAGCGCTATCCCGATGTGGTTCTCGAGCTGTGCCTGAAGCATCAGACGGCCAACCCGATCGAGGGCGGCTACGATCTCGTCGTTCACTCCGGGCGCCTGGCGGACTCGCGCCTCATCAACCGGATCCTCGTGCGCGGCACGCAAAAGACGGTGGCGTCGCCCGCCTATCTCGAACAGCATGGGCGGCCTGAAACGCCCGCCGATCTCCTCGCGCATAACTGCATTGTCGGTGGGTTCGGCGCAAACTGGCATTTCAAGGGCGAAGGCAGCGACGATCAGGTCGTCCGCGTCTCCGGAAGCCTCGTTACCGATAGCGGCGACATCCTGCGCGAGGCGGCCGTTGCCGGCATTGGCATTTCGCAAGCGACCTGGTGGATATTCCGCGACGACCTTGAAAGCGGTGCGTTGGTGACCCTGCTCGACGATTACGAGATCGAAGCGGACCCGATATCCATAGTTTTCCCCGCCCATCGCCGCACGCCGGTCAAAGTGCGCGCGGTCGTGGATTTTCTCCTGCAAATAACCCGAAGCAACCGATTCTGATCGTCGAAGGATGACCAAATGACCGTAGCCGCAGCCGTTAGATCTGTTTCAGATACCGCCTCCCCTGTCCTGTCGGTTTCCAATCTGACGACATCCTTCAGGATCGACGGCGAATGGCGTTCGGTGGTCAAAAATGTATCGTTCGAAATCGCCCCCAGGGAGACTCTGGCCATCGTCGGCGAGTCGGGCTCGGGAAAAAGCGTGACTTCCCTTTCCATCATGCGGCTCCTGCCGAAACACGCGAGCAGCATCGAGGGTTCGATCGTTCTAGGGGGAACCGACCTCGTAAAGCTCACGGACCGGCAGATGCGCGATGTGCGTGGGCGCGACGTGGCCATGATCTTTCAGGAACCGATGACCAGCCTCAACCCGATTTTTTCAGTCGGGAACCAGATCGCGGAGGCGCTTCTGTGCCACAACCGTTCGCTGTCTCATGCCGATGCCAAAACGCAGGCGCTTCGCCTGATGGATAAGGTACAGATCGCGTCCGCCGCTTCGCGCTACAATGAGTATCCCCATCAGTTCTCCGGAGGAATGCGCCAGCGCGTGATGATCGCGATGGCGCTTGCGAGCCGCCCCAGGCTTCTCATCGCCGACGAGCCGACAACGGCGCTCGATGTCACAATCCAGGGCCAGGTCCTGGACCTGATAAAGACGTTGCAGGACGAGGAGGACATGTCCGTTCTCTTCATCACGCACGACATGGGCGTGGTGGCCGAGATGGCCGACAGGACCGTGGTGATGTATCGCGGTGAAAATATCGAGTCCGGCACGACGGCAAAAATCTTCAAGGACGCAGCCCACCCCTACACCCGCGCGCTGCTTTCCTCCGTGCCGAAACTTGGCGCGATGGCCGGCCATCTGCGGCCGTTGCGTTTTCCGATCGTGGATATGAAAACCGGTGAAGCTAAACCGGTCCCACAGCCGGCGAATACCGTCTCTGTAGAAAAGCGTCCGGTTCTGGAGGTGCGCAATCTTTCCTCGCGTTTCGACGTTCATGCCGGACCGTTCGGCACGCTTTCCGGCCGGGTTCATGCGGTAGAAAATGTATCCTTCTCCGTCCAGCCGGGCGAAACCCTATCGCTGGTCGGCGAATCGGGTTGCGGCAAGTCCACGACCGGGCGCTCCATCATGCGGCTGCTGCAACCGTCATCCGGTTCGATCATGGTCGATGGAAAGGACATTATCTCGCTCGACCGCCATCAATTTCGCGACATGAGACGCGGTGTTCAGATGATTTTTCAGGACCCATTCGCCAGCCTCAATCCGCGGATGCGGATAGGCGATGCGATCGCCGAGCCCTATCTCGCGCATAGGCTTGGCACGAAGCGGCACGCGAAGGAAAAAGTTGCGGACCTGCTGCGCCGTGTCGGCTTGACCGAGGATATGGCAGAACGTTTTCCCCATGAATTCTCCGGCGGCCAGCGGCAGCGCATCTGCATAGCGCGGGCGTTGGCTCTCGACCCGAAACTGATCGTTGCCGATGAGTCTGTCTCAGCGCTCGATGTCTCGATCAAAGCGCAGGTCATCAACCTCCTGCTCGATCTTCAGGAAAGTCTCAACCTTTCATTTCTGTTCATCTCGCATGACATGGCGGTAGTGGAACGCGTCAGCCACCGTGTCGCCGTCATGTATCTCGGCGAAATCGTCGAGATAGGACCGCGGTCTTCCGTGTTCGAAAATCCGCAACACCCGTATACGAAGAAGTTGATAGATGCGGTGCCTGTTCCCGACCCGTCAAGGCGTCACCTTCGCCGCGAATTACCAGCTTCCGAATTGCGCTCGCCGGTGCGGCCAGTCGACTATATGCCGACACCGCGCAAGTATTGCGAAGTTTCTCCGGGGCACCTGGTACAGACATACAGATGAGCTAATCGCTTTTGTGGAGTTCTACTTGTAAAAGGTGAATGTGTGCTCAGCGGGTGAAGATGCGTGCGCCAATAGACATCAAATTCGCCATTCTCCGAGCGGCCGCCAACGTCGCTGCGCTTAGGGTCTGCACGTAGGGAACTTCCGGTGCAATATCAGAGACTTATAAGGTCGCGCAAGGCTCGGCCGGAGGCAATGCGTACCAACCGGCTGCTTGCCGACAAAGGTCTCAATCAGTTCGACGAGGATCTCGAAGGAAAGACTTTCATCGCGGGCGACCGGATCATCATGGCCGACATAATGCTCTACGGGGCGAACATCGCGACGGCCCCAGCGACCCAACGTTGCGGCCTGGATCGACCTCATGAAGGCAAGAGAGGCCAGCCAGATGATGATGACCCCGCTACCTGCGCGCGTCGAAAACTAGAGCACTTCCGGTGAAACGGGATCACCTTCAATGCCCTATCTCTTTCTTTACGCAATGTCTGGACGGAAAACCGCTACGCACTTTTCCTGGAAATGCTCTGGACCAGCCGCCTCGGAAGGTGGCGCGGCTGCGAAACCCCTTGAACAAACCGTGCTTCACGCCGGAGACAATCCGACCTATTTCATTGGCGATAGAGGATCATGCCGGCGTGATGCAGAACGTCGTCAATGAAATCGCCGTCCGCGGTGAAGCCGGTATCATCCCAATATTCGATGTGCGTGCCGGTCACTTCGTAACGCCCCTCATAGGCTCGCTCGCGCTTCCCGCGTGCTTCGACATAGCGGCCGTTCGGTAGGAGCTCGTGGCGGATGTGACCGTCTTGCGTGACCCAGAGGCCGATGTAAGGGTGGTTGGCTTGCAATTCAGTTCCTGCGGCTTGCATGGGTTGGGCCATTATCGTTGCGGTGATCAGGGCGGCAAAGATGCGCTGCATGACCGATCTCCTGGTTTCGTATCGGTGTGGTCAGTTTCTTGGGGGCGCTTCAGGGTCGCGCCGCAAGAGTTGAGGTACGGCCTACTTCGCGCGCGGTTGGTTGTTGTCGACGACCGCCTGATAGGCGACAAGGTCGAGAAAGGCCTCGGCCTCCACGACAGAGCCATCCTCCATCCGGAAAATCCAGACGAACTGGTTGCGATACGGTGCTCCCGAGGTCGTGGTGGCCGAGGCGTCGAAGCGGATGATAACCCTGTCTTCGATGGCCCAGATGTTGTGTACTTCCGGGGTCAGCGGGGACGCGAGGCGGCTGACGAGAGGAACCGACCCACGCTGGACGAAATCCTCGACGCCTTGATAGGTATCGGCGACCGGGCCGGAGCCGTGGATCGTCCAGCGAACATCGGGCGACAGGAGGTCGAAAACATTGCCGCCTCCGGTTGCCCATCCCTCGAAGGCGTCGCGCACGATGGCCTCGTTCCGCGCAGCGGCCGTAGCGACCGAGGCAGATGTCTCGGCCTGGGCTGGAACCACAGCAGTCGCGAGCGCCAGGCTCATTACCAGCGCAGAAATGGTACCAGAGAGATGAATTGTCGGCTTCATAAAGGTCATAGGAAAGTTCCTTTCGTTCGAACTGTTCGCGTCAAGTGGATAGCTTTCGTTATTGTGCGCCGTCCGGAGCCCGGTAGTGGTGGGCGATCGCCTCCGGCTCCGCGACCCTGGCATAGTTCAGTTCGTGCCGGATCTTCCACGCGCCGTCCTTGCACGCCCAGCCGAGCTGGGAGCGTCCATCGAACGCGATGATTTCTCCGTCGAGCCGGTTGATCGTTCCTACGAAGCCGAGCGTGGTGGAGGCGACACCTTCGCCGATGATCGAGTCGTTGGCGTCCGTCAGTGCATGCAGCACCGAACGCGAGGCATTCTGCAGGCGCTCCCAGTTCGCTCCGTAGATTGCTGCGTTGCGGAAGAGTTGCGCGTCGCCCGGCGCGAAATTGTCGTAGAAGACACCTTCGCTATCCTCCAGATCGTAATATCGGCTCATCTTCTGCGAAAAGACGAAATCAGCGTCGCCTTCCCGCCGCTCCCAGCCTTCCATCATCCAATGCTCGTGTAGAGCCATGGGCGCGGCGTCACCTGTTTGAGGGCAGGTCTGGGCGGCGACCGGAAACGCGCACATCACAAGACCTGCGGCTATCACAAATTTTCTCATCATCTGCTTCCCTTTCAGTTGGCCGATGCGGTCGGCCGGATGGTGATTTCGGTGGTGTCGACGCTTTGCGGCGCTTCGATCAGGTGTCGGACGGCGCGCGCAATGTCGGCGGGCTGTAGCGCGACCGCGCGATAGGCATCCATCACCGCCATGGTCTCCTCATGGGTGATGGTCGCAGCGAGTTCGCTTTCCACGACGCCGGGATTCACGCAGGTGACGCGGATATTCGTGCTTTCCTGACGCAGCCCGTCCGATATCGCGCGAACCGCAAATTTGGTTGCGCAATAGACGGCAGCCGTGGGCACCACCGACAGCGCGCCTATGGAGCCGATATTGATGATCTGGCCGCCGCCCTGCGCCTCCATGACCGGCAATACGGCGCCGATGCCCCAGAGCACGCCCTTGATGTTCACGTCGATCATGCGCTCCCATTCGTCCTGCTTGCCGGCGGCAAGCGGCGAGAGCGGCATCACGCCGGCATTGTTGATCAGTACGTCGATGCGGCCCCAAGTCTCCATCGCGGCTTGCGCAAAAGCGGCCATGGACTGGCGGTCGGTGACATCCAGTAAGCGGGCCTCTGCTGTCCCGCCCGCATTCTGGATTTCTGCCGCAATGGCTTCGATGCGGTCCAGTCGGCGTGCGCCCAGCAACACTTTCGCGTCAGCATCGCCCAATTCTTTGGCGAGGCCCGCGCCAATCCCGCTGGAGGCCCCGGTGATCAGAATGACTTTGTCCATGCTGCGCTCCTTGCGTGTGTTCGGGAGTAATATGGACGCGCAGGATTGGTGCTGGTATCCTTCGTTTACTCGACTGGATGGTTAGCAAGACTAAACAATGAAAATCGACATGAACCTGCTGCCGCTTTTTCTGGCCGTTACCGAAACTCAGAATTTCCGTGCCGCCGCCGATCGTCTGGGCGTGACCCGCTCGGCTGTCAGCCAGGGGATGCGGCGGCTTGAGGACGCTTTCGGCACGACGCTCGTGATGCGCACAACGCGGTCGGTTCGGCTGACCGAGGCGGGCGAGCGTTTGCGCGACACCCTATCTCAGCCCCTCGCGGATATCGGGTTGGCTCTTGAAGATGTGGCTGCGGAGAGCGCCCCACGCGGGCTGTTGAAAATAGCCGTCACTTCAATAGCCGAGCAATTCCTGTCGGGTCCGCTGATCGCTTCATTCGCTGAGGCTCACCCCGGCGTGACGATCGATGTCACCGTCACGGATGATGAGTTCGATATTGTTTCAGCTGGTTACGATGCAGGCGTGAGGCTTGGCGAGGTGATCGAGCAGGACATGATCGCAATCCCCCTGACGGGTGATCAGCGCGAGACTGTCGTTGCATCGCCGACCTATCTCGCAACCCACGGAGCGCCGAAGCATCCGCGCGATCTGGTCCATCACCGATGCATCGGTTGGCGCCCGGCGCCGGACGTCGCACCATACCGCTGGGAGTTCGAGGAGAATGGCATCCCCTTCGACGTTGCGGTAGAGCCCCAGATCACCACCAACGATTTGCGCCTGATGCTGCGCACCGCACTGGCTGGAGGCGGCATCACCTTCGCACCGGAAGAAACCTTTCGGCCGTTTGTGGAAATCGGCGAACTCGTCCCGCTGCTGGGCGACTTCCTGCCGCCATTCCCCGGCTTCTTTCTCTACTTCCCCCAGCGTCGCAATATGGCGCGAAAGATGCGGGCACTGATCGAGCATGTCAGGCAATGGAGATAACGCGCACGGCCCCCGACAGAATGACGTCGGCGCCATCAACAATGATGTCGTCACGCATGCCCTGCCATTCGATATGACACCGCGGGGCTAGCTGCCTGCTCAACATGGCTGGTCTGCTCGACGATTTTCATCGCCGGGCGGTAGGCATCATAGTGCGTAGCCACCTAGCTGGCAGAGGCTTGGCTGATCCCGGCATCGATCCAGGCACGCGTCTGTTCGAGGACCTCGTCTGAAAGCGTGGGATCGTCGATTGCCCGGGCGAGGATCATTGCCCCCACCATCGCAGCCCAGGTTCCGATCGCCGCCCGCCGTCTGTCTGCCGCGTCCACCCCCTGCAGCGCCTTACCGATACGATCGATCTGCGATCGAAGGCCCTCTGTCATGGCCATGCGTGCCGATGCAGTCTGGTGGCGGATGTCCGCGGCCAGACCCGCCGTTGGGCAGCCATCGGCAGTGTTATCGCGATGCCTGGGCGAAAGGTAGGCATCGAGATAGGCGCAAAGATCGCCTGCTCCACCTGTGTCCGCGGCGAGGACATGGGCAAGGGTCTCGGCAACCAGGTCGTCCTTCGAGCCGAAATGACCGTAGAAGCCGCCATGGGTGAGGCCCGCCGCATTCATCACTTCAGCGACAGTGACCGCCTCAAAGCCCTTCTCCCGAAACAGCCGGCTGGCCTCATCCAGTATCCGGCGACGGTTATGCGCCATCTGCTCTCGACTGACTCTCACTTCAAAATTCTCCGCCAGTACCATTGACATTTACATGATGGCGATCATATTTGATGCTAATCATGATGATTGTCATGAATATAGTATCCTTCCAAGAAGAGAGCAATCCCATGGCCGCACTTCCCTCCGTCCTCATCACCGGCGCCTCCTCCGGCATCGGCGCTACCTATGCCGAGCGCTTCGCCCGCCGCGGCCACGACCTTGTGCTGGTCGCCCGCGACCGGGCGCGACTGGAGGCTTTGGCCGCCCGTCTGCGCCAGGAAAGTGGCGTGACTATCGACATACTCCAGGCAGATCTCACCCAGCCCGGCGACCTGGCGGCGGTAGAAACGCGGCTCCGTGACGACCACCGTATAGGGATTCTCGTCAACAATGCCGGAGCGGGGCTTGCAGGCGGCTTCGAACAACAGCCGATCGACGACATCGAACGCCTTGTCACTCTCAATACGACCGCCGTCGTCCGGCTCGCCAACGCCGTCTCGGCGCGCTTCGTCGGGGCTGGCGAAGGAGCCATCATCAACATCGGTTCGGTGGTCGGGCTCGTTCCGGAGTTTGGCCAGACGGTTTACGGGGCGACCAAGGCGTTCGTCCTGTTCCTGTCTCAGGGGTTGAGCTTCGAACTCGCACCGAAAGGTGTCTATGTGCAGGCGGTGCTTCCCGCCGCAACCCGCACCGAGATCTGGGAGCGCGCAGGCGCCGACATCAACACCCTGCCCGCGATGATGGAAGTCGGCGAACTGGTGGATGCAGCGCTGATCGGCTTCGACCGCCGTGAAGCTATCACGATCCCTGCGCTTCACGATGCCGGGCAATGGGACGCCTATCAGGCGGCTCGACAGACCATGCTCCCGGGATTTGCGCAGATCCACGCGGCAGCGCGCTATCACGCAGCTCCCTGAACTGCGTCAACCTGACAACCAGGGCGTCACAACATCAACGAAAGCTGTATCATGACCAACACTACCTTGTTCGGGCCTTACACCCTCGGCTCGCTGACCCTTTCCAATCGCATCGTCATGGCGCCCCTGACGCGCAATCGCGCCGGACCGGGTTTCGTTCCGGGCGATCTCGCCTCTGAGTATTACACCCAGCGCGCGTCGGCCGGCCTGCTGATTTCCGAGGCCACGCAGATATCGCAGCAGGGACAGGGCTATCAGGATACGCCGGGCATCTACTCCCAGGCGCAGATCGACGGCTGGCGCAAGGTCACCAAGGCCGTGCACGCCAAGGGCGGCCACATCTTCCTGCAGCTCTGGCATGTCGGCCGCGTTTCGCATGTCGACCTGCAGGAGCGCGGCGCAGCACCCGTGGCGCCTTCGGCGATCCAGGCCAAGACCAAGACATTCGTCAACAACGCCTTCGTTGAAGTGTCCGAGCCCCGCGCGCTTGAGCTCGACGAGCTGCCGGGGATCATCGACGATTTCCGCAAGGCGGCCGCGAACGCCATTGCGGCAGGCTTCGATGGCGTCGAGATACATGGCGCCAACGGCTATCTGCTCGACCAGTTCGCCAAGGACGGCGCGAACAACCGCACTGACGCCTATGGCGGTTCGGTCGAAAACCGCGCCCGCCTTATGCTGGAGGTGACGGCTGCGGTCGTCGACGAGATCGGTGCCGAGCGCACCGGCATCCGGATTTCGCCCGTCTCGCCGGCCAATGGCATCTCGACCAGTGATCCCCAGGCGCAGTTCGACTATATCGTCGATCAGCTCGATGCATTGGGCATCGTCTACATCCATGTCGTCGAGGGCGCCACGGGCGGGCCGCGTGATGTCGCGCCGTTCGACTTCGGGTCGCTGCGCCGGCGCTTCACAAACACCTACATCGCCAACAATGGCTACGACCTCGAACTCGCAGCGTCACGGCTCGCCGAGGACAAGGCCGACCTGTTCGCCTTCGGACGCCCCTTCATCGCCAATCCCGATCTTGTCGAACGGCTGAAGACCAGCGCGCCGCTGGCCGCCTTCGATCAGGCGACGCTCTATGGCGGCGGTGCGGTTGGCTATACCGACTATCCTGCTGTTGCAACGGCTTCCCTGCCATAGGCGTTGGCGGTGATTGGAGAACGGATCATCATGAAAGCCTTCATCCTAGATCGATACAAGAAGAAGAGCGCTCTGCGCCTCGGCGACATGCCGGAACCGGCGCTGGGCGACGATGATGTCCTGGTCGAGGTTCACGCGGCTGGGCTCAATCTTCTGGATTCCAAGATCCGCGATGGCGAGTTCAAGCTTATCCTGCCGTATCGCCTGCCTATCGTTCTCGGGCATGATTTGGCCGGAGTTGTGGTCCGGGTCGGTGCAAGTGTCCGAAACTTCAAGCCGGGCGACGAAATCTACGCCCGGCCACGCGATGGCCGGGTCGGGACATTCGCAGAATTCATTGCCATCAATGAAGCCGATGTGGCGCTAAAGCCCAAGAACTTGAACATGGAAGAGGCTGCGTCCATTCCCCTGGTTGCGCTGACGGCGTGGCAGGTGCTGATCGAGCGAGGCAAGCTGGCGAAAGGGCAGAAGGTTCTCATCCATGCCGGTTCCGGCGGCGTGGGGACACTCGCCATACAGTTGGCCAAGCATCTCGGCGCGACGGTGGCGACGACGGCGAGCACGGCGAATGCCGAACTGGTCAGGAGCCTCGGCGCCGATGTCGTCATCGACTACAAGACGCAGGATTTCGAGAAGGTCCTGTCGGGCTATGACGTCGTGCTCAACAGCCTCGACAGCGACACGCTTCAAAAATCCCTGAATGTGCTCAAGCCTGGCGGCAAGCTCATCTCGATCTCCGGTCCTCCTGATCCTGATTTCGCCAAGGAACAGGGACTGAGCTGGTTCCTGCGACAAGTCCTGCGCTTGCTGAGCTTCGGCATCCGGCGGAAGGCCAGGTCCCGTCGGATGAACTATTCATTCCTGTTCATGCGCGCGAATGGAGAGCAGTTGCGCCAGATCACAGCACTGATCGAAGCAGGGATCATTCGCCCCGTCATGGATCGGACCTTCCCGTTCGAAGCGACCAATGAAGCTCTGGCCTACATCGAAACCGGACGCTCGAAAGGCAAGGTCGTCATCAAGGTCAAATAGGAAAGAACAGGAGCGCAATATGCCCCACCCACAGCAAACCGGTTTGATAACCAAGTGGATCGACGCGCCGACCAAGAGCATCGATATTGCCGGAGCGGCGTTCGTTTAGCGTCAGTTCGGCCCCGCGGTCGGCGTCCCGGTCGTCCTGCTGAATCACTGGGGGGCGGTGCTAGCTAGTTGATCCCTCGCCTTCCCTCATGCCGATCCAAGTCCTTGGGCAGCGTGAGGAAGGAAGGCGCGGGAGCTTATTTCGCTTCGGCAGCCTTGAGGGCTTCCTGTGCGCTTTCCAGGTCCTGGTCGGCTGCCAGCCGCCACCAATAGATCGCCTGGTCTTTATCCTGAGCGACCCCCAATCCGAGATTGTACATTACGCCGAGATTGTATTGCGACTGCGCATATCCCTGCTCGGCAGCCATCCGGAACAAGGTAACGGCCTGCGCCTCATCCTTGGCGACGCCGTTGCCGGCGGCATATTGGAGCCCCAGATTGTCTTGTGCGACGTCATAACCCTGATCAGCCGCCTTGCGATACCATTCGACCGCCTGGGCTGCGTCCTCTGGCAATCCGCCGCGGCCCTCGATATACATGTTGCCGATGCTCATCTGTGAGCGGGCATCGCCCTGTTCCGCTGCCTTGCGGTACCAGATCACTGCATCTTCATCGCTCTGGGAAACCCCGTTGCCTAGCTCATAGGAAAGTCCGAGGGCGTTCTGGGCTTCGACATTGTCCTGCTCGGCTGACTTGCGATACCAGGCTGCCGCCTGCGCGTCATCCTGGTCTACGCCGTATCCGTTCAGATAGATGTTGCCGAGATAGTATTGGGCCCATGCATCGCTCTGGTCTGCGGCCTTGCTCAGCCACGCAAGGGCCTGCGCATCATCCTCCTCGACGCCAATGCCGTTGGAATACATGAAACCCAGATTGCGCTGGCCCTTTGCAAGACCCTGATCGGCAGCCTTGCGGAACCAGGCAACGGCTTCAGCCGGATCCTCGTCGACGCCGAGGCCTATCTGATACATATGACCCAATGCGTTCTGCCCCAGGGCATAATTTTGGTCCGCAGATTTCTTATAGAAATCGAGCGCCTTGGCAGCGTCCTGATCGACACCGGTTCCGCCTTCGTACAAAAGTCCGAGGCCATATTGCGCGGCAGCCTCGCCTTTGTCCGCCAGAGGCTGCCAGTACTTTAGTGCGCTCTCATATTCACCCTTGTCGAAGGCTACCTTGCCATCATCGGCATGGGCATATGTCGCTAGGGAAAAAGCCAGACCAACGGCAAGAATCGCAACCTTCAACTTCAACGTATTCACTCCATGACGCCAGGGATATCGGGCGCCAAGCGCCTACAGGCTCCCACAGGAACTCGCAAGTGCCGAGACGGCATTTGTGGGCCCTGGAGCGATCGTTCAGGGACTGAAGATCGCTAACCGGCTTCTCAGCCAAGGTCGAAGTAAGGCTCTTTCGTTCACACTCATGAGGGTCTAGGCAATACGGTGTAACGAGAAGTTGATCCGACACGAAGTGATTATAGAGACCGGCTCCTGACCGCCCGATTTACAGCACTTTTTGAACACGTTTTTGTCATCATGCGCCCGCGCGCCGTCTGCGTAAGCCAGTGCGTCGCTTAGCGCTGCGGACGCTATATTGAACGCCGTTCAAGCCATACTTAAATCCCGAATACGGGATGAGCGACCAGCCTCAAGCGGGCGGCTGGCGCACAGCTTTCAGATCCAGTCGTTTGTCGAGGCTCCAGCTTCGGAATGCATTTTGAATAGCCGCAGTGGCTTCGTTGTTCATTGAGACAACGCTGGCCGCTGCAATGGAGAAGCTTCACGATGAATGTACCTGTCCGCTACCTTGAACATGCGCAGGCAGAGCGGTTCATCAGTCCCGAGACAGGTGAGGAGTGGTTCAAGCAGCGCATGCGCATACTAAGATGCAATCCCGCTTTCTCGGCGGCGGCGGCGGACTATGCCCGCAATATGGTGGACTTGTACAAAGGGCGTTATCTGATCAATAGGGCGATCGCCAACGTCGCGCGACAGACGATCTGTACGGCCATCCTGTCCTCGTATTTCGAACAGGCAGAAAGGACCGGCCCTTTCCTCTCGTCCATACAAAACCTGACAACCGCGATGAATCTATGCAGCAGGAACACCACCGCGGCAAACATCGTGCTTCTGGAGCGGGTCGGCCTGGTAACTCGTAAGGAAAATTCCAACGATCGCCGGTGGCGAAGCATCCGGCCCACGGAGCAGCTCATAAAGGAAGTCGAAGGCTTTCTTCGTGCCAACCTCACCGTTGCGGACGCGCTGTTCCCCGCTCGAAAATATCGTGAATTGATTGATACGAATGTCGATGTTCTGGAGCGCTGTTTTGCCAACAGCATTCATTCTCTGCTGATCACCAATTCTTTTACCCGCGATCTTCCAGGCTCACAGATATTCGACACCTCCGATGGTGGGAAAATACTGCTGCTCAAGTTGATGTCACTCAAAGACACAGACCAATCTTTAGTTGATGATACCGTCGAGTTCCCATTCGAAGAGGTCGGATCCCTGTTTGGACTGTCGAGAACGCACGTAAGGCGCCTGATGAAAAAAGCTGAGGCCGGTGGGTTCGTACGCCTGCTGGAAAACGGCGGCCGGCGTGTTCAGATACTGCCGCCGCTCGAGGAATTCTTTGAAAACATCGTTGCACTGAATGTGGCGCGGGCGCAGTTCGATCTTCATCTCGCCAATGGCGACTATGACCTGCTTCCCATAGACCCGTTTCGCGTTCTTTAGACCTCTTCCGCTTCCGTCAGCACCCTAAACGAAAAAAAGCCCCGCTCAGGGAAGAGCGGGGCTTTCTTGCGTTGACTGGAGGTCAGAACGCAACAGTTGTCTTGCAACTCAAGCAGTCCTTCTACATGAGTCAAAGAGCATTTTCATATTGCGCCCCTGCATAAGGCCAGTCAAAGGACATATTTGGTTCTTCTTTTTTGGAAAAATTGCGTTGTGCCGGAATGAGTTGGACTAAATTAGCCAGCTTCGGACGTCCTGCTTTGCTTTAGCGCTTTTATCGGGGCCGGTCGGCGAACGACCCGGTTTTCTGTCTATAGCCGAAAAACCAAGTTTTTCTGATTTATTACAATCGCTTACCTAGGTATTCGAAGTGATTTTGGCACATCGTTGCGTTGCAGATTTGTCACGCTGAGAGTTGCGGAAGATACCCCCAATCTTGTCCTTTGATCCATGGCAGACGTTAAAGGTAGGCATTAGTGGCGGCGTTAGGTCCGCCTATAAATTTAACTAGAGGTTAATTGATATGACTATGCGAGGGATACTACTAGCATCAGCTGCGGCTCTTACCGCAGTCTCAGGTGCCCGCGCGGCCGACGCTGTCGTCGTCGCTGAACCGGAGCCTATGGAATATGTCCGCGTCTGCGACGTTTACGGCGCCGGCTTCTACTACATCCCGGGCACCGAGACCTGCCTGCGCGTCGGCGGCTACCTGCGTTACGACATCGGCGTCGGTGACCGCGCTCCTTATGGCGCTGGATATGGTGGCTTCACCAATATCAATGACAAGATGGGCGATGGCCTGAACGACACCTATTACAAGCGTGCTCGTGCGGCAATTCAGCTTGATGCTCGTTCGGAAACCGAACTCGGCACCCTGCGCGCCTATATGCATCTCAACTTCGACTGGGATTCCAGGATTGTCGGCCGTGCAGACGGTGAGACGACGGGTGGCGATTCCTTTGCCGGCGGCACCACGGCCAAGATGAACCACGCTTACATCGAACTCGGTGGCTTCCGCGTTGGTAAGACCGACTCGATGTTCACGACCTTGGTCAACAATCTCTATGCCGGCGATGTGATTGCTGATGACATGCTCGGCGGCTATGGCCCGTGGGACACGCACCAGATCTCCTACACCTATACTGGCGCGAATGGTTTCTCGGCTGCCGTCGCTCTCGAAGAAGGCACCGACGACTACACGATCGACTCCTACGTTCCGCACGTGGTCGCCGGTGCGGCCTACACCCAAGGCTGGGGCGGCGTGTCCGGCGTCGTCGGTTACGACTCGGTCTATGAGGAATGGGCAGGCAAGGTTCGCCTCGACGTCAAGGCCACGGAGACCATCAACCTGTGGGTCATGGCCGGTTATGGCTCCGACGACAATGTCACGCGCAGCTGGTACAAGAGCTGGGGCGGCAACTGGGCTGTCTGGGGCGGTGGTTCGGCCAAGCTGAACGAGAAGGCTACCTTCAACGTTCAGGCATCGTACTTCGAGAACAAGGACGTGACCGTTGCGGCCAACGTGGCCTACGAACTGGTCCCCGGCCTGAAGATCACGCCGGAAGTGACCTACTTCTCCGCTCACACGGACGACAAGGTCAAGCTCGACGACGGCTTCGGCGGCTTCCTCCGCTTCCAGCGCAACTTCTAATCGGCTTCACAGCCAAGACTGAAGTTAAGCCCGTGACCTTCTGGTCACGGGCTTTTTTAGTAGGTTGAGTTTGGAATCCGGGACACACTTGAGCGTAAGCGTGCGTGTCCGAATGAGTTACTGCACTGGAAGTTCGAAGCGCAGCAACCTTGTGCCGAGCACGCCGAAAAGCAGAACGAGAATCGTCTCCATGCTTGCGCGATCGATCCCTGCGGCCAGCGTCCGCGCAGCAAGCTCGTGCAGCTTTTGCCGGTAGATTGCCAGGATATCCCGATCTGTCAGCGTCATCAGACACGCATGCAGATATATAGGTTGCTTCTCCAGGCTTCGGCGTATCACCGCACAAGACGCCGTCTTCTCGCCGGCAGGGCCTGCCATTTCTACAGCCATGAAAACGGCATCGATCGCACCGATTGAGCGCTCGATCAAAGCTTCGACGAGGCATGCCTTGGATGGAAAATGATAGAGCACACCGCCCTTGCTGAGGCCGGCTGCTTTCGCCACCGCATCGATGGTCAGTGCCGAACCGCCACGCTCAACGAGTATCGCTTCGGCAACCGAAAGTATCCCGTCTCTGCTGTTGGAGCCTGTACTGCGCATGTCAACGCATCGGGCCGTTTTGCCCGACGTCGTCCTTGCGACCAGTCTCGATGCAAACTGGCCGCCGCCCATGGATTCCACGAGAGACTGTGGGTTCCAATGTTGAACGAAGAAGAACCCGCGAGGTGATAACCGAACCTCGCGGGCCTGCTCTCAATGGGCTGAACTGTCGCTGCTGCATGTCATTGCCGTCCTGTGGGCAGCAAACCCCATATCGCTCCAATTTACTGGATGCTTGCCCCCGCCTCATGCCCGCCGACTGGCTGCGGTGCATCAACGCGCTTCCTGTCCCGGCCACCGATCAGCTTGAAGAACAGCGGAATGAGGAAGATGGCAAGGAACGTTGCGGCAAGCATGCCGCCGATGACACCCGTGCCGATGGAGTGACGGCTGGCCGATCCCGCTCCCGTGCTGATCGCCAGCGGCAGCACGCCCAGGATGAAGGCAAGCGACGTCATGATGATCGGGCGGAAGCGAAGGCGCGCCGCCTCGATCGCAGCGTCGAAGGCGCTGAGTCCCTCCTGCCGCTTCAGCACCGCGAACTCGACGATCAGGATGGCATTCTTCGCCGCGAGGCCGATGAGCGTCACCAGGCCGATCTGGAAGTAGACATCGTTGCTTAAGCCTCGCAGCCAGATCGCCACAAGTGCTCCGAACAATGCAAAAGGCACCGCCAGGATGACGGCCAGCGGAAGCGACCAGCGCTCATACTGGGCGGCGAGGATCAGGAACACCATGACGATGCCGAACAGTATCGCCTGCGTGCCGGTGCCGCCGGTTTCGATCTCCTGATAGGCCGTTCCTGTCCACGCAACGGTATAGCCTTCCGGCAAGGCGGTTGCCGCGACCTTCTGGATCGCCTCCAACGCCTGGCCCGACGAATAGCCTGGAGCCGGATCGCCCATGACCTTCGCTGCCGGGAAGTTGTTGAAGCGCTCGAGAAGATCAGGACCGATCACGCGCTTGACAGTCACGAGGCTGTCGAGCGGGATCATTGCGCTGCTGGTTTGCGACCGCACGAAGATCTGGCTCAAATCCTCCGGCTTTTCGCGGAAGTTCGCCTCGGACTGGAGCTTGACCTGAAAGTTGCGGCCGTAGAGCGTGAAGTCGTTGACATAGACGTTGCCGAACGTCGCCTGCATCGTCGAGAAGATAGACGAGAGCGGCACGCCGAGTGCGATCGCTTTTTCGCGATCGACGTCGATCTTGTACTGCGGCACATTCATCGACATCGTCGTGCGCACATTGGCGAGTTCCGGGTGTTCGGCGGCAGCGGCAACGAGTTGCTGCGTCGCGTTCATGAGGGCCTGGGCCCCCGCGCCCGTCCGGTCCTGCACATAGAGCTCGAAACCGCCGGTCGTGCTCAGCCCCTGAATTGGCGGTGGGTTGAAGGCGAGCACCATGCCGTCCTGGATGCCGGCATTCATGCCCATGACCGCACCCGGCAAGGCGCGGGCGTCGAGTTCCGGGGCCTTGCGCTCCGACCAGTCCTTCAGCTTGATGAAGGCCGCACCGGCGCTCGGCGATTGCGAGCCGGCCAGCAGGTCGAAGCCCGAAAGAGCCAGCACGTTCTCGACCGCCGGGTTCTTCATGACGTTGTCGCTGACCGTCGACATGACCTCGTTGGTTCGCGACAGCGCGGCAGCCGGCGGCAGGATGCCGACAGCGAGGATGACGCCCTGATCCTCGCTGGGCACCAGTGCGCCCGGCACCGTATTGAACAGATGCGCCATCGCGCCGACCATGATGGCAAACAATGTGAGGGCGAGGAGTGCGCGCTTCAGGAAGAAACGGACACCTGCCGTGTAAGCCGAAGTGAGGCGATCGAAAGCGCGGTTGAACCAGCGGAACGGAGCCCACGGCTCGTGGTGGCCCGGCTTGAGCATGATCGCGCAAAGGGCGGGCGTCAGCGTCAGTGCAACAATGCCGGAAAGCGTCACCGACACGGCGATGGTGATCGCGAACTGGCGGTACATCTCGCCGGCAAGACCGCCCATGAAGGCGACCGGCACGAAGACGGAGACCAGCACGAGAACGATGGCGATAACCGGCCCGGTCACCTCACCCATCGCCTTGATGGCGGCCTCGCGCGGCGGAAGCTTCTCCGTCGTCATGATGCGCTCGACGTTTTCCAGCACCACGATGGCGTCGTCGACGACGATGCCGATCGCCAGCACCAGGCCGAACAGCGTGAGCGTGTTGATCGAAAAGCCCAGCAGATACATGCCGGCGAAGGTGCCGAGGATGGAGACCGGCACGGCGATGAGCGGGATGAGCGTTGCCCGCCAGTTCTGCAGGAAGACGAAGACCACGACCACGACAAGAACGAGCGCTTCGATGAAGGTCTTTATGACTTCATTGATGGACTCCTGCACGAACAGCGTGGTGTCATAGGGAAGTTCATATGTCACGCCTTGGGGGAAGCGCGTCGCCAGCTCGTCCAGACGCGCTTCAACCGCCGCCATGGTGTTGAGCGCGTTGGCGCCGGGCTGCAGATAGATGGCGATCGGAACGGTCGGCTTTCCCGCCTGTATGGCGCGGAAGCTGTAGTCCTGGGCGCCGAGCTCTATGCGCGCGACATCCTTGAGGCGCAGCGTCGCTGCATTTTCGTCGGCGCGCAAAATGATATTGCCGAACGCTTCCGCATCGGGCAGGCGCCCGTCGGTCGTGACCGCATAAGAGAACGAAAGTTTGCCCTGTGTCGGCGGATCACCGACGCGGCCGGCCGAATATTGTGCGTTCTGCTCGGTGATGGCCGTGGCGACATCGGTGGTTGTCAGATTGTACTGCGCGAGCTTGTCCGGCCTCAGCCAGACACGCATGGAGTAATTCTCGCGGCTGAACAGATTGGCGTCGCCAACGCCTGGCGTCCGCTTCAGCTCGTCGATCACGTTGAGCAGCGCATAATTTGCAAGGTAGATGGAGTCATACTGCGCGTTCGACGAATTGAGCGAGATCACCGCCAGAATGGAACTGGACTGCTTGTTGACCGAAACGCCCAGACGCTGGACTTCCTGCGGCAAGGACGAAACCGCGCGCTGCACACGGTTGTTGACGTTGATGGTAGCCTGATCGGCATCCGTGCCTGTCGCGAAGGTCACAGTCAATTGCATCGTGCCGGAGCCCGAATTGACCGACTGCATGTAAAGCATGTTCTCGACACCGTTGACCTGCTCCTCGAGCGGAGCAGCAACAGTCTGCGTCAGAACCTCGGCGCTGGCACCCGGATAAGTCGCCGACACCACGACCTGTGGCGGCGTCAATTCCGGATATTGCGCGATCGGAAGCACGCGCATGGCGACAACGCCGGCCAGCACGATGACGATCGATATGACCGCCGCAAAGACCGGCCGGTCAATGAAGAAACGGTGGTTCATTACTCGGCCTGGGCTGTCTGGAGTATGGATTTGGTGGCTGCGACGCGCGTGCCGGGACGTACCTTGATGACGCCGCTGGTGACGATGCGGTCACCCGCTTTCAAGCCGTCCGTGACGATCCACCCATCCGCGACTGACCGGCCTGTCGTAATCGGCTGCACGGCGGCAGTCTGGCTGTCATCGACGGTGTAGACGAATTTGCCATCGGCCCCCTGCATGACAGCCACCTCCGGCACGACGATGGCCGAAGGTACAGTCAGGCCCTCAACCTTGATGCGAACGAACTGTCCAGGAATCAGGCTGGCATCGGGATTGTCGAAGACGGCGCGAACCCGCATCGTTCCTGTCTGGGTGTCGAGGCTCGGCGCGGTGAAGTCGATCACACCCTTGCGGTCGAGTGCTGTGCCATCGCCGAAAACGATCGATGCCGAAAGCTTGCCGCCGTCCGAACCGTTCTGGTCGATGATGCGCCGGATTTCGGCTGCATCTTCGCTGGCGTAGGAGAAATTGACGTAGACGGGATCGAGCCGGGTGATCCGGGTCAGCAGACTGTCACTGCCGCTGGAACCGATCAGGCTGCCTTCCGGCACGACATCGAGGCTGGTGACGCCGTCGATCGGCGCCCGCACCGTCGCATGGTCGAGGTTGATCTGGGCGGTCTTCACCTGGGCTGCCGCCACTGCCACGGCGGCGTCGGCCAGTTCCACGGCAGATTTCGCGTCATCAAAGGTCTTTTGCGAGCCCACCTTGCGATCGAGCAACTCCGAGGCCCGCTGTTGATCGCGCCTGGCCTGAGAAAGCTGTGCCTGCGCCGTCTGCAACTGCGCCGAAGCGCGCGCGGCTTCCGCCTCGAAGCTGGCCGGGTCGATACGGAACAGGACGTCGCCGGCTTTCACCTGAGCCCCCTCAACATAAGCGCGCTCTTGCAGGATGCCGCCGACCTGCGCGCGGACTTCGACTTCACGGAAGGCAGAAACGCGTCCGGCATAGGTGTAGTCGAGCGGGACCTCCCGTGCGGTAACGGTCGTGACCTCGACCGAGGGCGGCGGCGGCGCACCGGCTTGCTGGGCTGAGGAAATATCGGGCATTGCCGTTAGAAGGCTGGTGCTGACGGCCAGGACGGCTATGATTCGATTTGGGGAGGACAACAATTTCATGATGCACCAGGTGAACGGAAGGGGTCGCTATATTGCGGTGCAACATATATACAGACAGAAATGTATGTAAAGGGAGGCCGAAATCATGCGACGCACGAAATCGGAGTCGGAGGAGACGCGGCAACATATTGTTGATGCCGCCGAAACGGTGTTTCTCGACATGGGCGTGTCGCGGGCTTCGCTGGAGCGCATCGCCCAGGAGGCCGGCCTGACGCGCGGGGCGATCTACTGGCATTTCTCCAACAAACAGCAGCTTTTCAACGCGATGACGGACCGCGTGCGCTCGCTTCACACCGCACTTCTGGAAACGCAGATCGAAGAAACCTCGACAGATCCTCTGGGCTTTATCGAGGAACGCGCCTTCGAAATCGTCAGGCTATTCGAAGAAAACGAGCACACCCGCAAAGTCTATCAAATTATTGTGACGCGCTGCGAATATGTCGGCGAGATGCAGGAGGCTCTGGTGTGGCAGCGCTCTCTTCACGACACCATTGCCGCTGTGTTCGACCGCGCATTCGAACTGGCTGAATCGAGAGGTGAGCTGTCGAACGGATGGGATGCAAAATCCGCATCAACGACGTTTCACTGCTTCATTTCGGGCATGCTGAATGATTGGCTGCGCTACGATTTCAATTCGGAGTTCGCCAAATCCGTTCGCTGTTCGCTGCGGTGTCTCCTGAACTGCTTTGGCGGTAGGCAGCGGTGAGATTCACAGCCGGTTCTTGGCCATCTGGCCACGCGCCATGATGACGGACATGTGCGCGCCGTCACCCTGCAGCAGGCCGATGTCAGACAGGGGATCGCCGTCGACGACCAGCAGGTCGGCGGCAGCACCCGTTGCGAGGATGCCCGCCTCTCCTTCCAGGCGACATAGCTTTGCGCCGATGATGGTTGCCGAGCGGATGATCTCGGCGGGCGTCAGCACCTTGGCGAGGATCTCGAATTCCATGCAGTGATATCTGCGCAACTGGCCGAGCAGATCGGAGCCGAAGGCCATGGGCAGGCCGGCATCGCGCATGATTTCCAGCGAGCGCAGGCCGCCATTGCGCACGGTATCGATCTTGGCGAACTCGGCGGCGCCCAGGCCCAGCGTCTTGCCTTCCAGCGCCAGCGCATCATAGGCCACCAGCGTCGGCACGGCGATGCAGCCCTTTTCCGCTGCAAGCCGGGCAGTCTCGGGCTCGATCAGATTGCAATGTTCGAGCGAATGGACGCCAAGCTCGACGCAGCGCCCGATCGCCTTGTCGGTGTAGACATGCGCCGAAACGTAGAGACCGGCATTGTCGGCCTCCTCGACCATCGCCAGGATTTCGTCGCGCGAATACTGGATGGAATGGATCGGATCGTTGGGCGAGGAAACACCGCCATTGGCCATGACCTTGATGAAATTCGCGCCCTCCTTGATCATGGTGCGGCAGGCGGCACGGACATTGTCGACGCCATCGACGATCAACCCCATCGAGCCGACGCGGTCGGAGAACAGGCCCGGACGGTCGTCGGTGCGGGTGCGCAGGTCGGCGTGGCCGCCGGTCGTGGTGAGGCCCTTGCCACAGATGATCAGGCGCGGGCCGACAAACACCCCTTCGTTGACAGCCCGCACGAGGCCATAGTCGGCGCCGCCCAGATCGCGCAGCGTGGTGAAGCCGCGCATCAGTGCTTCCTTCATCACCCGCGCCGAGCGAAGTGCCGCCAGCGATGACGGCGCCGTCATGTTGGACCAGAGGTCGAGCGTTTCGGCGACGACATGGACGTGGCAGTCGATCAGGCCGGGCATGATCGTGCTGCCGCCAAGGGCGACTTCGGTCGTATCGGACGGCGCGTCGATGGACGGACCGATTGCGGCGATGCGGTCGCCAGTGACCAGAACGTCGAGGCCGTCGCGCAGGACGCCTGCTTCCGGATCGAGAAGGCGGCCGCCGGTGAAAAGAGTGCTCTGCGTCATGGCAAATTCCGAAGGCTCGAGGTTTACTTGTTATGGCAGGCGACCAACTGTCCGCCTTCGCGTTCGGTCAGCGCAGGCTCGACAGTTCGGCACACTTCCGTCGCCAGCGCGCAGCGGGTGTGGAAGGCGCAGCCAGACGGTTTGCGGGTGGCGCTCGGGATGTCGTCATTGCTGGCGCTGAACTTGTGGCGCTTGCGCGGGTCCATCGACGGTGCCGAACCCATCAGCCGCTCGGTATAAGGATGAATCGGCGCTGCGAAGATGCGTTTTTTGGGAGCGATCTCGACGATGCGCCCGAGATACATCACCGCGACGCGGTGGGAGATGTATTCGACGACGCCGAGATCATGCGATACGGCGAGATAGGAGACGCCGAGGTCTCGCTGCAGATCGCTCAGGAGATTGAGGATCTGCGCCTGCACGGACACGTCGAGTGCCGAAACAGGCTCGTCGCAGACGATGATATCAGGCTTCAGCGCGAGCGCGCGGGCGATGCCGATGCGCTGGCGCTGCCCGCCGGAGAACTGATGCGCGAAATTGTCGGCCTGGTCAGGGCGCAGGCCGACCCGCTGCATGAGTTCGGCAACTCTGGCGCGCCTCTCCTCCATGGTTCCGACATTGTGTATGTCGAGCGGCGCGCGGATGATGTCGCGGACGCGCTGGCGCGGGTTGAGTGATGAGAACGGGTCCTGGAACACGATCTGCATGCGCTTGCGGTAGTTCTTGAGCGCCGCGCGGCCGAAGCTTTTGATCTCCTGCCCGTCGAAATGCACGGTTCCGCCGGTCGGCTTGACCAGCCCCATCAGCGCAAGCCCGGTCGTCGACTTGCCGCAACCGCTTTCGCCGACGAGGCTGAGCGTCTCGCCACGGCCAAGCGTGAAGGAGACGCCGTCAACCGCCTTGACCGAACCGACCTGGCGCTGGAGCACGCCGGCGCGGATCGGAAAATGGACGGCGAGATTGTCGACGCTGAGAAGCGGAGCGCTATCAGGCTGCATCGGCGTGCTCCCAGCAGGCGGCCCAATGGCCGGGGCGCTTTTCCTCAAAAGGCGGTCGTTCTTCGAGACAGCGCGCCGAGGCATTGGGGCAACGGGGCGCAAAGGCGCAACCCTTGGGCAAATCCCATAGCGGCGGGACCGTGCCGGAGATGTCGGCGAGGCGGTCTCCCTCTTCGCTCGACGCGCCGGCGCGCGGCACGGCTCCCATCAGGCCGATCGTATAGGGATGAAATGGCCGGTCGAAGAGATCGTAGATACTGGCTTCCTCGACCTTGCGGCCGGCATACATGACGATCACCCGGTCGGCGATCTCGGAAACCACGCCGAGGTCGTGGGTTATCAGGATCTGCGCCGTGCCGAGGCGCTTCTGCAAATCGGAAATCAGCCCCAGTATCTGCGCCTGGATGGTGACGTCGAGCGCTGTCGTGGGCTCGTCGGCTATGATGATCTTCGGGTCGCAGGCCAAGGCCAGCGCGATCATGGCGCGCTGGCGCATGCCGCCGGAAAGTTCGTGCGGGAACTGCCCTGCCCTGCGCCGCGGATCGGGCATCTGCACCAGTTGCAGCGCCTCGATGGCGCGTTCATAAGCTTGGCTGCGGCCGCACTGGCGATGCTGCCGCACGGCCTCGGCTATCTGCTCGCCGATCCTGAGCACCGGGTTGAGCGCCGTCAGCGGCTCCTGGAAGATCATGGCGATCTGCTCGCCGCGCATGTCCTCAACCTGCCGCTGCCCCATCGCCAGGAAGTCGACACCGTCGATCAGGATCTTGCCGGAAGCCACCTCCGCCGCGTCTGGAAGCAGGCGCAGCAGCGACAGTGCGGTCATCGACTTGCCGCAGCCGCTTTCGCCGACGATGCACAGCGTTTCACCGGCATGGACCGAGAAGTTCATGTCGGAAACGACCGCGAACGAACCGTTCGCCCCGCGAATGCGGATTTCGAGATCCTGGACCGCGAGGACCGGCGTCTTTGTGGCAATGGGTGCAGCACTCATCGTTGTCGTTCCCTGCGAAAGGCATCGCGGCGGACAAGCCGCGATGCCGGTGCCTGCGTCGTTCAGTCGGTCGCGCCTTCAAGATTGCCGACCATGAAGCCGTAATCGCCGCTGGCGACGAGATTGCGCGTCAGATGCTGCATGATCATCACGCCGTTTTCGAAGGGCGTCGGGATTTCCTCGAGCACCTCGAAGCTGTATGGGCTGACGACACGACCGAGCAGCTGGCCGCCCTTGATGACCTCGCCATTGGCCGGAGCCAGCGGCTCGAGCCAGCCTGCCTGGGTCGGGCGGATGCCGGCCAGTTCATTGACCACGATCTGCGCCGGGTTCTGCCATGGATCGCCTGGAATGGCTCCGACAGCGCGCAGCATGTTGAGCATGCCATCTACGGTGCGCTTGATGTAAGGCGTCTGGTCGACGATGCCGCCGCCCAGCTCGATCACGGCGACCGGGATGTTGCGCGTATCTATGGTCACCGTCTTGGTGGTGCCGCCAAACACGGTGCCCTGCTTGTTGTCGACCGGGCGATAGAGCAGCTTGGAGCCGAAGGCGCGCGAAAGCTTCTCGTCGTTCCAGATATAGACATAGTCGACCGTCGGACGATCTGTGCCCGAATGCAGGTCGATATGCACGTCGATGACGTTGAGAAAGCGTTCGGTCAGGGCATGGGCCAGTTGCTGGCTGTAGGTGCCCTTCGGATTGCCGGGGAACTGACGGTTCAGGTCGACCTTGTCGATGGTCGAGAAGCGCTCGTTGACGGCAAAGGCGTGAGGGTTGGCGACCGGCAGCAGCAGGATGCGGCCCTTGAGCGGCGTGTCCATGAGGATGCGGAACAGTTCCAGAATGGCCTGCGAGCCGGTGTTCTCATTGCCGTGGATCGAGGCCGAGATGCCGATGGTGGGACCATCCTGCTCGCCCACCAGTTCATGCATGAACAGGACGGCGTCGCTGCCGTCGGCGTGGGTGGTGAACTTCGGGCGAAGCTGGTTGATCGACTTGACCATGCGATTATTCCTTCAGTGTTATTTGGCCTTGCCGGCCTTTGCCTCGCCACGCGAAAGCTGGCGTGGATCGAGAATGTCCCTCAGCCCGTCGCCGAGGAGATTGAAACCGAGCACGGTGATCATGATGGCCGCACCCGCAATGATGGAGAGCCAGGGCGCGTCGCGCATGAACTTCGTGCCGTAGGAGAGCGTCCAGCCCCAGGTCGGCGTGGGTGGCGGCAGGCCGAACCCGAGAAAGCTCAGCGCCGATTCCGCGATGATGGCCGTGCCCAACCCCAGCGAGGCGAGCACGATGATCGGCCCCAGCGCGTTGGGCAGGATTTCCCTGAACAGGATACGTGCCGGGCTGGCGCCGAGCGCGCGGGCCGCCTGCACATAGTTCTGCTCGCGCAACACCAGCGTGGTCGAACGGACGACGCGGGCATATTCGGTCCACGCAACGACGATGATGGCGATGGAGACGTTCAGCACGCCGGGGCCGAGAACCGCGACAATTGCCAGTGCCAGGACGATCGCCGGGAAACCAAGGAATATATCGGTGATGCGCATCAGCACCTGATCGACCCAGCCGCCGAAATAGCCCGCGACCAGACCGACCACCGTGCCGATGACGGTCGAGCAGAACACCGAGATAACGGCAATGGTCAGCGAGACGCGCGCGCCGAAGACAGTGCGCGACCACAGGTCCCGGCCGAAATTGTCGGTGCCGAGCCAGTGATCGAGCGACGGGCCGGCAAAGCGGTTGCGCATGTCCATCTGCTCGACACCGTGGGTTGCGACATAGGGAGCGAAGATTGCGCAGAGCACGATGACGAGCGAGATCACCGCACCGACGACGAAAGAAGTGTTCCTGAGAGGTTTGGGGACACGCATGACGGTCAGCTCAGGCGGATGCGCGGATCGACCGCGGCGTAGAGGAGATCGACCACCAGATTGACCAGCGCAAAGATGATGGCGAAGGTCAGCACGATGCCCTGGATAAGCGGCAGGTCGCGCTGCGATATGGCCGCGATGGTCAACTGGCCAAGTCCTGGCCAGGCGAAGATGCTTTCGGTCAGGACCGCACCACCCAGCAGCGCACCGAAGCGCAGGCCGATGACGCTCAACACCGGCAGAAGGGCATTGCGCAAGGCATGCCGGATAACGACGCGGTGGCGGCGCAGGCCCTTGGCGTAGGCGGTGCGGACAAAATCCTCGCGCAGCACTTCCAGCATCGATGCGCGCACCAGCCGCGAAATGATGGCGGCCGAATTGGCGGCGAGCGCCAAAGCCGGCAGGGCGATGTGGCTGATCGAGTCCCACAACACCTGCGGCCTGCCGCTGAAGGCGGCCAACAAGGCCTCATGCAGTGGCGCGCCACGGCCGATCGCCGGCAACCAGCCGAGCTTGACAGCAAACAGCAGCATCAGGAGCAGGCCGAGCCAGTAGACCGGCATGGAAACGCCGATCTGGGCGAAGAGCATTGTGAGCGTATCGACCAGCGAACCCTGGCGGATCGCTGCATAGACGCCGAGCGCAAGCCCGATGATGGCGGCGAGCAGGAGAGAAACGACGGCGAGCTCGATCGTCGGACCGAGGCGGCCGAGGATGATTTCCGACACCGGCTGGTTCTGGAAGATCGAGCGGCCCATGTCGCCATGCAGCAGTGCTGCGAAATAGTCCCACAGGCGGATATACCAGGGATCGTTCAGGCCGAGGCTGTTGCGCAGATTGAATATTGCTTCCGGCGTGGCGTCCTGTCCAAGCAGAACGGCTGCCGGGTCGCCGGGAATGAGCAGCAACAGGCCGAAGGTGACGATGACCATCCCGATGGCCATCGGGATCAGCATCAGCAGCCGGCGGACTATATAGGCGATCATGTCGTCGGCTCCCTTTGGTTGGTCGGTTGAAGGATAGCGATCATCAGCCGATCACGACGTCTTCGATCCGGCGCGGATAGTGGGTCATGCTGTCAGGCCCCTCCGCGGTAATCAGAACGGTGTCGGCGATGCGGTATCCGGCGAAATCAGGCACGAAGATCGCCGGTTCGCTCGAAGTGATCATGCCGGGCGTCAGGATGGTCTGGTCGCCGGCCTCGACCCATGGCGGCTCGTGGAACATCACGCCCATGCCGTGGCCGACACGGTGCAGCAGATAGTCGCTCATGCCGCTGTCGCGGATATAGGCCAGCGCCAGATTGTCGGCTGAGGCGCAAGTGTGACCGGCAATCAGCGCGGCCGTGGCCATGCGCTGCGCCTCAAACGCGACCGCGTAATGGCCTTGTTGTTGCGCCGTCGGTTCGCCGATGAACAGGGTCCGCTCGCTTTCGGCAGCGCGGCCGCCGACCCGGCAACCGAGCGACAGGATGATGCTTTCTCCGCGCTTCACCGGATTGCCGGTGGGCATGCCGTGCGGGAAGGCGGAGCGCGCGCCGGAATAGACCAGCCCGCTCGCCAGCCCCTGAACCAGCATTACGTCGGCATGTTCCTCATGCATGATCTTCATGGCATGGCGCGAAACGAAGGATTCGATCTCGATTTCGCTCGGCAGCGTGTCGCCTGAATGCATCGCCTCGCCTATGAGGCCAACACCAGCTGTGACCATCTCGTCGGAAATCCGCGCGGCCTCGCGGTGCAGCACGATCTCTTCGGGATATTTGATCAGCCGCATCTGCTGGACGATGTCGGAGGGGATCACGCGGGCAGCATTGGGAAAAGCCGCCTCGATCTGACCGACGCGGGCCAGCGAAATGGCGTGGCTGTAGGCGACGGTTCCATTCATGTCGGGGAAGGCGCGGCCCAAAACGCTGAATGGACGATCGACGCCCGGAAACTCGAAATAGACGATCGGCTCGGCGGCAATGTTCTGGTGTGCGGCGTGGCTGCGCTCAAGCTCGGGCAGCAGCAGGAAGGCGCCGGCCTGAGTGATGGCAAAGACGACGGGGCGTTCGGTCGTGTAGTGGGAGAAGCCCGTGGTGTAGATCACGTCGTCGTTGGAATCGAGCAGCAGCAGGTCGATGCCGGCTTCGTCCATGCGGCTGCGGATGTCGGCATGCACCTTGGCATAGAATTCGTGGCTGAGGACTTGATGAAAGGCCATCGCTGATCTCGCTGGAATCTGGAAAAGCCAGCCGGCACCCGTTCGGATGCCGACCGCAGGCGTTATGGGCTCAATCGCTAAGGCCGATCAGCCCGCGCATGTTGCCGCGTGGTGTGGCCTGCACTTCGCCCAGCTTCTTCGAGTAGAACAGCTGGTAGCCCTGGGCCGAGACGATGAAGTAAGGCACATCCTTGGCCAGGATGGTTGCTGCGTCCTGATAGAATTTGGCGCGTCCGGCCTGATCGAGCGTCGAGCGCCCGGACTGCAGGAGCTTGTCGACTTCCGGATTGGAGTAGCCGCCCCAGTTGGTCGAGCCGCCCGTCGTCAGCTGGGCAAACATCAGCCGGTCGGGATCGACGATGTTGAGCCAGCCGAGCAGCGCGATCTGGTGCTGGCTCTTCTGCACATAGTTGGTCGAGAAGGATGGCCAGTCGCTGATCTTGGCGTCCGCCTTAACACCGGCCTGCTGGAACATCGCCTGCATGAACTCGATGGTCTGGACGCGGTTCGGGTCTTCGCTGTGGGTTGAGAGCGTCACTTCCAGCGGCTTGCCATCCTTGTCGAGAATGCCGTCGCCATTGCTGTCCTTCCAGCCCATCTCGTTGAACAGGGCGACCGCGCCCTGCACGTCGAAGCCCGGCTGCGAAATCTTGTCCGAATAGGCCCAGGACGACGGCAGAATGATCGAATGCGCGACCTGATCGACGCCGTGATAGATGTCGTTGACGATCGTCTGCTGGTCCACCAGCATCGAGAAGGCCTGGCGCATCTTGGGGTCAGCCAGAAGCGGGTCCTTAGTGTTGAAGTTGAGGTAGTTCACGCCCAGACCGGCCGTGATCACATTGCCGAAGCGATCGTCGGCCTTGAGGCGCTCGATGTCCTGCGGCGACAGCGGCGACTGAATGACATCGAGGTCGCCGGCCTCGAAAGCCTGCGCGCGGGCCGAGTTGTCGCCGATGATCTTGATGGTCGCCTTGTCGACCTTGGCGGCATCGCGCCAGTAATTTTCGTTGGCCTCGAGCACGATCTCGCTGCCACGGTTCCACGAGGCAAGCTTCATGGGGCCGGCGCCGACAGGCTTGAGGGCGAGATCGCCGCCGCCCTCGACAAACTTCCTGGGCACGATGCCGATGTCGAGATAGCTCAGCAGCGGCGCATAGGGCGCGCTCAGCGTGAACTTGACGGTCTGCGGATCGACGGCTTCGACCGCCTTGATCGGCGAATAGAGCGCGCGCTGGGGCGCGTTGAAGGCCGGATCGATGATGGTGCTGTAGGTGAAAACCACATCGTCGGCGGTCAGCGGCGAACCGTCGGAGAATTTGAGATCGGGCCGCAGCTTGAAGATGAAGGTCTGCGGATCGGGGTTCTCCCAGCTCTCGGCAAGGTCCGGCACCGGTTCGAGCTTCGGCGTGATGTGTACCAGACCGGCATAGATAAGATCGGCGACGCGAGCAGCGGTGGTGTCGCGGGCAAGGCGCGGGTCGAGAGTGCCGGCATCGACATCCGTACCGATGACGATGGCCTTGCTATCCTGGGCCATCGACGGCTGGATGGCAGCGAATGCCAGGGCAAGGACTGCGCTGGTGGTCAATAGAAGTTTCTTCATTTCTTGTTCCCCATTTTTTGTTTTGCGAGACAGCTTTCAGGCAATGACCGGCATTGCCGATGGTGCGTCGGGCTGAGACCCGGCATCCTGCGCGACCTTCATCTGCCGAAGCTCGGCCAGATGCGGGATCAGCGCATTTTCCAGCGCGCCCGGATCGGGCGCATGGCGGTATTCGAAACAGGACACATTGGTCGGCACCAGATCAGCGACATGATCGGCGCCGGAGGCATAGATGACGGCGTCGCAACCCGCGATAATCTCACGCAGGTCAGGTGCCGACGACCATGTCACCCGGATATCCGAGACATGCGGCGCAAACTCGCGCACGCTGGGACGCATGATCGCGATATAGTCCTGGAAATGGGTGACGGCGGCAACGCGGGCGCGCGGATCGAGGCCCGCGAGGCTCTGCCGGGTGCGCTGCGACGGGATGAAGCGAAGGCCCAGTATATTGGCCGCGCCGACCAGCGAGCGCACCTCTGCCTCGCGATGCAGGAAGGTGAGAACCAGATCGGCCTCGGTGCAGGCTTCCCGCTCCGGGCCGGGATTGTGCAGGCTGTCGAGCGTCACCAGCTGCACGGTATCGCCCGAACCCAGCTTGGGTCGGATCTGCTCGACATAGTCCCGCCCCGGACCCTCGAATATGCAGACGAAGACGATCGAAAGAGCAGCACTGGGGCGGCGCATTTGCGCGCGGGCATTTATCATCGAGACCAGCGCCATCGGCGTCACGCCCAGAGCCTCGGCCTTGGCGATGATCGCCTCGATGTCGCTGCGCAATGCGTTGATCGGTAGCTTGTCGTCCGCCTGCATGCGCGGATCGCGCGTGGTGAAGGCGCCAAGCCCCTGGCGCATCTCGATCAGGCCGGCATCGCGCAGCTGCTGGTAGACGAGGCTGACGGTCATCGGCGCGATGCCGAGCTCGGCCGCGAGCTGGCGAACCGACTGCAGCTTGGTGCCGTAGGGCATGTCGCCGAAGGCAAGCGTATAGCTCAGCAGGCCATGAAGCTGCGTGCCCACCGGAACGGGCAGCGACTTGTCGATGCTGGAAGCGTCAATCGGAAACATGTGTTCTACCAGTTCAGTACACCTAACCGTATCATCGGATTTTTCGAGCGCAAGAGGGGCTGTGAATTTTTTGAACACGGTTTGCATTCGCCAAAATTCTATGCAGATATGCCAAGGAAATAAGGCTTTGTAAGTGCTAAGACTGAAAGAAGGGTGTTCTAGTGGAATATATCAACCTGGGCCGAACTGGCCTCAAAGTGTCGCGGCTGGCATTGGGCTGCATGACATTTGGTTCACCCGATTGGGCGCCCTGGGTGCTGGATGAAGCCGGATCGCGGCCGATCATCGACAAGGCGGTCGAACTCGGCATCAACTTCTTCGACATGGCCGACATGTATTCGCTGGGCGCAGGCGAGGAGGTTGTCGGTCGCGTGCTGGCCGGCCTGCCGCGCCACAAGCTGGTGCTGGCAACCAAGCTCTACAATCCGATGAGCAAGGACCCCAACGACCGGGGCCTGTCGCGCAAGCACATCTTCGAGGCCGTCGATGCCAGCCTCAAGCGCATCGGAACCGACTATATCGATCTCTATCAGCTGCACCGCTTCGACTATGAAACGCCACTTGAAGAAACGCTCGATGCGCTCGACGATGTCGTGCGCGCCGGCAAGGTGCGGTATCTCGGCGCCTCGTCCATGCATGCCTGGCAGTTCATGAAGGCGCTGGGCCTTCAGCGCGCCAATGGCTGGGCGCCTTTCGTGTCGATGCAGCCGCACTACAATTTGATGTACCGCGAGGAAGAACGCGAAATGCTGCCGCTCTGCCGCTCGGAGGGTATCGGCGTGATCCCCTGGAGCCCACTTGCCCGTGGGCGGCTTGCCGGACGGACCGGCGATGCCGCCACCTCCACGCGGGCGCAGACCGACAAGACCGCGGGCGCGCTTTATGACCGATCACAGGAACAGGACGAGGCGGTGATCGCCGCCGTCCGCCAGGTCGCCGAGCGGCACGACCGGCCGGCGGCGCAGATCGCCTATGCCTGGGTAGCGAGCCGACCGGGCATCACCGCGCCCATCGTCGGCATCTCCAAACTGCGCCAGTTCGACGATGCCATTGCAGCACTTGAGGTGAAGCTGAGCGAGGAGGACCTTGCCGCAATGGAAGCGCCCTATCAGCCAAAGCCGGTCGCCGGCCACCAATAGGCGCACGTTCAAGACTTCGGGAGGCCTCATGAAACTGGGCAAGGAACTGGCCGAGCTGACCGCCGGCATCGACCAACTCTATCGCGCCACGCAGCGCAGTGACGGCTTTCTCGACCGCGAGGGGCTTATTCCGGTGGCTGTTGCGGCGGTCGAGCCGCGCCCCTTGCGCAGCTATCAGGAGGCCGTCGAGGCGCTTACTGCCTTGCAGGAGCGGCTTGATGACGAAGCCGAAAGCGCGCTCAGGCGAGACTATCTGGCGGAGATGATCGACTCGCTGCTGGCGCTCATTGCCACCTTCCGCGAAGACGGAATTTCCTTCGCCGATCGCGTCCGCCGGCAGATTCGGGTCGATACGCAGCTGGTCGAAGACGGGGTGCTCGATGGCTATCGCGCCACGATCCGTAAAAAACTCGACGAAATGGGTTTTTCCGGCGGCGGACTGGCGGAAGATTTGGCGCGCTGGGAGGCGAAGGTGCGCGTACCTGCGGACGCTGTGCTTGACACCATGCGCGAACTGACGCTGGAGGCTCGCCGCCGGGCAACGGCGACCATGTACCCGATGGACGACCAATGGATGGAGCCAGTGGGCGTGCACGCCACGCCGTTTTCAGCCTATTGCGACTATCCGGCCCGCAAGGTGCTGATGAACCTCGATTTTCCCTATACGCGCTTTGCGCTGAAACACCTTGCCACGCATGAGGTGTTTCCGGGACATCTCGTGCATCTGGCGCTGCGCGAGCGTGACGTGGCTGCAGGCCGCATGCCGCTGGATGGCGCGCAGGTCGTCACCAGTTCGGCCAGCAGCGCGTTGTTCGAAGGCATAGCCGACAATGGCCTGGCCTTCCTCGACTGGATAGAAGGCCCGGAGGACGAACTGGGCATTGCCTTGCAGCGGCTGCGGAGCGCGCTGCGCTGCAACGCCGCCTGGATGATGCATGGGCAGGGCAAATCGCTCGACGAAATCGTGCCGATTGTTGCGGCCGGCGGTTTCCAGGACCCGGTTACGGCACGCTCACGGCTGGCTTTTCTCGGGCATGACCTGCGCGCACCCTTCGTCTACGCCTACTGGTGCGGCGACATGGCGGTCGATGCAGTATGGAAAACCGTGCCAAGCGAGCGGCGTTCCGAGTTCTGGGCCTATCTCTACGGCAACATGCATACGCCGAGCACGTTGGCCAAGCACTGGATGTCGTAGTTCAACGACGCTGCCGGTACGCCGCCGAACCGGCTTGCCATATTTCCCAGACCGTCGCCTCCAAGACGGAGTAATAGGTCTCCCTGAGAGCTCTTCCGTCGGCGGAAGACCTGTCGCGCGATAGCCCGGCGATGCGAAGTATGGCTAACTCATCACATATCTTCGAATAACGGCGCCGCAAAACTTGAAATACGCCTTGTATATGTTTTTTCGGCAGTTTTTCAAATTTTTGGCATCAAACCTGCCCTCCTCGACAGACTTGAATTTGACACAACTCATAGGATATCATATGACATAGATATGGCTGGGAGGCTTAAGTGACAAACGCACAAGGCGGCCGGCCGAGCGCGATCGGGAGGAACGACGCATGAAGATTGCAACAACGCTTGCCGCCTGCCTGTTGGGCTCAATTGCCTTCACTTCACTTTCCCATGCCGAAACCCCGCCAAACCTGCTGGTGGTCGGATTTTCCATGAGCAACATCCTTACGCTCGATCCTGCGGCCATCACAGGCAAGGAAACGGTGCAGGTTCTGGCCAATATCTACGACAACCTTGTCTCGCTCAACGCAAGTGATCGCTCCAAGGTCGACCCGCAGCTCGCGGAAAGCTGGTCGGTCAGCGACGACAATACGAAAATCACCTTCAAACTGCGCAAGGGCGCAAACTTCGCATCCGGCAACAAGGTCACGTCCGCCGACGTCGTGTGGTCGTTTCAGCGGCTCATGAAGCTCAATCTGGCCCAGGCCTCCTTCCTGAAAACCCACGGCTTCAATGCTCAAAATGCCGACGTTAGCTTCACGGCACCAGACGAACAGACCGTCGTCATCGCGCTGCCCAAGAAGGTCGATCCACAGATCATCATTCTGACGCTCGGCATTGTCGGCCCCGGCTCCATCCTGGACAGCAAGACCGTGATGGAGCACGACAAGGACGGTGATCTCGGCGGCGCCTGGCTCACAAACAATTCGGCCGGCTCGGGGCCATTCACGCTTGGCGAATGGCGTTCCAACGAACGCGTGACCATGGATCGCAACGACAATTACTGGGGCGAGCAACCGGCAATGCGCCGCATCATGATGCGGCATCTGGCGGAATCGCAGAGCCAGCGGCTGATGCTGGAAAAGGGTGACATCGACATCGCCTTTTCCATGAGCGCCGCGGACCTGAAGTCGGTTGAAACAGACCAGAATGTGAAAGTCGAAACGATAGGCGGCAGCGGCTTCTATTATCTCGCGGTCTCAATGAAGGACGACAAATACAAGAACCCAAAAGTTCGCGAGGCGCTGCGCTATCTCATCGACTACAAGGGCCTGAACGATGCGGTGTTGCCCTATTTCGGCAAGCTGCGCGATCGGCCGATCCAGAACGGTGTCTTTGGTGCATTGCCGAACGCGGGTTATGAGCTGAACGTGGAAAAGGCCAAGGCATTGCTCGCAGAGGCCGGTTATCCCAACGGATTCTCGACGACGTTGCGCGCCATTTCGGACGTTCCATTCCTCAACCTGGCAACCGCGATCCAGGCAAGCCTTGCCCAGGGCGGGGTCAAGGCGGAAGTGATCACCGGTTCGGGCGACCAGATCTACGGTGCAATGCGCGAACGCAAATTCGAATTGATCGTGGGCCGGGGCGGCGGCGGCCAGCTACCCCATCCCGATTCCAACCTGCGCGCCATCGTCTACAATCCCGACAATGCGGATGAGGCCAAGCTGACCAACTTTCAGGGCTGGCGAACGTCGTTCTTCGATGAAAAACTGAACGCCATGATCGATGATGCACTTGTCGATACCGACAAGGCTTCGCAGATCAAGAAATACGGTGATATCCAGACCTACTACGCTGACATAGTCCCCGCGATCCAGCCCTTTTCCGAAGTGGTGGATTCGGTTGCGATGCGCAAGGACATTACGGGGCTCCAACTCAATCCTTCATGGTCGACCCAACTGCGCACAGTCTCGAAATCGCGCTAACATGGAGTATCGGCAGCATGGGGCATGCGCCTTTCTTGCCGGTCCTGCCTCAGCAAGGATTTGATCATGAGCTTTGAGCGCATCGTCCCGGCCGCTCGCCAAATCGGCACGATCTTTGTCACCTTGGTCGGGCTTCTGCTTCTCACGTTCTGCATCGGCCGGCTGATGCCGGTCGATCCGGTGCGAGCCGTCGTCGGCGAGGAAGCGGACAATGCGACCTACGAAATGGTCGCCGAGCGCATGGGCGTCAATCGTCCGCTCCCCGAGCAGTTTCTGCGCTATGTCTCCGACGTGGCGCGTGGCGATTTCGGCGTTTCGATCCGCACCGGCCAGCCCGTGATCAAGGACATCGCCCATGTCATGCCGGCAACCATCGAGCTTGCGACATTTGCCATCATCTGCGGTGCAGGTCTCGGCATTCCGCTCGGGGTCCTGGCTGCCATCAGGCGCAATCGCCCTATCGACCACATCATTCGTTTTCTGACGTTGATCGGTCACTCCATGCCGATCTTCTGGACGGGCATGGTCGGCCTGATCGTATTCTACGCGATGCTTGGATGGGTCGGCGGCGGCGGACGCATTTCCGATTACTATATCGGGCTTGTCCCCGAGACGACCGGCTTCCTGCTTATCGATGCCGTTCTTGCGCGCGACTGGGAGGTTTTTCGCGACGCTATCAACCACCTGATCCTGCCGGCGAGCATTCTGGGCTATTCGTCGATGGCCTACATCACCCGCATGACCCGCAGCTTCATGCTCGACCAGCTCAATCAGGAATACATCACCACGGCCCGCGTGAAAGGCTTGTCCAAGCAGAGAACGATCTGGCACCACGCCTTTGCGAATATCCGTGTCCAGCTCATCACCATCGTTGCGCTCGCCTATGGCAGCCTGCTGGAAGGTGCGGTGCTGATCGAAACGGTGTTCTCGTGGCCGGGCTTCGGCCAGTATCTCACCAACAACATGCTCATCGGAGACATGAATGCCGTCATGACCTGCGTGCTTCTGGTCGGCGTCATCTTCATCGCGCTCAATCTGCTGTCAGACGCGCTGTACAGAATATTCGATCCGAGGACGCGCTGAGATGACTGCAAAATCCGTTCATCATCCCGGTACAACCGTCGCTCCACGACGGGATGGCTACAGCATGGCCCTGTCGCGGTTTGCCGCCATACTCCGCAATCTGATCAGCAACCCCTCCTCGGGTTTCGGCCTGATCGTTGTCGTCGTTCTTCTGCTGACGGCCTTGCTTGCCCCCCTGCTCGCACCGCATGATCCCGTTGCCATCTCTCTTGGCAACGCGCTGCAGCCACCGAGCGCGGACCACTGGTTCGGAACGGATGAACTCGGCCGCGACATTCTGAGCCGCATCATCTATGGCACGCGCATCAGCCTCACCATCATAACCATCGTGTCGGTCATCGTCGGTCCGATCGGATTGCTCGTCGGAACGACCGCGGGATACTTCGGCGGCTGGTACGACACGGTGATGATGCGCGTCACCGACATATTCCTGTCCTTCCCGAGCCTGATCCTGTCACTGGCTTTCGTGGCCGCACTTGGAGCGGGGCTCGAAAACGCCATCATCGCAATCGCGTTGACGGCATGGCCGCCGATAGCACGCCTTGCGCGGGCGGAGACATTGACGTTCCGTTCAGCCGATTACATCCTGGCTTCGCGGATGCAGGGCGCATCCAAGTTGCGCATCATCATCAAATCGATCGTGCCGATGTGCCTGCCGTCGGTGCTCGTTCGCATCACGCTCAGCATGGCGACAGTCATCCTGACTGCCGCGGGCCTTGGTTTTCTCGGCCTCGGCGCTCAGCCGCCATTGCCCGAATGGGGCGCCATGATCGCCACCGGCCGCCGCTATATGCTCGACAGCTGGTGGCTCGTCGCCTTCCCCGGCGGGGCCATCCTTCTGGTCAGCCTGGCTTTCAATCTTCTGGGCGACGGATTGCGCGATGCACTCGATCCGAAACAGCGCTGAGGAGATGGCGATGGAAAACAACGGCAATCTCCTCGACATTCGCAATCTTCAGGTGGCCTATCAAAGCGGCAAGGAACACACCGTTGCGGTAAAGAGCATGTCGTTCGCGCTCGGTCGCGAGCGGCTCGGCATCGTTGGCGAATCCGGTTCGGGCAAATCGACCGTCGGCCGCGCGCTGCTCAAGCTTTTGCCGACCGCGCGCATAACCGCCGACAGAATGCAGTTCGGGGCGACCGACCTGATCCGCGCGACCGAGCGACAGATGCTCGACATCCGCGGACGCCGGATGTCGATGATCCTGCAGGATCCGAAATTCTCGCTGAACCCCGTCCACCGCGTCGGCCATCAGATTGCAGAGGCCTATCGCGTCCATAACCGGGCATCGAAGGCAGACGCCCGGGAACGCACGCTCAAGATGCTGGAGGCGGTGCAGATTCGTGATCCGGAACGGGTCTTCGACCTCTATCCACACGAGGTTTCAGGCGGCATGGGCCAGCGCATAATGATTGCGATGATGCTCATACCGGAACCCGAAATCATCATAGCCGACGAGCCCACTTCCGCGCTCGACGTGACGGTGCGGATGCAGGTTCTCAACATCCTCAACGACCTCGTTACCAGCAAGGGCATCGGTTTGATCATGATCAGCCACGACCTCAACCTCGTACGCAATTTCTGCGATCGTGTGCTGGTCATGCGTTCGGGCGAAGTGGTCGAAGAGCGCGCGGCGCGCGATCTGGCCAATGCGACGCATCCCTATACGCGCGGCCTGCTCGCCGCCCAGCCGCATATCGGTGGCAATCGCGGGCGACTTCCGGTGCTGAACCGCGAGGCGATCAGGCATCCGGCGGTTTCGGAGATGCAGCCATGAACGCGGTTGTCGTAGAAGATCTGATGATTGCACTCGGGCAAGGAAGCGCGAGCAAGAGAATTCTCGACAATGTGTCCTTCTCCGTTGCCCAGGGTGAATCCTTCGGGCTGGTCGGGGAATCCGGGTCGGGCAAGTCGACGATCCTGCGCTGCGTCGCGCGACTGCTCAATTTCTGGGACGGTGCTATTTCCCTCGACGGTCGGCCGGTGTCGGAGATTCCGTTCAACGACTACTGCCGTATGGTCCAGATGGTGTTTCAGGACCCATATGGTTCGCTTCACCCTCGTCAATCGATCCGCACGGCGCTGTGCGAGCCGCTGCGCATTCATCGGCTGGACAATCAAGCGGAACGGATGGAACGCGCGCTGCTGGAAGTCGGCCTGACACCGGCCTTTCTGTCGCGCTATCCGCACGAACTTTCCGGTGGCCAGCGTCAGCGTGTTGCGATTGCCCGAGCCCTTATTCTCGAGCCCCGCATCCTGCTGCTCGACGAGCCCACCTCCGCGCTCGACGTCTCAGTTCAGGCCGAGGTGCTCAACCTGCTGAGCGACATAAGAGCAGAGAAGCAACTGACCTATCTTTTCGTTTCGCACGATCTCGCCGTCATCGATCACATGTGCGACCGCCTCGCCGTCATGCAGCATGGCCGTATCGTCGAAATCATGGATCGTTCGGTTTTGAACACCGGCGCCGCCACCGACCCGTACGCGCGCGAACTCATCGAAGCGAGCCTTGAATACGACCGCGCGGTTTGAGAGATCGCCATGATCGACAGCGAGAACATGTGTTCCCTTGCCTATCGGCTGAGGGATAATCTTTCATTCCCGCTGGCTTATTCCGGCACTGAGCCTTTCGGCGACTGGCAGGCAAGAACGCGCGCTTACGTGCTCGATGCCCTTGGAATTGGTTCGGACATCAATTGCAGCGCAACGGTAACCGAAAAATGGACAGGCGAAGGCTATGGCGGCTCCCGGCTCGAGCTGGGTTTCACCAATGGAGAAAAGGCGCAGGCCTATTTGCTGAAGCCCGACTCCGCAGGGCCGCATCCGGCCGTTCTTCTGCTTCACGACCACGGCTCCCATTTCTCGATCGGCAAGGAAAAGATGATCAGGCCGCCGGCGGACGACCCCACCGCTGATGACGCGCAGGCCTTGGCCGATCGATTTTATGGCGGACGCCACATCGGCGATGTCTTGGCAAAGCGCGGATATGTCGTCTTGAGCGTCGATGCGCTTGGCTGGGGCAGCCGCCGGGGCAACGGTTACGAGGGACAACAGGCGCTTGCCGCCAATCTCATGCAATTCGGCGTATCGCTGGCCTCAGTCGTTGCCTCGGAAGACATCGCTGCCGCGCGATTTCTGGCTTCTCTCGCCGAGGTCGATCCGGCGAGAATTGCCAGCTTCGGCTTTTCCCTCGGTGCATATCGGGCATGGCAGGTCGCAGCGTTGAGCGACGATATCAAGGCATGCGTGGCATGTAGCTGGATGGGAACCCTTCGGAAGCTGATGCGCTCCGGTAACAACCAGTTGCGCGGCCAGTCGGCATACTACATGCTGCACCCGCCATTGGCAGGCAAGCTCGACTACCCGGACCTCGCCAGCCTCGCGGCGCCCAAGCCAGCGCTGTTCCTGAGTGGCGACACCGACAGGCATTTTCCCGCTGATGCCGCCGGCGAGGCATTCGCAAAGCTCGCCACTTCATGGGCTGCAGCGGGCGCCGGCGAACTGCTTCGAACGGAGATATGGCAAGGGCCGCACGTCTTTCCGGTCGAACAGCAGGATGCGGCCATGGACTGGATGCAGCAGGTTCTTGGCCATTGACCGAAGCCCGCGGGGGGCCTCTATCAACGACTTGTGCTTACTCCACTAGATTCGCGCTGATGAAGTCGAAATTGATGTCTTCGCCCAGACCCGGCTTGTCCGACAGGTGGACATAGCCGTCGCTATCCATGGGATCGGCCAGCGTGTTCAGATATTCGAAGCCGTCATCATATTCGAGGAACGGATGCAGAAGGCCACGCTCATACCATTTGGCGTTCTTGCTGCAGGCAGCCACGATCAGGTTGGGCGCTCCGTTACCGTGGATTTCGCAATTCATGCCGAATGACTCGGCCAGATGCATCGTCTTCATCGCCGGGCTGATGCCGCCAACGTCGTGCACGCCCGTCCGCAAGATGTCGCAGGCCTTGGAGGTGATCCATTCGGCACGGTTGAAATATTTGCCGCCAGCACTTTCCGGCCCCAGGACGGGAATGTCGAGGTTCTCCGCAAGCCAGGCATAGGAGGCCGAGCTCTGCTCATCCATCGGCTCTTCGAACCAGGCGAAATCGAGCTTCTCCAATCCCCTGCCAAGTTCCAGCGCTTCCGTGCGTGAGTACCAGTGGAACGCGTCGATCATCAGATGGATATCCGGTCCCACCGCTTCGCGCACCGCAGCACAGGCCTTCAGATCCATCTTCACATTCGGCGCCCATGAGACCGGCGGCATCCAGGTGTGAAGCTTGATACCCTTGTAGCCTCGCGCGACGAGCTTTTCGGCGAAGCGCCCATAGTCTTCGGGTGTCGCCAGTCCACCCTCGAGTTCGTCGCCGCACATGATCGAGCCATAGGCCGGAACCTTGTCGCGATAGGCGCCGATCAGCTTATGGACGGGAACCCCCAGCTTGCGGCCGGCGAGATCCCACAGTGCACAGTCGACGATGGCAAGCGTGCGGTCGGTCAACTGCGCAGCACTGCCGCGCTGCCAATGCGCCAGTTCCTGCCAGAGCTTTTCCCGGTCGAAAGGATGCTCGCCGAGCAGCACCTTCTTGACAAATTTGTCCACGACATGAGGCCGCACGATCTCCGGCGGTGAAAAGCAATAGCCTTTGCTGCCGTCGTCGGTGACGATCGTCAAAAGCGCCAGATTGACCTTATGTGCCGGGCCGGGATGTGCATGCCCGGCGCTGTCGGCATGACGATAGGTGGTGTGGGCAAACACCTGCACATTGACGTCGACGATCTTCAAGAAAGAACCTCCTGGTTTGGCCGCATGGCATCCGCACAACCGGCGGCGCAGCCTGATGCTTTGATAAGGCGATCGGACAAGCCCTACGGCAGCGTGTAGGCCGTCTTCACCACCGTGAAGAATTCGGCGGCATATTTGCCCTGCTCGCGCGGACCGAAGGACGAGGCCTTGCGGCCGCCAAAAGGCACATGGAAATCCACCCCTGCCGTCGGCAGGTTCACCATGACCATGCCCGCCTCCGCGTTGCGCTTGAAATGGGTCGCATGCTTCAGGCTCGTGGTCGCAATGCCGGACGACAGGCCAAACGGGGTGTCATTGGCGGTAGCCAGCGCCTCCTCATAGTCCTTCACGCGAATGACCGCTGCAACGGGTCCGAATATCTCCTCGCGGGATATCCGCATCTGGTTGCTGGCTTCCGTGAAAAGCGTCGGCTGCAGATAGAAACCCGGCGTGTCGCGCGATATCAGTTCTCCGCCGAAGGCAAGCCGGGCACCTTCGCCACGCCCGATATCGATATAGTCCGTATCCTGCTTCAGCTGTCTTTCATCGACCACGGGACCGATATGCGTTCCCGCCTTCAAGGCATTGTCGACGACAAGCGACTTCAGTTTTTCGGTCAACGCAGCGACGAACCGGTCATGGATGCCTTCCGTGACGATGATGCGGGAGGATGCGGTGCAGCGCTGGCCGGTGGAAAAGAACCCGGAGTTGGCCGCCGCATCCACGGCAACGGAAAGATCGGCATCATCCAAAACCACGAACGGGTTCTTGCCGCCCATCTCAAGCTGGAATTTCCTGTTGTGTTCTAGCGAGGACAGGGCAACGCGCCTGCCGGTGCCGGTCGACCCGGTGAAGGTGATGCCGGCCAGATCGGGGTTGTCGAGCATGGCCTGCCCAACGATAGAGCCTTTGCCCATGACGAGATTGAGCACCCCCTTGGGCAACCCAGCCCTGTGGAGAATATCGACAATGGCCCAGGCACATCCAGGCACGAGTTCCGCCGGTTTGAAAACGACCGTGTTTCCGTAACAAAGCGCCGGCGCTATCTTCCACGCAGGAATGGCGATCGGGAAATTCCACGGCGTGATGACGCCGATCACGCCCAGTGGTTCGCGCGTTATCTCAACGCCTATTCCCGGGCGTGCCGAGGGGACGAGTTCACCGGTCAGCCGCAGCGCTTCGCCGGCGAAGAAATCGAATATCTGCGCCGCCCGGACGGTCTCGCCAACGGCTTCGGGCAAGGTCTTGCCTTCTTCACGCGCCAGAAGCCGGCCGATTTCATCCTTGCGGGCGAGGATTTCATCCGCGGTCTTCTTCAGGATCGCATGCCGTTCCAGGATGCCCGATCGCGCCCAGGCAGGGGCTGCGGCCTTTGCCGCCGCGATCGCCGTCCTGGTGTCCTCGGCTGTAGCCTGCGCATAGAGGCCGACCACCTCGCCGGTGTTGGATGGATTGATGTTTTCATAAGCGTCGGAGCCGATCCATTCGCCGGCAATCAGGTTCTGAAAAATGGTCATCGCCTACCTCATATCGATTGTTTCTTGCCGGACGCGACCGGAGCGGCGCGGTTCGGAGCCGGCGATCAGTCCTCGGGATGCCCCGCAGCAGCAAAAGCACCGCCTTGGAAAACAATGGCAGGATCGGTGGCATCTTCCTTGTCCGCCCCCGCCAATATCTCGGCACGCCATTTGTCTGCGCTGTCCTGCGGTTTCCAGCCGAGGAAGGCCGCATTGCTATTGTCCCACCACTGCTCGTCATTGGCCGACGCGCCATAAACAACCGTATGCGCGATACGCGGCGTCGAGAAGCCGCGGACGCAGAGCGAGAACAGATCCCGGTAGCTCAGCCAGGTCGCCAGCATGCGCCTGTTCCTTGGCTTTTCGAAGCAGGAACCGATGCGGACCGAAAGCGTCTCCTGGCCGAACTTTTCGAAATAGAGGCTGGCGACCGCCTCGCCGAACACTTTCGAAACACCATAAAGCGAATCCGGCTTCGGCGGAGCATCACTGTCGATATACTCGTCGCGGCGATAATAGCCGATGACATGATTTGAGCTTGCGAAAATGATCCGCGGCATGCCGTTCTGCCTGGCCGCCTCGTAGAGATTGTAGAGCCCGACGATATTTCCCTGCACGATCAGGTCAAACGGCTTTTCAACCGAAATCCCGCCCAGGTGAATGATCCCATCGACACCCCTGACGAGATCCGCGACCTTTTGCCGATCCGCAAGATCGCAGGCGATGAATTGCTCATGGCCAGCCAGGTCACTCACATCGACGAGATCGGACAGAACGACTTTTTCCGCCAATTGCGAAAGCATTGGCCGGAGCGCGCGGCCTACGCCCCCTGCAGCACCGGTCATCAGCAGGGTCTTCAGCATATCAATCCTCACCAATGCAGAAAGCCGCACCGTTCACCGGGCCGGCGTCGTCGCTTCTTGTAATATCTCGATTGCGATGTCATACTATAACTAGACCTGTACTCGTCAACTTATTTCTTTCGTATCTTGACAAGAGGCGCTTCTTCGGACCGTCTGAAATCAGGAAACTTCGGAGGTTAACCGTGGTACGCACCGCTTCTGACACAGCAGATCACACAACTGCCGGCATCCCTTCGGCGCGCCGCAGCGGCAACCTTGTGGAGATGGTCGGACGGCATCTGCGGGAGGCGATACAGAATGGCACGCTGAAGCCCGGCGACAAGCTGGCAAGCGAAAGCGGCCTGACCCAGGAATACCAGGTGAGCCGAACCGTCATCCGCGAGGCGATCGCTTCTCTGCGCGCCGACGGTCTGGTCGAGGCCAAGCATGGCGTCGGGGTTTTCGTGCTGCAGCCAAATGCGGACATGCATCACAGCCTGCGCAGCGCCGACCCCAACCGGATTTCTTCGATCATCGAGATGCTTGAGTTGCGGGCGGCGATCGAGATCGAGGCCGCCGGGCTGGCTGCGATTCGCCGCTCCCCCGCACAGGAGGAGAATATCCTCGAATGTCTCCAAGACATGGCGCGCCAGATCACGGCAGGACAGTCCACGGTGGCTGCCGATCGGGCTTTCCATCTGAGCATTGCCGATGCCACCAACAATCCACGCTTCCGTGAATTCCTGGATGCCATCGGCAAACAAATGATCCCGCGTGCTCTGTTGCAGGACAGCGACGTGGAACAATCGCCTGAAAAATATCTCACGCAAATCTTGGAAGAACACCGGCGCATCTTTCAGGCTGTCTCCGACAGCAACGAGATGGATGCACGGGAAGCGATGCGCACGCACCTCAAGGGCAGCCAGAGCCGCTACAGAAGCATGATGCGACGCAGTTGACCTGACACGCTGGCGCATAAGATAATATCACGATTGACACTTATCATATCTCTGGATAAATTCCAGGCATCTGAGTTGATATGAATTTATCGAAGGATGCCTTGTCGATGGACCCGATTGCGCTGAAATCTGCCTTGGGAGCTGGTCTTCTGTCTTTTCCTGTGACGCCGTTTGATGCGAACGGTCATTTCAACAGGAAGACATATGAGGAGCATGTGGGCTGGCTTTCCGGTTTCGACGCCAGCGTACTTTTTGCAGCCGGCGGCACGGGCGAATTCTTCTCGCTTGCCCCCGACGAGGTCCCCGAGATCGTCGCTGCCGCAAAAGCGGCTGCCGGCAACACACCGATCGTTTCGGGCTGCGGCTACGGCACCGACATTGCGGTGGCTATTGCCAAATCTGCAGAAAAAGCCGGAGCCGACGGCATCCTGCTTCTGCCGCACTATCTCATCGATGCACCCCAGGAAGGTCTTTATCAGCACATCAAGGCGGTCTGCGATTCGATCTCGATCGGCGTGATGGTCTATAATCGCGACAATTCGATCATCTCGGCAGAGACGCTTGCGCGCCTTTGCGACGCGTGTCCGAATCTGGTCGGTTTCAAGGATGGCTCGGGCGATATCGCCCTCGTCCGCAAGGTCACCGCGAAAATGGGCGACCGCCTCACCTATCTCGGTGGCATGCCGACGGCGGAACTCTTCGCCGATGCCTATCTCGGCGCCGGCGTGACGACCTATTCCTCGGCTGTCTTCAACTTCGTGCCGGCGCTCGCCCAAAAATTCTACAAGGCGCTGCGCGCTGGTGATACCGCGACGACAAACAAGATCCTGATTGATTTCTTCTATCCGTTCATGGACATCCGCAACCGTCAGAAGGGTTATGCGGTGTCGGCCATCAAGGCGGGCGTGCGCCTGATGGGCTTCGACGCAGGGTCGGTGCGCCCACCGCTGACCGACCTGACGAAGGAAGAGGTCGACATGCTGGCGAAGCTGGCAGAGCCTTACCGCCAATGACGATACCGCAGAACACGCGGCCGATCGAGGGACCTGCCCCCAAACTGAAGGCCCCGCCCGGCGCAATCGATTGCCACACACACTTCTTTATGCCGGGCTTCCACTCCCAGCCCGGCGGGCCGTCCATTGCCGAACTCGCCACGCCAGCCGACTACGCAGTACTGCAGAGACGCCTTGGACTTGAGCGAGTCGTGATCGCGCAGGCCAATGGCTATCAATTCGACAACGGATCGACGCTCGAAGCCCTTCGCCAGTTCGGGCCCGACAAAGCGCGCGCGATGGTTGCTATTTCGAAGGACACCACCGAAGCCGAAATCCGCCGGATGGATAGTCTCGGGGCATGCGGGGCACGCATCATGAACCTGCCGGGCGGTGCGACGCCGATCAGCGGCCTGAAGGAGGTCGAAGAAAAGATACGGGATTTTGGCTGGCACCTTATGGTCCAGTTCGACGGGCGCGAAATGGAGAACCATTTCGCGCTGCTGAAAAGCATCGAAACCCGCTACATGATCGATCATGTAGCCAAGTTTCTGGAGCCCGTGCCGGCCGACGACCCGCGCGTCGATCGCATCATCGAACTCATTGACCGCGGCAATTGCTGGTTCAAGATCGCCGGCGCCTATGAAACGAGCAAGACCGGCGCTCCTGACTACGGGGATGTCGGCGCGATCGCCAGGCGGGTCATTTCGCATGCGCCCGAGCGCATCGTCTGGGGTTCCAACTGGCCGCATGTTGGCGTGCCGCGCGAAAAGTATCCCGACGATGCCGTGCTTCTGGACAATCTGCTGACCTGGGCGACCGAGGAACAGCGCAACCGCATCCTCGTCGACAATCCCGCAGAATTCTACCGGTTCTGATCAATACCACCGGTCACCAAAAAGGGTAGCTGCCAAGGCAGCTACCCTTTTTGCTTGCGATCAGCGTTGCTTTTCCACGCTTCTCAGCCGGACCGTCCAGCCATAGTGGTTCTGGTAGCCTTTGACGTCGCCGCGGAAAACGACGCTGTCGACAACGGCCGAAATCGGCTGCAACGCCGGCACGAGTTCTTCGTATCGAAGCTGGATGTCCTCATACATCTTCTTCTGCGCATCGTGATCGCGCTCGACAAGCGCGGCTTCCGCCATGCCGTTCAACTGCTCATCGTAGAAAGATGTACGCCAGCCGATAATGCCGCTGAGCTTGGCATCGTCCGCATTGTTCGGATTGATCACCAGCGCCCGCAGGTTGGAATGCGGATGAGGCTCCTGACCGCCACCGCCGCGACCGACGATCATCTCGAAGTTGCGCTCGCGCATCGGCCCATAGACCTGATCGCCGGCGCCCTGCACCAGGCTCAGTTTGATGCCTGCCTGAGCCATCGTCGCCTGAATGGCGGTGGCAACATCGGTGAACGGCGGCTCATTGAGCGTCAGGAGCCTGGCCGAAAAACCATCGGCGTAGCCCGCCTCGGCGAGCAGCGCCTTCGCTTTTTCGACGTCGACCTTATAGTCCGGGTCCGGCAAGCTGCCGATCACGCCTTCCGCCACCGGCCGCAGGCGCTTCGACCCATAATTGGGCATGATGGTGTTGTTTATGCCGTCGTAGTCGACGAGGTAGCGCAAGGCGAGGCGCACGTTCTTGTCCTTGAAGCGCTCATCCTTCATGCTGACGGCGAGGAAATAGAACCCCGAGCTTGGCGTGCTCTGAACCACAAGGTCCGGGTTTTTCTTCAAGGCGGCAATGTCCGGAACCGAAAGCCCGATCGCAACATCGATATCGCCCTTTTCCAGCATCAGGCGCTTCGTCTGCGATTCCGGCATATGACGGTAGATGACGCGACGCATCTTCGGAGCGCCGGCCCAGTAGCCATCAAACCGATTGAGGATAAGCATCTCGTTCGACGCCCATCTTGCGAGCGTGAATGCGCCTGAGCCGGCTGCGTTGACCTTCAGCCAGGCGGCCGCAAGATCGCCGTTGCTCTCGTGAGTGAGCGCCGTCCTGGAATCGATGATCGCGCTTGCATCCGGTTTG